>Ga0066639_10000347_pt1 | contig 39378 bp, 43 predicted proteins | sample CryGeyCG2114_010_2_FD_59504 | JGI IMG/M metagenome (GOLD analysis project Ga0066639, IMG submission 59504) | Groundwater microbial communities from aquifer - Crystal Geyser CG10_big_fil_rev_8/21/14_0.10 | ecosystem: Environmental > Aquatic > Deep subsurface > Groundwater | place: USA: Utah...
AACGGTAAAACAGTTCTCTGATAAAGAACAGAGCGATGGTTCGACTCCATCAGAGCGCACAAGTAGTCATGGCAAAGTCGGGCGCGGTAAAGAACAGAGCGATAGTTCGATTCTATCCACACCCACTTTTCTTTTTTTGGCCGCTTAGCCCCGCCTGCCGGCGGGCAGGTCAGTTGGCTATGGGATAAAGGAGTGTTCGGTCGCGTAGCTCAGTTGGTAGAGCGCTCGGCTTACATCCGAAAGGTCACAGGTTCGAGTCCTGTCGCGACCACGAGGGATTCAATTTATCCTCCAAAGCGCAAGTAAGGAGAAGTCCCTCAGCGGCCACTATTACTAATAAGTTAAAAATTCAAAATGCAAAGTTCATCCTTCGACAAGCTCAGGATGATACTGAACAAAGCCGAAGTATCAAAGTTGCAGTTCAAAGTAAGAAGCTAAATAAAATTTTGAATTTTAAACTGAAACTTTTAATTTTGCACTTTAAACTTTGAACTTGCTCTCAATGTCTCCATCTTCGTAATGGAAGAATGATTCCTCAAACAAGATCGGACTCCAATTAGTATGGGATTTTCTGCGCCTGCTAAAGTAATCATTTCCGGTGAACATGCGGTAGTCTACGGAAGACCTGCGCTTGTTTCTGCGATTCATTTACGGCTTACTTGTTCTCTGGATGCGTCTCGGGGAACAACAAATACTAAAAATGTTCTTTTTGTTGCTGAAAAAGTAAAAGAGTATCTGACGAGAAAGAAAATCACATTTCGCAATATTCCATTCCGCTGCAAGATTAGTTCAGATATTCCTATAGGAAGGGGACTGGGATCATCGGCAGCGTTTTCAGTTGCAACAACCGCTGCCTTCCTTTTCCTGTATACGGGGAGAGAGTTTGACAAAGAAACAATTAGTGATATTGCACACGAAGTTGAAAAACGGTTCCATCAGAATGCTTCAGGAGTCGATACATGCGCTTCTTGCTTCGGCGGGCTGATCTATTACCGAAAAGAGTTCAAGTTTTTAAAAAAAATCTCCCCACTACCTTTTAAAGTTCCAAAAATAATCGAAGATAGACTTTACCTTATCGATAGCGGGAAACCGGCAGAAAACACTGCAGAGATGGTTAGACTAGTTGAAGAACAATATGCCATTAAGCCGGCAAGAATGGAGAGAATTTTGAATATGATAGAGAAGAGTACAAAGAAGGTTACGATCGCGATCGCAGAGGGGAACCAATTCTGTTTCAAGAAAGCTCTCCAAGAAAATCAAAGAGCACTAGAGAAACTTAAGGTTGTTTCCGGAGAAGCAAAAAGGTTACTACTTAGGCTCAAACGATTTGGAGTTGGAAAAATAACGGGCGCCGGAGGGAAAAAACAGGGGTCTGGTTTTATTCTTTTTTACACAGACGATAATGACAAGTTTGAAAACTATTGTCAAAAGAAAAAGGTTTCTTATTTCAAATTTGTTTCGTATAATCAAGGCGTAGTAAGAGGACAGTCGTCATGAGAAAAACCACTCTAAGCTTTCTCATTAAGAAAAATCAAATCTTGCTCGCCATGAAGAAGAGAGGTTTTGGAAAAGGGAAATGGAATGGAGTAGGCGGGAAAGTGCAGCGGGGAGAAAAAATAGAAGATGCTACTATCCGTGAGACAATAGAAGAAATCGGCGTCACTCCGCACAATTTAAAACAAGTGGCCACGTTGGATTTTTACTATGCGGATAAATTTGAAGGAAAAACTTTTGATCAACGAGTGCATGTTTTTTTAGTAAGCGAATGGAGTGGAGAGCTAATTGAAACAAAGGAAATGCTACCGCGCTGGTTTAAGAAAAACAATCTTCCCTTTCACCTGATGTGGAAAGACGATATATACTGGCTTCCGGCCATATTGTCTGGCAAACTGCTTAACGGTAAATTTATTTTTAACAAGAAGGAAGAAGTGGTAGAATATCATCTTGAAATCGGTTCTTATAAAACGATATGAAATCAATAACGATCTTCGACAAGATCTATGGAACTTATAAGATCACCTCTCCTGTAATTATTAAGCTGCTTAAATCCTCTCCCGTTCAAAGACTAAAAAAAATCGCTCAATTTGGAGTACCGGATCAGCTTTATCATCTGAAAGGTTATTCCCGGTATGATCATAGCGTTGGAGTTTTCCTATTGCTGAGGAAATTGGAGGCGTCCGAACTTGAACAAATCGCTGGACTCCTTCATGATGTTTCCCATACTGCCTTTTCGCATGTTATTGATTACGTATATAACATGAGCGAACTGGAAGAATACCAAGACAATCAACACAAGTCCTTCATCCTTAACTCTGAAATTAAGGCGATTCTTATGAAATACGACATCGACCCAAACCTTATAACCAATTACTATTTGTTTGGACTACTCGAGCAACGAATTCCTGATTTGTGCGCAGACCGTATAGATTACGCTTTGAGAGAGTTTCCTATAAAAACCGCTCGTCTATGTTTGAGCGGAATAACGGTAACCAAGGATCGGATCGTGTTTAATGATAGGGAATTAGCCATACTCTTTGCCAAGAATTTTTTGGATCGGCAAAAAAAACATTGGGGTGGATTTGAAGCGGTCGTGAGGTATAGAATCTTTGCACAAGCCTTAAAAGAAGCTCTGGATAAAAACATCATACGCAGTGAGGATCTTTGGAAATATGATGATTTTGTTGTGAAGAAACTAAAAAAATCCTCCAATAAAAAAATCCATTCGATCCTAACCCTGTTAAAGAACAAGTCGCTAGACCATCTTCCGAAAGGAAGAAAAGCACTGCATAAAAAATTTCGTTACGTGGATCCCCAAGTCGTTACCGCTTCGGGACTTAAACGACTGAGCTTCATAGATAAATCCTTCCGCGACTTGTTGCAAAAGGAAAAGAAACAAAATAAAAAGGGGGTGCAGGAGCGAATAATTACGATATAATAAAAAAAGGGTCATATCCATACTTTTATGATTAACGGATGGCAAATACTTCTTACGATAAGTATCGCTACGTACGCTATTTCCGTACTTTTGCAAAAAACATTGCTCAAAGAACCTGATAGTGATCCTATTGCATTCTGTATCGTATTCCAGATTCTGACCGGTTTAACGCTCGGAGGTTACGTCTTCATCCGTGGCGTGACCATCCCAAATCTCATACCGTTCATACCCAATATTGTTCTTCCTATTCTTTTGTATGGAGTGGGAAACGCGTTGATTTTTCAGGCACTGAAGCGGATTGATGCCTCTGAATTCACTATTATTTTTTCATCTAGGGTTTTTTTCACCATCGCTTCCGCCATCCTGTTTTTGAAAGAACCGTTTTCCTCCGTTCAATTCATAGGGACGATGTTCATAATTTTGAGTATTGTTCTTATTTCTTGGGAAAAAAAGTCTTTTTCTTTCCATTCAGGGTATGTCTTAGCGATTTTTGCCGCGATCTGCTATGGAATGGAATTTGTGAATGATGCGTATGTGATTACAAAAATAAATGTTTCCTTCTATTTCGCTTTGGTTCTTTTCGCCCAAGGACTATTCATAGGGGCTGTTTACCGCCGGCCGCTTATGAAGATAAAAACAGTATTTCGGGTCAAAACTCTTGCCCGATTGATAGTATTCATTCTTTTGTACGCAATACAAGCCGTAACCATATTTGAAGCATACAAAGTCGGGAAAAATGCCGCACAGATCGCTTCAATAAATCAAACAACTACCATTATGACCGTAATACTGGCCGTAGTTTTTTTAAAGGAAAGGAAAAATTTGTTAAGGAAAATCGTCGGAGTATGTATCAGTTCTATTGGAGTTCTTCTCGTCATATAAAAGTAGATTCAAATATGCTATAAATACCTAGTATGAAAATACAGATAAAGCGAATTGACAAAATTCTCCCTCTTCCCCAGTATCAAACAAAGGGATCTGTCGCCTTCGACCTTGTAGCGCGCGAATCAAAAATCATCCTCCCATTCCAACCGACGATCATTCCTTTAAATGTAATCATCAAGATTCCCAAAGGATACTTTTTGCTTTTGGCGTGCCGGTCGTCTCTTCCCATCAAAAAAACACTTATGGTCTCCAACGGTATTGGGATCATTGACCAAGATTACCACGGGGACAAGGATGAAATCGGTCTCCAGGTAGTGAATTTTTCAAAAGAACCGGTCACGGTGGAAAAGGGAGAACGTATTGCGCAAGCAATATGCGTTAAAATTGCCAAGATTACCTCTTTCATAGAAAAACGAGCTCTCTCAAAAGCTTCTCGAGGAGGATGGGGTAGCACGGACAAATCTTCATGATCTCCCGTTGTTCGTAAGTGGAAGAAGTTTTTTACCTATTGCGTCGCGGATAGTATTCTGTAGCAATCGTTTTAAAATATTTGGGAAGGATATGTTAAATAAATCCAAAATATTCGCTAGCGCACAATCCATTTCTTTCGGACCAAAGGCAGGATTACTATTACAATCAAGGAAAAAATACCGGCCCGAATTATCCAAACGAATATCAAATTTGCCATAATCTGACATCCGGGTGATATCAAAAGCTTTCTTTACGTATTCCACCAGAAGTTTATCTCGGTATTTCACGTAGGTAAAAGATTCATCGCTATCCTTAAGCCATTGATTCTCAAAAGAAGCGAACACATATTTTTCATTGTTTTTTTTGAATACTCTCTCAGCCAGATAAACTTTTTTATTCAGTCCTTCCAGAAGTATCGCGGTAATCTCCCTGCCCGCAATGAATTCCTCCACTAGTACAGGCTGCTCATAGGTTTTAATAAGAAATTTTAAGCGTGCACGTAGGTGTTTCTCATTTTCCGATATGGAATCCTTTGTTATCTCCACTGAGCCATGAATCTCATTCAGTTTTGAAATTAAGGGAAAACGAAGCGTAGGATTGAATAGATCGAATGGTCTATTGAATAGTTGATATTGGGGAACCGGTACCCCATTCTGTTCTAGGAGCTTTTTGACAAGGAATTTATTATAGCTTAATGATTCTCCCAAAATACCAGCTCCCGTATAAGGAATTTCTAAAAGTTCAAGTACTGCGGGAATGGATGACGCAAGATATTCATTCCCCTTAACAGAACCCGCTAAATTTAGCACGGCGTTTGGTTTATCCCGCCTAAGTTTCTGCGTAAGCGTTGCATTTCCAGGATACAATAGGGTCTTTATCCGCAGCTTTTTTAGGTACAGCGAAATCACCTGGGCATCGTGCAATGCATCCTTTTCCGTTATATACTGGACTTCGGTTGGAAAATATTCTCGTTTTACGTCACTATAAATGATTCCGACGGTTTTGGGAAGCGAGCGATTCAACGATCCGTTAGAAGATTTTCTTTTTCGTCTTTTGTTCATGCTTAAGAATAAAGTAGTATTATTATTGCGTATCCTATCGAAATGTCAAGAGCAATCCCCAAAACCTGTTATGCCCCTTAACTTTCAAATTGCAGGGGTGTAATACCTAACGGAGCTTCGATCATAAAACAAAGTCAGCTTATTAAATCGGATACTTATCTCAATTTGAAAGCTTCGGTAGGCATACGTCAAAAGTTGCAAAGTCGAAGCGGAGTGGTATATAATTTTTTTATGGATGAAAATTTCTTTTCATTTAGCAAAAAAACCCTCCGATCTTTCTTTGAATTTCTAGCGAACATACTCATCTTTATCCCATACTATTTTTCAGTGAACACGTTGGTTAAAACCCTCTTCCATCCTTGGAAAAATCTCATATCCAGAAAAGCCACTGTTGGATTTTCTTTGAGCGAGTGGTTCGGCAGACTTGGATTTGATCTGATCTCAATCTTTATCGGGTTTTCTATGCGTCTTTGTGTTCTTGGAATCTATCTGGTATTCCAAATTCTTTTTTTGTTCCTTTTTCCATTTTTTATCCTTATGGAACTCGCCCTTCTTCCTGTTTTCTACGTATTCTCTTTTTTTAAAAAAACGACAACGGACGAAAAAAACATCCAATTGGAGCGTTTTCTGTCAACTCACTTAATGGTACCGGAAAACAGAGAGCGTGTCGTAAATTGGTTTGAAGAATTGTATCAAAACACAATCAATGAATCTCGGTGGTGGACAACGCACAATCTTTTCTCAATTCCCCCTGTCGCGCGGGATTGGGCTCTCGGCTACACTCCTACCCTTGATCCATATGTATTTGATTTAACCTCAACGGATTACCAAAAAAAATTGAGGAATGTTGTAAATCGTGAAAAAGAAATAAACGAAATAGAACGAACCCTATCAAAATCCGAAGAAGCAAATGTCCTCATTGTTGGGGAAGAAGGAGTCGGAAAACACACGATTGTTGACGCTTTAGCAAAGCGGATCTATGAAGGAAAAACCAATCAATTATTGATGTATAAACGGGTTCTTAAGCTCAATATGGAAAAAATTCTTACCCAATACACGGATCAAAAACAACGAGAGGAGTTTTTTGGAGAGCTTTTGAAGGAAGCGGCGGACGCGAAAAACGTCATCCTGTTGATTGACGATATGGAAAAATATATCTTCGTCGGGGAAGGAAGAGTTGATTTGAGTATCCCTCTGCAAACATACGCAAAATCATCCTTCCTCCAGATTCTCGGCATTACCGACTCTTTCTCGTACCAGAAGTTTGTCTTCCCGAACGAAGCAGTAAATCGGCTATTTCAAAAAATCGACGTGTACGAAGTCCCACCAGAGGAAGCAGAACACATTATGCTTCTGAAAACTCCTCTATTTGAGAAAAGATACAACGTCACTATTCCCTATGAAACCGTAAAAAACACGATAGACAAAAGCAATTATTACATCACCTATATTCCATTCCCGGAAAAGGCGGTCGACCTTTTGGATAGTGCGTGCGTATATACAAAACAGAGTTCAAACAGAACGCAGGTTCTCCCCGAAGCTGTCGACAAAATTTTAACCGAACAGACCCATATCCCAACCACCATAACCGCACAAACGAAAGAAAGGCTCTTGAATCTCCAGCATGAGCTACAAACAACCATCATTGACCAGGAAGAAGCGGTGGAAAAACTCTCCTCGTCATTGAAACGTGCGTTCCTCCTCATCGGAAAACGCAAAAAACCCTTGGCTACCTTTTTGTTTCTGGGTCCAACAGGCGTTGGGAAAACCGAAACCGCCAAATCCATCGCACGGATTTTCTTTGGGTCTGAAACCTACCTTATCCGTTTCGACATGTCCCTGTACCAATCCAAGAATGATATCCCTAACCTGATTGGGTCATCGGAAACAAACACGCCTGGTCTCCTTACGAAGGCGATTCGTGAAAAACCCTACGGAGTACTCCTCCTCGACGAGATCGAAAAAGCGAACGAGGACCTTCTCAATATCTTCCTTACTCTGTTGGATGAGGGATATATCACGGATGGATCTGGAAAGCGCGTTGATTGTAAAAACCTTGTAATTATCGCTACTTCCAACGCCGGCTCTTCCCTCTTCTGTTCAGTGCCAGAAAACGGTCCATCCCCGGACTACAACTCTATAACGAATTACTTGATTGAGCAGAAAATCTTTGCTCCCGAATTCCTCAACCGGTTTGATGGGATCATCGTCTACAAAATGCTTTCTAAAGAATCCATATTCAAGATAGCAAAACAAATGGTTGGGAAAATCCAGGAGGATATAAAAAAACTTTACAATGTGACAGTTGTGGTATCAGATGCCTATGTGAGAAAACTTGTCGATGCCAAATATGACGAGAAATTCGGAGCGCGGGATATGGAGCGAGTCATCTCAGAAGGAATTGAAAATACCGTATCACAGCAGATTTTGGAGAATACAGCAAAGTCGGGGGATACGATCAACTTGACCTAATGGTCTTTTCTGGTACTATATTGAAATGAACATCTATTTTACCGCCTCAACATCGGGAGGAGAAGAATTCCAACGCCACTATGGAAAGATTCTCGCACAGATAAAGCGGAGTAGGGAAATGCTTGTTTCCGGTAAGCAGACCGTGGATAAGGACCTTCTCAAGCAAGATTCCCAACTTACCCCGAAAGAAATTTTTATTCGCCAAAAAAAACTCATCGACGTAGCCGATTGTGTTGTAGCGGAGGTGACCAAACCCTCTCTGGGGGTGGGAGGCGAAATCGTATACGCGCTTACCCAGAATAAACCAGTACTTGCTCTTGTGTTGGAGAACTACGAGGATCAGATTTCTCCTATGGTTGAGGGTAATCCATCGGAAAATCTGTTTCTTGAGTACTACAACGAAGGTAAGCTGCCCTACGTTATCAAGGATTTTTTTCGCTACATAAAGAAGCTTAAAAGAAAAAGGGGGATATTCATTGTTATTGATGGAAGCGATGGGTCGGGTAAAACTACTCAAGCTAACTTACTCATCTCTCACTTAAAGAAGAAAAAAATCTCGGTCAAATACGTCGATTTCCCCCAATACTACTCATCTTTTCATGGCAAAACCGTCGCTAAATTTCTGCGGGGAGAATTCGGAACCATTGATCAAGTTTCTCCCTACTTGGCTTCACTCGCGTATGCGCTCGATAGAGCCTCTGTGAAGGCTGAAATGAATGATTTCTTGGAAAAGGGAGGAGTGATCATCGCAAATCGGTATGCCACATCCAACATGGGACACCAGGGGGCAAAATTCACTAATGAAAAAGACCGGAACGCATTTTTAAAATGGGTGTATGAGCTTGAATATAAGGTCCATAAAATCCCAAAAGAGGACGCGGTCATCTACCTTTATGTCCCCTGGCAGATAGGGATGAAATTAACGGAAAAAAAAGGAACAAGGGAATATTTAAAAGGAAAGGAGAAAGATATTCACGAGAAAGACCTTGCCCATCGGATTGCATCTGAGAATATGTATCTTTCCCTAGCTAAAAAATATAACTGGATTCAAATCCAATGCGTTGAGAAAGACACTCTTCTTTCCCGCCAGGAAATCCACGAAACAATCGTTGCTGCTTTAAAAAAGAGGGGCTTCCCGGTCTAATTTGACAAACGATAGGAAAGCTGTTATTCTTATATATTATGGATAAAAGGCTTGTTGTGTTGATGTCTCTTTTCATTTTTTCCTTCCTCATTTTCGTGTCTTTAGTATTCTTTAATAAACCCTTAACCCGCCTTTCTCGGGCAAAAGAAGAGACTATTCCTTCTCCCCAAAATTCCTTGATTTTTGCCTGGCCCCTTTCCTCCAAAGCTGACGGTGAGGATACGGTACAAATAAATGTCTTTGTTAGGAATATGAATAATGCCCCACTGGAAAATAAAAAAGTACACCTGGAGACAACGCTCGGGACCCTTAGGGAAAACGATCTTATGAGCGAGAAGTCGTCTGGCAAGGCAACATTCGTCCTCATATCGAAAGAGGCTGGTATTGCAGAGATACAAGCCATCGTAGATAATTACGTCAGTCTTGAGAAGAAAATTACCATCAAATTCAACTAATATCCATGAGACCATCCAAGGTAATCATCCCTGCCGCAGGATTTGGAACCCGTTTTCTCCCTCAAACGAAAGCCATGCCTAAGGAAATGCTTCCCATCGTTGATAAACCAGTGATCCAATACGTCGTTGAGGAAGCGGCCGCGTCAGGAATAAAAAATGTCATTATTATAACAGGATCTAACAAGAGAGCAATCGAGGATCATTTCGATTCTCCTAATGAAGATCTTGTTAAAAATTTACTTCAAGCAAAAAAATGTGAACTACTCGATAATATTGAGGCAATTTCTAATCTTGCGAATTTTATTTATATTAGGCAAAAAGGACCATATGGCAACGGAACACCTGTACTATCAGCAGAACCAGTTATAGAAAATGAACCTTTTGCTGTTTTATGGGGAGATGAATTCATTTATTCTAGACCTCCGCGTCTTGCTCAAATGATTGAAGCTTATGAAAAATATGGGGGAATTATTACTTCTGCTTTTATAATCGAAAAAAAAGAGGATCTTAAACGGTATGGAATTGCTGATGTTGAGCAAGTTGAAGGAAATCTGTATAAAATAAAGGAGATTATAGAAAAACCAGAACCTAATGAAGCACCTTCAAATATTGGAATCATAGGTGGCTATATTTTACCGCCTAATATTTTCGCCGCTTTAAAACAGATTAAACCAGGGAAAGGAGGAGAAATTTGGTTAGTTGACGCCATAAACCTTTTAAAAAAACAGGGAATGCCCGTATACGCGCTTGTTGTTAAAAATGGAAAATACTACGACACTGGAAATAAATTTGAATATATGAAAACAGTGGTAGAGTTCGCCTTGGAGCATCCAGAGATAAAAGAAAAATTTAAAAGCTTTCTTAAATCATTAAACACCTAAACTAGTTCCCCAACTTACTTAAATAGATTCTTTATTTTAATTTAAAAGGAAAGTAAGGATAATGTTGTTTTTTATAAAGGATTAATTATTAACTCCATTTCCCTTCAGTAAAATTTTTTATTGCGATATACTTTTGTCGACAAATTAAAATATAGAATCATCCAAAAAAAGAATTTCTTTTAATAGTAAAAAAAACTCGAAACTTTGGCTTGACAAAACATTTATTATATGCTAGGGTAATCTTGAAAAATAGCCACTGAGAATGTTAAACTTAGGGCTATGTATCAGGCTAAATGTAAAAAATGTTTTGGAAAAAGATTTTGGAAGGTTAGAAGAGGTAAATTAAGGTGTAAAAACTGCCGGTATGAATTTACACCGAAGATAGGTGGAATGCGTTTAACGAAGTATCAATGGGAAGCTCTTTTAAAGTGGTTTTTAAGATGTCAAAGCCTGAATGTTATTGTTAAAGAAACAGACATCTCCGAATACAAAGTCTTGAAAGCTTTAAATCTGGTAAGACAGGTAATGGCAGTTGATATACCGGAAGTTTTTGAAGGAGAAGTGGAAGTTGATGAAACATATCTGGGCGGACAGTGGAAGTTTAAAAGAAAATCTGTTAAGAAAAGTCAAAAACCGAGTAAGCGTGGACTTGGGACAACAAAACAGCCTGTATTTGGAATCTTAGCAAGATGTGGCAGGGTATGGGCAACGATTGTCCCGGATGCAGAGGCAAAAGACTTAATACCAATCATTGAAAAAAGGATTAAAAGGGGTAGTAGAGTTAACTCTGATACCTGGAGGGCATACACAGGACTGGCGACCAAAGGATATGTTCACAGAACTGTAGAGCATGCCAAACAAGAGTATGTCAAAGGTAAAAGTCATATCAACGGGCTTGAAGGATTTTTCGGTTACCTTAAAAGACAATTAGCATCAAGAGGCGGAATTAGGAAAGAAAGATTGTCATACTATTTAGCAGAATATGTTTGGAGATATAATTACAGAGAGTTACCAATTGAAAAGAAAGTTAAAAGACTATTTAACTTAGTGGCTAATACTTAAGTTTACCCTAAATTATGACGGATGGGGAAAAGTTAAATATATACAAGGAAATGTTTTAGATAAAGAGTTAATTAGTAATACTATCGCTAAATTTGACTACATATTTCATCTTGCCGCACTCTTAGGAACTTCTGAAACGTTGGAAAATATTTATTCGGCAGTCGAATCAAATATTATTGGAACACTAAATATACTTGAAGCTATAAAAACACACAAGAAAAGAGGACTAATTATAACAATCGGTGGAATCGATTGGCTAAACCCGTATGCAATTACAAAACTTGCCGTAGAAAAGTTTTCTTTAATGTACGCTATAGAATATGATCTTGATATTAAAGTAGTAAGAGGATTGAATACTTATGGTCCGAGACAAAAATATGAACCAGTAAGAAAAGCTGTGCCATTCTTTACCATTAATGCTCTAAAAAATAAACCATTGGAAATTTATGGCAATGGACGTCAAACCTTTGACCTCGTTTACGTAGGGGATTTAGTTCAAGTCATGCTGAAAACAATGGAATTTAAAGGTAAAATCTATCATATAATAGAAGCTGGAACTGGCGTTAAAACCACAGTAAATAAATTAGCAAAAATGATTATTCAACTATCGCACTCTAGAAGCAGATTGACATATTCACCGATGAGAAGAGGGGAACCTGATCATTCAACAACTATAGGAGATATAAACACTTTAAAAGAAATCGAATACATTCCCTCTACCTCTCTTAAAAATGGATTACAAAAAACTATAGAATGGTACCAAAAACATTATCCATTATAAATAAGAGACCAAATTTACCTTCGTAAATGTTCTAACTCAAGGTAGCTATTTATAATATAGTTCATACTACCGTTAGGAAAAGACAATTTTTCATTTACGAAATAGCATTAAGGATCTTTTCTTATATCTTGTACAGCAAAATCTGCTTCAATATAAAATATATTTGTTTTGCTTTTTAAATAGAATCTATTTAATAAGTTTTCTGATATATTTAGGTTAAAATATTGGAGGGTAACGCATAATTAGTTACCCGCTACTAACAATAAGCAGGTGAGATTACTTAAAAAAACCTTCTTGAAAAAGTGACCTTCTGCTGATACAATGTTAAATTATGGTTCAAGTTGATACACAAATCGAAGAGCTGTTTCAGGCAGGCTCGCATTTGGGACACAAAACGAACAGGGTTCATCCAAAAGCAAAAAAATATATCTATACCATTCAACATGGCGTCTCTATCATTGATCTTACACAAACCAGCACTCTTTTAGGAACTGCTAAAAAATTCGTCGTCCAACTGAAAAAAGACGGAAAAGTACTTCTTGTCGTTGTGACAAAAAAAATAGCATCCACCTATACCCAGGAACTATGCAGAAATAAGGGAATTCCCTATATAACGGTTAAATGGCCTGCCGGATTATTCACCAACTTTGAAATGATCATGAAAAATGTCAAAAAAATGAACACCATGCGAAAAGAACGGGAAGAAGGAGAATGGAATAAGTTTGTCAAACATGAGCAAACCCAGATGAATAAGGAGCTGAATAAACTTGAAAAATTCTATGGGGGTCTATCCCAAATGCAAAAATTACCTGATGCGCTCTTTGTCGTGGATGTAAAAAAAGAAAAAAATGCAGTGAAAGAAGGTCGAGAGAAAGGGATCCCTGTTATCGCTATTGCGGATACGAACGTTGACCCGGACACGGTTGATTTCCCTATCCCGGCGAATGACGACTTAGAATCATCGATCGAGTATATTGTAGATCAACTCGTTTTTGCATACAGTGCTGGTGAAAAGGCATGATTTGGATTGGTTATTTAATCTATGGTCGACTACAAGAAATTAAAATCACTCCGTGAACAAACAGGTATATCGTTCTCTTTATGCAAAAAAGCGTTGGAAGAGACGAAAAATAACATAGAGGAATCTAAAAAACTACTCAATACATGGGGAGCGAAAAAAGCGAGCGAGAAATCAGAAAGAACCACGTCCCAAGGGGGAATCTTTTCCTATGTGCATCATAATAATAAGGTTGCTTCGATGGTTGAGCTTTTTTGTGAGACTGATTTCGTATCCAATAATAGGGAGTTCAAAAAACTAGGGGTTGAACTGTGCATGCAGGCAGCCTCTATCCCGGCAAAAAACGCAAGGGATTTTCTGGAACAAGAATACATCCGTGATCCGAGCAAAACGATAAGCGCACTCATAAAAGAGGCCGTTCTTAAGTTTGGAGAAAATATTAAGGTAGGAAGAGTGTTAAGGTGGGAGTTGGGGAAATCCGAATCTGTATGAAAAACGTCACTGATGATTTGAAAAATACCATCCAAGCAGTATTTCATCATTTGCAGGAAGAGTTGAAATCCATACGAACCGGTCGCGCTTCCCCCTCATTTGTCGAGAACATCATTGTAGAAGCCTATGGAGGACAATCAAAATTAAGGCTCCTGGAGCTTGCTAGTATTGCAACGGATGGTCCTTCCGCATTGTCCATCACTCCGTTCGATCCAAGCACTCTACAGGATATTGAAAAAGCTATTTTGAAATCTCCCATCGGAATTAGTCCCATTATGCAAGGGGGCAGAATCCTTGTAAAAATCCCCCCCCTTTCAGAAGAGCAACGAATCAAACTTCTCAAACTGATTAATCAGATTGTTGAGGAAAAAAGGAACATCGTCCGCAACCACCGTGATAACACAAGGAAACAGGTAAAAAATGCGCTCCTCATAAAAGAAATCACCGAGGATGATAAGTTTCGAATCGAAAAGGAGATTGATGCAACGACCCAAAAACTTATGCAAGAAATCCAGGAATTGAAGGATAAGAAAGAGTCGGAGATCATGGAAGTATAAAAACCTGCATTGTTCAATTGCTCCATTGCTCCTATTGTTTTTGCAACAATCGAACAATTGCACAATTCAACAATTTAGTTTAGTATATCATATGCTCACGGCGCTCGTTTTTTTTATTATCCTTGGAGTCCTCGTCCTTGTCCATGAGTTTGGACATTTCATAGCCGCAAAGAAAAACGGCATCCGCGTTGAAGAATTTGGATTTGGGCTTCCTCCACGGTTGTTTGGAGTGAGGAAGGGAGAAACTCTTTATAGCATCAATCTGCTTCCATTTGGTGGTTTTGTGAAATTGTTTGGAGAAGAATATCAAGAGATAAAAAAAGACAGTGATCCTCACCTTAAAAAACGCTCTTTTGTCTACAAAAAACCCTGGCAGAAGGCTTCTGTCATCATTGCGGGCGTCATTGGAAATCTGCTGTTGGGATGGCTCATCATCTCCTACCTGTTTACTCAGGGAGTACCGGTTCCAACCAAGCATGTCATTGTTGAGAAAGTACAAAAAAATTCACCCGCCCAAAGCTCTAGATTACAGCCAAAAGATATTATTTTAAAATTTATTGCAGATAAAGAGTACGCGCTTGACGATACCTCTAATCTCCTCCCGCTCACCAAACAATTTGCAGGCAAAGAGATTACGTTAGAAATCCAAAGAGGAGAAAAGATCCTACGTGTCTCTATCATACCTAGAAAAAAATATCCCGCTGACCAAGGACCTCTAGGTATTGTCATCACAACCTTCCAGGAAAAAAAATATTCCTTGATAGAGACGCCCATCTATGGACTTATTGAGTCTTTTAACATTACTCGAACGATTACTGTGGAATTAGTCAGGATAAGTGTCCAAATCATCTCGCTTAAGGCTCCTGCCGTTGATGTTACTGGACCGGTGGGAATCGCGAGGTATACGGGTGAAGCTGTCCGGATAGGAAAGAACGCTGTATTGGAACTGGTAGCACTGCTTTCACTCAATCTTGCAATCATCAATATTCTGCCATTTCCAGCGCTTGACGGTGGAAGATTGGCTTTTGTTCTGTATGAATGGGTTAGGAAAAAAAGGGTAAACGAACGCATCGAGAGAAATCTGAACGTGCTTGGACTCGCAATCCTTTTGTCAATCGCCATTCTGATCACTATCCGTGATATAATACAAATTTATAGATAGATATGAAACTCAAATTTCAAAATGTCACTATTTCTGGAGGAATTGCCGTTGGGAAAAACACTCTCATGAACAATCTCAAGCCATATCTTGAACCCTATGGATGGAAATTCACATCAGGAGGACAACTATTGAGGGATTTTACACGCGAAAATAAACTTCCCCGCGCCAGTCTTGTCGAAGATAAGTTCCATCACAAGATCGATCAAAGAACGAGGGACCTTCTAATAAACGAAGGACACTATGTTATCGAGGCATGGCTTAGCGGATTTGTAGCGCGCGATCTTAACAATACGTTACGGATCCTCCTGATATGTGATAACGATGCGATACGGATTGACCGTGTTGCGAATCGGGACACCACAACAATTGAACAGGCGAAGGAGATTATTAAAAAAAGAGAGGAAGATAATTTCCGTGAATGGAAACGGATTTATGGGAATTACAATTTTCTTGACCCAAAATACTACCATTTGGTCATCGATACATTTTCATCGGGTCAAATGGAAACGGTAGGTAAAGTTTTGGATGCGTTAGGATACGATCATGGTAGAATCATTATCAATAAGAAGTAGTCATGCGGTACTCACATCATGATAAAAACACTTGTTACCCATACGTCGCCTGACCTTGATGCGGTTACGGGGTGTTGGCTTATCAAAACTTTTCTTCCTGGTTGGGATAAGGCACAACTTCAATTTGTCCCAGCGGGTTCTACTTATGAAAATGGGCCTGTTGACACAAATCCCAATATTATCCACGTGGACACTGGATTGGGCGTGTTCGACCATCACCAAAAACCCCTTCGAACATCAGCAACGAAATTAATCTATGAGCACCTATTAAGAAATCATCACTTAGAAAGAAAGGTTGTTGTTCCACTTGAACGGTTGGTTCATGTGGTGAATGAACTCGATCACTTTGCTGAAGCATATTTTCCTGATCCGACAGACGATCGATATGACCTATGCCTTCATCAACTTGTTGAAGGTTTGAAATACGTTGAAAGAGATGACGCAAAAGTATGCACTGCTTCACACACGCTCCTGAGCGCAACATTCCAGATTTTCAGAAAAAAGGTGGCCGCTGAGGAAGAAATCAAGAAGGGATACGTGTTTCAATCCAAATGGGGACGATCTTTGATTATGGGAACCGAGAACGAAGAAGCAATGAAACTTGCGCTAAAGATGGGTTTCTCTTTTGTCGCGAGAAAGGACCCAATAAGAGGGAACATCCGGATAAAAACCCTCCCCCAGAAAAAATTAGATTTGACCCCTCTTTATAAAAAACTCGCATTTGAAGACAGAAAAGCCTCATGGTTTCTCCATATTTCAACAAATATGCTCCTAAACGGTTCTTCAAAAAATCCCACCCTGATTCCTTCGGTCATCTCCCTTAAAAGACTGATTGAAATCATCCGCGAAATTTAATACAATCAATAGCACCAAACGTGTATGTCATGTTTGTAGTGAGGGGAGGTGTAGTTATGGTAGTAATTATTAAGAAAAAAGGAGAGTCGAAAGACAGCTTATTTCGTAAATTTACACGATCTTTTATCGATGAAAATATCGTGGATGACGTTCGGAAAAGGCAATTCTACAAAAAGCCCTCTCTTCTGCGGAAAGAAAAAGAGAAGGAACGGTTAAAAAATAGGGGGAAAAGAAGCGTATATCCGAAATTTTCTCAAAGGCATAGACCATGATATATATCGTTACTTCGTCAAGGTATAAAATAAATCGAAGAAAAATACGGAAAGAAGCCCAAGACATTTTGGATGCATATGAGGTGTCACCCGATCTGATTCTCAATATTGTATTCGTCGGACGTAATAAGATGAAAACCATCTCCAAAAAATATAAGAACGAGGAAGTTGCTCTCCCGGTATTATCTTTCGATTACTCCAAAGAGGCACAATCGGATGGAAAACTTATGGGAGAGATCGTCATTTGTTATCCTCAAGCTATCCTGTTGGCTGCAGAAAGAGAAAGAAGGGTAGACGAGACCATCACAAAACTTATCAGACACGGCATTGAAAACATTTTGAATGAATAGAGCGCAGAAGTTTTGAGTTGTATTTATGTTCTATCTTACCTATCGACCCAGGACCATAGAAGAAATTGACAATTCTAGGGTTACTTCGACCTTAAAAAAAATCCTGGAATCAAAGGATTTACCCCATGCACTCCTCTTTGTTGGGCAAAAAGGTACGGGTAAAACGTCCGCCGCACGAATTTTTTCAAAGGCCGTAAATTGTTTGAATAATGCATTGGGTTCCAAAAAAAATTCGTCAATTGAACCGTGCAACAAATGCCGCAACTGCCTCAGTATCGCCTCGTCTTCTTTTACGGATGTCTTCGAGATGGATGCGGCATCCAACCGTGGGATCGAGGAAGTAAAAAACCTCATCAAAGAAACTGCATTTCTTCCTATGTCGGGGCGGTACAGAGTCTTCATCATCGATGAAGCCCATATGATTACCCCCGACGGATTCAATGCGCTGTTGAAAACCTTGGAAGAGCCTCCCGATACTACCATTTTTATCCTTGCCACCACCAACCTAGAAAAGGTTCCCAAAACAATCGTGTCAAGATGCGTGAAGGTGAATTTTGGCATTGCTCGCAAAGATGACATCATCCGTATGTTGAAACGGATTGTTAAGAATGAAAATATCCAACTGGAAGAGAACATTCTTCAAATGATTGCTCAGTATTCAGAACACTCATTTAGAGATGCGGCTAAGATACTGGAGGAGATTTCGATGCAAAAGATTTCCAAACTCCAGGATGTTGAAAAATACCTTGGGATACGGGGGAAAAATAATCTTCTGGAGATTATCGATCAAAAAGACTTGAAAACTACACTTGCATGGATAGAAGAGTTTTCTCAAGGAGGAGGCAATTTCAAATTCCTCATTGAGAACATACTGGAGGAATTACATGAAGCATTTTTGCACACGAAGGGAATTGGAGAAAACACTATCATTACTCACCTTTCCACGCAAGAAATTTTACTTCTCATAAAATTATTGATGCAGGCTTACGGAGATTTACGGGCATCGCCTATTGAATCGTTACCCCTTGAGATATCGATTGCTGAATTCTATAATAGGAGAGTAGTTGACCATTAGGTAAAAGACACTCTATGATGAATCCATTTGGTGCAATTGGGGATATGAGGAAACTTCAGCAGCAGGCCCAAAAAATGCAACAGGAATTGCAGAAAGAATACGTACAGGTAGAGAAAAATGGCGTACGCGTCAATATGCGCGGCGACCAGGTGGTTTTCGAAGTTGAAGTAGATGGAGTGATTGAGAATAGAATCGCCGAGGCGGTAAACGAAGCCGTAAAAAAAACTCAGGAGCTCGCCGCAAAGAAATTAATGGAGGTAAGTCAACTATGAGATTATTTTCCGGAACTTCCCATGAAGGATTAGCAAAGGAAGTATCGGGCATGCTACATATTCCCATCTCAGGGTCCGAGGTCGTACGATTCGGCAATTCTGAAGTCAGAGTGCGTATAGATGAAGAGGTAAAAAATGAGCTTTGTTTGATTGTTCAATCCACGTCTAATCCTACGGATACTCACCTGATGGAGCTATTCTTCTTTTGTGACGCGTTGCGGAGGGAAGAAGCTAAAAAAGTAATAGGGATCATTCCCTACTTTGGTTATGCTCGACAGGATATCCAGCATAGGCCAGGCGAATGCATCTCTGTGAATGTAATTATCCGATTTCTGGAATCCATCGGATTTTATAAGATATACACGATCGATTTACATGACGATGGAACTGCGGGAGTGTTTTCTATCCCGTTCAAAAATCTCTCCGCTCTTGAACTACTTGCGAAAACTGCAAGGAAAGAAATAAAATCCGCGCACGCGGTATCGATCGTATCTCCAGATCAGGGTGGTATTGAACGGGCTCGAAAATTCGGATATTACTTTTTTGGCACGAATGATTTTCACTTAAGCATCATTGAAAAAAGGAGGGATTTGGAAAAAATCCATGCATCAAAAGCACTTGACCTCTACGGAGATGTTAGAGGAAAAACCGTTATCTTGGTGGATGATGTGGTCACCTCGGGGAAAACATTGATTAATGCGGTGGATTTGTGCCTTGAAAGAGGTGCGGATGACATATATGCCGTGATTGTTCACCATGATTTTACCGAAAAAGCCCATGAGGTTATTCAAGATTCCCGTCTCGTGAAACTATTCACCACGAATACGATTCAACTAGCTAAACATCAAAAAATCCCAAAACTGTATGAAGTTTCCATAGCTCCATTGATAGTTGAGGAGTTTGAGAAAAAATAGGGTAACGGGTCAGTATTTGTTTCTGTTCTCAATCGCTTTCCGAAGGGTCATATAGTCTGCATATTCGAGATTTGCCCCGATCGGAAGACCATACCCTAGGCGGGTAATGCTGAATGTAAGTTTTAGATTCTTTTTCAGTTCTTTGAGCTTGTTACGGATGAACATTGCGGTTGCCTCTCCCTCCATGTCAGGATTGGTCGCCAGAATGATTTCTCTCACAGATTTTTTTTCTTTTTCGACCCGATCCAGAAGATCATCAATGTGGATATCTTCTGGAGCAATGTGATTTAAAGGATCAATTTTACCGTGGAGGACGTGGTACACGCCTTGGTAAATATCACCGGTCTCAAAAGAAATCAGATCAAGAACTTCTTCAACTACGGTTATTATGTGCTTATCCCTTTTCGGATCGGAACAGATGTCGCAGACATCTTTTTCTGTCACATTAAGACAAATATGGCACAGTTTTATTTTCGTCTTAAGCTGCGAAACATACGAAGCAAACTCCTTTAGATCCCGTTCAGGCAAATGGAGAAAGAAGAAAGCGAGTCTGTTTGCGGTTTTTTCTCCGATCCCAGGGAGCCGTTCCAAAAAAAAAGCGATTTGTCTTAAACTGGGAGGAAAATTGCTCATACTTGAATTATTTCAACAACAATCAGGGGTTTTCTTCCTTTTTCCTTAAAAAAGTAGTCTTCAAGAGTATCAATTACTTCTCTTCGAACTGCAGTAAAATCCATAACTCTTCCGGACTTTGGCTTCAATACATTCTCTATCACCGAAACCGCTGTGTTATATAGTTGTTCTTCTTCTTTCTCATACACAAAACCTCTAGATAAAATTCGAGGTTTCGCTGTGAGTTTCATTTGATTATCCAGCACAAGAACCGCCACGACCATGCCTTCGGAAGAAAGCGTTTTCCTATCACGAAGCACTATATTTCCTACGTCTCCTATTCCATACGCATCTACAAAGATGTTTTTGGTTTCAACATCGTCTCCACGCAAGGCTTTATTCGGTGTAAACCACATGGTTTCTCCTTCAGTCAAAAGGAACACGGTTTCTTTTTGGTATCCCATCTCTTCCACAATCCGCTGGTATTGCCGTTGATGACGTATCGTTCCACCGATCGGTATAAAAAATTTTGGATTCGTGAAGCGGACGAGGAACTTCAAATCCTCTTGGTTGCCATGTCCTGAAGCGTGAAGTTGATCTTCAATATCCGAATAGATTACGTCTGCTCCCTGCAAAGATAGTTCCTCAATCAGCGAGTACACTTCCTGTTCATTTCCCGGAATAGGATCGGATGAGAAGATGACTTTGTCACCAGGTTTTATTTTAATATTTGGGTTCTGCTTTTGCGCAAGCTTTGAAAGCGCTGAATCATATTGACCTTGGGAGCCGGCCACAATAAGACACACCCTATTGGGCGCAAGACGCAATACTTGATCTTCCTTCAATAAGAAATCATGGGGGATAGGAAGATATCCAATCTCTTTAGCTATGGTAGTGTTTTCTTTCATGGAGCGTCCCATGAAAAGAATTTTCCGGTTAAATTTTACCGCAGCTTCCACACACTGCCGAATCCTTGAAATATTTGAGGAAAACGTTGTCATGATGAATTTACCTTTTGTTTTTCTCATCTCATCTTCAAATGTCTGTCCGACAATGTTTTCCGAAAGAGTTAACCCTTCACGCTCTGCTCCCAAACTATCGGACAAAAGACACAGTATCCCGTCATGACCTGCCTTTGAGATGGAATAAAAGTCTGGCGGTTTTCCGTAGGGAGGAGTTAGGTCAAGTTTAAAATCTGCAGCATGATAGATATTTCCAACAGGCGTTTTTATTAAGATATGCATCGCATCGGGGATGGAATGGGTTATGGGAAAGAAAAACACCCTGAAATTTCCCAACGCATATTCTTTCGTGTACTGCACCTGGTTCACCCGAATATTCTGGTTAAATTCTTTGAATTTATTTTCAATAAATGCCACAGTTAACTTGCTGGAGAAAATTTGGGGTTTTCCCAGTTCGTTGTAATGGTAGGGGAGGGCGGAAATGTGATCTTCGTGGCCGTGGGTGAGTAACACTGCCCGAATCTTATCCGTCTTGCCCTTTAGGTAAGAAATGTCGGGAATAACAAAATCAACGCCGAATTCTTTTTCTTGAGGAAAACCAATACCACAATCTACAATAAGAATGTCTTTTAGAGTTTCATTCTCGTAGAGTTCGTATAGATACATGTTTTTTGTAACGCCCGTGATGCCACCCAGAGGAACAAAGTGAAGTTTATATGCGGTCATGAGAATAATCGAGAATTAATAATTGAGAATTAAAAATGATTAAAAATTAAGAATTCTTAATTTTTAATTCTAAATTCTGAATTTTTTTCATTATACACCATTTGCTATACTGAGTGTATGCCAAAAGGATCCTTTACATCGGACACATTCGAACAAATTGCTGAATTTGGATCTTCTACCGCCAAAAAAACCGTCAAGGAAGTTGCTCGAACATTTAGCCCCATAAAAATTGCGGAAATGCTTCTGGGTGCAACCGGTCCAGCGGAAACCGAAACAAAAACAAACAGCTCAGAAAAGGATAGAAAATCCTCGCATACCCCATTGGATTTTGATCATCTGAGCGGCACTTATGCCAAACAGGATAAAACTAAGGTAGCCGCTTTACGGAATCGGTTATTTAGGTTAGCGAAAAGCGGTGAACAAGCTGCAATAGAAAAAGAGAAAAGAGAACGAGAACAAGTGCAATTCCCAGAGCGCGGTGAAGAGTCTGAAAGGAAAAAACACGCAAAAGAAAAGACAAAAATGCAATCATCTCCAATCCCTCTAGGAAAACAGAGAAGGAGTATTTTTTCTCCTAAGAAAATGGCTGCTCGACAGCAAGTGGAAACCCGCCCCTCCTCAGGTAAACAATAATTCTTCTTCGATTTTTCTCGTAATACTTTTACACTACTTTTACTTAATTCTTCCACTCTTGAAACAAAGTAAATATCCAATTAATCGATTAATCGAGTCATAGAAAAAATTAAAAACCTCTCCTCTCTCTTTGTTTTTTACTTCGTTTGTGTTTCCAATACATTCTCCAATGACCCGTCTTGAAACCTGGCTGAATAAAAATATTCGTAAATATATCACCAAGAATATTGTCAATATTCTCTTTTTTGGCTATGTTTTTCATTACCTTAATCAGATCGGTATCCTTATTGTAAAAGATAACAGCATATTTCGAAACTGTACTAGTCGAAAGTTTTAGCGCCTTAGCGATTGCTCTCTGATTTATACCTTTAATGATTAAATAAATGAGCATCATGCGCTTTGCCATCATAATTTTTTCGGTTGGGGAAAATATGTCATCAAGAATATTGATGAATTTCGTATTTGAACGAAGCGATATTAATACATTAAAAAACAATTGGTATAACTTTACCAAGGTTTCTTCTGTCAATTTATATTTCGAAATTCTTACCATATGTTTCAATTAATCGATTAATTGAAACATATATATAAAAAAGGTCAACGGACTATATCCCACAAATATAAAGACCTGCTGCTAGTGAAAAATTATTCCATTCCCTAGCGTGAATATAAAAAGGGGTAAAAATCTGTTAAAATAGAAAGGAAACGGGGCGTAGTTCAGATGGCTAGAATACACGGTTCGGGACCGTGAGGTCGCGAGTTCAAGTCTCGCCGCCCCGACACTTCATAATTAGATATTCCCAACAATCCAATTCAAAATTCGCTCTGCTATAATATTGATATGGTTGAATCACTAGCGCCAACTACAGGATTGACTTTTCCCCGCAGTAAGGGAGAATTGCAAGAGTTGGGACTTCACACAACATGGCTGACAATAGAAACGCTACTTGAAGCATGGACAGGAAATTATAGTCCAGACTGGTCTGTTTTAAATGGAGCGAATGTTTTAGATATCGGAGCAGGTTCATATTTAAATGGTGATCATGGAGCTCCTTGGTTCGCTAGAGTATGTGCCGTCAATGGTGCAAGGGTTGTAGTGACCGACATACTTCCCCAATCGGAAGTAGATATAAAACTTTTTGAAGCAATTATTGACGAAGATATCATTCCTCCTGTTTTAGCGGGACAATTTGCTCAACTACCTCAACTCCAAGGAAGAACGTTTGACATCATTCATTCCATGAATTTAGTTGGTTTCAATCCAGATCCTCGTTTAGAAGGTGCGTTAAATAATCTGGGCGTCAGATTGTCAGAGTTTGAAGAAAGTTTAGTTAGACAAACGAGAGCGTTGCTCAATACGGGTGGGGTCATGTATCTTGGTCAATTGTATGGAGGAGTTTATCGAAAGAGTTAATAAAATATATCTTGAATTTAGTTAAAAAATAGTTCTCAAACTGCTTAACTTTTTTCTCCGGACAATAAAGAATAATAAGTGGCGGTTTTGCTATACTTATCGTATGAAACTGTTCAACACCCTTACAAAAACCGTTGAAGAATTTAAACCGCTCAACCCTCCAAAGGTGACGATGTACATCTGCGGACCTACCGTCTATGACTATACCCATATCGGTCACCTTAGGAAATATGTAAATGATGATGTGTTGAGACGAACCCTTGGTTACCTCGGATTCGAAGTGAAGTGTGTAATGAATATCACGGATGTAGGACATCTTACGGAAGATTGCGATGAGGGAGAGGATAAACTTGAAAAAGGAGCTAAAAGGACAGGAAAAACTGTCGACGAAGTGATCAAATTTTATACCGGCTTCTTTTTCAAATCTACAGATACCCTAAATATCCAACGCCCCAATATTGTTAGTAAAGCGATCGATCATGTTCCGGACATGATTGAGTTGATAAAAAAACTTCAAGAAAAAGGGTACACATATGAAACATCAGAGGCTTTGTATTTTGATATATCCAAATTCAAAGGTTACGGGAAGCTTTCTGGGCAACCCTTGGATGAAAAACTGACGTGCGCAAGGGAGGGTGTTCAAACCGATCCACAAAAAAAACACTCTGCTGATTTTGCCCTGTGGTTCAAAAAAACCGGCAGATTTGCCAATCATGTTCTCCATTGGGAATCCCCATGGGGAGACGGATTTCCCGGATGGCACATCGAGTGTTCCGCGATGAGCATGAAATACCTTGGGGATACAATCGATATCCACACCGGGGGTGTAGATCATATTCCGGTTCACCATGAGAATGAGATTGCCCAATCTGAGAGCGCCACGGGAAAACCCTTTGTGAAGTATTGGGTTCATGATGCTTTCCTGCAAGTTGACGGCCAGAAAATGAGCAAATCCTTGCAGAATTTTTATACGATCGAGGATGTTGAAAAACACGAGGTAGATCCATTAGCTATACGATTTTTGTTCCTTCAAACGCACTACCGACAACAGATGAACTTCACCTGGGATTCCGCAAAGGCTGCACAAGAAGCATACAATCGATTGAGACAATTCGTCATCATGCTAAGGAAACAAACCGATCGAACCGTTCTCTCCCAGGAAAAACTGGATAAGATAGATCTATACCGACAAAAATTCATAAATTCCATCTCAATCGATCTTCAAATGCCTAAAGCGGTATCCATCATGTGGGAAATGCTAAAGTCAAACGTCCCTTCGATGGACAAGCTTGATCTTTTGTTTGAATTCGACCAAATGTTTGGATTGAAGCTTAACGAAGTACAGGAGGAGAAAATCCCAGAAGAGATTCGGAAACTTGCCCAAGAGAGAGAACAGGCGAGAAAAACTAACGATTTTCAGAAGAGTGATGAATTAAGAAAAAAGATACATGAAATGGGATACGCAGTAGAGGATGCGAAGGAAGGATTTATTATTAAAAAGAATTCATGAGAAGCGAAGTATTTAGATTTTTCGAAGGAGTCAGTTGTTTGAGTCCCGCTCAGCGGGACGAGTTGATCTCCTGAGAAAAAGTTAAATACGAGCGACTTTCTATGTCTTATAAACCAACACCCACTAAACAATTATTTCATTCCATACGACGGTCCTTTGCTTCTTTTTGGCTTTCCCTTCAACCCGCTCTCCAAATCGCCGTAACCGGCAGTCAGGGAAAAACCAATACGACCCAGCTCATTTCTAAAGTTCTTCAAAAAAAAGGATCCACTGTCACCACAGATATCAATCTCGACACCCTATACAATGTACCAATTACTGCCCTTAAGGTGATGCCGTGGACAAAATATGCGGTGTTTGAACTGGGAATTGACAAACTAGGAGAAATGGATACGCATCTTCAGATAGTTAAACCAACGATTACGATCGTGACAGGGATATCGCCAGTCCACACTGACGCAGAACACCTCGGCTCTTTTGAAAATTTGATAAAAGAAAAACAAAAACTGATTGAAGCGTTACCCAAAAATGGAATTGCTATCCTTAACTGGGATGATGAATCGGTAAAGGCAATGGCATTCCATACTCAAGCAAAAGTCCTATGGTTCGGAACAGACCCAACCCATTGCGATGTATGGTGCGACGAAACAAAACTTTCGCTCGTTGGAACTGAAACAAAATTCCATGATGGTGAACAATCGTTCACGGTCCAAACCGGACTCATCGGGAAACAGCACGTATACAACATTATGGTGGGTTATCTTGTCAGTAAAATTATTGACCTCGATCGCAGTGATTTTCTTCAAGTTATCCAAAACCTCCGGCCATTGACGGGAAGAATGAGCGTTGAATCCGGACCTCTGGGAACTACCATTCTGAATGATTCTCTGCGCGCTAATCCAACATCCACAGCGTTTGGCTTGAATACCCTGTCGGAAATTCCCCATGATAAGGGTCGAAAGATTGCAGTCCTTGCGGAAATGGGGGAGTTGGAAAAACCAGAGGAAGAGCATAGGAAAATAGGCGGATTAGTCGCAAGGTTAAAAATAGATTACCTTATTTCCATCGGCCCTATGCAAAAATTCGTTGCCGAGGAAGCGATAAAAAACGGCATGAACCGCGACATGGTTTTCTCAGTCACCGACGTATTTGAAGCTGCCGACGTATTAAAAAAAATCGTTAAAGAAAACGATCTCATCTATTTAAAAGGTTCTCTTCTCAGACACGTGGAACGCGTTCTTCTGATCCTTGAGGGAAAAAAAGTTGGCTGCCATACGGTTGTCTGCCATTTTTATCACCATTGTTCCCAATGTCCCCAAATCAACCTGCGAGATTAACCTGGCTTGCTCCTACAATCTAATTTTAACCGCCGGAGTTAAAATGGTCAAAATCTGCTTGCTTCTCTGAAAATTTTTGTTATATTTAATATTAATAATGAATCATACGGTTTTATCAATCAACTCAATGATCCGCATTAGTCAGCCGTAAGGCGGAGGATTTTTGATTGATAAGACCAGAAGTTCCCGCCGCAGTGCGGGTTTTTTTTATTATGTACAAACTCGTTGATTTCAAGACGAAAAAGTTAGTGAGAGCAAAAAATTTTGTATTTACCGGAAGCGATGGTCCATGGGAAGTCGTTATGGATTTAGATGTGATAAAGAAAAAATTAAACCGTGATTATTTCAGGAAACAACCGCCTTTTGTATCAAAATATCTTCCTTTTCTTCCCATTAAGAATTACTCTAGTCTTGTCTCACTTCAGGAAGGATCAACCCCACTTATCCGAAGCAAAAAAATAGGACCCAAGATGGGTATTAACTTATATTTTAAATATGAAGCACAAAACCCGACGGGTTCTTTTAAAGACCGGGGTTCTGCCGTGGAATTAACGATAGCAAAAGAGTTGGGAGCAAAAGCAATTGTAGTTGCTTCAACCGGTAATATGGCTGCATCCTGTTCGTGTTACGCGGCCGCTGCCGGAATTCCGTGTTTTGTTTTTGTCCCGGAAGGCACTCCTCAATCTAAACTGGCTCAGGTTATTTCTTACGGGGGAAAAATCGTTCAGATTAAGGGATCCTATAATGACGCCGCAAATCTGGCTAAGTTTGTCGCGGAGCGTTTGTCTTTTTACCTTGCCGGAGATTACGCATTCAGAGTCGAAGGACAAAAGACTGCGGCATTTGAAATTATTGATCAACTGCTGTATCAGATTCCCGATATGGTATTTGTTCCGATTGGCTGCGGAACGAATATAACGGCATACGGGAAAGGGTTCACGGAATACAAATCATTGGGAATAGTTGACCGTGTACCAAAAATGATGGGGGTTCAAGCTGAGGGGGCCGATTCTCTTGTCCAAAGTTTTGAAAAACAAAGGAACCATATTTTTCCCCTTCAAAAAACCAACACGATCGCATCCGCTATCGCAGTGACATTTCCCTTGGATGGGGTAAAGGCTTTAGATACGATCTATAATACGCAAGGACAAGCACTACGAGTCTCTGATAGAGAAATTCTTGAAGCGCAATATGATTTATCGAAGGAAGAGGGAATTTTTGTGGAAAGTTCCTCAGCGGCATCGCTTGCTGCGTTAGTAAAATTGTCCAAAAGGAAATCGCTGAAAAATCAAAGAATCGTTTGTGTATTGACAGGAAACGGATTAAAAGACCCTCTTCCGATCCTGAAAGTTGCGATAAAGCCGCCTACAATCTATCCGGACATTGACTCATTTTTATCCCTTTACAACCACGATTTTTTTAAGGGAAAAAATGTGGTGTTTTATGATAAAGAAACCCTTCTTTTTTCCAAATCCCCCAATAATCAAAAAATATTAACAACAACGCAAAAATTATTCGGAATAAAGTTAATGGATTTTCAAATAAAGGAAATTAAAGATAAAGTCGATGAATTTTTAAAAAAAGGGAAAGATGTTACTTTTTCTGACTACCAGGATATCCTGCAGGATATTTTGGAAAAACCAACCCGGTCGAATAAAAAAGTATTTGAAGTTCTGGATTTTCACGTAGAAACTTCGAAAGATGAAAAGCCAAAAGCCGAGGTAATAATAAGGATGAATGGTACAAAAATAAGAAAAGAGTCAACGGGTGTCGGACCGGTGGATGCGGTTATAAACGCCCTCAAAAAAGCAACGGGAGGAAAAATAAAATTTGTGCTAACGGATTATCGAGTGGAGATCAGGAGTGGAGGAACCGGAGCCGTTGTGTTCGTAGATCTCAGATTAACTCAAAACGGAAATACTTCGATCGGTCAGGGAACTTCACCTGATATTATTCAAGCCTCAATCGAAGCATTTGAACATGCTTATAACGGTTTTCGTCATTAATATTTAATTATTTTATGATGAAACTCATCAAGACAGGCCAGGCACCAAAGGCAATCGGCCCGTATTCTCAAGCAGTAGTTACAAAACCGTTTGTTTTCTGTTCCGGCCAGATCGGACTAGACCCGCATACGAACACTCTTGTTGAGGGAATAGAAAAACAAACGGATCAGGTATTGAAAAATTTAAGCAATGTATTAAAAAAATCCGGGTCTGACCTGGACAAAGTCTTGAAAACAACCGTTTATCTAAAAGATATCTCTCATTTTGCGAAGATGAATGAAGTTTATAGCAAATATTTTAAAGAGCATAAACCAGCCCGTTCAACTGTAGAAGCAAGTAACTTACCTAAAGGCGCATTGATAGAAATCGACGCAATTGCTATTGTATAATAGATTGTAATATGGCCTCAATCGTTGAAACACTATTGTTTCCTTTTACACGAGCGAGTAGAGCAGATTCGCAGGAGGTTAGAGTTCCCGAACTCCCTCCGGCGATTATGGAACAGGTCGATTGGTATGTAGCTGCGGATTATCCAGAGAAAATACTACTATCAGAAGGAGGTAAGCTCACAAAAGATGAATATATTTGGGATATGGCACATGTACTTCAAAGATTAATGAAGGGCGTTAAGGAAGAAGATTTAGAAAGAGATCGGGTGCTGGTTATTGACCCACGGGTTGCATTGGATGTAGCACTGGGTAGTTTTGAGGTTCCTTGTCCTGAGTTAAACTTAAATTGCGTAGAAGATTTTCATGAAGGTCCAGAAAAGCAATCTTATCCCTATCTTTTTATACTCCGAGATCTACCTTGGTTTATAAAACCAACTGATCGATCTAATTTGATCGGGATAGCTCAAGGTTTCCCAGGATTTTATCCAGAAGGGCTCACGGCAAGAGAGGCTGCAATCTATATAAAACTCCATCCGGAACTGGGAGAACAGCACATTTCGAACTATTTTGTCGGTAGCAGATATGGAAAATGCCACTTTGTTATGCAAACAACAAATCATCACGATCAGGCTGAACTAATGAGGGCGTCTGCTGCTGACGTTGTGCAATACGGCCGGGTTCCTCTTGGAATAAGAGTATATGATAAACCAAATCATTTCCCTTTCCAAAAAACTCATTGAAGTTCCTTCGGTCCAAGAAAATAAAAAGGCCTTGAAGAAGGTTCTTGAAGTTGCAAAAAAAGAATTAAAAGAATTTACCATTGAGGAGTTTGAAAAAAACAGTGTCCCCAGTCTTCTTGTTTATCATGGAAAAACCAGACCAAAACGGTTCAAAATCATTTTAAACGCCCATCTAGATGTGGTTCCTGGCCCGGATCGTATGTTCAAGCCTGTGGTTAAAAAAAACCGATTATATGGTCGGGGAGCATACGATATGAAGACAGCAGCTGCTATAGAACTTTTGGTTTTCAAAGAAATGGCACAAAAAGTACCGTATCCTCTTGCGTTGCAAATCGTTACAGATGAGGAGGTGGGAGGTTTTAATGGAACAAAGTACCAAATCGAAAAAGGGGTGCGAGCCGGCTTTGTTATTGCGGGCGAACCGACCCGTTTTGGAGTGAATAATAAAGCAAAAGGAATCCTCTGGGTAAAAATAAAAACTTCCGGGAAATCCGCACATGGTGCGTATGTCTGGCAAGGAACCAATGCTATTTTGATCATGAATCAAGTTTTATCCAAACTCATCAAACTGTTTCCTATCCCCAAAAAGAATGCATGGAAAACTACAGTCAATGTCGCACGTATCGAAACCACGAACCAAACCTTCAATAAGATTCCCGATAATTGCACCGCTTTATTGGATATCCGATACCGACCAGAGGATAAAAAAACGTTGCTAGAAAAGATCAAGAAAGTCCTTCCGGAAAATACCACCATGGAAGTCGTTTCGTTTGAACCTCCCCAATTCACGGATAAGGAAAACCCGTACGTTCTTATCCTTCGGGATTCTGTAAAACGCATTGGTGGGAAATTAGCGCCGGTTGTAGCCAAACACGGAAGTTCAGATATCAGACATTTCAATCAAGTGGGGTGTGATGGCGTGACCTTTGGCCCATGGGGCCTTGGCTCCCATACCGATAACGAGTGGGTGGCGATCCGAAGTCTGTCTTACTATTACCTTATGTTGAAGGATTTCCTCAAATCGCTCGAATAAAACTCTTATATTCTTTTATAAATGCGAATCACGGGGTGGTCAAAAACGCTCCAGGTCTCCTCCGCTCCTTCATCTGGAAACTCAACAATTTTTTTTCCAAATAGGGAAAAGGACGGGTAGGAAGAAAATTCCGCAACTTGCTCAAAACCGAGCTCTCCTGAGAATAGCCTTTTATAATATTCATTTAGCAACGGATATGCTTCCTCCAGATGTCGACACCTTTCACTATCAATATTCTGAATTCTTAATTCTAAATTCTGCAATTCTGTACACGTATGGTTCATAAAAATCCTGCGTGACGGAACAAAAATATAGTCTGCTTCTTTTAAATAATTTTGAAGGTTATTCTGTAAAAAAAAGTCCTTGTCTACGTTGTAAAAATCAAAAGAGATCAGATGGTAACCAAAGAATTTAAGAGGAATATCTACTACATTCGCTGTTTCAGACAGGATGAGAGACTCGGAAGGAATGTGAGAATGGATCCATTCTGAAGCTTGGAATCGCACATCTTTCCTTTGGTATATGGAAAAATAAGCAATACCCGGCAGTATTGAAAAAAAGACGACTAGGGAAAAAACTGCGAATGCAATAGGTTGCATCCTTCGATTTTTTTTTGCCGCTTTGAGTACTTTGCTAAAGACCGAGTATAAGAACAGGTAGGCAAAGATCAAAAGGAGCGGGAACACCGACGCAACAAAACGGGTCCATTTTGCAAACAAAAAAGACTGCGGGATGAAATAAACCAAAAAAGCCAACCTCAACAAGTTCATTTCCTTTTTCCGAAAGTGCAGAAAAAAACCACACAAAGAAAAAATGAAGATTGGCCAACCGAGAGCATAGGGGAAAATTGACGTTAATTGAAATACGACAGGAATCGCTCCGACGAATTGCCTTGTATAAAAAACAAGGGCGTTTCCGAGTGCCACATCGGATTCGTACTTCATGGAATGGTAAAATTCTCCAAATGCAATGTAATTATAGGGGGAGAAAAGTACGGCTATGATGACCGCGACGAAAAGGAAGATGATCGCGTGTCTTATCCACTGCTTCGGGGGTGATTTCTTTGATGTATGAAGAAAATGATATAAAAATGCAAATAGCGGTACAAAGATGAATAAAACGCTCGACATTTTCACTGCTGCCGCTATCCCACACACAATCCCCGCCACAACGGTCAAACGCCATGACGGCGACGTTTCCGAAAGATGCTCCAAGCTCAAGAATACGATAGACGCATAGAGTAACATCAGGATGGACTCTGTTGTTCCGAAGTGGGATAACTGTATCGCGAACGGGCTTATCCCCAGTACGAGATATAACGGATATGCGATCATATCGTTTTTTTCCGGGAGGAGACCTTTCTTGAAAAAGAATCCTATAATCTTGATGAGGATGAAAACCGTGACAATCGAAGCAGCGGCAGATATCATTCTTAAAACGATTGTCCCGTCGAAAAAAGATATTGCAGTGATTTTGTAGGAAAAAAAATAGTATAGGGAAAGGAGTCCATACCCCAAATAAAGAGGACTCTGACCATAGGCGTAGAAATTCGGCTTGAGCAGGCTGTCAAGTTTCAATCCCATCAGCGCATCCACCATGTTCCGTTCATCCGGATGCATAGGGTAGGGGAGTCCCCAGGAAAGATTTATACAGCGCGTGTAGACAATGTAGACAACAAATAAAACTTCCAAAATGGGCTTGATTTTTTTCATGGTTGATATTATTATATAATGATCGTAAGAAGCAAAACCAATTACGTGTCCGTTATGACTAAGTACGAATTCACTTTTCTTCTCAAGGAAGAAACAGAGCTAAAAAATATCCAGGAGGCGATTACTTCGTTGAATGGGAAAGTTCTTACCCAAGATGATTGGGGAGAAAAAACCCTTGCCTATCCTATTAAGAAAAATTCGTCTGTCCACTTTTACGGCTGGCAATTTGAAATGGAAAAGGATAAACTTCAGGATTTGAAGAGAAAATTGAATTTCAATGAGAAAATCATTCGATATTTGTTACTAGTTAACCCCTAAATCTATTAGGAGAGAAAACGATTAACCACATATGGCAAGCAGATCGTTGAATAGGGTGATTCTCATCGGTAATTTGACCCGCGACCCCGAATTGAAATATACTCCCGCCGGAACTGCAGTATGTACATTTGGAGTTGCAACGAATCGTTCTTGGACTACTGCGGATGGGAAAATAAAGGATGAAACACAATACCATCGTATCGTTTCTTGGCAAAAACTCGCTGAACTTTGTGGAAAACTACTCTCAAAAGGAAGGAAAGTGTTCCTTGAAGGAAGACTTACCTACCGTTCTTTTACGGGCCGCGACGGTCAAGAACGCTCCATTACGGAAATAGTACTGGATGACTTTATCGTGTTTGGGGATGGGAAACGAACGATTGTGGGGAGTGATGAAACCAAAGTAGAAGAAACAAAGCCCCTAGAAGAGAAAGAAGCAACAGGGGAAGTGAAAGACACAAAAGGAAAAACCGAAGGAAAAAGTGCCAGTGAAAGTCAGGATGTGGATCCAAACGATATACCATTTTGAAACTGTTTCCCAATATGAATAAATGCTTTTTTTGTCAGTATAATGCGTCGCCGAGCTACAAGGAGATCGATAACCTTGCTAAATTTATTTCGCCTCGGATGAAAATTCTCAGTCGTGAGAAAACTCAGCTGTGCGCTAAACACCAACGGCGATTGACTAAACATATCAAATATGCCCGATATCTTGGCTTACTGCCGTATGTATCTTATCAGGGTCTAAGGTAAAAACTTCTCTCACCCCCTCTCCACCCCGTGATGCTATAATAAATATAGACATGATTATAAAAATACCTATACCCGAAGAAAGCAAGTGTCTCCTTAAGGTGGTCCAAAAAGTGACGTTTGATACTCCGTTTCTTGAAGAAAAAACGGCAACAGATATCCATATTCCTCTGGCAAAAACCCTAGGAATCCCTCCCTCGAAGATATTCCGCTACCTGAAGAAGTTTGTGGGGGACCATACGGAAAAAGGAGAAACCCTTGCAAATAAAAAAACCCTTCTTTCAACCCAGACGATCGTTTGCGAATATGCTGGGATTATTAAGGAAATTAACCATACGGAAGGAGTCATGGTTATCGCCGTTTTTGAGGGTAAAAGAAATTCCATCCCGGCATACTTTACCGGTGAAGTTGTAGAAATAAAAAAAAATGAGCTTTCCCTCAAGGTGAATGAGGGCCAAGAATATGTATTAAAAAGCGCAGGTGCTGATTTTGGGGCTGGAACGTTTTACCTCAAAGAGGTAAACATGCGACTTACCGACATTGAAGTTCAAAATAAAATCCTCATCTGCGAATCCCTGTCGCCCTATGCTCAAGCAAAAATAGAAGCACTCGGCACGAAAGGATTCATCAGCGTAAAAGACGCCAGTGAAGCAGTGACCATCCCTCATGCTATTTTGAAATATGTTGATGATCTGAAAAAAATATTCCATTCCCATCTTCCTTATTGTCTCGTTGATAGAAAAAATAGTAGAATATACTTTTACGCCTAATATGAACGCAAAAAAAATAACGAATATTCTTCTTATCCTTTCTGCCTGCATCTTCTTATTTGGGTCTGGGTATAAACTCGGCGAATACGTTTCCTCCCAATCTATTGTAGAGAAATCTGCTCCTTCCCAAGTAAAAAAGGATCGAATTGATTTTAGTCTTTTTTGGGAAACGTGGGATAAGCTGGAGGAGAAGTTCGTTGATAAGAAGAAACTCGATGCTAAAAAAATGTTTTATGGAGCGATAAAAGGGATGGTTGCTTCCATCGAAGATCCGTATACATTTTTCCTTACGCCAGAAGAAAATAAACAGTCCAAGGACGATCTGGGAGGAAAGTTTGAGGGAATCGGCGCACAATTGGGCTTGAAAAATAATAGGATCGTCGTTGTTTCCGTATTGAAAGAGTCTCCTGCGGAAAAAACCGAAATGATCTTGTCTGGCGACTATATCAATAAGGTTGATGGACAATTCACAAAAACGTGGACTCTAGGACAGGCTGTTACGAAAATTCGCGGGCCCAAGGGCTCAAAGGTAAAAATTACATTTGAAAGGGAGGGAAAAGAATTCGATGTCGAAATTGTAAGAAATCAGATCATTGTTAAATCCGTTGAGCTTTCCTATGAACACGCATCGAACTGTGAAAAGAACTGTCAGAATGTTGCATACTTAAAACTCAATCAGTTCGGGGAAAATACAAACGATGAGTGGGACATAGCTATTGATGAAATCAAGACAAAGTGGAATGAGCGGTTAATTAAAGGATTGGTTCTCGATGTACGGGATAATCCAGGAGGATATCTGGATAGTGCTGTATATTTGGCTTCGGAATTCATCCCGCAGGGGAAAGTGGTAGTGAAACAGGAATCTACTACACCTGAGAATAAGGTATATACAGTAAATCGATTCGGACAACTCATAGACATCCCCATTACGGTATTGATCAATAAGGGATCTGCTTCTGCATCAGAAATTTTAGCAGGCGCTCTACGGGATCAAAAAAAAGCTAAACTCATCGGAGAAAAAACTTTTGGAAAAGGTTCGGTCCAAGAAGCTTTGGATCTCAAAGACGGAGCGGGAATCCACATCACGGTTGCAAAATGGATCCTACCAAATGGGGATTGGATTAACGCAAAAGGGATTGCTCCGGATATTCAAGTAACGAACGAAGTAAAAGAGGGAAATACCATGATAAAAGAACAAGACAAACAACTTGAAAAAGCTATCGAAGAAGTATTAAAATAGTGGGGCGTTATTCGTTTTTGATGAACTACTTATGAAAAAATTTCTTCTCGTGATTTCCATCATTGTCATTTTCTTTGCCATCGGGCAAAGTTACAATCTTTTTCCGAAAAAATATGTTCCGGATTTTTTGCAACTCCCCCAGTTCCTGAAAAATGAGGTTCAGAAAACCCAAGAGAAACAAACGGTTGTCTACGAGGAATCCGTAATTACCCAGGTAGTTGAGGAGTCCTTGCCCTCCGTCGTAACCGTCGGAATAAGCAAAACCACAACTACTGGAGGCTTTTTTCAGTTTGATCCGTTCAATCCGTTCATGCCCTTCCAGCAGATCCCGGGTCAAAATGAGAAGATCGAGCAAAATATCGGAAGTGGATTTATCATCTCCCAGGATGGACTTATCATCACGAATAAACATGTTGTTTCCGATACCGATGCTTCGTATAAAATCCTGACGAATGATAAGAAAAGTTTCAATGTAGAGAAAATATACCGTGACCCGCTCAACGATCTTTCTATTTTAAAAATAAATGCGACGGGTCTGAAACCTTTGAAACTGGGAGATTCCTCAAAATTAAAACTCGGGCAACTAACTATTGCTATTGGAACTCCGCTCGGTGAATTTACAAACACGGTCACGAAGGGAATTGTTTCAGGATTGGGTCGCGGAATCACCGCAGGTTCACCCTTCGAAGGATACGTGGAAAAATTAGACAACGTGATTCAAACCGATGCGCCGATCAGTCTTGGGAATTCTGGGGGACCACTCCTTAATTCCAGCGGTGAAGTGATTGGGATAAACACTGCTATTGCGCAGGAAGGACAAAATATTGGTTTCGCAATCCCAGTAAATATCATAAAAGATCTCATCGAAACGTTTGGAAAACAGGGTTTTAACTTCGAAAGACCGTATCTTGGAGTTAGGTATAAGATGATTGATAAACAAACGGCATTATTGAATGACGTTACGGAAGGAGCGTATGTAACCGAGGTAGTCAGTGACTCACCCGCAGAGAAAGCAGGAGTGCAGAACGAGGACATTATTGTTGAATTCGATGGGAAAAAAGTCACGGGAGATGACGATCAAGGATTAGCAAAGCTTATTCTCGGCAAAAAAGTCGGTGACAAAGTGGAACTGAAAGTGTGGAGGAGCGAAGGCGGAACAAAAACACTTTCCGTTACCCTAGAAAGCTCAAAATAGCCTCCTTCTTTGTGCTATAATTGCTCCATATGGATACACGGTTTAATCCTCAGCGAGGGTTTCGGGATATGTACCCTCAGGATAAGGCGCTACAGGATTTCCTGTTTGAGACGTTGAAAAACGTTGCCGTATTGTTTGGTTTTGCGTCTTACGATGGTCCAATTCTCGAAGATATCCAAATATATCTAAATAAGACATCCAAAGAACTCGTAGAGAAACAGACATTTCAAGTGCAAGATAAAAAAGATCAAACACTCATCCTTCGGCCTGAAATGACTCCTACTCTTGCGCGGATGATCGCGAAAAAAGCAGGGGAGTTAACATTCCCTCTCAGATTATTTAACCTTGGTTTGCGATTCAGGTATGAAGCTCCGCAAAAAGGAAGAGAAAGAGAATTTTACCAAGCGGATTTTGATCTTTTAGGAAGCGCTTATGTCCTAGCGGATATGGAAATCTTAGCGGTTGCGATTGCGATTTTCCTATCGCTGGGTGCTTCAAAGAATGATTTTATCCTATATTTGAACTCCCGTTCCTTTATGGAACAAAAGCTCGAAGGATTCGGAATCGGCAAGAAGGATATGAAAACCATCCTTAACCTTATTGATAAACAAGATAAGATCGATGAGCCAACGTTCATGAAACTATTGCAGGAAGTAGGCATAGGCTCCTCAGTCATCAATGATCTCCAATCCTTTCTTACAAAGCCTTTATCACCAGCTGCAGATCCCTATTTTACCCGTCTTTTCTCCTATCTTAAAAACTATGGAATTGATTCCTATTGTCAAATAAATCCAAATATTGTTCGGGGACTCGACTACTATACAGGATTGGTTTTCGAGGTAAAAGAAAAGGGTGGAACAATGCGCGCTCTTCTTGGAGGAGGAAGGTATGATAATCTAGTCTCGTCCTTCGATAGCAAACTCTCTATTCCTGGAGTCGGATTTGCCACTTCGGATGTGGTCTTAATGGAATTTTTAAAAGAAAAAGGCTTAATTCCCAAAGTAAAACCCAATACATCCCAAGTCCTCATTACGGTCCTTGGCGAAGACATGGTACCAAGTTGCGTCGAAATAGCTAAATTACTTCGATCCAATGGGATTTCCTGTGAACTTTATCCCAGTTCAAACAGGAAACTCGACAAACAGCTAAAATACGCAGACAGGCAGAACATTCCGTTTGCGATCATCCTCGGACCTGAAGAAACCCAAAAGGGAATTGTTAAAGTAAAAGATATGAAAACGAGAGAACAAAAAGAAGTAAAGAAAGAAGAGGTTGTTAAGATACTCAAAAGCTAACAGAGAAAAAAGAATATAGAATTCAGAATTAATAATTAAAAATTAAGAATGGTTAAGAATTAAGAATTCCAAATAATTCTAAATTCTTAAATTTTAATTCTTAATTTTGACTATGCTTATTAATCCTAATATCGTAATCATTGAGGGAGTGCCGGGCGTCGGAGGAGATGAGGCAAAAATCTGGTCAAAGGAATTACTGTTGTCATACGTCCGGTTCGCGCAGAGGACGGGCCTCAAATATACGTACTTGGATGAACACGTTGTTAGGATATCCGGAGAAAACGCATTCCGTTCCTTCAGAAATGAAACAGGAGTTCACCGTGTCCAACGGATACCGAAAACGGAACGGAAAGGAAGAATCCATACCTCGACCGCAACCATCGTGACTCTCCCCGAAATTATCCAATCTAATATTAAAATAAACCCGACGGACTTAGAATGGCAGTTTTTCAGAAGCGGGGGACACGGGGGTCAGAACGTGAATAAAGTTTCCACAGCCGTCCGTTTGACCCATAAGCCCACAGGTATTGTCGTCACGGCCAGCCGAGAACGATACCAAGAGGTAAATCGAAAAATCGCACTGGATCTATTAGCCAGCAAATTGTATCAACTTGAGGAAGAAAAGAAAAAAGGGTTGGTTTACTCATACGTTAAAAACGTTGGAATGGGTGACAGGGCTGAAAAAATCAGAACCTACAATTTTCCACAAAATCGGCTCACCGATCACCGAACTGGAAAGAGCTATCACAACCTTGAGCAAATCATTGAAGAGGGCAAATGGGAAAAGATCCTCGCCTAAAAAAGAGGTGGATTTTTGGAACAGTTTTTGGTATACTATATTTTCTAAAAATAAGTCCATGAGTCTATGAAATCAGACATCCACCCAAAATACTTTCCCGACTGTCGCATCATATGTTCGTGCGGAAACACGTTCACAACCGGATCCACAAAGGAAACGCTAAATGTTGAGGTTTGTTATAAATGCCACCCGTTTTACACAGGAGAGCATCGTTTTCTCGATGTGAAAGGACGCGTTGATACCTTTCAAAAAAA
>Ga0066639_10000348_pt1 | contig 39369 bp, 43 predicted proteins | sample CryGeyCG2114_010_2_FD_59504 | JGI IMG/M metagenome (GOLD analysis project Ga0066639, IMG submission 59504) | Groundwater microbial communities from aquifer - Crystal Geyser CG10_big_fil_rev_8/21/14_0.10 | ecosystem: Environmental > Aquatic > Deep subsurface > Groundwater | place: USA: Utah...
ATTAGAATACCAACCATCCAAACCCCGAAAACTAACGATTTACAATCGGAACATCAGTATATATAGAAAGTTTTATAAGTGAATGTTTGTTATTTCTTGCTTATTGCGTGAGTAGTACAATGGCTAGTATCTTGGCCTTCCAAGCCGATGATCCGGGTTCGAATCCCGGCTCGCGCACTTTACCCATATTCTGGTGAGCTAACGAGTTTTTGGGGACATTTAGTAATACAAAATTATCTAGAAAAATTCAATTTACCCTTTACTTTACTTAATTCTAATTGTAAAGGGTAATCTTTATATATTACCTTTGCTCCTAACTATTTATGGCATATATTTATGTTAAAAATATACATGGAATTCCTTATTATTACCTAAGGATATCAAAAAGGATAAAAGGAAAAATTGTAATTAAAGATATTGCTTACTTAGGTAAGGATATTTCTAAAATTCAAGAAAAATTAGATAAATTGCCATTAAAATATAAACAAGAGATAAGAAAAGGATATAGAAATCTAAAATTATTTATTGATTCTAATTATTATTTAGAAAAAGCAAAAACTTTGAAATTAAAAAGCAATAAATATCTCAATAGGGAATTTCAAGAGAAAATTGAAGCTATAAAATTACACTTTACAAATCACTTTTTAAAATTAGATTTAAGGACACAGATGGATGTTTACAAAGACTTCCTAATTGAATTTGCATATAATACTACTTCAATAGAAGGGAACACTATTACCTTAAAAGAAGCTAATAAATTGCTAACTGAAAATCTTACGCCTAAAGAAAGAACAATAAGAGAAATATTTGATTTGCAAAATACTCAAAGAGTATTTTTATATTTGGTTGAAACAAAGCCAGAAATGACTCAAGATTTGATTATAAAAGTCCATGATATGCTTATGGAAAATATAGATGAAAGAAAAGGATACAGAGCTCAGGACATTAGGGTCTTCAAATCTCATTTTGAGGCATCTCCTGTGAAATATGTTAAAATTGATATGTGTTTATTGTTTAAATGGTTTAAAGAATATAAAAATAAAATGCATCCTTTAGTGTTGGCAGCATTGTTTCATCAAAAATTTGAAAAAATTCATCCATTCTCTGATGGAAATGGGAGAACTGGAAGGATGATGATGAATTATATTCTTATGCAATTAAAATACCCTCCGTTTATTATTAGAAAAAAGAATAGATCAGAATATCTTGGAGCATTATCCAAAGCAGATAAATCTGGCTTAGACAAGGTTGAACCTAAATACTTCAGGGATTTAATAAATTATAGTTCTATGGAATTTATAGATTCTTATTGGCAAAATTTTAATGTATAATCTTTTAAATTATAATTAATGTGGAATTTACCTCTTACATTTTAAAATCTCATTTGTAAAGGGTAAGTTATAGGGGGACCAATATTCATATTGTTTTATTTTTCATGTTTTTAACCTCCTGATCTTTTAATCATTTAAAATATCGTTTTGAGAGCTCTCGTCCTTGAGAATAACCTCTGTATTTTTCATTAAGCATCCTCTTACAGGAAGATCATAATTAGACTGCGACCCAAAGTTGAATGCCGGAGTCGCGGCTCGCGCATTTTACACATATTCGGGTGCGCCAAATTTTCTGTAGTTAAAAGTGGTACATAAAATTAAAATTGAGAGATTAAATTCTTAAAATTATTTCTATAATTCATTAAATCTTGAGCATTTAATCTGGAAATAAAATCTAGAATGGATGCATTAAATTCTTCAGCAGTTTCAATTGCACCCTTAACTTCATTTTTTTTGATTTTAAAATCAGTATAATATTGTTTATCAACTCTTTCTTGTTTAGCAAATTTAATGTCAGAATTATCTAAATCAAAAATTTTCTTAAGTAAAATAATTGCAGCTGTATGATTTTCACATTTGATTCCTACTTTAAAGAATAAGGCAGTAACTATATGATACATACTATAATATGTTAAGTAAACTGATTCCTCTAATCTATCATTATCTAAAAGAATCTTTGCTGAAATAAGATTACTTTCAGATTTCTCAATATAAGACTCTTTGATCTCTTCACTAGAATCAACTAATTCAAATTTCTTCTCCTTATGAAGTTTTTTCAAAAAACAATTTGTGATATGACTCAACCCACTTTATTATAACATGATTCTTTTCAATTTCTTTTACTAGCAAGTTATCCTTATTAAGTTTTCCTATCTTTATGCTTAATTTTGAGTCTAGTAATGAATATTCTTTCTTGAGCTTTATATCATTTGTTTCTAAGTAAATATCTACATCACTTCCTTTCTTTGCTATGCCTTTTGCGAAAGATCCAAAAATAATGGCTAATTTTATTCTTTTGTCTTTTTGTATTTTTTCGATAATTTTTCTGAGATTTGGATATTTTTTTAATGTTTTTATTAATACATATTGTTCTGACATAAATATATAAGATTTGGCTTCTATTGTATTTTTAAGAAAAAATGATTTATTTTTCCCTTGTTTAACAAAATCTACAACATTTTCTTTTAATAAAGAGTTTAATGTTCTGGTTATTGTCATATGATTTGTATTGAGTTTTTTTGCGATTGCTCTAGGATGTATTCTTTCTTTAAGCAAAATTCTTACTATTTCCATATTGTAACTTATTTGTGCCATATTGAACATTTATGTTACATATAATATATAAAGGTTTCGTTTTATCAATACAACGCATCTTACAGCCTCCTGAATTTTAGCTACCTCACATTCATGTTGTCATCTTATTCCTTATATAATTTGTAGACATAATTGGTATCAAAATTAGGAAAAACTTTTTAAATCATAGGATTATTGTTTGTGTGGGTTTATTATATGGAAATAAGAAAAATCTTAAAAAAATTGGGACTTGTTGCTACTGTAGTTGTTAGTTTGGGAACAGCTGTAACTACCTGTGGTGGTGCTTATGTTGGTTGCCAATATGCTAGTAATTATAATTTAACTAAAAAAAATTTAGAGAAAACAAATGAAACTTGTGATAGTGTAAGGGCAGATCTTAAAATTTTAGAAGAAATTAAAGAAAAACATGGTACTCGTTGGTTAATCTTATTAGGTTGGTATGGGCAAGCCGAAGCATATGAAGATTATTTAAAGAAAAATTGTAAATACTAATAATAGATTAAATCTAAAAATGGTACCAAATTGGTCTACAACTTTTTTATATGTGAAAAGTATATAATCCAACAGCGCTACTACTTTCATTAAGAAGCGATGAAGGATTAGGCGCATACGCTTTTGGGTTGAACTCTCGGCTCGCGCATTTACTTCATAATCAAGTGAGTTAACGAATTCTGTGTCTTAAAAATGGTTCAAAATTTAATCTTTCAAATTCTCTTTTGATTATGTTACATTAATGTAATACATATTACAAAAGAGTAATACTAAATAATGGCAGCAGAAACCATAGATGAGATAACAATTATTGAAATTATGAATAAAATACAAATTTTTATGAATTCTTTAATAATCTTACTTTTTATCCTAATTCACCCTATGATATTAAGACCAATATTGATTTAAATATATTTGGGTATGAAAACCTTTAATAATAAAAACATCTCCTTCTATTGTAATGGCAACGATATTTATATTCTGTGCGCATAGTGATGATGAAGCTGTGGGTATGGGTGGTACTATTCAAAAGTATGTTGAAGAAGGTAAAGATATCATAAAAATAGTATTTTCTTTTGGAGAATCTTCACATCCTCATTTTCAAGAAGAAGTTGTTATTGATAAAAGGACTAAAGAAACGGATGAAGCTTCTAAATTTTTAGGTATTAAAGAAACAATTTATTTAGGATTGCCTGATACTAAGGTGAAACAAAATATTGAAAAAAGTAAAGCTAAAGAAAAAATTGAAAAATTATTAATTCAATATAAACCTGATAAGATTTATATCCCTTCACAAAAAGATCCTCATCCTGATCATAGAGCTGTTAATGCTGTTGTTTTAGAAGTAGTGGATAAACAAAGAAAAAAATATCCGGTGTATGAATTTGAAGTTTGGAATGTAATTAAGGAAAATAAGCCTATGGTATTTATAGATATTACTGATTATTATAATAAAAAAGTTGAGTATATGAAAAAATTTGCAAGTCAATGGCAGTATATGTATGTTTTATGGTTACCAGTATATTTTAGATCAAGAACTTATGGGAGGAAGCATGGTTGCAAGTTTGCAGAGAAATTCTATAAAATAAGATGAGGATATTATTTATTGTTACAGGTGTAGGGTTAGGAGATTCTATTAGGGTCAATACTGTTATTGATGCTTTAAAAAAAGAGAATCCTAATACTAATATTCTTATAGCTGGTTATGCTAATTCATATTATTATTTCAAAGAAAAATATTCTACAATAAATATTGCAGGGTATAGTATCCCTGGGAGAAGTATGAAGTTTAGATTTTTACCTTTTATATTAAGAAATTTTATTTTACCTCTTTATTGGTTATTTATAGCTTTCAAACTAAAAAAGGCTGTTAAAATGTTTAAGCCTGATATTGTAATTTCTGATTTTGAACCTACTGGAGTAGTATTAGCAAAGTTAGTGAATAAAAAATGTGTTATGCTTTTCGGATTTAATCCTTTGTTGTATAAACAGTTTAAGGCTGAGAATAAAGTTGGGGCAATAATGGCTTTGCAGGCTAAGTATTTGGAAAAAAATTATGATTTGGGTAATTTTGTAATTGTGCCAACTTTGTTAGGTGTAAAAAGAAAAACTTTGATTTATACTTTTGTTAATCCAATTACTAGGACTAAATTAAAAGATTTGCCTGCTGAAAGAACTTTGATGAAGAAGTTAGGGTTTAAGAAAAAGCCGATATTGGTAATGTTGGGTGGATCTAATTTCGGGATTAAATTATTGAAGAAGCTTAAGAGTATTGCACATGAGTATCCTGATGAAATTTTTATTGTGTTTGGTACTAAAAATCTGGTTGAACCTTTGCCAAACCTCTTACATTATATCTATAAGGAAAATGTTTTGGAATATATGAAAATTGCTAAGTTTGTTATAACTTTAGGGGGAGAAGTTACTTTATCTGAAGCTGTAACTTTTAAAAAGCCTATGTTGATATATCCAATAAAAAATCATGTTGAACAGATGTTGAATGCGTATAGTTTAAAGAATGTGGCTATGGTTGGTAAGGATGTTAAAACTTTAAGGGATGATTTGAATAATTTTATTAAAAATCTTGATTCTTATCAGAAAAAGATGAGTAAACTTAAAATTGAATCTAATGGTGCTGAACAGGTTGTTAAGATTATTAAAAACCTTGTATAAGTTTTAGCCAGTTTTCAGGATTTTTTCTTTTTAGGATTGAGTCTAAAGAATAGATTGCTATGTTTTTTATTCCAATCTTTTTTATTGTTGTTAAGTCTTTTTTGAATTTATTTATGTTTTTGTAAATTGGTTCTTTTTGTAAGATTCCTGTTCCAATTAAGCCTAAAGATACTGAAATATTTTTATTTTTTTTGAATTCTTTTCTTATATAATTAAATATGTAAAATCTTGGAAATATGGTTGGGTAGGACATAATGTTTTTATTTATGCCATTGATTTTTGGAAAATAACATCCCCATCTTTTTAGTAAGAATTTAGGTAAGGGGAATTCATTGATTAAAATGTTGCTTTCTTTTTTTAATTTTAAAATCTTTTTAATTAAGTGCTTCTGATTAGGGGCTTTTTTAAATAAATATCTTAAAATATATTTAATCATAAGGTAAAATGAATAGTCATAATTTATTGGTGGCATTTCTAAATCAATTTTCATTTTGGTTCCGTTGAATTGATCTAGCTTGTTAATATTTTCTTTTGATGTGAAACCAGAAAACCAGTACCCTTCATTTTTTTCTAGGATTGGCCAGACGTTTACCTCTCTTAAGTTTGGTGTTGATTTTTTTAGTTCTTTCTTCCACCAGATGTATTGTGCAATTGTTTTGCATGGGATGTAAATTTTGATGTTATAGTTTAGTTTATCTAGAATTTTTTGTAATTCTTTCCAATTTACAGTTTCAGGAAATTCGCACCAGTATATTGTATTCATAATTATTTAAAAATAAGTTTATATTATTTATTTCTTTCTCTTGCTGTGTTGTTTGGTTTTTAATATCAATTGATCTAAATCAAAACCTTCAATACGGTCTACTTCTTTTCCTTTGTGGATGAAAATGAATGTAGGATAACCATCTACACCATAACTTCTAGGGATGGATTTATCTTGATCACAGTCATAAAGCACTATTTTGACTTTGCCTTTGTATTCTTTAGCTAGATCCTCTAAATATGGTCTAGCATCTTTACAGTAACCGCACCATGGGGTGTAGAATTCTACTAATACTGGGATTTTTGATTCTAAGACTTCTTTTTTGTAAGTGTTTACATTTACTTCTATTGTATATCTTGTTGAAACGTTTTCAATGTATACTGGCATACTATAGTTACCTTGAACTTCAGATTCGCAAGTTGCAGATAAGCCGGAAGAAGTGGCTAAAATAATTGTGGCTAGACTTATTTCTCTTACTTTTTTTAGAATTGACATTAATTCACCTAAAATGTAGATGTCATTGAATTATTTAAAGGTTGTTAATAAGCGGGCCTGGCAGGATTTGAACCTGCGACCTACTGCTTAGGAGGCAGCCGCGCTATCCATGCTGCGCTACAGGCCCATTAAAAATAAAGAAGTAAATAAATTGTTTATAAGTCTTTTGTTTAAAGATAACTTTCCTTTAATTCAATTTTATGGTTCAAATCTAGGGCTTTTATTATTTCTACACCAAGTTTACTTTTTTTGTTAATTTTAATTTCACCTTTCTTTGATGTAGTTGAAGTGAATAAATAATTGTTGTTAACGTAAGTGTCAACAGGTTGTGCTCCCTGTTTTGTTAGGAGGTAAATATTATTGCCTCGTTCTTTAACTTCAAATTTTATAGGTCTACCTTCAGGCCTTTTTGATTTTATTGGTTGAACGTCTATACTGATTCCAATATCTTTTTCAATTTCTGCAATGTTTTTTCCTTTGGTACCAATTATTTTTGCAATGTCTCTTTCAGGAACGTAAACTATAGCTTTGTGGTTTGAAACTACTTCTGCTTCAACGCTTGAAGTATATTTTAACATTTCTCTTTCAATTTGTTTTCTTGCTAAAGATTGTGCTGGTGATTTACTTGATGTTCCTTTAACTGGAATAACAATTGTTTCTTCACCATAAGTGTAAATTTCAAATTCTAATGTGCCAGTTTCAAAATCTCTAACTTCGGTTACTGGTCTAGCTAAGTCTGCTTCAACCATTCCAGAAGGAACTTTGACTGTCATTTCTAGGCTTAAGACTTTTGCAATTTTACCTGCTTTAATATAAAGTACGGTGTCTATAACTTGTGAGATGACTCCTAGTTCTATTCTTCCTACAAATCTTTGAATTGCATCAATTGGGTTTGTTGCGTGTACTACACCTAATAATCCAATACCTGATAATCTTAAATCCGTAAATAACTTGAAATCATTTGTGTTACGCATTTCGTCAAATATTGTATAATCTGGTCTTGATAATAGGAGGATATCATGAATCTCTTGTGCATCTCCATGTGAAATTGCGTATTGTGTAACTGAGTCTGGAAGTACTAAGTCTCTTGGAGCTTCTATTGTTTTTACAATCTTTTCATTGTTTGCATAAAATTCTGCAATGGCTGATGCAATTGTAGTTTTTCCTTCTCCAGGTGCTCCTGATATAAGGACTCCTTCTGCGTGCTTTTCAATCCTTTCCATTAATTTTTTGCTTATTTCATATTCATCTAATGATAATTTTTTTACTGGACGTACTGCAGTAATTTCCCACCCATCACTGAATGGTGGTCTTGTGATAACAATTCTAAATTTTCCAACTTGTGCTATTGTGCTTCCCCTTCTTTCTATTTCAATAAAAGAATCTTTTCTTTCTGCTGCTGATTCAATTATATCTCTAGATATTTCTTTTATTTCATCTTGTGTAAGAACTGTTTTTCTTAATGAAGTAAATTTCCAATTGCCAGGGAAACCTTTTTTTCCGTAAGGCATAACATTTTCTTTAAGATGGACACTCATAGTTGTTTCGTCAAAGAATTTGTCTAATATTAATTTTGATTTTGATTCAAGTTCAACAAAATGAACTTTTATACCCATACTTTCTGCTACTCTTCTTCTAACTTTGTCAGAAGTCATTAATGTTGCATCTTCATCGTAAGCTGTTTGTCTAACTAAAGTATCTACTTCATTTAATGACATATGTTTAAGTTCTTGACCTGTTGGTTTTTTACCGGTCATCTTTAACTTGTCTTTCAATAACTCTTTTAGAAGTTTTATTTCATCTAGCCCTAAATAACCAATATATTTTTCTTCGTTTGCTTCTTGTTCTAATTCTGCGATTAATGCTTCATGGATAAGAACTAATTTTGGCTCTATGGATTTTGACTGGATAAGCTCTGAAACCTTGCCTTCAATGATAGCAGATGAATCTGGTGCTAATTTTTCTATTTTCATTAAGAATTAGTAATGTTTGGGGGTTTATTAGATTTTCTATACTTTTCTTAATATTGTAATAAATGCTGTGTGTCCTTGCATGTTGGACATTGGTCTTACTTTTTTACCATCTACATACCATTCTCTTTCTAATATTTCAATTGTTTTTTCAATTATGAAAGAATGTTTTTTTGTTTCTCTAACCATTTCTTGAACTTGAGTAATTGTTGGTAAGTATGTAATTAAATATGCTCCTGATTTTAATGCTTTTTCAGCATGTGGTAAAACTTGCCATGGTTCTGGTAAGTCTAATGTTATAAGGTCTAAATTGTCTTCTTCTATACCTTCATAAATATTTTTTTGTTTTATTGTTATGTTTTTTGATTTTAGATATTCTATGTTGTGTTTTGTGATGTTATAATGCTGTTCATCTTTTTCATAAGTTATAACTTCTTTTGCTATTCTTGATAATGATATTGCTAAAAGACCACAGCCTGAGCCTGCATCTAAAACTTTTGAGTTTTTGTCTATTGATGAGTAGAATGAAATTATTGCAATATCTTTTGGTAATAATGTTTGTGGTCCTCTCTTGATTTTTTTAATTTGATCTAAGTAAGATGCGGGAAACATGATTAATTCTTTACCACTATGAGTTTTTATTTTTGAAATGTCTTTGTTAAGATCTTCTTCTTTGATTACTCCTGCGTCTGTGTGTAAGTCTCCAGATTTCCAAAAGTATGTTTTATTGTTTCTGATAAGTATCTTTTTGACTGTTTCCATGAAGATTTGAGTTTTTTGAGTATTATATAAATGTTTTCGTTCTTAGATTTTTGTTTAAAATCAGTAATTTTTTCTCTTCGAAAAGTTTATAAGATGAATTAACTTTAGTTTTAGAATAATGAATTGGAGGTGAAAAAATGAAAATATGGACATATTTTATTATGTTATTAGTGATTTTGTCTTTAGTTGGTTGTACTTCAAATTCTGTTGATGATGAAGGTATTATTGAAGAATTAGAAGATAAAAAACAAGAATTAAAAGAGGAAGTTGATAAAAATATTGCTGAAAGTTTGAATTGTGCTATGCTTAGTTTTGATGTTCAATCTGTTTGTGAAAGCGATGGAATTATAACTGCTGTGATTTCTAATGAGAAGACTGAAGAGTTAATGTTTGATGTAGAAATTACTGGAGATTCTGATTCTAATGTTGTTAACTTAGATGAAAGTCTTGGTTCGTATGCTTTTAAGGAATATGTTGTAGATGTTAGTTCAATGAATCTTGGTAAGATTTCTTTAGCTAAGTTTGTTCCTAGCGTTGGTATTAATGGTGAATTTTCGCTTTGTATTACAAAAGCAATAACAAAATCAATTGATGTTTGTTAATTTTTTTCTTTTTTTTGTCTTAGAAAACTTTATAAAAGATAGTTCGTTAATAAATACATATTATTCACAATAAAAAAGGAGGTATAATTAATGAAAATGAATAAAAGAGGTATTTCGCCTTTAATTGCTACAGTTCTAATCATAGGTTTTACTGTTGCTCTTGCTGCAGTTATTATGACTTGGGGTCAAAGTTTCTCTAAGAGTATGTCGGAGAGTACAGAAGAAACTACTAACGTACAATTAACTTGTACAAGGGATGTAGTGTTTGTACTAGATACTGTTTGTTCTGATACTGGAAAATTGAGGCTAACTGTTGAAAACAATGGTAACAAGAACTTAGACGAAATTACAGCAAGAATTAAAGTAGATGCAACAACTGTTGATGTTGTTACTAACTTAACTTTATATCCACGTAATCCTGCTGGAACAGTAACTGCTGGTTTAAAGGCATATGATTTAGGGATTTATGAAATTCCAGATGCCCTTTTAGTTGACACTAGTGCTGCTGATGTAACTGAAGTTGAGCTTATTGCAGTAATCACTGTTGGTGGCAAAGAGGTAACTTGTCCAAATGCTGTTGCTAAATTCGGCGATGTTGTAAAAGCTGAAAAAGTAGCAGCTTGTTAAACCATTTAATTTTTTCTTTTTTTAATTATTAAGACTATGGATAAAAAAGGCATTTCTTCTATTGTATCAGTGATTTTTGTAATTGCAATTGGAGTTTTAATTACTGTTTCAGTATTTTCTGTTTCTGATATTTTTTTCAATAAGGTTTATGAGTATTCTGAAAATACAGCAGAAAAAGATGTTGCATGTTTTCAGGAAGTAGCTATTGATTTGCAAAAATCTTGTTATCTAGATGAAAGCCATGTTAATTTATATATTGCAAGCAATGGCATAAGAAAAGTTGATGGCTTTTTAGTAAGATTACATTCTAAAGATTCTCAAGTCAATCTTGATAAAGAAGTTAGTGGTTTAAATCAATTCATGATAAATAATGTTAAAGCTACATGGGATAATAAAGCAATGGATGTAAATTATGTTGAAGTGTTTCCCCAAATTAATTTTAATAATAAGTTAGTAGTCTGCAGCAATGCAAAAAAAGCTTTTGGTAATTTAAATTCATTAAATACGATTACAAAATGTTCATCGTAAAGTTTAAATACCAAGTTCTCTTCTGAAATTGTATGAGAAATAAAAGAGGTCAGATTTGGATTTCTGCTGTTTTGTATATGGCTTTAGGTGTAGTTGCTATAACAATTATTCTATCTGCAGGAGTTCCAATGGTGCAAAAGATGAAAGATAAAAATACAGTTGCACAAACCAAGAATATGTTCTTTATTTTAGATGAAAATGTTAGGGGAGTTTTGAATGAAGGGCCTGGTGCTAGAAGGTATCTTTCTCCTTTTGAAGTTTCAGCAGGTGAGTTTTATGTTGGGGAAAAAACATTGTCTTGGAATTTGACTACTACTGCTAAATTAATTGAACCTGGAGTAGTTATTAATGAAGGTTCTGTTGAATTGTTAAATTTTCAATCTTTCTTAGAAGATGAATTCTTTATGAATATTAAACTTAATTATTCTGATTTAGCTTGGTTGAATTTAAAATCACAGTTTCAAAATCCATTTACTGGAGTTTATAGTATGTCAATAGAAAATACTGGAAGTTATTTGTGTGATGATAATGGTTTACCTCCTGATCCAACTTGTGCAGACGGAAGTAATCCTAAAGCTGTTATTGATATTGATATTACAGGTTAAACGAAACATATTTAAGTGTATAATTGCTTATTCTTTATTGTATTAGAGAAACAAAAGGGGTGTATTATGGCTGAAGAAGAATCGAAAGAGAAAGTAGAGCAAGCTAAAGATATTTTTAAAAATAATGCTCAAGAGGCTCCTTCTGAACCTAAAGATACTTCTAAAATAGATGTAAAATTAAATGTTAAGTATGAACCTATCTTTAAAATATCTTTTCCTGATGATATTCCAGTTTTACCTGATGAACCAGATGTTACTAAAATTGATGTTAGGTATACTGTAATTGAACCTTTTGTACAAATCCATATTTATTGGTTTCCTGCAGATAATGAGTTGCATTATGATGTTGAAGAACCTGTGTTGACTGATAAGGAAAAGAAATCTTTGGTAATTTTAAGGGATGGGTTAAATGAATTGATTAACATAAGTTTCATTAATATTGAAACTGAAGAAAAAATAATTGAGTTTTTGGAAAAGAATGTTAGAATATTGATTGATGAGTTTGGTCTTAAAATGACTAAAGATCAGTTCTTGAAATATATGTATTACCTTTATAGAGATTTTATTGGTTTGGATAGGGTTGAGCCTTTAATGCAAGATTATTATATAGAAGATATTGAACTTAATGGATTTGAAACGCCTATATATATTGTTCATAGAAAGTATAGGAATCTTAGGACTAATGTTATTTTTCCCAGAGGGGGACCATTAGTAAGATTTGTTGAGAAATTAGCTCAGAAGTGTGGACAGTATGTTTCTTATGCTAATCCTTTGCTTGATGGTGTATTGCCTAATGGTAGCATAGATTTTGAAGAGCCTATAATTTATAAAAAAGATGGTATAGCCCAGGTTAATTCGATTGGGAAATTTATTGATAATTATTATAATTCTAATGAATGTAACAAACCTGTTGGGGTCCAAAATATAGAGGTACCTGCATTTGATAAAGACACTCTAAAAATTGAATGGAAAAAGTTAGATTATGTCTATAGGCATAAAATAGATGAAGATTTGTTTGAATTACAAATGGAGTTTGGAAAGAAAGTTAGGCTTACGGGTTGTCATAGTATCTTTATTCTTACTAAAGAGGGTGTTAAGTCAATAAGAACTGACCAACTAAATGTTGGAGATTATGCTGCAATTCCTTTATCCATACCTGAAAATGACATTGTCAAGGAAATTAATTTGGCTTATGAACTTTCCAAGACAAGATATGCAAATAAGTTAGTTCTAGAGAATATTCCTAATTCCCTTTATCTTGATAGAAAATCAGATTTGATGACATATTATAAAACAAATTATATTAAACCCTATCAGGCATATTATGAACATAGAAAAAAGAAAATCTTACCTTTAAAATTATATCACTTGTTGGTTGAGAAGGAACTTAGGTGTTGCAAGATAAGACCTTCCTCTGCTGTTGGAGTTCCTACTTTCTTGAAAATTGATGAAAATTTGCTTAGATTGCTTGGCCTTTATACTGCAGAAGGCTGGCCATTTAAAGTATCTAATACTTATAAAATTTATTTTTGTTTCCATAAAAATGAAGTAGATTTGGTTGATACTGTTAGGATTGCAGCCAAAAAATGCTTTGGTTTAGATATATATGTCGAACCAGAAATGTCAAATGCAGTTAAAGTTTGCATTAATAGTTTTGTATTATGGATTATTTTTAATGACGTTTTGAAAGTGAGCAAGGGTGCAAAAACAAAAAGGGTTCCTAATATTGTTTTTAATATAAAAAATGAATTGCAACAGGAATATATTAAATATTGGGTTAAAGGTGATTATGGCAATACTGCTAGTAAAAAACTTGCTAATGATATCTCTTTACTTTCATTATTTAATGGAGATGTTGTAGCTTTTTCTTCAAGACAAAGAGAAAGCCTTTTTGATAGTGTTAGACCAGTAAAATCCTACGAATATGCAACTGGCTTTTTTGTTCGAGATGCACAAAATCCTTACTCATCTATGATTCCAACGGAAGTCTTAAATCCATTAAATAAAACGAACAATATATTTAATAATAATAGGATAAGTAAGGAAAGGCTAAGTAAAATCATTAATAATAAGCGATATCAACGATTTAGGGATTTACCTAATGTAAATTCAACCAAGTTCATAAATGAGTGGACAAATAGGGGATTTTTAAAAAATTCCAGATTAACTCTCATAGGTGAAGAATTAGTTGAAGAATTAGATGTTGCAACCAAACTTATTAATTCTGATTTAGGATTTGCTAGAATAAAAAATATATCCCGAGTAAAGTCTTCAGGTAATTTCGTTTATGATGTTAGTGTAAAATGTCATGAGAATTTTATTGGTGGGACGGGGGGAATATGTTGTCATAATAGCAGAGTTAATGCAACGTATACTGAAGATGTTTCTTCAAGAGGACCTACAGTTACAATAAGAAAGTTTACAAAAGAACCTTGGACTCCTATAAAATTAATGGATTTCAAAACAGTATCTCCAGAGATTCTTGCTTACTTGTGGCTACTTATAGAGCATAGATCAAACATGTTAATTATTGGTGGAACTGGTTCTGGTAAGACATCTTTTATGAATTGTTTAGCTTTTTTTATACCTCCTGCTGATAGAGTAGTTAGTATTGAAGATACTCGAGAATTGCAGCTTAAGCATGAGAACTGGTTGCCTTCGGTTTCAAGACAAGGAGTTGGGTCAACTACATTATCTGGACAGAAACATGGAGAAGTTTCTTTGTTTGATTTATTGAAAGAATCTTTAAGACAGAGACCTGATTATATTATTGTAGGAGAAATTAGGGGTAAGGAAGCTTTTGTTTTGTTTCAGGCAATGGCATCTGGACATCCATCATATGCAACAATGCACGCTGAGTCTATAGAGACATTAGTTAGTAGACTTACTACACCGCCAATTAGTTTGTCTCCAGCTTTAATTACATCTTTGGATGCTGTGTGTATTATGATTCCTGCAAGAATTAAAGGGAAAGATGTGAGAAAATTAAGGCAAGTTACTGAAATTATTTCAGCTGAAGAAAAAAATGTTAAAACAAATACTCCATTTATTTGGGATCCTGCAGATGATAAATTTAAGTTCAAGACTGCTAGTATAATCTTTGAAAAAATTATGAAAAGGACTGGTATGACTTGGCCTGAGATGTTGAAAGAGTTTAAGAGAAGAACTCAATTATTGATGGTTCTTTATAGGAAAAAAGTATTTGATTTTTCAGAAGTTCAAGAAGTTATACATGAATATTATAAAGTGCCAGACAAGGTTTTGGAAAGATATGGGATTAATATCAAATGAGCCTAGAATCGATAAAACAAAATGCAAAAGCTTTTTTGGATGTAGTTTATACTTTTGATAGACAAAAAATTCAAAAAGCGGATAAGAAAGATATAGAGAAAACTCAATCTTATATGAAAAAAATTCTTGAAGATATTAAAAAAAATGTTGATGAGGAAAGAAAAAATATCTGAAAATGGAAGAGGATGGTAAGATTATTGCAAAGAAGATTAGTGATACTGTAGATGAAATTCTTACTTACAAACAAAATAAAAAACTTATAATAGATTCTCTTGCAAAATTAGATGCACAATTGAAGGCAAATCAAATTGATAAAAATTCTTATGATAAACAAGTTCAAAAATATTTACAAGGTCAAACTAAAGAATTAGTTATAAAATCAAATGATAATTATATCAATCTTTTATTTGATGAAATACATAAAGAAACTGATAAAGCTTTGATGATGTATACTTCTTCTCAAGTAGAACCTACAAAAAAAGAAGTTAAAGAACAAAAGGTTGAAATGGTAATGGGGGATAGATTAAAAAAATTAAATCCTAAATTAAAGTTGGCTTTTATGAAAGATGTTAATATGGATAGAGAGTTCATTAACATGTATAACAAAAGAAAAGCAAAAGCAAAGTCAACAGAAGTAAGGGTGGAGTATGAGTTGTATAAGTCTACTGAATTTGGAAAGTATGCTAACAAATTGTTTGAAAGTATTACTATTAAATTAACCAAAGCTAGTCCTGAATTATTTGAACCATTGTATAAATCATTAAGAATGTCTGGATTAAAGGTTTTGTCTAAAACTTATATTAGTATGATTATGTTAATCGGTTTGTTGAGTTTTGTTGCGACTACATTATTTTTGTCTGTGATATATAAACATCCAAATATAATTATACAGATTATTAGAGCATTTTTTTTGGGTTTGATGGGTGGTGGGTTAGGGGTAGCTATTGCTTTTATGTATCCTCAAAGTTTAGCTAAGCAAAGAAGTACTGCAATAAAGAATGAGTTGCCGTTTATGATTATACATATGGCTGCAGTTTCTGGTTCTGGAGCTAAACCTATATCTATGTTTAAAACAATTTTATCTTCTGGAGAATATCCTTCGTTAAGAGATGAAGTTAAGAAAATTGTAAATTATGTTACTTTGTTTGGATATGATTTGTCTACTGCATTAAAGGCTGTTGCTAGGAGGACGCCTTCTTTAAGATTTAAGGATTTATTGGATGGGGTAGTTTCTAATATTGAATCTGGTGGGGATTTGAAAGATTTTCTTCAGTCTAAATCTGATGATGCTTTGGGAACTTATAAATTAGAAAGGAAGAGATATGTTGATGCTATTGCAACTTATTCAGATATTTATACTGCAGTTTTGATTGCAGCTCCTTTATTATTTTTTGTTACGTTAGCCATAATACAAACCTTAGGTGGTACAATTGCTGGAGTCCCCGTTAGTACGCTTGCTAGTGTGGGTACTTTTGGGGTAATTCCAGCTTTGAACGTAGGGTTTATGGTAATGATAGATGTAATTGCGCCAAAATGAGAACACAATTTAAAAATATATATTTTGTAGGGATTTTAGTAGGCCTGTTTATCTTAATTGGAGATTTTTTATTATTTTTTAGTTTTAAAGATCCTGTTGGGCCAACAATAAGGTGGTTTTATCCAATATTTATTTTTGCGATTACGGTTGCTTGGTCTCAGTTTTGGTATGATTATCTTCAAGAGATGAAAAGACAAAAAAGGTTAGAAGTTAAGTTTTTAGATTTTGTAAGAAATATGGGGAGTGCAGTTAAGTCTGGTATTTCAATCCCTTCATCAATATTACAAGCTTCTGCAAAAGATTATGGCGAGTTAAATCCATTTCTTAATAAATTGGCAAATCAAATTAGGTTAGGAATTCCAATACATGAATCATTGGTTACTTTTTCAAAAGATACTGCTAATGATACTATTAGAAGATCAATTGCAATTGTTATTGAAGCTGAGGCTTCAGGTGGAGATATTCAAAGTGTTTTGGAGTCTGTAACTTCTTCTTTAGTTTCGGTGAGAAAATTACAAGAAGAAAGAAAATCTAGTACATATTCACAAATTGTTAATGGGTATATTGTATTTTTTGTATTTATTGGTATTATGTTAGTAATGCAAGTTTATTTATTTCCTAAATTGACTGCGATGACTGGTTCTGGTGGTTCTGCAATGGGGGGAATAAGCTTATTAGGCAGTTCGTCTTCTGGAAATTCAGCACCGGCGAATCTTGATAGGGTGTTTTTTGGGTTGGTTATGATACAAGGTTTTTTTGCTGGCCTAATGATAGGTAAGTTTTCAGAAGGAAGTATAAAGAAAGGTTTTATACATTCTTTGATATTGGTTACATTAGGAGCGTTGATTATTACAACTGCTAAAGGTGGCATATGATGAAAAAAAGAGGTGCATCGCATGTTGATTGGGCTATTAGTATGGGGATGTTTGTAATTTATATTCTTTCTATGTTTATTATTGTTCAGCCTGGAGTGCAGAAAGTTTTCAAAGAAGATAACATGATGCAGATTGCTGAAGAAGGTTTGGACTTAAATACTGGTTTTTATTTGGAGAAAACTCCATTTACTATTAGTTTTAATAGTGAACCTAAAGATTTAAAAGATGGTGAGGCTAATATTAGAATATTAAAAGCCGGAGAGACTGTTCCTTTAGATTTTGGAAATACTGATAATTATTGGTTGTTTGACAAAGATGGGAATAGCTTGCCTTTAGAACTTTCAATTGGTTCAGGAAATGATGATATTAATTTTATGTATACATTTTCAAAAGAAGAGATGGAAGTTGGACATGAAACTGAATTTGTATTTTATTATCTTGAAAATGGTGGATTTGATAAAGAAGATAGGCCAAAGTATGATAGTAAATGGGGTCATAATGTAAATTCAGAAACCTTGGATTTAGTTTTTGGTTTAACTGAAATAATTGAAGGGAATAGTGAAGAACAATTTTCTGAGCTTTGTGGGGATAAACCAACTGATAAAATAGCTTATGAAGCATTTAAGGATTCAATTGGTTTCCCTGAAAGTAAGGAGTTTAGAATTTATTATGTTAAAGCTAAAGTTCCTGGTGAATCTGTTCCAGTTATTTATAATTATGAAGATGATAGGATTCCAGTTTGTGAAGCAGTTGAACCTTATGATCAGGCAGATATTTTTGTAAAAGAATATATTACTTCCTTTATGGATAATTTTGGAGAAAAAGTTCAAGCTAGAGTTAATATAAGAATATGGTAAATAAAAAAGGCTATGTAAAAACACTTGAAGCTGTGATTGCAATAGTGGGGATTTTGATTTTTACTTTTAGTGTGATGCCAAGAGAAATACCTAATCCTAACCAAGTACCTTTTATTGTTGAAAATTCTCAAGATTATATTATTGAAACTCTTCAAGATTCACCTTATAGAGAATTTATTCTTAACATAACTGAAGCTGGTGGAAAATTGGACATGAGTGATAATTCTTTTATTGCTGCTAATGATACTATTACAAATTTAATACAATCTAATTTACCTCTAACATATAATTATGAATTTAAGATTTGTTTAACTACAACTTGTTTGGCTGAAACTCCTCCATTAGGTGTTTCAGTTTATGGCGATGATGTAATGATTGCAGGACTAAATTATGATGATGAATCAAAAGCAAGGATAGTTAGAGTGTGGTTTTGGCCTATAGGCTGAAATTATGGTTGAAATTACCACAATCTTTTTAAATACTAATTAATTAACTTATACTTAGAAAAAGGGGGATATGAATGGCAGTTTTCAAATTAAAAAATTTCATGAATTGGTTTTCTTCTATGTTTAGGAAAAAGAAAAATCTTAAACTAGGTCTTTATGGTCCACCAAATGGTGGAAAAACAACTTTGGCTAACAGAATTTGTATGGATTGGTTAGGGGAAGAGATGGGTACTGTTTCTAACATTGAACATGAAACCAGAGAAGTACAAATCAAAGAAAAAATTCAAATTAAATCTAAAGGTAAAACTTTGGATTTTAATCTTGTAGATACTCCTGGAATTGCAACTAAAATTGATTATGAAGATTTTATGAAACATAAAATGAATAAAAATGATGCTAAAATAAGGGCTAAGGAAGCAACCAAAGGAGTTATTGATGCAATTAAATGGCTTGATGAAATGGATGCTGTAATAGTTGTGCTTGATTCTACAATTAATCCTTATTCACAAGTTAATATTACAATTATTGGTAATCTTGCTGCTAGGAACATTCCAGTTCTTTTAGTAGCTAACAAGATTGACTTAAAAAAAGCAGACATAAAGAAAATTACTTCAGCTTTTCCACAATATAATATTGTTGGAATCTCAGCACAGAAAGGTGACAATGTAGAAACGTTCTATGAGGAACTGTTTAAGTTGGTGAAATAAAGATGTTAACATTTCAATTTGTACCATATTCGGAAATATTGAATTTGAACTCTGAACAGAGAACATTAAAATTATTAGATATAGTAAGGAAAAATAAAATCATCCTAATGCAAGGCAGATTGAAACCTTCTGAAGAAGCTGGATTAATTCAAAAAACTATGGAATTGATTAGTAAAGATTTCAAAGGGATTGAGCTTTGTACAATTTATCCTGAAGCTAAGAACGAAAAGTTTTTTTCTCAGGTAAGAAATATAGTTGTTAGGTTCTTAGTTGGTGGAATTGATGGTTTGACTATCATTGGTCCTGCAACTGTTATAAAAGAGATTAAAAGAAATCCTGATAAGATTGAATTACTGACATATAATATTAAAAAGAACGGGAGGGGATAGTTATGCCTCATCAATGTGTTCGGTGTGGCTCAGTTTACCCGGATGGCTCATCGGATTTGCTTAAAGGTTGTAGTAAGTGTTCAGGTAGATTTTTCTTTTATGTTAAAGAGTCTGCTTTGAAAAAAGCTGAAGAAGTTATGGCTAATCTTAGTGATAAAGAAAAAAAGCAAATTGAAGAGGATGTTCTTGAGATTGTAGGTGATAAATTAGATCACGAAAGTCCTGTAATTTTAGATTTTGAAAGTATTAGAGTTTTGAAGCCAGGTAAATATGAACTGGATTTAGTTGATTTGTTTAGAGGTAGGCCTTTAGTCTATAAACTTGATGAAGGTAAATATGTTATTGATATTGTAAGTACTTTCGAATCTAAAGAGTGATTATTGTTTCTTATTTCATATATTCTTAAATAGGATTGTAGTAAATAAGATTTAAAATGGATAATATTCTGTTTCCCTTTGATGAACCTCGGAAAATTCAGAAAGCTTTCATGAAACAGCTTTTTGAGATAATTAAAAATAAACAAAACTTTTTGGTGCATGCCCCAACGGGGATTGGAAAAACCGCGTCAGCCATATCTCCCGCTTTAACTTATGCTTTAGATAATAAAAAAACGGTGTTCTTTTTGACTTCAAGACATACACAACATCTTATTGCTATTGAAACTTTAAAGTTGATTAGAGAAAAACATGAAAAGCCATTTAATGCTGTTGATTTAGTGGGGAAACAATGGATGTGTAACCAGTCTGGTGTGCATAACTTAACTTCTTCTGAGTTTTCTGAATATTGTAAGGATCTTAGAAAGAAAGATAATTGTGTGCATTTTAAAAATTTGAAATATAAAAATAAAATTTCTGTAGTTGTACAAGCGGCAATAGATGAGTTAAAAAAGGAAGGACCTTGTCATGTGGAAAAAATAAATCAGGTGTGTCATCAAAGGGATGTTTGTCCTTTTGAAACAGCTTGCCTTTTAGGTAGGGAAGCTAGTGTAATAATAGCTGATTATTATCATATCATGCATCCTGGTATTAGGGATACTATATTCAAAAGATTAGAAAAAGATCTTAATGATTGTATAATTATATTTGATGAAGGGCATAATTTGCCTGAACGTGCTAGAGTTTTGTTGACTACTAAAGTTACTTCTTATGTTGTTGATAGGGCAATTAAAGAGTCAAGACAATTTGGTTTTGATGAAATGGCTGAACTTTTGGTAAGGTTTAATGATATTCTTATGGATTTAGTTAAAAGTAATTTAAATTTGGATATTGAAGAGTCTTTGATTACAAAGGAATCTTTATTGGATGAAGTTGTAGAGTATGGTGAATTGGATCAAATTATTGCTGATTTAGAAAATGTTGCTGATGAGGTTTTAGAAACTAAGAAAAGGAGTTTCGTTAAATCTGTTGCAGACTTTTTAGCATCTTGGCCTGGTCCTGAGGAAGGATTTGTTAGAATATTGTCTAGGTCTTTTGATACTAAGGGGAAAGTTGTTATTACTTTAGCTTACAAGTGTTTGGATCCTTCGTTTGCAATGAAACCATTATTAAAAAGTTGTCATTCTGTTATTATGATGAGCGGTACTTTAACTCCAACTAATATGTATCATGATTTATTAGGGTTTGATAATAGTGATACTTTAGTTCAGGAATATGAGAATCCTTTTCCAAAAGAAAATCGTTTGAATTTAATAATCCCTGAAACTTCTACAAGGTTTACAACCAGAAGTCAGGAAATGTATGATCTTATTGCAACAAAATGTAATGAGGTAGTTAATTCTGTACCAGGTAATTCTGCAATATTTTTTCCTAGTTATATGTTATTAGATGAAGTATATTTTAAGATGAAAAATCTTTGTGAAAAAACTTTGTTTTTAGAACAGCATGGAATGAGTAAGGGGGATAGGGGAGATATGTTGGAAAGGTTTAAACAGTATAAAGATAGTGGGGCTGTGTTGATGGGAGTTAGTAGTGGGAGTTATGGTGAAGGGATTGATTTGATGGGGGATTTTTTAAAGGCTGTTATGGTTGTAGGGTTACCTCTATCTAAACCAAATTTGGAAACTAAAGAGTTGATTAAGTATTATGATGAGAAATTTAAACGTGGATGGGATTATGGGTATATTTTTCCTGCTATAATTAAAACAATGCAGAATGCTGGAAGATGTATAAGGAGTAAGGAAGATAGGGGTGTAATTGTATTTCTTGATGAAAGGTATCTTTGGAATAAGTATTTTAGATGTTTTCCAAGAGATTGGCATATGAAGGTAGCTGTAAGGCCTGCAGAAGAGATTAAGGGGTTCTATAATGTTTAAATGGCAAGAAATAGGCGAAATACTTAAAAATAAGATGTTTTAATTGGTATTATAGTATTTGAAACTTAAGTGTTATATATCCTACAATCTGGAAATGCTAATTTGCCATAATTTAGGGGTTTTAAGTGGGTTATGATGGGTTTTACTTTCTAAAATAGACTAAAATACCAAAAGATTTATATAGAGTTCGTAACTCCAGCGTAATAACATGAGTAATCATACTCATAAATATAATTGGAGGATACCTCAAAAATGAAAATAAACTTAAAATTGTTGAGTTTACTTGCATTGCTATTGGTTGCAGTTGTGCCTTGTGTTTCAGCTGTAGACGATATCGTTTTCGATATGGTTAAAGTTAATGGCGACGAAGTAGATTTTAACAACCCAAATGATTTAGTTGCTGTAGAGAGAGGCGACACTCTTGACTTGCGTGTAAGATTACACGTTGAGAATGCAGTAGAAGACGTAGATAATCTAAGACTTAGAGTTTGGATTGGCGGATATGAATACGATTTACTTGATGATACATCAAGTGTATTTGCATTAAGCTCAACCGAAGCTCAAAAGACTAAGACTTTGTCTTTAACACTACCAGACGATATGGACGTTGATGAAGAATATACACTACACGTGGAAGTTCTAAATCATGACGTAAGAATGGAAGTACCTTTATCCGTAGAGGTTGAAAAGACAAGACATAAGCTAAGCATCCAAGATGTATTAGTTAACCCAAGCGCAGCTGAAGCTGGCGAAACAGTATTCGTTACAGTAAGGTTGGAAAACGCTGGTGACAGAAAAGAAGAAGATATCAAAGTTGAAGTTAGTGCTCTAGGTGTTAGTGCAACAACTTACGTTGATGAACTTTTCTCAGTTGAAGATGAGGAAAATTGGGACAGGGAAACTTCCGGTTCAAGTAAACCTCTAGTATTGAGATTACCTTCTGATGTTGCTACAGGTGACTATGATCTAAATGTTAAAGTAACTTTCGATAACGGACACTCAGTTGTAGAGTCTGTTGAAACTTTGCACGTAGTTGGTTCACAAGCTGCAGACAATTCTGTTAAAGCAGTTGTTTCAGTTGATACCACAGCTCAATCAGTTGAGCAAGGTGCAGAAACAGTTTATAAGTTAACTTTTGCAAACATGGGTAGCGAATCACAACTTTTCTCTGCTAACGTAGCAGGTGCACAATTATGGGCTGACACAAGAGTAAACCCATCATTCGTTTCAGTTGCTCCTGGTATGACTGGAGAAATGTATGTATACGTTAAAGCTCATGCAGATGCTGCTGAAGGAAACCACTTGTTCACTTTACAACTTTTAGCTGGTGAAAATCTAGTTAAAGAGTTGCCATTAGGTGCAAGAGTTACTGAAAGCGCAGATGTTGCTGATGATTCAGTTGCAAGTAACTTGTTGAGTTCCTCAACATTAAAGCTTGGCTTTGTTGGTTTAATCGTATTATTAGTTATAATTGGTCTAGTTGTAGCTTTAAGGAAACTTAAAGATGACGACGAATACCCATTAGAACCTAAAGACGGTCAAACTTACTACTAAAAGTCTTTTTCTTTTTTTTCTTTTTTATAATTAATTCTTTAACGAAAAGTATTTAAAATCTAAATGACATTGTGCTCACTTATAGATGGATAAAAAATTGTTTAATTTTTTGCTCGTCTAGAAACGCGGAGGAATTCAAAATGTCTAAAAAAAATGAATGCAAATTTTATGTAGATAATGGAGATGATGGTTTTGAATGGGATTCTGAACCAGATGATGGTGATGATGATTGGGACGACGATGATGATAATTAATGAATAAAGAGGTGAACAAATGGCAAAAAAGAAAAAAGCTGTAGCTAAGAAAAAAGCAGCACCTAAGAAAAAAGTTGTTAAGAAAAAAAAGTAGATATAAATTAATATGATTTTTTTCTTTTTTTATTTTATCCAAGGTGTATCAACTTCGTTAACACGCCATTTTGGATTAAAATCTATTTTATCTATAGGAATTAGTTCTTTAGAATTGTATTCAAGTAATCCAAGCCATGCAATCATTGCTCCTTGATCACCACAGTATTGTAATGGTACAGGGGAAAATTTGCAGTCTCTTGCTTTACACATATTGTCAAGCATTTCACAGAATCTTTTGTTTGCTGCAACGCCGCCAATTAGAATAACTTCTTTCTTTTGACAATGGGCTATAGCTCTTTCTGTAACTTCAGTTAACATTGCAAAGCAAGTTTCTTGTAATGAGTAACATAAGTCTTCAATTTTTGCACCTTTTTTATATAAATTGTCAATTTTTGTGTTAATTCCTGAAAATATGACGTCCATCCCTTTAACTACATAAGGAAGTTCTATGTATTCTCCTTGTTTTGCTAGTTGTTCTATTTTTGGACCAGCTGGGAATCCTAATCCTATAAGTCTTCCAAATTTATCTAGTGCGTTTCCTAAACCAATATCTAATGTTTCTCCAAATATTCTGTATTTGCCACCTTCATGGGCAATAATTTGTGTGTTGGCTCCTGAAACGAATACGAAAATAGGATCTTTAGTATTAGTAAGCATTCTGCCAATTTCTAAGTGTGCACAAATGTGGTTAACTCCAACTAATGGTTTGTTGTGTTCTTTTGCTAATTCTTTTGCAAATTCCATGCCTGCTTTTAAGGAAGGGGATAGGCCTGGGCCCTGTGAGAATGAAATTACATCAATATCTTCTATTTTTAGATTTGCAGTATCTAGTGCTTCTTTTAGGACATCGTATTTTACTTCTCTGTGATGGATACCAACTTCAGCAGGATTCATACCTCCTTCGTCAGTTTTGAACATGTCTGTAGCGTTTGCTAGGATGTTTTTACCTTTAACTATACCTACGCCTAATGTATGAGCTGTAGATTCTATCCCTAAGCAAATTTGGTCTTTCATTTTAGTTTTGAAGATTGAAGGTTATTTATAAAGATGTTGATTGGTTTTGATAATATTTATAAGTCTTGAATAGATTCCAATTTTAAATATGGCAAGAACAATTAAACAAGATAAACAAGAACTTGAAGACTTATTTGGGGAACCACGAGAAGCTTATGAATCTACTGGATATTTTCTTGGTGGTTCAGCTGCAACAAAAATAGTTGATAGTAAGGGACAAGAAACTGGTTATATGTTGGGTGGTTCATTTTGTCACCAAAGATTGAATCCAGAAGGTGAAATTATTGCTCAATTAGGTGGGTTAGATGGTCATGAAGTTTTAACAAGAAATTTTGAACTAACTGGATATGTAGTGGGTGGTCATGCTGGAAGTGAATTTTTATATCTTAGGCCTTTAAGAAACCTTTTTAAATTAGAGTGAATTAAGCATAAATGGAGGTAATCTAAAATGTGCGACCATTGTGAAGAACATAAGAAAAAGAAAAAAGAAAAAGAAAAAAAGAAAGATGATTGTTGTTGTAGCTGTTGTGAATGTCATTAATTTCTTTTATTTTATTAAGAGAAAGCTTTTAAATCCAGCAAATATAACCTAATTATGCCTAGCGAACGGTCTGTTGGAGCCATTATTTATAATAAAGGTAATTATCTTCTATTAAATTATAAAGCTGGACACTGGGATTTTCCTAAAGGTATTATTGAAGAAGGGGAAACTGATATACAAACTATCAGAAGAGAGGTCCAAGAAGAGACTGGTTTGGATGATATTTTTCCTGTGAAAGGGTTTAAGGAAATGGTGCATTATTTCTTTAAGAGGGATGGTAAGACTGTGTATAAAGAAGTTACTTTTTATTTATTTGAAAATGGTGAGATTAAAGTTATTTTGTCTGAAGAACATAAGGATTTTGCTTGGTTGAAGTTTCATCAAGCTATGAATAAATTAACTTATCAGAATGCTAAAGAAATCTTAAGAAAAGCTAATGCATTTATTGAATATTCTATAAGAACATAATTATTTGCCACTAATTATTTCTACAACATCACGATGTTTTAGTTTGTGTTCTTTACCTACAGTTTGTTTTGTTTTTACATCGATTGCTCTAATGAAATGGTCTCCAAAATCTGAATGTAACCTGTAAGCAAAGTCTAATGCTGTTGAGTTTGGTGGTAAGAAAAAACAATCAGGTAAAACGTTTCCTTCTGAATCAGTAAGTTTGTTTACTCCTCCTGGGAATATTGCTATATAACCTAAAAGTTCTAAGACTGATTTGTTTACTACATTTTGTACTCCAGTTGATCCAAAAACATCTAGAATATTCTTTTGTATGAATTCTAAAGCTTTTGTTTGTATCTCGTTTAAGTTTTCTTTTATGTTAAATGTGTTCTCTCCAGGGATGTAATTAATAAGATTATGTTTTGTAGCTTCTTTTAATGCTAACTCTGATTCTGATGAACATGGCATTATGATATATTCTGGAAACTCTTGTTTAATCCGTTCTAAGTTTTCTTTTGCACCAGGGATGTCTATTTTGTTTGCAGCAATAATCATTGGTTTTGTAAGTTTTCTTAATTCTGTAGCTAATAATTTTAAGTTTTCTTCGGACCATTTTGTTATGTCTTCAGCGAATTCTAATTTTTTTAATGAATCTTTTACCATGTCTTCTGTGACTTTTAGACCTGAAAGTTGTTTTGCTAATGATTTACTAATATCATTTTTAGTTTGTTGTAATAATCTTGCGAATTTTTCCCATCCCTTTTTTAAAATTTGGTAGTACCACATGTCAAGTTCAATTTCTAAAAATTTTATATCTTCAGATGGATTGTAGGATAATGCTTCAACTGGTTCACCTTTTTCGTTAGTTGTGCCTGCAACATCTATTACGTGTATTAATGCGTCAGCTTGTCTTAAGTCGTCTAAGAATTGATTGCCCATGCCTAAGCCTTCATGTGCTCCTGGTACAAGGCCTGCAACATCTATCATTTGTACTGGGACAAATCTTTTGTGATTTAGGCAGAAACCAGTTCTAGGATTACATTGTGCTTCAAAATCTTTGTCAACACATTCTATTTTTACATAGCCTACAGCGGAGTTTGGTTTGATTGTAGCGAATGGATAATTAGCTATTTCTACTTCTGCTAAGGTTGATGCTTTGAAAAATGTGCTTTTTCCAACATTAGGTTTTCCTACGACGCCTATAATCATTTTGCTTATAAGAAAAGGTAGGCATTTATTAAGTTTTCTTTTAAAAATACTAAAAGTTTATATATTTTAATTATTTTATTGATTCAAAAATGATAAGATCATCTTTAATTAAAAATATTTTATTGTCAGTCGTATTTACAACAAGTTTAACTTGTGGATCAAATAAAACAGAAGTGTTTGTTCCAATTAGTTCTAAGGTTCAAAATTATTTGAAAAAACAAAATCCTATTGATAAATACGCAGTTGTTGTTGTAGGTAGTTCAAGAGGTGAAAAAGGAAAAGATTTGATTGATCCTTTAGATAAGAACAATTTTTTTTTAAGAAGCACTTTTGTCTATAAACATCTTGAAGAGTTGGGTTTTAAACACGAAAATATATATTATTTATATGCAGATGGCACTCCTGATTTTTCTGAACAGCGTAATGGGGAAGTTATTCAAAGAATAAGGAAGAATGAGTTTAATGAACCTGTTCAAAGAAAGAGGGCAACAATTAAAAATCTTGAAGGGATTTTAAATCAACTTTCTAAAAAGGTCGATGGTAATGATGTTTTTGTTGTATCTATTGCTACTCATGGAAATCCTTATGTTCTAGAAATGTATAATTCGCAGTTTGGTGATTCTTTAACTCCAAACAAATTATCTTCTATGTTGAAAAAGATAAAACCTGGAAAAGCTTTACTATATGTGGATGCTTGTCATTCCGGGGCATACATAAAGAAATTACATTTAGATGATTATGTTGTAATTTCAGGAACTCAAGAGCATACTTTAGGTTGGAGTGATAGGGATTTTTCTGGGGCAAGTTATTTCTTTGAAAATTTAACAGATCCTATGAGTGATACAAATGTTGATGGGAAGATAACTATTGATGAAGCGTTTAGAAGAAGTAAGATTGAAGCTAAGGATCATTTGCAAAGGATTATGCCTTATCTTTTAAAAAGATATAATTGGGAAGGGGCAAATCCATATGAAGCTATTAAATCAATGTCTTTACAACCAATGATTATTGTAGGGAAAAATGCTTCAGCTATGTGTGTAATGTATGATTTAGGGCATTTTAAAAAAAGGTAACACAAGTTTTATAAAGAAATACCTTCTACTTTTAGCTAACTGAGCCCATTGCTTAGTCTGGTTAGAGCGCTGGTCTTATATGGCCTACTTTGCGATATATTGAAGTATCCAACGCAAAGTAACTCTGAGAGAGCCAGAGGTCGCGAGTTCGAATCTCGCTGGGCTCACTTTTTTTATTTGGGCTATGCCTATATATAAAAAATATATTTTCTTTAATTTTTTTAAAACACAATATTTAAAAAGATAAAAGTATTGGAATTCTATATGAACCAGCAATATGTTGATTATGTGAAAGATGGATTGTCAAAAGGTTATGATGAATATCAACTTAAAAAGATTCTTTTAGACCATGGTGTAGATACTGAAGAAGTTACTATGATTTTACAACAAGCTAAAGAAAGTGTTTATATTGAAAATGAAGTATTGGCAGCTGCAGAAGCACATAAAGCAGAAGCACATAAAGAAATGAATATGCCTTCGCCTGAAAATCAACAACCTATAGGGGATGTTAATCCTAAGCATAAACTTTATGTTTCAATAACTACAATTAGTGGTTTAATACTTATGATAGTAGGTTATGCTTTAATGATTATATTTCCTGCTACAACAACTACTTCAGGTTTTGCAGCAATCTTCAGGGGATTCTGGCCATTTATGTTTCCATTGTTAATGAACATTGCTAATTTTATATTTTTTAGAAAAAAGTTTATGTTTGGTTTAATCATATCTTTGATTACCATAGTAATCTTGGTAGGGTTTGTTTTAATACTTTATGTGTTAGGTTTTTAAGACGTAAGGTTTATATACTTTTTTTCTTTAAATTATTTATATGATACTAAAAATAATTGGTTTATTCTTGGCTTGGGTTTTAAGAATTGTTTTATTTTTAGCAAGTATTTATTATGTTTATAGTGGTGATATAGTATCTGCAATAACTTTGTTAGCATCATTTGCTTTTACTTTATTGCCTGTAATTATAAGAAGAGTTTATAGTGTTGATTTACATTGGATTTATGATTTTATATTTTCTATATTTATATCTGGCCATATGATTGGATTTATGGGTATGTATGAAAGATGGTTATTATATGATGATATCTTGCATATATTAGGTTCATTTATTGTAGGGATTACAGGATTTTCAGTATTTTATGCATTTGATCATACAAAAAGAATTAGAATTACCGCACCAATTTTATTTTTGTTAACTCTAATGTGGACTATAAGTGTAGGAGCTGTGTGGGAAATTATGGAATTTATGTGGGATAATATTGTGTTTTTATCTGCAGGTTTTGGGTTTGCACAAGATAGTTTGTTAGATACTATGATTGATTTAAGTTGGGATTTTATTGCAGGTATTTTGGCTGCTTTGGCTATGGCTACTTTCTGTAAGAAAAGTTCAGAGAGATTAAAAAAGCAGGTATTTGATCCTATTGTTAAATTATTCTCAAAGAAGACTATAGATATTTAATTTTTCTTGTTGCCCTTTTTTAAAGGATGGACGTATTCATTAAATTTAAGATTTTTTTCTTGTGGTCTTAATTTCCAGAGGATTATTCCTGCAATGCTTAAGATTATAACAAGTATTATAATCCCTAATAAAATGTTTTTACTACCTTCTTCTTCTTCTGTTTTACTGTCAACAACTTTAATGTCACCAAGGAAGGTTCCATTTAGATTAGATACTTCTGTGATTTCTAAATTTGGTTCTTCTGTTGTTTCAATTGTTTGAGGTTCTTCAACAATTTCTTCAGTGATAACTTCTGGTGTTTCTTCAATAATATCTTCTATAATGGTAATATCAATTTCTAAAGATGCTCTGTCACCTTCTTTACTTTGAATTAATAATGTTCCGTTGTATTTTCCTGGACGAGCTCTTTTATTTTTATTTATCCAAATGAATTGTTCATAAGTACTATGTGGATTTAATGATGGATATGATTGGTTCCTGAAATCTATTACGTTTGCTAAGAGTGGTGTTAAGTGGAAAGAAACACCTTTTATTATTGTGTTTAAAGTATTTCTAAATTCTAATGGTCCTTGGATAGTTTGTTGATTAGTTATTAAATGTATTATAGGTGTAGTTTCAATAAATTCTAATCCATTTTCTTTTGATATAATTTCTTCTGTGAGAGTTTCTTTAAGAATTATTATGTCTATGGTGTATTCTTTTTCATCATAAATTAAAGAGATAGTGGATGATTCTTGAGGATTGTTTAAGTTGATAAATAAACTTCTTTTTTCTAATCCCGGGATATCAATAGAACTTCTTATTGGGACAATATCATCATTAGATGAAATAATTTCTACAGTAATAGGATTTGAATTGTGATTTTCTAGTTCAATTGCTATTTTGCTGTTTAAGTTTTTTGGTTTGATAAATACTGGATCTATGGAGACTGATGATTCTGGTTCAATTATTTCAAATGTAGTTGAATCTGTTTCATAAAATAATTGGTAAGAACCTTTTTCAAATTCAATTGGTATGTCAAAATAAATTTTGTTATTTGTTTCTGTTTGATATGATAAAAAACCCATGTCAATAATGTTACTTGAATTGTCTTTTAAAATTATTTTAGATGTTTGAAAATTATCTGTATCTATTGTAGCAATTAAAGTTTCTTGATTAGAATAAAATTCTCTTTGTGTTTCAATTGATGCTGAAACAAAAGAAATGGTAATAATAAAAATAAAGAAAAAGGTTAATGTATTTTTCATTTTCCTAATAGTTTTTTAGCTTCCTCAATAGATTGGTCTAGTTTGCTTGGGCCTGAACGTGGCTTAGGTGCTGGTCTTGTAGCAGATCTAGTAAATCCTCTTTGTTGAGGTGGTGCTACAGGTCTTGGAGGTGGTAATCTTTCTGAGAAAGGCCTATAGGGTTGTGGTGATGATTTAGGTTTGCCACCAGATGGTAATTTAATCCATCCCTTTGTGTAAGCAAAGTAACCTCCTCCACCTAATAATGCTAAAATAATTAATATTAATATTATTGTACCAAATGATGATCCACTATCAGTTTTACAATCTTCTGAACAGGAACTTTCATCTTCAGTTGAACCGCAAATACTATCGCCACATGTATCTACAGATGTTACATCAGGAGTTACAACAGGTTCATCTTTACAATCGTCAGCACAATTTTCTTTACTTTCACCATATTCACTTTCACAAACACCATTAATTACACAAGGTGATTTTTCTTCAGTACAATCGGAAGGACAAACTGCATTATTTTCGTTAGCGTCACAGATACCATTTAGATTACATGTTTCTGTACCAAGATTACATTCTGGACATACTCCACCACAATCATAACCATTTTCCTCGTCATCGATTTCATTATTGTCACAACAATCGTAACCATAAGCTTCACATACTCCACCACAATCTATACCTCTTTCATCACCATTTTTAATGCCGTCTGAACATGTTGCTGTTGATGATGCTCCGAAACCATAAACTCCATAAATTGCTGAAGATGTATCAACAACATTGTTGTTTATTCCACCTTCTGTAGTTTGACGATTTTCAATATATCTTGTAGCTTCTTGGATGTCAATTTCATATGTTGATGGATCATCATTCCAAACTTTTGCAGCTAGAGATGTTAATAAAACATTTTTACCTAGGCTTCCATCAGTTGATTGTAATTTTTTTAGTTTGGATAAGTATTGTGTGTCTTTTGAAATTAAATATAAGACTATGTTATGTAATGGGTTATTTTCTTCATAAGCTTCTCTTAGGTATACTGAGATATCTAATGGGCTGTTTATTTCGTTTAATACCCAAGCTCCATAGAATGATGATTCTTTGTTACATCTATCCCCCACACCTCTTCCAAAACAACCATTAGGGATTGTGATGTCGACAATGTTGGTATCATCACTTGAAACTATATAAAATGAGTTTCCTGACCTGTATACTAATGTTATTGAAGTTATTGTATCTATTTCACTACAGTCAATATTCATATTTAAATTTGGATTGTTTTGAATTAAGTTTGTTCTTAAACATGTGTTTAAATCAAGAAAATTAGTATTACCACATCCTGGGAATTTACCTGAACTGACTGTAACAATTTTTTCTTCAATTTCTTCGTTAATTGTATATGAAATTTTACATGTACCATTTGAAGGAGTAATAACTTCTAACATCCAAACTCCGCCAGTTGTAGATCCTATCATGGAATTTTTAAAGTAATTTTCAATAGGGGAGGTATCTTGGTTTGACATGTATGTCGCTAATGCAACAAGTGCAGTTTCAGTTGTTAAACAACTTTGTGCTGGCCAGCAGTTTTGTGCGTTCATGTTGTTGTTTAACCAACTAAGTGTTTGGTCTGCTTCTGTAACTAAATTTGATTTAGCTGAAGCAATTGCTACCCATGCTGTTGACATAATATCGCCACTGTTATATGATCCGTCTGATGTTTGTGATTGAAGCCAAGAATACATTGAATCTTCAGAAAAAGTAATTTCATCAGCACCATAAACAGAAGAGATAGATAAGACTAAAAGTAAAATCAAACTAATTGATATAAATCTTCTTTTTTCCATGATAATCCCTCTTTATAGATATTAATAAATGAATGAATGTTTATTTAAATATCTTTCTGTTAAATCAAATAATTATGCTTTAATTAAGGCCTTTATAGCAAGAACAGCCTTTTCTGGATATGGGAAGTTAGGTATTTTGTGAATATCCAAATAATTTACTCCTGGTCTAGTAAATGTTCCACCCATGAAAACTGCGATGATTGGCTTCTTTGGATATTTTTTTTGTGCTTTTATTATTACTTTCGCATTGTTAACTGGTTCAGTCATTGTTTGTAATGTTTCAATAACTATTAGACCGTGAATATTTGATTGAGAAAGCATTGCATCTAATGCTGCTTCGTATCTTTCGCTTAATGCATCTCCAACTAAATCTAATGGATTGTTTTTTGAATATGCTGGATGCATTTTGCCACTCCTATTTAGTTTGTCAATTGTATGTTTTGAAAGTTTTGCTAATTTAATATTAAGAGATTCACAATGGTCTGCTGCTAAAACTCCGCAACCTCCTCCGTTTGTGATAATTCCAATTGAGTTTTGTATCCTATATGATATTGTGGCTAGAATTTGTGCTGTTTCAAATAATTCTTCTACATTAGTTACAAGTTTTACTCCACATTGTTTGAATGCAGCTTCATAGATTCTATAACTTCCTGCTAATGTTCCTGTGTGAGAGCTAATTGCTGATTTTCCTTCAGATGTTTTTCCACCTTTTAGGACTATTATTGGTTTTTTGCATTTCTTTGCAGCCTTCATAAATTTTCTACCATCACTTAATGATTCAATATACATAGCTATAGCTTTTGTTTCTTTATCTTTTGAAAGATATTCAATAAAATCTCCAACGTCTAAGTTTGCACTATTACCTACACTAATTAATTTGCTAAAACCATAATTGTTTGAGATTGCCCAGTCTATTACTGAGTCTGCTAAAGCACCTGATTGTGAAACAAATGCAATGTTTCCTTTTGGTGGAGTTGCCGGAGCAAAGCTTGCGTTAACTTTGGATGTGTTAATTATACCTAAACAGTTTGGTCCTATTAATGGGATTCTAGCTTTTTTTAATGATTTTGAGATTTCTTCTTGTAATTTTTTTCCTTCTGGATTATTCTCTGAAAATCCTGCTGAAATGATTATTATTCCTTTGACTTTTTTCTTAATACAATCTCTTACTGCTGAAGGAACAAATTTTGCAGGGATTGCAATAATAACTAAATCTATTTTATTTTTTATTGTTAGGATATTTTTATATGATTTTAAACCAAGAACATTATTTGTGTTAGGGTTGATTAAGAAAATCTTACTTTTGTATGGTTTGTTATATCTTGAAGTGAAAACGCCTCCGTGAATTAAATTTTTAACTAGGCCTTGCCCTACTGAGTTTGGTTTTCTTGAAGCTCCTATGATTGCGATGCTGTCTGGATTAAATATCTTGTTCATTTTAAAAACCTCGCATCAACAGCTTTTGCTTCTTTAGAATTTATAATGATAGGATTGAAATCAAATTCTTTGATGTCTTTTTCTCCCATTGCTAATTTTGATGCTTGAAGAATTATTTTAATTAGATTTTTAATATTTATTTTTTCTTGTCCTCTTGCTCCCTGTAAAATTGAGTAACTTTTTATGCTTTCTATCATGTCTAAAGCTTCGTCTTTTGAAACAGGGGCTATTTTGAATGAAACATCTTTAAGAATTTCTATAAAAATTCCTCCAATACCAAAAGCGATAACTGGGCCAAATGTGGGATCACGTTTCATGCCAACAAAAATAAAAGTTCCTTGAATTTGTTTTTGAATTAAAATTTCTTTTGAGAGTTTTTTTAATTTTGAATATGCTTCTTCTACATCTTTTTCATTTAATAAATTTATTTTTACTCCACCTTTGTCTGTTTTGTGAATAATATTTTCAGAATGTACTTTCATTACTACTGGGAAACCTAACTTTTTTGCTTGAGAAATTGCTTCAGATTCACTTTTAGTTAGATATGATTTAGGGTGTGGGATTTTATATTTCCTTAATAATTTCTCTGATTCAAAAATTGATAATTGTTTTACCATCTTTTTCAATTAATAAAGGTGGTTTTTTGTATTTAATAGTTTCGGAGTGTTATTATATCTCCCACTTTGATATTATTTTCTATTGTGAAGCCTTGATTGACTTCTATAATGTATTTTGTAGGGTAAAGAGCATTGTAAGTTTTACATTCTTCTATTTCACAAAGGTTGGCTTTTTCTATTTGTTTGATTTGGAAGTTTTGATCAATCCAGATGATATCTAATGGGATTAATGTATTTTTCATCCAAATATTGTATAATCCTTCTTCTTCATAAATGAAAAGTATGCCTAAGTTATTTTTTAATTCAGTTTTGTACATTAATCCTTGAGTTCTTTTTTCTTGTGTTTTTGCAAGTTCTAAGTTAATACAAGATTGTTTGAAACAGGCTTTGGGTTGGTTGTAAAATGTTATAGATAAGATAGATGCGATTAGTATTAAAATTATAATTGTTGATATGTATTTCATGTTATTTTGATAGTCTTTTGTATTTATTAGATGGTAAGGTTTATTAATATTAATAAATTAACTAATGTTATGTTAAAAAGGGGTCAAACTACTTTATTTGTAATAGTTGGAATTGTAATTATTGTTGCATTAGTAATTGGCATAGTTATGAGGTCCCAGCTTTCTGATATTTTGCAAGGTGTTGAGTTAGCACAGAGTGAAGCAGCTAAATCAAAGTCTTTGGAAATTGAGGATTATGCTGAAGGATGTCTAGAGAAAGTCTCTATTGAATCGTTGATTAATGTTCTTGCTCAAGGCGGTTATTATGAAGTTAAGAATGGGGTGGAGTTGAGTAATTTTGTAGTGCCTTATTATTTAGATAAAGATAAAGAAGATGTTCCGTCTTTAAGTGAAATTGAAAAAAGTCTTGGGCGATATATTGCAGTTAATTTAGATAAATGTGTGAAAGGTTTTTCTTCTGATTTGAAAGTTGGTGTTGGAAGTGTTGATGTTAGTTTGGGTACTAATGTACAAATTGAAGTGAAACAGACATTAAGTTTAGAAATGGAAGATTCTTTAGTTAGAGTTAAGAGTTATGGGGTTGTGTTGGATGCTGATGTTAATGAAATCTATGGGAAGGTTATTATGTTTTTTAATGAAGTGAAGGAAATTGAAAGTGATTTGGTTGGAGAAGGGTTGCTGGCTTTGAAGAATGAATATAAGTTTTATAATCCTGTTATTAGCGAGAATGAAATCATATTTGTATTATCTTTTGATAGTTTAGGGAGAACATTAGAATATAATTTTGCTTTGAAATATCCTGAATCTACTTTTGAAGAAGGAGATGTAATATTTGATTTGATTAATCTAGATAGCGAGATAGGGGTGTTTGAAGAAGAGGAAGAAGAAGAGGAAGTAAAAGTGCCTCAGATGGATGAAGAAACTGTTAATGAAATACATGAGTTTTTTGCTGAATTGGAGGTTGAGGATGAGGAATAAAATAATCTTGTTTATTTTATTGGTGGTATTATTGTCTTCTATTGTTGTTGCAGTTGATACTGACCCTTGTAAGAAAATCAGGGATAATGAACAAGCCAAGGCTATGGCTAATAAAGATCTTGTTGAAAAAGTTCCTAATAAGAATTTGTATAGGGTCCTTAAATTTATTAAATATTTTCCAGGAATAAGTAGTGATGGTATTTTAAAAGAGACTAAATTTGTTCCAGAAGATATATTGAAAGTTTTTGATGCCTTTGTGCCTTTATTTTCCGGGGAAATTGCTGTTTATGGCAATGTCAAGAAAGGATCAAGCTATAGCTGTGAACAAATTGGAATAATCTATGGGGAGATAGGTTATATGGGTGTAAGCTCTGTTCCATTCAGAATAGATAATGGTAATTTTAGAAGGGCTTTCAAAAGAGGCAATACTTATAATGAATTTACTTTGTATGATAAAACTGGAAAAGGATTAGATTTTGCTATGGCTAAAAATTCCAACGGCATGTATGAAATGTTTAATAATGGTGAGGAGGTAATAACCTATTCTTCAGCAAAAAAACCAAAATCAGATGCTTTTTCATATAGCCATAAAACTTTGCCGAATCAAAAATATTTTAGGATTGGAAGTATTAATGATGCATGCTCAATTTATTGGTACATGGAATATAATGATGATTCTTTTGCAGTTCATGGAAATTGTACTGTTTCTGTTGAATCATCTGAATCTTTAAAATTAGGTAAGGAAAAATTTGTGAAAGATAGTGGAAGTCCTGAAAAATATACATTTACTGATTCTTTGATTAAAACTGGGAAAAGCTGGGTAAGTTTTTCGATTGTTCCTTATCTTTCAACTACTGTTAAAGATAAATATATTTTGAAATTTTATGGGAAGAAAAAATTTCAGTTTGATGATATCACATTATTTAAGAATGCTGTAAGCCCTCGAATTATTGTTTCTGATTTCAATGGTTATAAAAATAATAAAATCTTTTCAAAAAAATTAATACTTGCACAATTGCCTCCTTTGGATACTAAAATAATATATACTTTTATGACTAATGATGGTAATAAAAATTATGGCAGAGTATTTTTAGAAGATAGCAATGGTAATATTGATATTTCATTGAGTCAAGGGAATTTGGCTGTATTGCCTTCGAGTGTGCCTGAAAATAAATATGACTCATTAACTGAAGATTATGGACTTTATGATAGATCAAAGAATCTATTAGTAACAGACTCTGTCAAGAATCAGCATTTTAGATTAACAAAATATGTTAAAGGCAATGAAGATTTAAAAATAATTTATCCTAGTTTGAAAAAAAGATATACTGCTCAACAAGATATTAGCTTTTATTCTAGTTATTTAAACCCAAATTTTAGAAATTATAAAGTTGTTACACTTTACCATAAGATTTCTAAAAAAGCAATAGTATTCTTTCAAGGCGAAAAAATTGATTTATTTAAATTAAATTTTAAAAGAACTCCCTATAAATGGGGAAAAGATGTTATTGATACTTTAGAATTTACAACTTATATATATGATAGTGTTGCAGAGAAAGTTAGAGAATTAAAATGTTCAAGTGTAACTGGTTTTTGTAGCCTGGATGGGGAAACTATTTACAAACCAAGAGAATATGTTGATTGTAGAGTTAGTTCGCAGTGTTCAGGGGCTAAAGTATGTGTGAATTCTCTTTGTGTAAATCAAAAATTGGATTGTAAAACATATCTTAAAGGTGGTAATTTAGATCTGCATGTATTTGGGATGGATATGACTGAAAAACAGATAAAGGCATTTTTGGATAAGGCTACTGCTACGATGTTTAGTCTTGATCCACTTAAAGCTAATAAAAATAAGTTTACAATTAAATATCAATCTATTGGAACATTCTCTGATTTTGATGCTAACAATTTATATAAAAATGATAATACTAAAAGAAATTCAAGATTGGATGCTCAAACTTGTATGGGTAGTAGTCCTGACATAAAAATATTATTAGTGCCACGTTCATTCAGATCATTTGCTTCTGGAAATAGGATATATCTATCTTTAACTTCAATAAAAGTAGGAGTCCCTGATTATTTGTTGGTTCATGAATTTGGACATGCTTTTGGAAAATTAGTTGATGAGTATATTGAAGAAGATGACCATGATTGTGATACAGGAATAAATTGTAATACTCCTGGATCTGTATCTATTAAATGGCCTTCATTAGGATTTCCTTCATTGTCTTCATCTGCACAAACAAATAATTGGTATGGTTGCGGAGCTTGTGATATTAAATATTCAAAAGGATATATTAGACCTAGTCAAAATTCAATTATGAATAATCATCAAATTAAAGGTGTTACGTTCAATACTATTTCACAAAAAGTATTGGAAAAGAGGTTTACTGCATATTAAAATGAAAAAAATAATTTATATTTTGGCTTTAATGATTTTGGTAGTTCCAGTACTAGCTGAAGATGTTTATATGGAAGTATGTTTAGATTTTACTGAAAATACAATTGATAATAGTTGCATCGAACTTTATGAAGGCTTGCCTAATGATCCAGAATATTTCTTTGATTTTGAAGAGTATTATGTTGGCAAAGTTTATTCATTTGATGATGAAGTTTTGTATGCTTTTAATTTTAGTAAAGGAAAAAATGTTTATGATACAGGTCTTCCAGTTGAAGTATGGTTTAATACTTTATCCTTCCCATATTATTCAAATATTAACAGGTTTGAAGTTTGGGATGATAGAGAAGTTGTTTATGTTTTAGATTTATCTGTTTATGCTCAATGTAATCAAGATAATATTTGTGACCTTAATGAAAACATAAGGACTTGTCCTTCAGATTGTGGCGGTGAATTGATTGAAATGGAGATTGTGGATGAAGTTATAAATTTGGAAGTTATTCAGGAAAAACCTGTTAAAGTTGAAAAATCTAATTTTATTTATATGGTTTTAATACTGATAGTATTATTGGCTGTAATTACGTTATTTGTCTTAAAAATAGTTGCGGACAAAAATAGTTAATATTATATACTAATTCATCTTTTTATAATACAGAG
>Ga0066639_10000350_pt1 | contig 39322 bp, 31 predicted proteins | sample CryGeyCG2114_010_2_FD_59504 | JGI IMG/M metagenome (GOLD analysis project Ga0066639, IMG submission 59504) | Groundwater microbial communities from aquifer - Crystal Geyser CG10_big_fil_rev_8/21/14_0.10 | ecosystem: Environmental > Aquatic > Deep subsurface > Groundwater | place: USA: Utah...
CCCTCTGTTTGTTGTAAGGGTACCAATCCTACTTACATAGGTATGTAGATCACTAAGGGCGGCTTGAAGGGGTTTGTGCCTGTAATAGCAAACGAGCGATGTACTCATTTCTAGTGGGCTAGCGGATCATCTTCCATATGTGTGAGCAAGCGATTAGACAACTCTTTTCTTGTTTGGAATATATTTAATAAACTCAAATATAAAGAAAGCAGCAGTGACAAGCCCTGCAATTTCTAGCCAATCGATGAGAGGAATATAATCAAGATGGAACACGTTACGGAGTGGTGAGTACAATAAAATAAACTGTAATATAAATGGAATGATGGTAGCCCCTATCATCCATCTATTTGAAAAGAATCCAATATGCCATATTGGTCTTCTACTTCGTGTTGAGAACGCTAAGCATAATTCAAATAGTATTGCGAGTGTCAACGTTTCTGTTCGTACCCTTTCTATACCAAGGCCACTACTCAACTTCCATAGGAAAAAAACAAATGCCATACCAAACGCAAAAAGCGACGAGAATACAAGCCGACCCCATTCACCATCGAGTAAGTGCTCTGATGGACTTCGTGGTGGGCGCTTCATAATATCTTTTTCAGCAGGCTCCATGCCAAGCGCAAGAGCAGGTAGTCCATCTGTCATTAGGTTAATCCATAAGATATGTAATGGCAGGTATGGCAAAGGCAATCCTATAAATATGGCTAAGCCAATAAACAACAACTCATCAAAGTTTGCACGAAGTAAATACATGACAAACTTCTTAATGTTATCGTAAATGCGACGACCTTCAGCAACAGCTGTCACCATTGTTTCATATCTATCATCAGCCAAAACAATACTCGCTGCCTCTCTAGCAACTTCAGTCCCCACTAGACCCATTGCTACTCCTACATGCGCGCCCTTTAGTGCTGGCGCATCGTTGACACCATCTCCACTCATTGCGACGATATCTCCTCGCAACTTAAATGCGCTCAAAATTTTCAATTTATGTTCAGGGGAAACTCGTGCAAATATAGACACAGCACTCAGCTTTGCTGCAAGCTCTTGCTCTGATATTGCATCAAGCTCTTCACCATGCATTGCATCCCCGTGAATACCTACTTTTTCAGCAATTGCTTTTGCTGTCACAAGACTATCTCCTGTGATCATAATCGTGCGAATCCCTGCACCAGCAGCAGTATGAATGGCAGTGGTAACCGTCTCGCGTGGCGGATCTTCCATTGCAATAAGCCCAACGATTTTCACAGCCTTCTTCTCACGGACAGCGCACGCAAGAACACGTAGACCTTTTTTTTCAAAAACTGAACTTTGTGCAAGAACATCCGAATTCTCTTCACCAGATAGAGCAACAATCTTCTCTGTAGCCCCTTTCAAGAAAACCTGTTGCCCATGTCTTGTCTGCATGTATTTTTCCTCTGAAGAAAAAGGGACCTCTTCATCCTCAATATCTAGTCGCTCAGCATCTAGTGATGATGCGTATTCAAGAAGTCCGATTTCTGTTGGATCTCCAACATCTGGCAACTGTGCTCTGTTACAAGATGCGCCTATTTGCGCGAGTAGGGTTTTATCATTTTGGTCAGACATCCATGAGTCGACTACTTTCATTTTATTCTCTGTGATTGTTCCTGTTTTATCTGCACATATCACTGATACGCTACCAAGAGTTTCTAGTGACTCTAGTCTCCGTACCAATGCTTTTCGTTTAGTCATTCTTCGCACTCCCATCGCAAGACATACAGTGACGACAGCAGGAAGCCCCTCAGGGACAGCTGAAACCGCCAGGCTCACTGACATGAGAAGAATATCAATTAGAGGCATCTGTCTATATATACCTATAGCAAATACTATCGCACACATTGTCAGAACAATTCCACCCAGCATAAGCCCTAGTTGTTTCATTTTTCTCTGGAGAGGTGTTTCTGGAAACTCAGTATCAGAAACCAACTTTGCAATTTTCCCTATTTCAGAATGAAGTGCAGTTGCTGTTACAACATACTCACCATTTCCATTGGTCACCATTGTTCCTGCAAAAAGCATATTTTCTTGATATGCAAGTGACATATTTTCTTTTTCAAGAGCAATGATACTTTTATCTACAGCATTTGATTCACCGGTCAAACTCGATTCATTCATTCTAATCTGCGACTCACGAAGGAGACGTCCATCCGCAGCAATTTTGTCTCCAGCATCTACAACGACGATGTCACCCGGTACAAGAAAACGGGATTCAATAACACTTTCGACACCATTTCTACGAACACGTGAATGTGGAGCTGTGAGTTTCTTCAGCATGGCAATTGCCTCCTCTGCCTTATATTCCTGCAAGAAACCGAGTACTGCATTCAGAAATAGAATAGCTCCTATAACACCAGCATCTACAAATGCCTCTGCATGTGGATGTCCTCCACCTTCAAAAAATGGCATTGCAATAGAAATACCAAGTGCTGCGAACAAGATGTACACCATGACATCATTAAATTGAGAAATGAAAAGCAAGATGAGTGACCTCTTCTTTTCTGGGAATTCGTTTAATCCATACTGATTTTTTCTAATGGCAACCTCATCATCAGAAAGACCCTCTGGGGTCACACCAAGGGATTGTAGTACCTGCTGGATGTCTTGAGTAATGTACATTTACTCCCATTCTACATGGAAGACACCGTTTTTGTCTTTTCTTTTAAATGTATGTGCACCAAAGAAGTCTCGTTGCGCTTGTACAAGTGACTGCGGAAGATCCTTTCTATGTAATGTATCGAAGTAATTCATTGCAGCTGATGTACTAGGTGTTGCAATTCCTCGGCTAGTTGAAAGCTCCAAGAATAATCGAAGATGAACTTGCTTCTCTCCTGACCACTGCTGCTCCTTATACATAGCAGCTGTTTTTTGACGTGAAACATCTTCCGAGAATGCATCTGAATATACTTTTAATAATACAGAACGAATAATACAACCACCAAGCCAAATTCTTGCGCACTCTGACAGATTGAGATCCCAGTTATGTTCTTTCGATGCAACTTTCATGAGTTCAAAACCCTGCTCGTATGCAGTAAGCACAGAAAGGTGAAGTGCACTTCGTGCAATACTTCGCATTTGTTCTGGTTTTGGTAGCGGTTCTTCGAGATCTGTTCGTACTGGATCTTTCCTGTGTTCTGCTCGAAGCTCTTCTGAGCCAGACATGATACGTGCATCGACAGCTGCATTAATAGTAGGAATTGCTACACCATAATGGAGCGCAGAAATCGTTGTCCACTTTCCAGTCCCCTTCTGCCCAGCAACGTCATGGATTTTATCAATGAGGTGTCCATCATTTATGTCATCCTTCTTCTCGAATACTTTAGCCGTAATTTCTACTAGAAATGACTGTAAATCTTCACCCTCATTCCATGCTGCAAACGTTTCTGCGAGCTGTTCATTTGAGTACCCTGCAACGTTTTTAAGTACATCATACGTTTCTGCGAGTAACTGCATAATGCCGTACTCAACACCGTTATGAACCATTTTTACAAAGTGACCTGATCCTCCTTCTCCTATATATGCAACACACTTTCCACCTAGTCCATCGTCTGCTGCCATTTTAGAAAGCAAATCTTTACAGTCCTCCCATGCAGACTTATCACCACCTGGCATCATACTTGGGCCTTCTAGTGCTCCAACCTCTCCGCCACTTACACCCATGCCAAGAAAACGAATCCCCTTTTCCTTCAACTCCTCTACACGTCTTTCTGTGTCTGGATAATGACTATTTCCTGCATCAATAATAATATCCCCTTTTTGCAAGTGAGGAGTAAGATCAGCAATGACAGCATCCACAGCAGGCCCTGCTTTTACCATAATCAAAAAAGCACGTTCACCATGGAGAGCCTTCACCATATCTTCATACGATTCACATGACGCAAAGTTTCCTTCTCCTTCGAACTGCTTCATGAAGTCTTTTGTCACCTCAGTTGTCCTGTTGTAGACAGCAACCTTTGTACCATTACGTGCTGCATTACGTGCGATATTTGCACCCATTGTTCCAAGGCCGATGACACCGAGTTGGTTAATAGACATCGTGGGTACTATAACACTACTTACCTTGGACAGTCTCCCAGTCTTCCATAAATTTCTTGAGACCCTTATCTGTAAGGTCATGCTGTGGAAGTTCTGTAAAAATTTTATATGGGATTGTTGAAATATGTGCACCAAGTTTTGCTGCCCTTGTTACATGCTCAAGATTTCGCACTGAAGCAACTAGAACCTGTGTATCAAATTTGTAGTGACTCCATGCTTCCATTATGTCTGCAATGAGATCCATGCCGTCCATGCCAAGGTCATCGAGGCGGCCTACAAAAGGACTGATCATTGTCGCACCAGACTTCGCAGCCATAATTGCCTGAGAAACAGAGAAGACAAGTGTGGTGTTTGTCTTCATGCCCTTAGCTGAACAATAGTTGAGTGTTTTTAATCCTTCTACAGTCATAGGAACTTTGACGACAACATTTTTATGCCATGAGCTGTACTCATCTGCTTGAACCTTCATTTCCTCAAATGTTACTCCAGTTACTTGGGCACTTACCTCGTTGACGAGCCCACACATAGCAATCACTGTATCCTTAAAATTTGCCCCTTCTTCCTTGGCAACTAAACTTGGGTTTGTGGTCACCCCATCAAGTACCCCCCAAGAGGCTATTTCTTCTACCTGAGCCATATTTGCGGTATCAATGAACAGTTTCATAAGGGTATTTGGGGGAGAAATCTTAGTCATTATAGAGTAGATTTCACTGGATTTTAAGCTCAATTGGGCTAGCCTATAGATATATACATGATTTCTACATTTACCATACTCTTCGGCATTTTAGCACTATTAGCGTCTTGTACAGCGAGCAGTGTACCTGTTGGACTAAAGCCATCTTCAGAAGCTCAAATAAACTTTGAAGAAGAAGTTGTGCCTGAGGAAAAGACAATAGAAGAAGTAGAACTCCCAAAAGAAGCATCAATCCTTGTTCCCTTTATGGTTCAGGCACCGAATGGAAACTGGGATGCGCCATATCAAGAAGCATGCGAAGAAGCATCTGTCATCATGCTTGATTATTACCTTCGAAATTCTCCACTGGAACCAGACCAAGCAAACCGAGAAATTCTTCAACTTGTACAATGGGAAGAGGCCAACTCTTACAAGTACGATGTTTCTATTCTTGATTTAGAAAAAATTGTTCAGGAGTACTACGGATACAACACACGAGTTTCCGAGAATGTAACTGTTGAATCTATTAAGCATGAAATCGCAAAAGGAAACCCTGTTATTATTCCTGCTACTGGTCGTGATCTTGATAACCCCTATTACTCTGGTGACGGACCGTGGTATCATATGCTCGTTGTTACTGGTTATGATAAGAAATATTTTATAACAAATGACCCAGGAACAAGACACGGACTAGACTATAAGTACAAGCATAACGTACTTCTCAATGCAGTACACGATTGGACTGGCGCAAAAGAAGAGATCCGCACAGGAACTCCTCGTATGCTTATTATTGAAAGAAGTTAATACAGCTTTCCTCCAATTGGAACATCTGTACTTGGTTTTATAAGAACAACCTCATCATTTTCATCTGGTACACCAAGAGTCAACACCTCAGAAATAAATGGACCTATTTGACGTGGTGGAAAATTAACTACAGCAAGAACAAGACGATCATGTAGATCTTTCTTTATATAATTTTTAACAATTTGTGCTGAAGACTTCTTTACGCCAATCTCTTCACCAAAATCTATTGTCAGTTTGTATGCTGGCTTCCTCGCTTCTGGAAAATCTTCAACTTGGATTATTTTTCCAACACGAATATCGAGTTCTAAGAAGTCTTTGATAGTTGCCATTAAACTGCAAGCATCAAGAGGCTTAGCATCACAATTGCCGAGATGTTAATTCCCATAAGTGGGAACTGAGTCTTTGAAGTAAGTCGTCGTTTCATAACTAATATATGGTACACCAAGAGCAGTACTTCCACAGTCTGTTCGAGTTGCACATTTTCTATTTTCTGACGCATTATCAATGAACAAATTGCAAGTTTTTTACTAAAGAAGCTCAATACAATGTTTAAATGGATATTTTAGTATTTTGGCTTTAAATAGGGCTGAACAATATTTTTGTATGCAATATTATAATGACACTAGATCGGAATGCTGGCTTGCTCTTTGCGTTGCAGGATCCTTCCCCCTAGAATCACGTTACTTTCTTTACAAACGAATACTATGACACGCCCAGAATCAAAAATGTTCATTGGAAAAGATACTGCAGAAGTACCAATGTCACTTCAAAGAATTTCTGCTGTTGCTGCACCTGGCGATAGATACTGGATTTCACACGACAATGCATCTCCATTATCTGAAGAAGAGTTTGTTCAATACGAACTTGCACACACAATCCTAAAACACCTTGCAGTGATGGCGCCACTCACACATAAGTCTGGTCACCCTGGTGGTCCACTCTCTGCATTCACGCCGTGCTACACAGTAACGAAAATGCGAAACCCTACTGTCGACCAACCATTACGTATGAGTCCTGGGCATCTATCTGTCCTTGGCTTTGGACTCCAATATCTCTTTGGGAGAGAAAACGGTGATGAAAGGCTTTCGAGTCCACAGGCAATTATTGATACATTTAGAACTCCATCTGGTTTGCCTGGTCACATCGAAGCAGGTATTGGCGATATTCCATTTGGTACAGGGCCACTTGGAAAAGGTGTAAGCCATGGACTTGGAACTGCATTTGGACTAAAGCTACAAAACAAAAAAGGGAATGTTGATGTACTACTCGCTGATGGTGATAGCCAAGAAGGACAAGTACAAGAAGCATTCAGGCTCGCAACAGCCCTTCGGCTTGATAACCTTGTTGTTCATGGTGACTGGAACGACATTCAATTATCTGGCCTTCCAACAAAGATTGTAGCAGCAGACTTTGCGAGTATCGCAGCGGCTAGTGGCTGGAATGTTATAGAAGTGCAAAATGGAAATAACCCTGCTCAGTGTAAAGCAGCTATCGAAAAATCAAACGAACTTTCTGGCAAGGGTAAGCCAATTTTCATCTGCTATTACACGACAATGGGCTACGGAATTGAACTCATGGAGAAGGGATCAGACACAGGAGATAAAAACTTTCATGGAGCACCACTGTCTGAAGAAGAAGCAGCAGAGGCATTGAAAGATTTACCGACACTTGCTGAGGTAACGACTGATTACACTAAATATCATGATGCAGAACAGAAGCGATACGCAGGCGGAATCAAAACTGATATAGAACTCACACCAGAGATGTCCACCTATAAGAGAGTAACAACCGTAGAAAAAGGAGCGGCTCGAAAAGATTTCGGTGCAACTCACCTACTCTCCTTAATGAAGTCTGACAAAAGAATTTATGTTCTCCATGCAGACCTTGCTGGCTCTGGAGGGTTTGATAAAGTTGAAAAAGAATTTCCAGAACGGTGTATCAACGTCGGTGTTGCCGAAGCAAACATGTACATGATGGCTGCAGGAATGCGTCAAACTGGCCTTATTCCTGTCACCTACACATTTGCTGCATTCGGTACAAATGAAGCACGCGCAAACGCGCGACTCATTGATGTGAACTGTGGCCATACACGTTGTGGAATTATCAATGACTGTACTCACGCAGGTCTTAGTGTTGGAGAAGATGGAGAGACACACCAAGAGCGTCACTACTTAAATATTCCTTTTGATAATACTCAAGTATGGATGTCTGCAGATAGCAACCAAGCTGCTGCAATGGCTGAAAAAGCAGTGGAGATTATTTGTGAAGGACACCAGAGTGTCTACACATTCTTCCCCCGCGATGGACATGAACAATTAAAAAGTCCTGATGGAAATATTATTTACGGTGCAGACTATACTTTTGATGGAAAGATAGACCTCATTCGAGGTACGGGTACAACGAGTGATAATGTCACTATTCTTTCTACTGGAATCCCTGTTCATTCTGCAGTAGAGGCAGCTGATGAAATGGCTAACAGTACACATAAAGTAAATGTTCGTGTCTTGAATGTTAGCTCAGTTCGACCTATCGATGCCTCCGCAGTTATTAAGGCTGCGCTTGAGACGGGTCACCTTATTGTTGTTGAAGATCACAGCAGTGAAGGAGGACTTGCAACACAGGTAGCAGACATCATTGCAGACTTTGCACTCCCCTGCTCTCTTCGTCGGCTTGGCGTAAACCACTACTTCCCTTCTGCGCCCGCGAAAGATTTGTACGTCATTGCAGGTATCGATAAGGACAGCATTGTTGATGCTATTGAAGACGAAATACGCGCTGAAGTCTGTGGTGGCGAAGATGCATTTGTGACATGCATTCATGAACTCACAAAAAACATGCTTCACAGTCGTTTTTCAAAATCTGCAAAGGCCTTTGCAAGCTCTTTGATTGAAAATCGTGATTATATCCGTGAATTGCGCGATTTCTGGGCAGATAGAGAATGTCCACGAAATGAGCTTCCAAAGAATGATGATTTGTTCACTATGATTAGTGACGGACTGAACCGATAAAAAACTCGATAAAGTTCTCTATACCCACCCATCTCTTCCCTTTATACTGTGCCGTGGAGAGGTGGCAGAGTGGTCGAATGCAACGGTCTTGAAAACCGTCAGGCCCGCAAGGGTCTCGGGGGTTCGAATCCCCCCCTCTCCGCCATTTTTGGCGTTCATTAGTAAATAGACATAAATATTACTAGACCACTTATTTTATATATAACAACACCATCACTCCTCACAAAAGTGCTTTTTTTTGGTATAATAATATGAAAACTCAAAAAGACTCAATGCGCATCACTAAAACAAAAAACTCACTTCAGGCCTTCATAACTCTCACTATTATTGCTGGGGGAATGATTGGTTCAATTCCGCATATTCTAGCCGCAAGTAGCTGGGCACCGACACTTATTGTGAATACAGAAGCTTTTCAGGTAATTGATGATACTGATAGTGGATCAGACCTCTATTTGCAGTTTGGAGGCACACTCAATAAACGTCTTACCTATGATAGAACACTTTCAACATTTATCTTCGATGATGACCTTGAAGTAATAGGAGCAATTTCCGGAGCGACTATTCATGCGCAAGACATTCTTACAAGTTCTGGACAGTTAATAGTCGAGGCGAATGATACGTTTGAGCCTGCGTCTATTTTCCTTGACCAAAATGCTAATGGAACGGGAATGCTCATTGATAGTGAATCAGGCTCTCAAGCAGCACTTGCCCTCGATATTGGAGCAAATGGACGAGATGCCAGTGGCGATGCAACAAACACTCACCTTCTTTTTGGATATAACAATGTCTTTGATACGAACCTCTTCCGTCAAAAAGCAGATACGCTTTATACAGATGATAGTTTATGGGTAGGTGAAACACTTTCAGGATCAATTATTCGTAGTTTTGGCCTCAGTGACTGTGATGATGCAACCAATAGCAAACTTCTTTGGGATGCTACCACTGGACAATTCAGTTGCGGAACAGACCAAGCCGGCAGTGGCGGTGGCAGCTTCTCAGGTACTGGTTCATTACAGAACTTCTTCGATAATAGATATGTCGAGAAATCAGGGGATACCATGACGGGTGCTCTTGTGATTAAAACAGAATCAGATAGTACTGCAGGCTTCCAAGTAAACGATGCCGACGGAGGAAACCCTGTATTGAATGTTGATACAACGAATGAGAGGGTTGGTATTGGAACAGCGAGTCCGACACATACCCTCGATGTAAATGGTGTAGGGCGCTTTGGCGGAATTAATATCGGTGGATACTCGAACATCACGAACGACAAATATATATCTACAGAAGATACCGAAATTGGTTTTTTGACTGATGGTGGAACAGCCCTGCCGATAAAGGTGGGTTCAATCGCTGTGACGAGTAGTTTTAGTAACACCGCACCTACGAATGGCGCCTATATTCAAGGTAGCGTCGGTATCGGCACCACCTCCCCTTCCGAAAAACTCGAAGTAGTCGGTACTGCATCTGGTGAACATTTGCATTTTGGGAGACTACTGACTGGTAGTGGATACGCAATTTTCCGAAACGTATCAGACAGCACAACCTCTTTCCAAGTAAATGATGCAGATGGAGGAAACCCTGTATTGAATGTTGATACAACAAATGAAAGAGTGGGTATTGGGACAGCGAGTCCGAGTTACAAACTTCATGTCAAAGGCAGTAACGGCAACACTGCATTTTTTGAAGGAGGAGGAGGGAGATCTCTTGAGTGGGGTAATTCTTCAGCTATCGGTGCACTTACGTATGCAGGCAGCATCCCCTGGGTTACCTCCATAGGAGCTAACGATTTAGTACTAGGAACAAACAACGCAGAAAAAGTGCGTATTCTTAGTACAGGAGAAGTCGGTATCGGTGATACTACACCTACCACAAAGCTTGATGTTGCTGGAGGTATTTCTGGTACGGCCCTGAAAATAACAGGAGCAGGTACTTTCCAAAACACCACAGATTCCACTACAGGCTTCCAAGTAAACGATGCAGATGGAGGAAATCCTGTATTGAATGTTGATACAACGAATGAGAGAGTTGGTATTGGAACTGCAAGCCCTTCCTATGCTCTTGATGTTGCAGGTGGAGATACCGTTGCATTCTTCGATGGATCTAATGCTGGATACATTGGTGTTGGTAGGTCTACATCAAACTATTTACGACTTGGTGTTACTTCTGCAAATGTTGCAGCCGTACATTCTACCTCTACGTCCCCTATTAGCTTTTCCATAAACGGAACAGAGCGAATGCGCATTACAAATGCAGGAGATATTGGTATTGGAACTGATGCACCACAAGAAAAATTACATATTTCCGGTGGTGGGAATGTTGCAATAGACAGAGGGTCTTCCTTTGGGTCTGAATATAATGGAACATTCTATAAACTTCTTCAGTATGATACAGCAAATAATGTAAATTTATATGGGATTGGTACAAATGACTATTTGAGAATAAGTCCTGCTGGGGAATATCAATTTATAGAAAATGGGGATAAACACATGGTGATCAATGTTGATGGAAATGTCGGTATCGGCACTGGCTTTCCTACGGAAAAACTCGAAGTAGTCGGAACTATCTCTGGAACTACTCTTCACTTTGGAGATATGCTATCCGGCTCTGGTTATGCGATATTTAGAAACGTCACAGATAGTACAACGTCATTCCAGATCAATGACGCAGATGGTGGAAACCCTGTCTTTAATGTTGATACAACGAATGAGAGAGTTGGTATTGGGACGGCGAGCCCACTCGCTAAATTAGATGTTATTGGAGTAGAATATGAGACTGGTGCATACATCTACTCATCTGGTGCTTCTGTCCTTGCACTGGATAACTACAGCGGAACAACTGGAAGTGGAATGAATGCACATATCTCCTTTGGATACAAAAACGTATTTGATACAGAGCTCTACCGTCATGGACCAACTGGCAGTGGTGGAATTGTCATTAAGACTCAACAAACAAGCACATCCGATAATGCATTCCGTGTTATTACACAAAATGGTTCAGAAAATAATACAGTCTTTAAAGTTCGAGCAGATGGTGCTGTTACTGCAGAAGGAAGTTTCACAGGTGGAGGTGCCGACCTTGCTGAGTGGTTCCCGACAGCAGACCTTGGCATGAAACCTGGTGACATTACCTGTCTCGATCCTGCTCGACCTAAACATGTGAAACGGTGTAATAGTTATGACCTTAAAATGATTGGAATTGTTTCTACAAAACCAGGATTCATTGGTAACTCTCAAATTGGTATAGAAGGAAACAGTGCTCTTATAGGACTTATTGGACAAGTACCTGTGAAAGTTATTGGAAATGTTGACATAGGAGACTCTATTACTCTGTCAAAGACAGATAGTGTTGGTAAGCGCGCAGGAGAATATGACCCAAGTATCTGTATTGCCATGGAAGAGCATAGAGGTGGAGAAATTGGCGTTGTGACTTGTCTTCTTACACGAAATACAGGGTCCTCTGGAGGAGCACCAGTAAACAGTAAGACAGTTGCTGATTACCTACTAAAAAGCTTCAAAGATACGATGCGCCTTGATGACTTCTAAGAGAAGTAGTGATAAGGTGGCATACTTTGGAAACTCCAGACCTAGAATTGGCAAAACCAACAAAAGAAGATCTTCAAGAGGTAGATGATGACGTTTCGTCCAGTGATCTTAAAAAGAAGGTGCTATTAGAAGGGCTTCGAACAGGGATTAAAGAAGATACTCAATTTATGATTGATGCTCTTTGTGATGAAAAGCCATACGACAAAACCCAAGAACGTATTGTTATAGCAGCAATGGTAGAGCAGCGGGAGCGATACATCGAGCAGCTTCTAAAGTCACCATTTGTCCAACGAAAGATTGCAGAAAGTAGCATTGATCCTGAAGCTGATCCTGCAATTGCCCAAAGCCTATTCAACGAAGTTAAAACTGCTGTAGATGCTACAAAGGATATTGATGATGAACAAATGGAGGATGAAGATGTAAAAGTAGAGCGAAATCTATTTAAAGAAACAAAGAACGCTTATAAAAATTACAAGAAGCTACGTGACGATGTAATCATGCATAACGGTCGGCTTGTTGTTTCCATCGTAAAGCGATACCGAGGACTCGGGCTAGACTTCCTAGAGCTAGCACAAGAAGGAGTTGTAGGGCTTATGCGTGCTACTGACAAATTTGAACCCGAAAGAGGCAACAAATTTTCCACGTATGCAACATGGTGGATTAGACAAGCTGCCAGAAATGCAGTTAGCCAGAAGAGCCGCAATATTAGAATACCTTCTCATGTTGTTGATGAGCTCTACAAAATGCAAAAAGCAGAACAAGAACTCATCCGTGCAGGAGAACAACCTAAGGCAAAGCATATTTCTGAGATATCTGGCCTATCTGTAGAACGCATAAAGGAACTACGACAAATTCGAAAACGACCAGCTAGTATTGATGAAGTAGTAGACAATCATAACCAGGATGGCACTTCACTCGGGTCGATGATTGCAGATTCTTCTGCAGAAAGTGTCGATGCACATATACAGAGTAATGACATTCGACTAGCTATTGAAGCAGCACTCACCAAGATGAACGTTCAACCTAAGCGCATTGAAGCGTGGCTTATTCACCGTGGATTTCCAGATGGAAATTCAAAAACACTAAAAGAGACTGCAGATATCATGGGGATCAGCAGAGAAAAAGTTCGGCAATACATTGCTGCTATCGATAGAGTTCTTCCTAGTGCTAAGCTACGGGCTCTCCTTCCAAGCAGTGTTGAAAGAGAGATTCAATAATCTGTTGTGGTACAACTACATTCGGTGCTCTATGATAAGAACATGAATAATGCGTATCTATATTCTTGGTAGTGACAAAGAAAATACCTCAGGGCATTGTTATCCCCTTTTTACTTAATCTTGTCTTTAATCTTGCATTCACGCCTATTCAATTCGGCTTACAGAATAACCTTTTCGCGAGTGATGAAGAGTATCTACCTTCATAGAAAGTGGATTGCATACGCACAAATCCCCTACCTCCTGTGGGTGTCTTTTGCCACTGTGCTTCAGCTAACAATTACCTATCTAAACTTTTAGCAAGATGTTCGATAATGGAAATCGCCCAAAGCGTATTGATGTCGACGACATCATGCAAAAGGCGAGCTACACTCTGAGTGAGCATGCAGGAAAAAACTTTGATGATCAGTTCACTCCAGAACTAACACCGAAAGAGATGCTTTCACTAGGTGTCTTTGGTGGAAAGTACATGACAGACTGCCAAGATGAATTCCCTGACGAATGGTACGCGCACGCAAAGCTTTGCCCAGACATGCACGACAAAGAGCTTAACTTCTTTGGTATTCATGCGAGTCAGCCCTTATCTGTATGGAGGAAAAAGGGATGGATATATCCTGCAGATCCTCGTGGATGGTTCCAGTGGTATTGCCGTTATTACATGGGGAGACGAATGCCAGAAGAAGACCAAAGACAGATAAAAAGATGGAAAGCTATACGCAGACACAGAGCACAAGTACTCAAAAATTGTGATAGAGGAGACCTTCATTGCCGGAAAAAACAGCGACAAGCACTACTCCACTGGGCGTATGATAGTAGGAAAATTTGAAAAAAGGGTCAAAGACCCTATGTGATTTCAGACGTTAATTTTCAATCCCTCTTACCGCTTCTTTGTTGTCCAGTTGAGGTTGAGGTATCCAGCATGTGCTTCACCTGTATTTGTTGTGCGCGCTTGCATGGCAATAAGAATAGTAACATAACTACCAGGAGTATATGTTCCTGTGCTTTCTGGTCCAGTGATTGTTGCTGTTGTCCATGATGTATTTGCAAGGTCCGCTCCCCCTGTAAGCGATACGGCACTTCCTGCAGTATCAAGCATTGTAACATCCATCTGGTTATCTGCAGATGATGCTGCATTTGTTCTATAACGGAACTGAATTGGTGCTGTGCCATCCCAGTGTGTAAATTCGTCTGGTACCTTTACACGGACTGCAATAGTGTAATCCTGTAGTGCCGATGCTGTAGAGTTCCATTTGTAGTAGTTTTCTTTAGCAGAGCTATCGTAGGAGAGTGCCATCTGACCAACATTATTTGTTCCATCACCGTAGTACACTGCTCCTGCATACTCTGGGCTAAGTGATACCTGCGCACCACTAGAGAACCCTGTATTGATCGTAAATGTGTTATTGGTATCGTCGTAGTTAAACGTAATTCCAGAACCTGCTCTAAACAGTCCATTGACACGATCATCAACTAGTTCGTTTAAATCTGTATCTTTCAAGAAGTCGACGCCAACAATTGCTTCGAGCTCAGATTCGGAATCAATCTCTGTCTCAACAATGACATTAACGCCACCAATTTGTGTTTCAAGATCTGCTTCGGACGTCAATTCTGCTTCTGTAATGTAGTCTGTGTTATTACAGGAGATCACTCCATTTGCATCAGTTGTGAGGTTTGGACATGAAGCCAACGCTCCAAAGGCAACAGCACCTTCGACAGTTAATGTTCCTGATGATGTGAGTCTATCTTGTGCATGAACAATACGTCCAGAAGCAGTACCAAGAATTTCAAATTGTCCAGTGCTGCTAGCATCAAAAGTAAAGTTATTCGAGCCAAGACTTAGTGTTGTATCAGCATCCAAGCTTAATGAATCAGACAATTCACTAAAGTTTACGCTATCATCGGTAATGTCTACTGTCACTGTATCAGTAGAAGATACCACAGTACTTATCGATGCACCACCGGCAATGTTTAGAGTATTTCCCTGCGCAATAGTCTCTGGCGTACCAGAGTCACCCGTAAGAGAGAATGTTGTTTGTTGACTAGTATCTGCAGCTGCGGCAGCCCACGACAAATTACCTGCGCCATCAGATGCAAGCACCCTACCAGAAGCAGCGGCATCCCCAAACGGAAATGTGTATGTCACTCCATTGAGCGTAACAGTAGAATTAAATGTAGCTGCTCCTTCAACAACCAATCCCCCAGATGATGTGAGCAAATCCTCCGCATGAAGCGTAGCTCCAGATGCTGCGCCGTGCACTTCAACTGTATTGAATATATCAACATATCCATTGAGTACAGAATTTCCCTCAACGACCAGTCCACCAGAAGACGTTAGCGTGTCTTGCGCATGGATAATATTACCAGAGGCTGTTCCGTGTACTTCAAGTGAGCCATCAAATTCGAACTGACTATCTGTCACATTCCATCGTAATTCTTTTCCTGTTGTTCCGAATCGAAGTTCGATATCGCTACTACCATCACCATCATCAATTGATTGGAAGGCTTCTGTATTTACAAGGAGTGTTGGACTCCACGAGCTCGCAGCTGCGATGGATGGAATCATACATACGATAAGTGCAACTGCTGTTTTTCGTAGCAAGTTTGCATTGTGCCGCTGAGGTTCTTTTGTATTTGGTATCATGTGTTTTTAAATTGAATGTTCATACCATTATAGCAAAAAAATATTTTCTTGTCTTGCACAAAGGCTTGTGTTATTCTCTAATTTATTGTGCTTCTATTCTGCTTAACACAAGCCAAAAATCTATTCTGATTGCAATTGCGTGTAGCGAATCTTCAAATGTCCCAGTTGAACTTCTTGGCTATCTTTTGCGAATAATCGAATTTTAATAAGAAATCCGCTTCCAACTGTCCATGTTGGACTACCACTAAACCCGACATCCGCTGTGCTCCATTCTGTATTTGAGAGATCTGATGAATCACCTGTGAGTGTTACTTGTGCTCCAGCTGTGTCGTATACTTCAATATCTGCTTGCGCATATGCAAGACTTCCAGATGTGGTTCTGTAACGGAGGCTAAGTGGTGTATCGCCCCAACGAACAAAATCTGCTGGTACCTCAGAATGTATAACAATATCGTAATCCTGTAGTGAAGACCGTGTACTTGTCCAAATGTAATGATTGGTTACAGCAGCACCTGAATTTGTAACATACAGCTGACCTGTATTTTCTGTACCATCTCCTTCGTACGCAGCACCTTCGTATCCAGGTGCATAGGTTTTTACAATTGATTGCTCTCTATCATCACTATTAAAGACACGTCTATCAGCAATAGTACTAATCCCCCCTCCGGATGTCACAACAGTTGCAAGACGTATATATGACTCGTCTGTTGGAAACCCAGAAGTTTGGATAGTTAATCCGCCAGAACCCATAAACACATAGTTTGTTGCATCATCAGTAACAGCTTGGTTACTGTTTCCCGCATACTGTGTCACTGCTCCATTAATACGGTAATCACCTGCGGCTATATTAATGCTAAGCCCTGCGCCACTACTTACTTTTAAGTGTGTCTGGTCAGACCCTGCAGCAATAGTAGTAATATCAACTCCGTTAATAAGCCCTGTAATCGTCAAATCTCCTTGGATGTTAACATCATCGTTAAAGTTAAAGTAATTATTCTCCTGCTGATAGCTAAGCTCTTTGCCAAGGTCTGTTCCAAATCGAAGTGATACTGTTCCACCAGTGGAGTTATCAGCATCAAGTGTAAACCTATTTGCAAGAGTGCCTGTTTCACGCAAGAAACCACCACTTCCAAGAAACGAGATATTCCCACTACCAGACCCGACTTCTTTTCTATCAAGCAGGTTTGCATTCAAAGAGAACGGAACGGAACGAACAGGAGACCTATCAACAGCATCATCTGAACTGTCTTTATCGAGGAGTTCGTAGCTTGTATCTACTGCAGATGAAGTCTTCACCTCAACTTGCAAATGGAGGTTTAAGAGCGTTGTAACAGACATTGAAGAAAAGTCCGGAAGACCTGTCACACTACCAAGCTCGACGCTAAAGTACCCAGCACTGTTTGGCGTCACTGTATGCAATTCTGTCCATGAGGCATAATGTGCTGCTCCTATATTGATAGCACCTGTTGACGTAACATCTCCTGCAACATAATCCGTGTTAGACCAGTAACTGAAACGAATAGTATGTTCTGTTGTAATTGCATTGCCAGAACTATCGAGCAAATGACCATTATAGATAATGCGCTGAGGTGCTGTTGTTGCGGCTGCAACAAATGGAGCACCAACAATCATAACAATCAGGGCAAAGAAGCCGATAAATATATGTTTTGTATTCATTATTTCTTTTTTTGTGTAGATTTCTTTTGAGGGAATACTGAGAACCCTGGCCTTGCAAGGCGTGCAACATAACCAAGGACAAATGAAAGAAGGAGCAAGAAGCTTATCCCAATCGGGGTCTGTATGATTGGTACAGATGGAGCAGCAGCCTGCATTTGCTGGCAAATACATTCATCAGTCTCCCTCTCTGTCATATCAAAGAAGTGTGAACGATAGGTAATTCTCTCGTGCCTTGTATCGTCCGTTGCATATACTGGTACATCAGTAGGGAAACCTTTTATAAATTCAACATCTGGCAAAGGGTCTACAACAGAACCATTGTATGGTATATCAGGAATAACTGGATCTGATGCAGTAGAGCTTTCTGATGTATCTGAAGCTGATGGCTTTGTTGGAATAGTAGGAGAGGAAGATCCTGCTGCTGATGGATTTTGTGTTTGTGTACCAGATCCTCTATGTCCACCAGAACCACCTCCACCAGATTGCTCAGATGATGAGACTGAACTAGAACTTGAAGATTCAACAGATGAACTCTGAGCAGGTGGTGCTGTTACAATTTGAAAATTCCCACCTGTTAAAGGATATGCAATCCATGTTTCACCTGCTTCATTCAACGAAAAGGAGTTCGAACCAAGTGGTGAGCCATCGACAACATCTGATACGTCGTCATACAATGTAAACGATGCACTATCTGCTGCATGAACAGATGAAGGTGACATGCAAAGAAGTGAGAACGCGCTTATCAGAGCCAGAATGTAAGTGTTTGTATTGATATTCATTTGATATAATATATTACCATATTATTGACTATTTGTCTATTACCGTATAACGTCATATTTATGTACGTAGAGTCGATTTACGTTGATTGCGCAGGTGTAGACTGTTAGAATTGTGAAACCTAACCCTTCTCTTATCATGCATCATCTTCGATTGTTCCTCTTTGCCCTTCTTCTTATTCCACAATCTAGCCTTGCTCAAGAAGAAGTATTTTCAGATTTACCAGCAGACCACTATGCATACGAAGCTGTTACGTACCTTCGAAGCCAAGGAATAATCTCTGGATATGACGATGGGACATTTCGTCCAGACAAAGCAGTGAACCGTGCAGAAGCACTAAAGATTATTGTTGCCCCACTTGTAACGGATGTTCAACTTGACCAAGCAAAGCTTGCAAATACTGTGTATACCGACATAAAAAATGACGACTGGTATATGCCGTACGTTGAACTCGCACGTGCTGCAGGTATTGTTGATGGACCACCAAAGAAAGAGGTATTCAATGGAGGAAACCCCGTCATTAAAGTTGAATTTATGAAAATGGTGCAAGAAGCATTTGGTGCAGATCCTCAAGTTTCTTTTAGTGAAATTAAACTTCCACTGTCACAAGATGTGACAAATACTAATGAATGGTATTACCCATACATGCGTTTTGGTATTACCTCTTCTATGACAATGATTTCTGCAGATGGAATGCTAAGCCCTGCAAAGCAACTTACCCGTGCAGAGACTGCTGTAATTTTGTACCGATACATTATGTATGGTCAGAACAGAAGAACACAGGCGCTACTCTCTGAGGCAGAGAGTGAGATTCTCATTACTCTTGCATTTCTAGAGCAAAATGACATCGTCGAAGCTGAATACTCTTCAGCACGAGCACTCCTTGCTGCTCGCGGTGCACACGCTGCTAGACCTGATGAAGGAGTGGTTCAGGGTGCAGTAAAGATCACAGAGGCATTCAGATCTCTCGTTCGTGGTTACCGTGCAGGTACGAATAAGAACTTCGAAGAAACTATAAGGCTTGCAACTGAAGCGTGGAACCTTTCAGATCTTGCAAGGAAAAAGGATGAAGACCTCGCTTCTATCTCAGAGCAGGTTCAAGCTATCTCGAAGGCTATGGCAGATAGTGCGCGTAAAGAGCAAGTTAACTCTCCTGCGGAGGTTCAATAATGAAATTTACAGCGCGTACAGTTTCTGGTTCCGGAAGGGGGAAAGGTCTTAACGTTCCAACCATAAACCTCGATATGTCTGACATTCCAGATGGCATTGAAGATGGACTATACGCCTGTACTATAAGTAATAACATGCCCGCAATTCTTCATTTTGGCATTCGACCTACTTTTAATGATTCTCCATCCTGTGAAGTACATATTCTAGACACAGTAATTTCGAGCCCACCCGAAAAGCTTTCTGTAGAAATTGTTCAGAAAATTCGAGAAACCAAGAAATTTGATTCTCCTGATGAATTGATGGAGCAGATGCAGAAGGACATTTGTGTCGCTCGTGGTATTCTAGGTAGTGCATGATCACTCTACTGCGACACACCATCGAAAAAAGAAACCCTATACGTATTTTCTGGCATAAGTCTAAAAGCTTTATCGCTGCCTTTATTCATGGATTTCCTGCTCGAAACATAACAGTCATTGGTATTTCTGGCACTGATGGAAAAACAACAACTGTAGGTATGATTACTCATATACTGCTGCACGCAGGCAGAAGAGTTGGTGCTGCATCAACAGCATTTCTGCAAATCAATGACTCTATTGAAGAAAATACCACACACCTGACATCAATCAGTCCTTGGACATTACAGAAATTTATCACAAGACTTGTTCGTAAGGACTGTGAGTTCGCAGTCATTGAAATGTCTTCGCATGGACTTGTACAAGGAAGGGTCGACTATACATTTCCTCAGGTTGCAGGAATGACGAATACTGCACTTGAACACTTGGATTACCATGGTTCTATGGAGCAATATCGAAAGGATAAAGGAATTATGTTTGAAAAACTACGTGGGGCAGGCATAAAGGTTCTTAATGAAAATGATAGCAGTTTTGATATGTACAAAAAAATTTCATCTGAAGGGACTCTTACCTATGGTAAAAAGAGTTCTAATCTTTCGCTTTCAGACATAAAAGCAACAGACAAAACATGTTCTGCAATACTTCACATTGATAGTCATACTGAGAGTATTCACATCTCTGTGCCTGGTACATACAATCTAGACAACGCTCTCTGTGCTATTGGCTGTGCGCTCTCAGTTGGTATACCGCTTGCCGAATGCCTACAGGCACTAAAAACGTTTACCCCGCTTCCTGGACGTATGGAACGTATTGATGAAGGTCAAGACTTTAGTGTCTTTGTCGATTTTGCAGTAAGTCCTCAGTCTTATGAGAAAGCTCTTGAAGCACTTCAGAACGTTGTTGATGGGAAAGGGCGAGTCATGGTGCTCTGTTCTAGTTGTGGTAACCGTATGGAAGAAAAGCGTCCAATTATTGGAAAGATCTGCAGTACCATGGCAGATGTCGTTGTTGCAACAGAAGATGAAACATACGGAGAAGACCCTCATAGCGTTCTCGATGAACTCTGGGCAGGTATAGACCAAAGCAAAACAGATGCCCATAAAATATTTGATAGAACAGAAGCAATTCGCTTTTTATTTCAAAATGCTAAGAAAGGTGATGCTATTGTTCTCTGTGGTATGGGTCCATTTTCTACCTTTACAAAACTCGATGGTCGTATTCCTTGGGACGAACGACAGATTGCAAGAAAACTTTTACGAGAACTATAAAAAAAGACGCCTCCGGTGTACCGAAGACGCCTTACGACTTAACTGTGCCGTTAGACACGATATTCTTTATTATTCTTCACCTCCAGAATTGTGCCTATTAACTGCAATGCAGTAAATGACAGAAACGACCAGTGTGACTGCTATGACAAATCCACAGCGAAACAATTCCCCAAAGTTTTCAGTCATCCAACGGATGCTTTCATCTTTAGGAAGTTCGTTATGCCAGACACCATTCCACAACTGCTTCCATGCAGACATCTCATTCTCCTAAAAGTCGATAGCGTCCCCACTCATAAGTTCCACTTATGAAAAAAATGGAGACATGAATCGACTCTCTTGTATGCTATGATGGAAATGAACTTATATTATAATGATACATTTTTACTATTTAGTCAATATTCAAATATTGTACAAAATGACTGATTCAAGTGTAATTTTCGACGTTATTGATGCGTTTGTTCTTACGCATGACACTGACAATTGAAATGATAAAAAAAGTGTCTACTCCTATCATAAAAACATGTCTTACGAAGATTCTTGGTAACGAGAATAAACAAGTAGTATAAAACCTGCTAGTAGTATTGGCATAGACAAGAACTGTCCTCGCGTTAACACCAAGCCGAAGATATCTATTTCTGGATGAGTTTGAACTCGAAATATCTCAATAACACTACGAAGAACAGTATAAAGAATGAGAAAGGCTGAAAAGACTATCCCTGGTTTTACTCTATTGTTACTCAGCAATGAAAAACAGAGAAACGCTATGAAGAGATCCTTCACGATTGCATAGATCTGAGTTGGATGTCGAAGACCTTCGACACCTGGTATTTCTATACCCCATGGCAATGACGTTACAACACCATAGAGTTCTAGATTGATAAAATTACCAAGCCTACCAAGAGCAAGTCCAATTGCTACTGGGACTGCAATTGTATCTAAGAACGGAATAACTGGAATTCGATTCTTTTTGAGAATGTATAGCAATGCAAGTGTAACACCAATAAAGCCTCCATGTGACGACATACCACCATTCCATACTGCAAAAATATCTAACGGATTTTGTATAAAATATGAGAATTCATAAAAAAATACATACCCTAGCCTTCCGCCAATAATGACTCCTCCTATTACCCATGTAATGATTGTTGTCAGTGTATCTTTGGATATATCAAGAGATCGATATTTCTGAAGGCGTGGTGTGAGATACAATGCAATAATAAACGCAACCATATACATAAGTCCGTACCAATGAATGCCAAATCCCCATAGAGACACCGCTATTTCACGTGATGGAAAAAAGTGGATCATAGCTAGGATGAGCAAATAGAGTGAAGTAATTGTGCATTTGGTACATGCTCAAGACAAGGGTCATTCAATACCCCTTGCGCTCTCTCTGCATAAAATTGCGAGAAGAAAGGGCCCACGAAAAAATATACATCACCCTGCATTCCTTGTAGTAATCTCTTTCTATTTGATGCACTTCCATCAATGAACAAAGCCCACTCATCATACGTCCATCCTGGATACTCAAACAGACCAGGTGCTCCGATAGTATGATTTGGCAACCATCCGAGAAGCCATGTACCAGATACGTTTTCTAATGCAATGATCGTATCACCTTCTGGTACTACAAACTGTAATGCTTCTACCTGCTCAATGTACTCACGAGGGACTTGAGGTTGTCTTAGTATCATCGTATGAAAAGACATCACGCATTGTGCACAAAACAGCAAAATTACTCCTCCTTTTACGAAGCGAGATTTCGCTGCTTGCCAAATCCATATAAGCCCTTCTGCTGCAAATGGAAGGAGGAAGAAGTCAAAGTGCAAAAAGAACCGCTTATAAAAGACAAGCCTAAAGACTATAAATAACAAGCAAGCAAGAACAGATATCTGCCACAGAGAGCCTTGCTCAACCCTGAAACTTCTGACAAAGCCAAAAACACCAACTGTAAGTAGTAATGTCATTGTCGTTATATAAAACGACGCTGGAGGAAAAGCTCCTGCAGGTGCGTTATCACCTCGTAAAAGGAAGATCGACTTTAAGGGACTCCAAAATACTCTTTCAAAATGTGGGAGATAAATAAGAAATCCAATGATTACTATGCAGACTATGCCAATTGTATACCGCTTGTAGAGAGGGTTTTTCCACTGCGATGGTAGCTGCAGTATCCACCATATACCAAGTGCTATAGCCATTATCAAACCAGTCTGATGATGGATGGCAACTGTCAGAAGTGCTGTAAGTAAAAACCATGGTGAAAACTTTTCTGCAAAGAAATACGTAAAACATGTAAAAATAAGTGCAACGTAAGCCTTGTAATACATAGCATAAAACCCATCAAAGTATGCTTGGGAAATAAGAGCCATACATACAACAGCTACACCAATAGTATTTCCTTTTCGCTTCGCAGTTACCCATGCAAGGACACATGCAAGGACAATAGGTATACTGTTCCATACAAAGCCAATTACTACATCAACAGGAACGCCGAGCCTCATAAACAATGCCCCTATAACAAATAGTCCTGGGGGGTGCTCTCCTGCCCATGGTGCAAGATGTGGCATCGAAAATACACTAAGCGCATCTGCGTACTGAATAAATAGATACCGATAAATTCCTGGATCATAGCCCATTGGCATATCAAACCGAAAAAGCGGAATCAAAAACTTGGCCATCAAAAGGCCAATCAAGATACCAATAACATACTTCAACTTCATGAATGTAGCATACGTGCGATTGCCTTACTCTACAATCTCCTTCGCAATGATGATCATTCTGTTTTTTGTCGTCCCAACTGGATAACATGTAATAAGCTTTAAGACACTATCATCGTATTGCTGCTCTAAAATTGACGTTACACTAGGGGAAACAATCATCTTCTCTTCAACACGGTATGTCACAGGAGACGCAGATGTCGTTACAGTTATATCTTGTCCAATTTCTATATCTGGTAGTTTGGCAAATACACTACCGTAGTTACTTTTCTCCGCTTCTATAGTTGGTGGGCTACTGTGACCAGCTATGATCAACGCTCCTTTTGCTCCTGGACCTGAAGAATGAGGGTATGCAACTGTCCCATTATTGAGTCCTACCTGCATTTGTTCCTCCATAAGATCCCACGCCTGACTTGACCAATACTTCAGTGACGGAAGAAAGACTGGCGCACGAATACCTAAAGATGGGACAGCAATACTCCATGCACGTTTGAGTTCCCAATGCTCTAGCTCTGTTGGAGCTGCAGGCAATACTGGTTCTAGTACTTCTTCTGGTTCATCAGGAATAACAGGTGTTGGAATCTGCTCTTTGGCTTTTGTAATAACAGATGCAGATAGCTTTGGCTCTACTCTCTTCTCTGTAAAATGCCCCCCGAGGTTTTCCACTTCAATCTGAACGACAGCAACACTTGGTTCTACCGTTTCTTGACGATGTCCTAATGTGTTTTTTACCGCGTCAAACGTCGATGTAATTTTTTCTGAAATGTGTGGAAGTGGAACCAAATCAAGGTGAGTGGTCCACAATGCAAATGATGCACACAGTGCAAGTATTGCTGTAACGATAGCTATTTTTTTGTGTTTGTTCACTAGTTATATTATAACATGTTTTACTATTTTTAACAATATTTCATAGTGTTCAATAGTATTCATATTTACCCATTTTTAGAAAAATTCTGTAGTATTGGCACATGAATGTACTTGGGGTTGAAACATCGTGTGACGAGACTTCTATTGCAATTGTGCAAGATGGAGCTCGTGTTCTCTGTAATAGTATTGCGAGCACACAAGATGTATTTGCTGATTCTGGTGGTGTTGTCCCAGAAGATGCTGCTCGTAGACAGGTCGAATTTATTCTTCCTGTGCTACATTCTGCGCTGGCTGAGGCGCAGCTTTCTTTTGATAATATCGATGCAATTGGAGTCACCAAAGGACCTGGATTAATGGGATCACTCCTTGTTGGTACCATGGCTGCTCGGACGCTATCATATGTTCACAACATACCACTTATTGGTGTTCACCATACCCTTGGACATCTAAGCTCTATCTGGCTTGAACAAACTGATACTCCTTTATTCCCCTGCCTTACACTGAGTGTCTCTGGTGGACATAGTGATATATGGCTACGGCAATCACACACCAACGGAATACTGATTGGCAGTACACGTGATGATGCAGCAGGTGAAGCATTTGATAAGGGAGCTGCAATGCTTGGCCTCCCGTACCCTGGTGGACCTTCGATTGCACAATCTGCTGAAAGTGGAGATCTATCAGCATTCAATTTCCCTATCGGGTTATCACAGGAGAAAACATGCGATTTTAGCTTTTCTGGATTAAAAAACTCACTGCGACTAACAGCTCAGAAGCACGCTTCCAACCTAAAATCATTACAAGCTGACCTTGCAGCATCCTACCAAGAAGCTATTTGTCTTCAACTCTCTCATCGCATTGAATGCGCGATTTCTCTTTATCCAGAAATAAAAGAGGTGCATGTTGCAGGTGGTGTTAGTGCAAATACTCGCTTGCGCGAGATCCTCAGTAGCTCTGTACAACCCCTGCGACTTCGTACTCCTGCTGCCCTATCATACTGCACAGACAACGCTGCGATGATTGCCGCAGCTGCCTACTTTATGCACACTGAAAAGCATGAAGCTTCAACAAAAGCATTTGAGACCGCAGCAACGGTCACAGACTAGCAAATACAGGAAGAAGAGCACCTAGCACTAGACCAACAACAGCAAGGATAGCAAAGCCGCGAACGAATGTTTTATGACGCATATTATTGAGTGGAAATAGTAGTTTCATATGAATCGGTTGTCCCATTCACATCTTCTAAAATCAATTGTACCTTATAGTCCTTTGGTACATCTCCAGGCTCTCCAAATGTATGAATAACAGTATTATCAAGCAATGGAGACTGTGAGCCATCTCCAAAATCCCATATAGCACTAACAGCTTTTCCGGTTGAGCAGGATCTATCAAATGCGACACCCATACCTACAGGACCTTCTTTTCTACTCATCTTGAAGCATGCTTTTAGGAAAGGTGCCCTTACGACAACTTTTTTCGTAGTTGATGAAGTTTTTCCAAGTTCGGTGCTTACTGTTAGTGTCACTGTAAATTCTCCTGGATTTCTATATTCATGCTCTATACGAGCACTACCTATCTTTCCCTCAATTTCTTCAGTTTCTCCGAAGTCCCAAATAAAACCATTAATATCATCATTTGGGTCTGCAATGAAGCTATCAGATGCATCGAATTGAACTTTTAACGGTGCTACGCCTTGGCTTGGGTTTACATCAAATCTGATCTGCTGTGACTTCTTCTTCACTTCTAGTACCAATGGAAGTCTTTTGACTCTTCCCTCAGCATCTTTCGCAAGCATGACAAGTGTATACGTACCTTCGTCTCTGTAGATTGCCTTCAACGTTGAACCTGTCGATGATACCTGTGAAGCATTTGGTGCTTCCCACCAGAAATCAACAAGTGGCATTGTTGTTTTTGGAGTTATATCTATTGCTACAGGGGCCTCTGCAGAAATTCGATCATTAGCAACAGGATGCGATCCATCAAAGGACAAATCTGCTATACGGAGTTCCTCTACAACTCTTACCACTTTTGTAATCTTTGCCACTTCACCTTTTTCATTACGAGCTCTTGCGGTGACTTGGTATAAGCGACGATCTTTGAATGTATGTCCGACTCTTTCGCCTTCCTCTTCGGGTGATGCATCATCAAAATCCCACTTTACATCGACTAATGGCTCATCTGTTTGAATACGAAACACTACTTGAAATGGTGATGGACTTTCGAGGAACTCTGGTGTTGTTAAAATTGTTGCAACAAATGGCTGAGGGGCTGGCTTCTGAACATTGAGCGTTCTAAAAAAGTAACTTTGGGTTTGATTCTCGTACACAATCGTTACAGAGACCGTATGATCACCAGTACTGAGGAATGTATGAACTGTTTCTAGCTCTTTTGTTGTTTCTTCTGGGATATTGTCGTTATTAAAGTCCCATCGAACTTCACGTATTTCAACTTTCTCATCTGGGATGAGATGAGCAACACTGAAACGAATAGGTTCATCAATTGTTGGGATTACTGGCGTGTAAGAAAATACTGCATTTGGAATAACTATACGTAATCTGAGTGTCCTTGAAGACCCATCACTTAGCTTCATAATACATGTTGTATTGTAACCACCTTGTCTGTCATAGAATGCTGTCGATGTTGGAACAACAGTTTCATCATTTGGAACTGAGTCTCCTGTGAAATCCCATGTATAATTAATAACACTAAGATTTCGCCGTTTTAGAATAGCTGTTGCAGCCTCCGCAGAATACGTTACTGACAACGGAGCAACGAGTTCTGTCCCTGGTAGTGGAGATGAAACCTGTAGTGTTAATGTTGGCTCTTGAGTAATAGTAAACGGTACTGCTGCTGAAATTAGCAACCCTGGAACCATAAAGATAGCAATACGAAAGAAACTCCCTATGCGAATTTTGTCATCTGCCCCTGAGGACTTCCCAATTCGTAACACCATATACAGAGCAGCCATAATAAGAATTGCCGCTGCAATCATTGCAGAGAGCTTCCCATAAGGAATAAGGAATTCCCATTTTCCAGATTGGTCTGGCAACACAATTAATAAGAACAATCCCCATCCAATATATAAAGTGTATGGAATAGCAATAATAGCAAGCAATGCAAATTTTGCCCTCGATAACAGCTCGTCATTTGACGGCTGTTTTTGTACGGGCTTTTTTGGTGCAGGTGGCGTACTTGGTGGCGTGATACCATCAACCATTGGTGGCTCAGAATTATTCATATTAATAAGAATCCATACTTCGTAATAAAGAATTTATTGCTTCATCATCCAAATCAAGATTTGTATCTAATATTGAATCGTTAGTGAAATCTAATTCTGGAGGTGAAAGAAGTTCGTAAGGAGAAAACTCTTTTGCATTCAGAGGAAGAAGAATATCTGGAGCATTGTTATGATCCGTAAAGGTAACTGTAAATTGTATATCAGCCATTCCTCCCACCTGTATAGGATACTCTTTAATATTCCACTGGAGCTTATGGACATAGTACGTCTCTGCATCTATCCAAAGCTCACCTTTTGCAGTTACCCCTTCAAGGCTACGGGATAATTGCACTGTGTCTACTGCAGCATCACCTAACGATGCTTTCTGTAAGTATGCGAGGAGCTTCTCCTTATCTAGCTCTACATTGTAGTGGTACAGTTGGCTACCATTCATTTCAATAATACCGTTATCTTTCGTAATACGAACAACTTGAGACTGTGCCTGTAATAATCGAGGATCAGGAGTAACCTGACTAGTTACCGGTAAAGAATCATTCTGTGGTAAAAGCCACCACTTGCTTGCCAGCTTTCCTACAAGATCTGGCCTTAGTAATGGGTTTGGCGGCTGGACTACTAGTGAATGGAGATTCATGTACACCTCATCTTTTGATGCAACAACAACTTCAAGCGTTGCATCAAGCTCATAATCATCCTCTGGTGTTTGTACGACAGCATCTGTGTCTAATTGAAACCGCATTTGCTCTCCTGCATCATGCAAAATACCATCCATGCGCATCGTTGCATCTGTCGACCACAAATCACTATTTTTAGCATTTATATTTCCTGTGAGTATATACTTTGCCGACTCCAGTGTATGTGTTGCCTTTGCAGCTTTAGCTAAGACCACATCAGATGATAGCGGCTGCACTGCACTTGATGTCGTTGAACATCCAGTAAGTACTGAGGAAAATATTGCAACAAATAATCGAAAACGCATAGTAGGTAAGAAGGTTACCTATAGTGTGCCAGATTTTCATCTGTGTGAACAGCTTATCTCTTTAGCGACTGCGCATTGGTGTAGTGATAATATCGCTTGGTTCTTCTACAATGAATTGAATAGTTCGAGAACGATTCGCACGAACATCTCCTCGCACTCCAAACTTTAATGTTTGGCTTGCCTCTAATTGAACTGGAGGATCAAATGTAAAAACTACCTTATCACCACTTAATGATCTCGCATACGAACTAATTCGTCTGCTTCGAAACTCGACATACAGGTTTTGGAGATCATCATTTGTTGCAGATCCATTATTGGTAAATGTTATAGCAGAAATGGAATGATCATCAGTTGAATCTGCTGCAAGGGTAAAACGAGAAAGAAGCTGACGACTTCCATAATGAACCGACTGTGTTAGTCGCAAGTAATCAAGACTCACCTGCCCAACGCTGCGTGATGCTGTTCTCTGTATCGTAATAAAATTTCCAGAAGACTTCTCGATACGAACAGCAGACCCTCCTGCATCGATTGATCGAAGTTCTATACGATGTTCACCCGCTGGAGAAGCATCAGCTGCATAGTTCGCAACAATTGCTATATCCTCAGAGTCACACGCAGCTATAGAAAAATTGCGAAGCTGCAAATCTACCGATCCATCTCTTTGTGCAATGCTACGCTCTCTTGAAATGCGGGCACCCCTGTGAGTCACATACAGCGATTCGATATCTTCGTTTGTACCTAATCCTCTCCGTTGAACAGAGATCGTATTAATTGAAACAGAAGATGAACAGTCTGCAGTTACTTTTAATGATAACATTTCAATTCGCTGGGATCCTGGAGCAACAGACCCACTCCGTGGCGAATAGGTTTCTACAATCAGGTTTCCTATGGGATGCACAGACTGAATATACTGCTTCGATAAATCCACACGATGTACGGATTGTGATGGCACTATAAACTGCTGGAGATAGTAGCCAATGAGCATAGTTGAAAACATGTAATTCACACTATATCACATCTTTTCAGTTTCATTATTAATGTTACTACAAACTATTTTATTCAACTTGTCTTCTTCTTTTGTATACAATATTTGTTCAATAATACACTCTATGTGTGCTACGTCGTAAAAAGTACACAAAATAGTATTAATGGTTCATAAGTGACAAATGGCTACAGATACCCATCTTCACATACATTTACTAGATCTTGATCACAAATAGTAGTCAAGTATTACTAGACATCATCTAAGAGATCCGTAAACTGCCCCAGCTTTATGATTAATCCTACAATAGTACCAGTGAAGCAATTCACACCCCGTGCTTCTCTTCCGGTTGTGGCTCTCCACACCGCACTCATCACTCTTATGAGTATCTCAATGGTGATGAACCTTCCTACTCTTGGCTAAAGACGTAGCAAGAAGAAGAGAAACAAGGCACTAGTCACTCGTAAACACATAGACACACGAGATCAACAAATCCTCCATGAGGCGTAGGGGGTTTTTAACGCTCAACGTGCTTTAATGTTGCCTCTGCAACATGAACAGCAGGGGCAGGATTACCATCATCAGGTTCTAGAGTAATGACTACTTTTGTATAATCAGTGTAGTCCGTCTCGGATTCAAACCGAACTGCATGACGGACATCACCAAAGTAATTACTGAGGTGACCTGTTGAGACTACATCTGACCCTTTCACGAGCCATCCCTCATAGAAGTATCCATCTTCTGCTAGTTCTATATTGATGTTTGCTGTGTGTAAAAAATATCCATCATCAAACAGATGAGACTGCGTCACACCATTGGCCTTATATTCTCCAACTCCTGATAATGCGCTATACGCAAACCATTTTTCGTCACCATGTCCGTCAAAGTGCATCTTTCCTTGCGGTAAAGCATACTGAATTTCCTGTGTTTCAGATGATTCTATACGAGTGCTTCTATTGTCTCCGCAGCCTGTGAGAGCAAGAAAACCAATTGGGAGGAGGAGTAATGTTTTTTTCATAGGAAGAAATAGTAAAGGCGATTTGCGAAAGTGGAAAGTGGAAAGTGGATATTTTGAAAGTAATACTACCACAGAAAGCCTGGTGGCCGTGATTCTATCCTCTGCCTCTCTGTGAGCGCATGATGGTCAACTTTTGCTGCGAGAACTTGGTATCGTGGGGCATCATCTGGAAAGAGACGTGCCATAACATTTGCAACAGCTATAAACTCTTCAACATTTGGTGACAGTGCTATGAAGTGAGCATTTGAGAGTATGGCATCATGGTACCGAGCAAGGATAACGTCGATCTCTTGCCTCATTTTTTCAATTTCTTCGACTCTTCCCATAGATAAATTCACTTCAATTATCCCATGAAGAACGCTTAGATCGTTCCACTTGCCTCGCTCAAAAGCACGCATATATGCATCGAGTGCTTTTTCTTTTTCACCACGAAACAGTGCGATATCTCCTAATCTTTTCATTGCTCTAAAATCCTGATTATTGCTTTCTGCATACGTGTCTATGGCTTGGCCTGCCTCATTAAAATGACTTTGCTGTGTTTCAATTTGTGCAACACTCAGCAATAAATCTCTCTTGAATATCTCTCCTGAAGACCTATCGTACCAAAGCAATGCCTTATCCTCATTACCCTGAGCCTCTGCTAATCGTCCAATAGAACTTACAACAAGAAAGCTGCCTTCATACAATGCAAGAACGAGTAGTCCAACTGCAATAAGCAGCTCTACGATTCGTGCAATTCTTATTGGAATTCTTTGAAGAGATGATATATCCATATATGACATCAGCATTCCGAAGAATAGCCAAAATGGTAGAGCGATACCGACAAACTGCATGTTGAAGTCGATCATGTTGTGCAAAATTACTCCGAAGAGTGCAATGAAGAGCAGTATACGAATAGAAAATGTAAGCGTATCTATTTCAGTATCGATTGAAAGAAGAACAACTGCAGACCTATATACAACAATTCCAATCAGAACAAAAAATAGCAAGGCAGCAAAAATACCTCTTTCAACAAGAAGTTTAAGAAATACATTGTGTGGATGATCTGATGTTGCCAGAACAGTCTTCTGAAGTTGTGGCTGGATAAACCTGAAGCTATACGGCCCCCAGCCAAGCAGTGGCCTTTTCAATGCTAGGTTTAGTGACTGCCCCCAGAACTGGGCACGTTCAGACACTGAGGATGTTCCTTCCGATGCAGTAAACGTCACTTTCTCCTGTACGTTCTGAACCTCATAGTACTGAGATCGTAAAGAATTCACTGAAAGGAATGTAATAGTTGAAACAGCGGTGAGAATAACTGCGATAGGCACTATTCGCTGTATAGGGAACTCTTTCTGTACTTTTTTGTAGACGATAACAGCCCACAGTAAGAGTTGTGCAAAGAACACAAGCATTGCCCCACGAGAATACGCAAGAAGAAGACAGCCAAATACGAGGCCTAAAATAGCCGAACGAACAAGAAGTTCTACGCGGCTTTTCGCATCTTTTGAATTAAATTGAAAGTCTCGTAGCATCCAAAAAAGTAAAATTGGCCACGCTAGTAGAAGAAACTCTGCCCATGCATTTGGCCAGTAATCTGTATGGAAGCGATAATCAAAGAATGACCCTGTTAACCTATTTACGGGCTGGAATACATACACTAAAACACCAATCACCGATGCAGTAATAACTGCAACACAAAACACTTGGAGTAATCTATTTAAATACTGCCGCCCTTCAATTTGATCTTCTCCGATACGAATGATCCACATTAACAATAAGCCAAGTGACCCCGTACGGAGCACCTCATCAAGACCGTAGTTTTGAGTCGTGCTTGTAAGGAAGCTAAACACCGTAAGAAGCGTAAAGCTTATTATCGTAACCCACAACAATAGTGGCACCTCCCTGTCACCTGTCTTTCTATCAAACGTATGTGAAATAATAGTGACGAGTCCTGCAACACCAGTAAGAAGCCATGTCATATCGAGACTCTTTCCCCCTCTCCAGAGAATTGATAACACAAGCAAGAGAAGCACAGCCCATTTGGATACACTGCACCAATTAATATTCTCAAATGTCTTTCGGATAAGAAATTTCATGCAAGCATGATACACCATTTTAGGCTTCAATAATTCTTAAAATTGATATTTACTTGATTCATCAAGCCAAAGGGTTACACTGAATTCCTTTTTATTTTTAATAAATATTATGCATCTTTCAGAGAATAACTCTCATAGAATAACTCTCATACTATAGTAAAAGGCGACTCAGATATCGTATTAGCACCTGAGCATCAACAAAATCCCGAGTCTAATGAAGTAGTCTCTGATACTCTCAGTGAAGAAAGGAACACCACTGCCGAAAGTGTTGAAGCTGTTCTTGAGGAAAACACTAAAGTTCCAGATAGAGAGGAAGACGAAGGTGAATTCATTGAAGAGCAACTTGAGGAGAACAATCAAGATGATGTGTCTCAACTACTCGATGATTTCTCTAACATTGCTAAGGAATATCAAAATAAAGTAGGAATCAACTCAATGAAACTTTATATTAATGAAGCTACTAAAATACCACTTCTTTCGACTTCTGATGAAAAAAAGCTAACAACAGAAATAGCACAACAGCAAAGAACTTGGCGTGCAGAAATACTACAAAGCCCCCTCATTCAGAGAAAACTGTACGATGCTTTGTATCAGGTATGTTACAAAGATGAGAAAATATTTCATGTTTCAAAGAACGCACGAAATAAACATCAATCAAAATTAGATTTACAAAATGAAGGATCATTAGTTATGAGCAGGATGAAAGAAAACCTTGCGGCTATAGCCCCATTGCTTGATGAGCAATCTATTTTAATAAGAGAATTAGCAAATGAAAAGCGCAGCGGCAGAGAAGTGGAAATGACGAGTGCATTACGAGACATCACACGTCGCATTCAAATACTCCTTGAAAAAGAGCCCGTCAAAGATGATTGGTTTTATGCTGATAGTTTCAATGGAATAGATTCCGTGGATACTGAACTGCAGTATGTTAAAGAAACTATGGAAAATGCTTCATCTTCTACAGCACAAGGAGATGCAATTGAATTTGCAGGAGAAACATTGGAGTGCCTTACCGAACGTATGGAAAGAGTATCTCCACTCTACTCAGCGTGGCAAAAGAACAAACAATATCTAGCCTCAGCTAACCTTAGACTGGTTATCTCTATCGCAAGAAAATATAGATATGCAGGATTATTTCTTGACCTCATTGAAGAGGGTAATGCGAGCCTCTTGAAATGTATTGATCAATTTGATGTTGGACGTGGAAATAAGTTTAGTACATTTGCCACATGGTGGATTCGACAAGGCATCTTGCGGGCACTATCTTCTCAGACACGAACTGTTCGTATTCCTCAGCACAAAGTTCAACTTCAAAAGGCAATAGTTGATTTTAGTAAGAAATTTGGAAATAGGAATAGTAGAAAGCCCACACACCAAGAAATCGCAGATGGATTAAAAATCTCGATATCTAATGTTGAAAGTATGCTATTGCGATCAGGAGCAAGGAGCTTAGATGCGCCAATAGGTGACATCCAAGCATTTTCCTTAAGCTCAATCCTAGAAGACAACCGCAATCAAACCCCTGAGCAAAGTGGTATGTCTGCTGGATTACGAGATGGACTACTCAAAGCCCTCGAAAGACTACCTGAGCGTGACCGTAAAATACTCTCATTACGATACGGTCTCTCATGTCAAGAAGTGCCTGATAAGGATGGTCTGCCTATTGTTCATTTAGAAGTTGAAGAAGAGCAATATGGTGTGGATCACTCCCTTGAAGAAGTTGGAGCAATATTCAGTCTTTCCAGAGAACGTATTCGACAGCTTGAAGTTATTGCACTAAAAAAACTACGAGATGAAATACCTGAAATAGAACAATATAGTCTCGATATAGCAGAGTTAGAAAACTACATGGCCACACACAAACCAAAAAAGCCAGAAAAAGAATCTGAAGATAGAAGGCATGATATAGACATATGTCAGGTCTTTGAAGTCCGCACATCAAACCTTCTCCGTAAGCATTCTGTTACTACAATTGGAGATCTTGTAAAACTGAGCAGAGAAGATGTCTGCTCTTGGGAAAATTCAGACAGCAGGGCGATTAATCAAATAAATAAAACTCTCGAAAAACTTGGCCTTGGTCAATTGCATAGTGACGAAGATATTACTGATTAAAAGAAGTCTTTATCCTGTTGACTCCATGAATTAGCACTCTATAATTTCGACTGCTAATTCATTAACCACATATTGCTATGGCTGATATACCAAAACTCGCAACAAATATTGCACCACTCGGTGATCGTGTCGTTATTATGCCTCTTGAAAAGGAGCAAGTAACCGCTTCAGGTATTGTTATTCCAGATACAGCATCTGGTGATAAACCAAGTGAAGGGGTGATTATTGCCCTTGGAAATGGTGGTATTGGTAAAGACACACAGAACCCACATGACTTCCTTAAGATCGGGGACAAAGTTCTCTTCGGACGTTATGCAGGAGATGACATCAAACTAAAAACAACTGAAGGAAAAGAAGTAGAAGTGAAAATCCTTCACCTCGATTCAGTCTTGGGTACTGTTAAATAACCCTTAATACTTCATACTTAATACTTACCCCTTTCTATAATGGCTAAACAGATAATTTTTGGAAAAGATGCACGAGACCAGATTCTTAAAGGAGTAGAGCTCCTTACTCGCGCAGTTGCAGCAACTATGGGACCGAAGGGTCGCAACGTTCTTATTGAAAAAGGATACGGCGGACCAATGGTCACTAAGGATGGTGTTACTGTTGCAAAAGAAATCGACCTTGAAGATAAGTTTGAAAACATGGGTGCACAACTGGTAAAAGAAGCTGCAACAAAGACAAACGACGCAGCAGGAGATGGAACAACAACAGCAACTGTTCTTGCTCATGGAATTATGACAGAAGGGCTCAAGCACTTGAAAAGCGGAGCAAATGCCATCGCTATAAAGCGTGGTATCGACAAAGCTGTTGCTGCTGTCACTGCAGAGCTTGAAACAATGAAGAAAGATGTTGATAGCCGTGACGAATACAAAGCTGTTGCAACTATCTCTGCTCAGGACGAAAGTATTGGTGATACTATTGCTGGTGTTATCGAGAAAGTTGGAAAAGAAGGAGTTGTGACTGTCGACAAAGGGCAGACCTTTGGTATTGAAATGGAATTCGTCGAAGGAATGCAGTTTGATAACGGATACATTTCTCCGTACTTCATTACAGATACTGCTCGCATGGAAGCAGTGTTTGAATCCCCTGCTGTCCTTATTACAGATAAGAAAATTGGTTCAATCCAAGAGATTCTTCCTCTCCTTGAAAAGCTTGCTCAAAGCGGAAAGAAAGAGATTGTTATCATCTGTGAGAATATCGAAGGTGAAGCACTTGCAACACTTGTCGTAAACAAGCTTCGTGGGACATTCAGTGCTCTTGCTATCAAGGCTCCTGCATTTGGAGACCGTCGTAAGGCAATCCTTTCAGACATCGCAGCACTTACTGGTGGCCGTGTGATCTCTGAGGAAGTAGGGCTGAAGCTTGAAAATGCAGATCTTGAAGACCTTGGTACATGTGACCGTGTTATTTCTTCTAAGGACAACACAACAATTGTTGGTGGCTCTGGAAAAACTGCTGACATTGAAATGCGTATTGCACAGATCAAACAGGAGATCGAGAGTACAAAGTCTGACTTCGACCGCGATAAGCTCATGGAGCGACTCGCAAAACTTACCGGAGGTGTCGCTGTTATCAAAGTAGGAGCAGCAACTGAAGTTGAACAGAAAGAAAAACAACACCGTGTGGAAGATGCACTGTCTGCTACACGCGCTGCAGCAGAGGAAGGAATCCTCCCAGGTGGAGGAACAGCACTTGTTCGTTGCATCCCAACACTTGATGCACTGAAAGCAGACAACGACGATGAAGCAATTGGTATTGCTATTGTAAAGGGTGCTCTGTCATCCCCTCTTCGTCACATTGCAGCAAATGCAGGTGTTGATGGTCAGGTTGTTGTTGATAAAGTATTAAAGTCTAAGGGTAACGAAGGGTACAACGCACTCACTGGTGAATATGAAGACCTTGTGAAGGCAATGGTTATCGACCCAAAGAAAGTAACACGTAGCGCTCTTGAGAATGCTGCATCTGTTGCATCGATGTTCCTCACACTAGAGGCTGCAATTGCAGAGATCCCTAAAGATCCAGACCCAGCAGAAGCTGCAGCAGCCATGGCTGGTATGGGTGGAATGGGAGGCATGGGTGGAATGATGTAATCTAACAAATTTGGCATCTCTCAGTCCGAGGGGTGCTTTTTTTGTACATAGGCCCAGTATTGACATATGCTTATTACTGAGTATAATGTCTCGGTCCACTGTATGGTCAGCGGATACGGTTTTTCACATATTGGCTACTGAAAGAGGAGAGACTACATTGTTAAAGAAAGCTCATCAGAGAAAGATTGAACACGTGAGTATCAAGCTAATTGTTGATCCAACTGACAGTACAAAAGAGGGAAACCTTGCAAGGATAATCTCGTTTTATCTTGTGCAACAATACTGCACACAGTATGGCATTGAATTCTGCAATGAAGAAGGTCTCCTGAGCCAACTCGATCAACGTCGAGTCTTCCGCCTGCAATGTTCACTTGCGGACGCTCAGCTCATTCGAACAGCCATTGAAGAAGCACGGCACGGTTGGAAGTGCATCCTCCAATCGGCAGTCTAGCCCTTCTGAAAGACCCACTAAACCAGCACTCCACTTACGTGAGGTGCTGGTTTTTCTTATACAGATTTATCGTTCCATCATTTCCATTTGTACATCCACTGGTTCTGACATTTGTTCCACTGGCATTGGGTATGGCATCGGGATTGGTGGCATCTCGTCACGCTTCTTTTCAAGAAGCTCTTTTGCAAGTGGTACTACTACAGCTTTACGATATTCGTAGCTGCCCTCTGGCATTTTGATTACTGGAAATACAAGAGCAGGAACGTACACTTCGTAGCCTTCTTGTGTTTTCTCATTCCATTCATATTGTGAGAGGTACACAATGCGTGGCTCTGCAAGTGTCGCCTGTAGCTTCGTTGCTTCTGGCGGCATATACCCATTAATACTTCCCATGCGGACAATGTCTCGTACGAGCTCTACATCCTGCACTGCAGAATATTTTTGAGAAGCAAAGTTCATAGTTCGCATACCCCATATACCCATTACTGTTTTTAGACGCATATCCACACTCACACTCATTCCGTTAGCATTACCCCATTCATCAAAGACTGGTAGTCCATCAATAAGATATGGGAATGTAATACTCACCTGTTCTGGGAAGTAGAAATCTGCTTTATTTTGCATTGTTTCGTAGCGCATGTTCCAGTCATCCTGAAGAACTGGGTCTCCATACTGCGCTGTATCAACACCAAGTTTTTTGAGGAAATCATTTGCGATAGTCATCGTCCTTTCCTCACTTAACATGTCAGACTTCTGTACACGATACCTTTGGAAGCACGCGTCATCTCGACACTGGCTTTCTGGCCTCTGTGAGTAATCAATCTGTCTGTTGATGCTAATATTTCCATCATTAAAGTCTACATTTACCATGAGTGGCTCATTACCTTCTTCGCTAAGACTAACATTCATAACACTGAGAGACTTCAACTTAGATACATCCAACATGTCATCAACAAATGTACCAGTGAGGAGGTCTGCCTTTTGGGAACTCTTCAATGGAGTACGCTTATATGAAGTAATAGTTTCTGGAAGAGTAATATCTCCATCGTAGATGTATTCTGTCACATTGTAACCGTAAGGTTCTCCTGGAGCGATCATGCGAGAATCTGCCATTGGAGGGATTCCTCCACCTCCACCGCCCCCACTTTGAGGACGAACTTTGTTCTCTTCATCAATACTATCCATCATAGATGGCTCTGGAGAAGGAGTCGGTACCATTGGGTGAATAACGATGACAAATAGTGCAAATGATGCAACTGCTGCACCGCCAAGTGCGTAAATAAACTTATTCATGACTGTATAAAGGGAAAGGGATTTGGAAGGTGAAGAATGCAAATGCTGCTTTAGCTCGCTTAAAAGTTTTTTCTTAAATGATTGTGTAAATTTCGTATCTGGTTTTGCCGATATGATCGCAGCGATATTTTCCTCTAAGACATCTTTATGCTTTGCAAACGATGGTTCGAGTTCAATAAGCTCGTCTACGATCTCTATAAGGATAAGAAGAAGATCCTTACGTACCTTGTCTACACCACGCTTATACTGCATTTTGCATGCCGCTTCAGTCATATCCATCATGGTAGCTATTTCTGCGAACCCATATCCAT
>Ga0066639_10000351_pt1 | contig 39317 bp, 36 predicted proteins | sample CryGeyCG2114_010_2_FD_59504 | JGI IMG/M metagenome (GOLD analysis project Ga0066639, IMG submission 59504) | Groundwater microbial communities from aquifer - Crystal Geyser CG10_big_fil_rev_8/21/14_0.10 | ecosystem: Environmental > Aquatic > Deep subsurface > Groundwater | place: USA: Utah...
CCCAATTCTAACCTTTTTTGACATCCCTTCGGTGCGATCTATCTACGGTCAATTCGGGGCTAGAATCCCCATAGACTGCCATTTTTTGTCTTTCATCTACTTTTTGTTCACAAAATTCGAAGCTATAGGGCTTTCAGTTGGAATCAAATTCGCATTAGTAGAAGATCTACTGAAAGGGTTTTTGTGCTGTCTATTCTCTGTACACTCATTTTAACAGTTTTAGCTCCCACTTCGAGTCATGCGAGTGAAACCCCAATCTTAGGTTATGAGTGGACTTTTTTAAAAGCACTGGCACAAGCTGATATGCCAGCTAAGGCTAAATTTGAATCCACTTTTTATGCTTGTTATGACATGACAAATAGCTATTACGAGCAAAAAAATGGCTTTTTGGGAGCTGTCACAAAAGGCCTGAACTATATGACAAAACCCATGACCTACACCTCTGCCTTGCTTATGGGGGTTGGAGGTTCTCCAGTGCAAGATAATTATGCAAAATCTCTTGAGGAGATAAATCCTATTCAAGACCCTCTTTTAAGAATTCAAAAAGTGTATGAATTGGCCATTGCTCATCAAGGTCCCTACGATTACTACGGTTGGGCTCCATATGCCTCTCTGCCCTCCACTGTGATTGAGGATGGAGCTAAAGGGCAAGGTGCCCAATGCAGAGATTTTGTGTTGTTACTTTATTGGAGCTTGCAGCAGGTTGCTGTACATCCATCAGATAAAAACCATCTAGCACTTAGTGAAAAATCCTTTTCTGTAGAGACGGTATTTGGCCATGGCCGGGCTACCAGCGGCCGCCGCAAATTTCATGAGTGGGTGCGGATTCATTTACCGACAAAAAACAAAAGAACAGGTGTCATGACATTTACAATTTTTGACTTAGATACCACTGTTTATAACAAACAGTATGTGCCTTTAATGGCGCGAAAATATAAATCCAACAAAATAAAAGTAGAAACAACTATTCAGAGTTGTAGCCACTTTATGGCGTGTTTACAAAAGAAAGCCTCTGCTTATCAAACAGAGTCCACAATTCCAAAAGAATTATGGAAAAATGGATTTCCTCTAGAGTGCTTAAAAGAAATTCAGCCTTAGTCTTAAGAAAACTATCGAGCGTACTCAATTTTAATACATTTATTGGAAATAACTTTAAGACCTGCTTCTTGAGCTTTTTTTTCAGCTTCAGGATGTTCAATTCCAAGTTGTAGCCATAGCACTTTTATACCCAACTTATCTTTGACAGCTAGTACTTGATCTACAACTTGCGGGATATGCTCACTGGCTCTAAACACATCAACAATTTCATAAGTGCCATGGACATCTGTTAAGCTTTCAAAACATGGCGAATTGAGAATTTCTTGTACACCTCCGGGCCGCACACCACAAATTTGGTAGCCATGATTTTGCATATACTCTGCTACGCGATAGCTGGGACGAGAGTTTTGAGGGCTAAGGCCCACCACTGCAATAGTTTTGTGATCATCTAATATTTGTTTAATTTCTTGATCTGTCACATTCATATTAGTCCCTCATTTACCTAAAATATTCTTTAAACCCTTTGTAAGATCCTCTTGAAGGCTCTTCTTTTTTTCTTCTAGTGCTTTTTGTATTTCATTTTTAGCCTTAGCCTTTAGTTTCTCAGCTTCATAGGTAGCTGTCTTAGAAAGCATTTGTTGTATGGTCTGTTGGGCAATCTCCAAACTTGGGTTTGTGACATCTCCTTGAAAACGAACAGGAACAGATAATCTTCCCTGGCTGTCGGAGTTGGCAGCGTGAAAACTACCGCCAACTGGAGCATTGGTAAGCCAGACAGTGCCCACAAGATCCATGCTTTTATTGGCTCTCACCCAACCGCGAAGCTTCATCTCATTTTTTTCAGGGGTGACTGAGTCTAAAGCTTTAAGTCTTAGCATAGAGTCTTTGAAACTAAACTGACTGTAAATGTCTGCAGCAACACCTTTGGTGCTTACTTTTTTTGAATTTCCGACTCCGGGAATTTTTGAGAGTTTTTCGTTTACCATGTCATCGAACTTTAGAGTTTTTATAAAACCATTTTTGATTTTAAGTTCGCCTTGAGCTTCACTACGTAAGAAGTCTTTATCTTTAGGATGCCGGAGCGAGAGTTCCATGTTTCCGCTGGATTCTCCACTCAATAAATCTTTCCATTGAGGGAATGCCCAATTAAAGGCGGCCTGAGTGTTTAAATGTCCCCAAACAAAGCTAACATCTGTTCTAGGGAGTGCTTGGTTGAGGGGGATCCGTAGTTTTTCAAAGGTGAGTGTGGCTCCAAAAACCTTTCCAATATCCATTTTTGCATTCAGAAGGCCATGGTATATGCGCCCTTTAAAATCTAGAGACTTTAATTGAATATCTTCATAATCCAAGGTTTGAATTTTTGCTCCTAATTGTAAATCCAAGTTTTCGAGAATGGGCCACGGTGGCAACAAAGGTTGAGGGGCAGTTGTTTCTCCTTGTAAGATCGGTGTGTCTTGTTGTCGGCTAGGAGCACTTTTCCACTGAAAATGAGGTAGATAAAAATGAGTAGAGCCCGTGAGAGCCAAAGGACTTTTCTCAATACCCCATAAAGGGTCGTAATGCCCAGTGAGCTTGAGTTGAGAGTCTAGTTGTCCGTTGAGTTTATATGATCTGAGAAGAGGAAGCATCTTTGAAAGTTCAGTGAGGTTCAGTTTACTGGTTTGCATTTGTAGATTGAGACGAGGGCTAAGGGGATCTGTCACAGTGCCCATCACGCGAATGAGCCCAGCAGGGGAGCGTGTTTCGAGTTTTTTTATACTGATGGATTGACCCTGTTGGAGTGCTAAAATTTGTAAAGAGAGTGGGGCGCCAGGAGCTTTTTGAAACATATCTTTTTTAATGATTTGAGTCGGACCCAGGTTAATGAAACTTTGAATATTGGCCTTTTCAATATGAGATCCTTTAAGAATGAGTGAAGCTTTCGCATCGATATTTACTGGGCCTTTGAGCGTTAGGCTTTTATTTTCTGAAACCCACTGAGGATCAAATTGAACTTTCTCAAGAATGAGAGGTGTGAGTTCAATATGTAGGTTTTTAACCTCATTGAGGTTGCCACGAACTTTGGCGTTAGTTTGAATGGACCCCTTCATGGGTTGTGGGATCAGAGGTAGTAACTTCTCAAATCCATCTAAATTTGTTTTCTGTATTACTAAATTGGCTTCTGACATACCTCCTGCAGATAGACTATAGCTTCCCTGAAGTGAGCTTTTGAGCTGAGCCAATTGAAATCGTAGCTTCTGAATTTTAATAGAATCATTTTGTGTTTCACCTTGGAACTCACCCTCAAGAGTGGTTCCTTTTGGTTTATTAAAAAGATTTTTATATTTAATATGAAGTTGTGACAGGTCAAAAGATCCCAATGTTCTTTTAATTTTTAAAATTTTATTCCATTCAAATTCTAGTTGGGCCTCAGTATGAAGGTCGCCGGCAAGAGCTAGTTCAGTATTGTTATATTGAATATTTTTGGCATCTAAGTTTTTAAGAGCCATTCTTCCAGCGGCGAGCCATTTTTCTTTCTTTTGGGCTCGCATTTGGAGCACTATAGAACCTGTCCATTGTCCTGGAATAGCAAACTCCTTAGCTTCTTTCATGTCTGGAATTTGAATATTAAAGGACCAATCTTGCTCTTGGTTTTGCAAATTATAGCTACCTTGAAGTTGTCCCCAAAGTCCTGCCAGTCTGGCCTTTGCATTTTCAATTTGTAATGTCATTGAGGAGGTATTGAGTTTGAAAAGGGAATCTACCTCTACTGGAAGTTGGAGGCCAAAGCCTTTGGCTTGGGTGCTCATATTCAGCTTCCAGTGTTCGAGCAAAGAGGGGATTTTAATTCCTAAGAAAATATTTTCAAGCTGTAGAAGATTTGTGGAATCTGTTTTTGTAAGATTCCATCTTGAGACCTCTAAGGCTCCCTTTTGAATTTCGATTTGAGCACTCAGATTGGGGAGTGAAAAGGGAGAGGGGCCCTGGGACTTTGTTGGAGGCACAGGTCTTTGTGGTGTCTCTTCGGGGCTTAAACTTAAGAAAACATGAGGCTCTCCAAGAAAAACAAAAAATGAGGGATGAAGTTGATGCAAAGAACTTAAAAGACGAAGTTTGATTTGAGCAGTGTCCATTTGAACTTTTAAAAATGATTTTGCATCTTGCACTTGAAGCCCTTGTAACTCTACCCCAAGGTCGGGAAACAAGGACACACCTACATTCTCTACATGGATTTGAGTCCATGTTTTTTTGGACAGATCTTTTTCGATATAATCTTTGATCCAGACTGGCGCATAAATCTTAACGACAAGGATAAGGCCAGCTAGGCTTAGAAAAAACAAAAATGCTAAAGCACCAAAAACTTTCTTCATGTACCTATGCTACGTCTTTATTGATGGCTTGTGGAGCTTTCATGCGACCTCCCAAAATAGCTAGGCTTAAAAGAGTTAGTAGATAGGGTAGAATTTGAATCCACTGGCTAGGAATTTCGAGTCCTCCGAGGCTTGTGCCTTGTAGACGAATTTGCAGGGCATCAGCGAAGGCAAAAATAAGACAACCCATGAGTGTGGGGAGAGGTCGCCAGCCACCGAGAATCAGTGCCGCCAGCGCAATGAACCCTCTACCAGCAGCCATGTTACGAATATAACCACTGCCTAAGTACTGACTCAAAATAACGCCGCCAATAGAGGCTAAAGTACATCCTGCCATGACGCTGAAGAGACGTACTTTTTTGGGTGAAATACCAATGGTTGTGAGTGTGTATGGGTGCTCTCCCGCCGTGTGTAGAATAAGCCCCCAAGAGGTTCTTTTAAAGAAGACAATCAGGCCAAAGGTAGCAATGGCACCTAAGATAAGAAATAGGAGGGGTGTTTGAAATCTTTCAGCAATTTGTAGTGTAGGAGTAGAGCCAGTCACGCCGTAGAGGCTTTTGGTTAAGTTGGGAATCAGGCCCACTGCCAATAAATTAAAACCTGTACCCACAACAATTTGATCTCCTTTGCCATAAATTACACAAAGTCCAAAACACAGACCAAATAGGAGGCCACCGATGAGTCCCCCAACGAGGCCAATTGTAGCGCTATGAAATGTAAGGGAGAAAAGGGCGGAGCTGAATGCAGAGAAAAGAAGAATAGCTTCTAAGGCAATATTAGCAACACCACTACGTTCACATAGAAGTCCGCCGTAGGCTGCAAAGATCAAGGGCAGAGCCAATCTCATGGTAGAGAGAATTAATTCTTCAACCATTGAAACCTCTCTTCAAAAAAACGACTGGTAGATATTTGGATAATGATGAGTGCTTGAATCATCACTGCTAAATCACGACTCACTTTTTCTGTGTCAATATCAAGATCCAATGATCCTTTGTGAAGGGCCCCAAAAAGAAGGCTACTGAGCAAAATTCCTATGGGATGATTACGGCCGAGGAGAGCTACGGCTATGCCGACAAAGCCAGCGCCTGCTGGAAAACCTTCTTTTGCTTTCATTGAAAAACTCAAAATCTCTTGAGAGCTGGCAAGGGCTGCAAAAGCTCCAGACACAAACATAGTAAGAATAATGTAGTGTTGAGGTTTAATCCCTGCTCTTCGAGCTGTTTCAGGAGCTTCTCCTGAAAACCGAAGGAGAGTCCCTGTTGTTGATTTTTCTAACCACAAGTGGCTAAGAAAAACTAAAATAATATTCATAAGGATAAAAAGGCTTAAGGGACTGGTGCCGAACCACTGGTTATGTGTGACTTGAAATGGGGCAAGGATAGGAAGAGTTTCAGGGGCCTGTGCATCGGGGTTTCGAAAACTAACATTCACAAGGTAGCTCACCAGTCCGTAGCTCACAAAGTTAAGAAGAATAGTTGAAAGCACTTCATGAATATGTCGGTAGGCTTTGAGCCACCCAGCAATGGCGCCCCAGAGCCCGCCGGCAACGGCCCCCGCCAAAAGAGCTACAGGTAATGAAAAAGGGCCTAAGTGAGAACAGTGAATTCCCACAATGGCCATAGTGATACCACCAATATTCATTTGTCCTTCAGCGCCAATATTAAATAGTCCTGTGCGAAAAGCAAAGCTCACAGCAAGTCCAGTGAGTATGAGTGGAGTGGCATAAAAAAGCGAGTATCCTAAATTTGTCATGGACCCAAAGGCCCCTTGAAACATTACTTGCAAAATAAAGAAGGGGTTTTCTCCTAAGAGGTAGCCCACCAAAGCCCCTATAAAAAGACTTAATACGAGGGTTGTGAGAGTGAATATGAGTTTTTTCATGAACTCACTCCCATCATTGAAGCCCCAATTTTCTGTGTGGAGTAAGGGGCTTTGTATTGGCTGACACTTTTTCCTTTATAAAGCACAAGAATGCGATCACTTAAAGTCATCAGTTCCTCGAGGTCGCTACTAATCACTAAAATGGCTGTTCCTTGCTCCTTGAGCTCTAATATTTTTTGATGAATAAAGTGGGCCGCTCCAATATCTACGCCACGAGTTGGTTCATGGCAGATAAGGAGTTTGGTTTTTCGCCCCATCAGCTCTCTAGCAAAAATTAATTTTTGTTGGTTGCCGCCACTAAGGTTTTTAACAGGAGTTTTTAGTGTAGGAAATTTGACGTCAAAAATTTTTGTCCATGCTAAAGATTTCTTCTGTAATAGGTTAAACTTGATCCAGCCTTTTTGAGAAAACTGAACCCAGTATCCTATGAGGATATTTTGTTCTAGAGCTTGTTCTGGCCAGAGACCTTCTTGTAATCGATCCTGAGGTATGAGGCTTAAGCCCTTTTTTCTGAGCTCTTTGGTAGTGAGTTTATGTTCTTGAGAAAACCACTGCACTTGCCCCTCATAGGGTCTCAAGTTCAATAAGATCTCCACAAGATTTTTTTGTCCAGAGCCATCCACTCCGGCAACACCGAGAATCTCATTCTCTTTGATTTCTAGATTCACATTCTCCAGTGCACCCCAGGTGGTCGTCGTTTCTCGAAGTTGGTGGCATGACAAAACAATTTTACCTGGCGTCGAGTGGACTTTTTTTAAACTTTGTTGTGGGTGCCCAATCATGGCTTCTACTGTTTTTTCAATGCTTGTGTCTTGTACATGTTGATGGCTGATCAGTTGTCCACCCCTTAAGACACTTACTTCATCTGCATAATTAAAAATTTCATGGAGTCTGTGAGTGATAAGAATGATGGTTTTTCCTTGTGCCTTTAATTTTTGTAAAGCTCGGTAGAGCGCTTCTGTCTCTTGAGGTGTGAGTACGGCTGTGGGTTCATCTAAGATCAGTACGTCGATATCTCTGTAGAGGACTTTGAGAATTTCTACTCGTTGTTGGCTCCCAATAGTTAAGTTTTCTACGGGTTCACTCCAGGGAAGGCGCCAACTCTCATCAGGCAGAAATTTTTCAATTTGAGGAATGACACTTTGATGATTTAGTAATCCTCGATGCTTTTGATTTCCCAGCACAATATTTTCTAAGACGCTAAGGTTAGGGACAAGGGAGAAGTGTTGTTGCACCATTCCCACTTTAGCTTGGAAAGCCTCCATTGGTGAGCTCCAAGAGATCTTTTTAGACTGATAAAAAATTTCGCCACTGCTGGGGGCTATCATCCCGAAGAGGAGCTTCATTAAAGTGGATTTTCCAGCTCCGTTTTCGCCGGCAATAGCATGAATGGTTTGAGGTCGAATTTTCAAAGACACATCACTCACCGCAGTGAAATGACCAAATTTTTTAGTGAGTGATTGCGTTTCAAAAATATAGTCCATGGAAGCCCGAGGTTAGCCTGCTGATATTTTCAGCGTCAAGAAAGAGCGGAGAATCTAAAAGGAGTTTCTAGAGATTTTGGAGGTAGTTTAATAAAACAGCTTCTTCAAAGGGACTTAATGGTCGGATGGGAGGCATGGAGGTGTTTTCACGCCTAGATACCTCAGAGATGCGTTTAGCAATGAGAGAGTTATGACCCGGTTGTGCTAGCCAGATTTTCAGCTTTTTTGAGTCTTCAAAAGGAATATAGGGAGCCTCTCTGGTGCTGTTAGATAGAGAGTGACAGGCTATGCAGCGATCTAGGGTACCCTCTAGGATTTGAGCTTGTTGTTTTTCAAGGCTAGGTAAAGAGGTTGGTGGTGCATTTTTCAGCAGCACCCCGGTGGTGATGTCTCTTTGTTTTTTTTCGGCCAACATACGTCCATCAAATAGGTAGTTTGCAATACCTAACTGATTTGTAAGGCTAATAAATTGAAAGGCTCTATTTGAAGTTCCCAAGCCAGCATTAGAATGAATCCAGGGAACAGGAAAATCTGGATAGAATTTTTGAATCTGTGTTTGAAGAATATAGTGAAAAGACATGAGAGTGTCACCGAGACCATGGGGGTAAGAGTAAGGGTCGGTGACAACTTTAGAGATATACTGTCTCCCAAGATTCCAATCAGAGTAGTTATTTAAACCAAAAAAACTAAAGAGAACTTCGCGTAGGGGTATACCCGGAGATAGAAGGGTACTGTATCCAAACAGCTTTAGAGTTTGTTCCATCTCTAATATTTTTTGCTTATCCAGGCGATTCACATTCAAAGATCCAGTTTGTAAAACTTCAGATAACAAGGGCCCGTATCTTAGAAAAAGGGGAGAGCGTACGACTTGGTCTACATTGCGCCAACTATTGAGTAGACTAAAAAGACGCGTGAGCCTGAGGTTTGGCATGTTGTCATAAACTCGAAGTTCGCCTCGAGAAAGTTTTTGCTCCCAATAAGTATAGTAGGGAGTCACTGAGGATGCCGATTTCCATTCGAGATATTTGTAGCGAGGATGCTCTTTCCACTTTACCATTCTCTCGGCATAAGTAGAGGCTTCATCAGAAGAAATTTCGTCATCATCTTCACCGTAAGAATTGGGCCACCGATTGTAGGCTTCCCAAATAGGCTGTGGATTGGCTCGATGACAAGAGACACAGCGAGGTGGATTGGCTTCAGAAAACTGCGGTCCCTTTTGAGGCTCAGAAAAATCAATCTCTCTAAGCTCAAAACGGTAAGGATTGTTTAAAAAATGAAGAACTTCAATTTTCTGATAGCCCTTTTGATTTTTTGATCCATTGAAAGTTAAAACTAGGCTGGCATCTTTACCAAAGAGAATGGCTCGTGGGTTCTCTTCGCTAGCCTCTTGGAGACTGGGGCTAGACTTCATTAGAGTAAAATTTTGCCGTAGGTCATAAGGAATTAGTGGCAGCAGCTCTTCAATAGTGTGAACTTTGTTGTCTACAATCAGATCATGAAGCTGCTCGTAACTAAAGTCAGGTTGGTAAATGCTAACTTTATTTGTTGTGCTGGGAAGCAGATTCTTTTTAGGTGCAGCGGAAATCAGGGGCATAGCAAGGCTCTGGATACCCGAATGGAGGCTGAATTGTAAAAGCAGCAAGAAAAACAAATGATCCCCTTGTTTAGACAAGCAAAGAACTATACCAAATGGAGTATGTAAACATTAAACTTCTACAAGATAAGGCGTTGTTGTTTTGTATTTAGAAAAAATTCAAGGGGTGTTGAAAATTTGTACAAGCCATGAGCGTATTTAGATTATACGACTAGCCCCGTTACTTCCTTAACTTGTAGTAGTCAGGCACCTGAATTTTACCAGATATAATATCCTGCTTTACTTTTTCTATTTTTTCTTTATAGGGGGCTATTAACTTTTCGTTGTTTTCATCAATGGCAATGTCAATGCCCTTATCTGCCAAACCAAAATAACGGGTGCCTGCTTTCCACTGGCCATTTTTTGCATCTTTAATAGCTTCAAAGACAGCCACATCTACGCGTTTCAACATGCTTGTTAAAATATGACCAGGTTTGACGCCATTTTGGTTGGAGTCTACACCTATGGCATAGAGGCCCTTCTCTTCTGCCGCATCAAAAATACCTAAGTTCGTAGCTCCCGCCGCCGCATAGATAATATCTGCCTTACGTCCATATTGTCCTCGTGCCAACTCCTTGCCTCGGTTGGGATTTGCCCATGCTTCACCAGTGATTCCCACATAATTGACTAAAATTTTCGCCTTCGGGTTAGCGGCCTTTACGCCTGCTTCAAAACCCATATGAAAGCGTCGAATGAGGGCGATATCCATGCCACCTATAAAACCCACAACATTTGTTTTGGTAGCAAGACCAGACAAATAACCCACCAAGTAACTGCCCTCATGTTCGCTAAACATTAGACTTTGAACATTATCTCCAGTGACCACGGCATCAACGAGGGTAAATTTTGTTTTTGGAAATTGTGGAGCTACTTTTTCAAGCGCGTCCTTTTGTGAAAAGCCTATGGCGATCACAAGGGGAAATTCTCTTTCAGCAAAAGTACGCATGGCGGGTTCAAAGGCTGCATCATCGGGACTCTCTACATCTTTTAGCTGTATATCCAACTCTTGCTTTGCTTTGGTGGCACCAGTGTAGGCCGCTGTATTAAAAGATTTATCGTCCTTGCCACCTCGATCTAATACTAAACCAACTTTAAAGCTGGTGTTGTCTTGATTTTCGGTATTGGAGGTGCAGGCAATAAGGGAACTAACAAGCAAAAATAATAGTAAGTGCACTTTCATTGAAAACTCCTAGCTGTGCTTTATTTTACACATTGTTCACGCACTAAAACAGGCTCTTGTTGCGCTTTAGCATATGTCACTTTACCACTGCCATTGACCGATAAGTGAATGGAATCGCTAAGCTCCTGAGGCATTTGTGTTTTGGAGTTGGCCCAAATGTCTGGGAGCAATTCTGCCTGATGGAGTAAGCAGAGATGAGAGTCTTTGGCTTCTACTAGAAGCCAGTATAGGCTCATTAAGGTATCGTGAGAGGAGCCCTTCTCTCTTGGCTCTTTATCTGTATATATACCAATGTTGCCCTCTGTATTTTCCATCCATACAAAAACTTGTAATAGCTCTCTGCCTGCCAATGGGCCGACATATCGTATATCCACAACATTCCCTTTTGAGCCTATGGTTGGAAGTTCGAGTTTAGTGGTGCCACTTCTTGTTTTTAAATAGAGAGTTTCTTTTTTTAGGCTGATCTGGACGGCCTCACGACTCAATTGATAGGAAGTGGGAGGGCCTTTGGGGTGATGAATGCGTCGTCGGCGTCGTCGACGTGCCTCTACGTCAAGTGAGAGGCAAAGAATAAGTAACAGTGATAGCGTTAATGTAAACCACTTCAATTTCATGATTACAGTTCCTTATAGATATAAGGTTGTGGGCAATAGGGGGCAGTTGCTTTTGAAAAATTCACTTCCACTTTGTCTGGAGTTATAAATCCTTGAATATTCTTTGAGCGTGTTTTGATTTCTGCCTGGCCATGAAAATAAAAGTAAGCATGATCAGCTCCTTTCCACTTCCAGCGGCTTTTAAAGGCTTTAGGATCTCTATACAATTTAAGAGCTACTTTATACGCTTCTTTTAGTTTTTTAAGTGTAGCCTCATTGTTTACAATTCCAATTAAATCTTCGGTTGGGCAAAGACTTCTTTTAATCTGTTTGTTTGCTTTGATGAGTTTAATTAAGCCTTTTCCATCTTTACCTAGGCGGAGGCCTTTTGCGGAATCTATATTAACAGTGTTTTGTTCGCCGCCCTTCCAGTTGCTAAATTGTCCAGACTTAGAAAGAGCTTGCTCATAGGGAACCATGTTAGGATGCTCTGCCTTTTCACGACAAAACCTTTGGTGAGATCTTCGGGAGTTTTCACAACTATCAGCACGATCTTGAATCACCCTTGCTACTAGCTGGTAGTGACCTGATCTGACATCATCACATAATCCCACCTCTCCCCACAGGGTTCTTGCAATGGCATCAATAGCTCGTAGGTCTTCAGGATTAAAGGTCATTTCTTGTTCTTCTGTTTTTAAATATACTGGAGACTTTTGTTTAAAGTCTTTATCCCATAAAGCTTTATATAAAACATCATAGCCATCCTGTCGGCTGTAGGGCGGTGATTTATTGGAGTTGATTATTTCTAGATAGTCCTGAAGATTTTTGGGTTTACGGTCGATGCCCAATGTTTCCGTCCACTGCTCAAAAGCAAGGGCAGGTTTTTCTTTAGATAAAGCTTCCTGAAGAGCATTTTCAATTTCCTTTATGGTTTCTTCTTCTGGCTGATCGAGATCAAAGGTTTCACGGGATAGGGATTGAAACTGAAAAGCTAAGTCAATAGTGGTGGGGGTCGTATTGGGTGTGATATCTCGATAAGACTTTGCCAATAGGTTGTAACGGGCGCGGGTAATAATTCTGTAGCGTAGCCAAGCTTTCATGTATTTTTGATATTGTGAGGTGCTCATATAGCATCGCCCAAACTGCGATCCCCAATACTTTTCAATAAAAGACTCTTCTGCTGAGGAGTCTTTTGCGGAGTCAGTCTCTTGAGCCTTGGCTCCATGGCTGATAAAAATAGGCATAAATGAGAGAATTATGAGGTATTTAAGCAAGTGCATGGTGTGATTTCCTATCTGCTTAATAGGATTGAGGAAATTGTAAAGATCCACAACAAAAAAAGATTTGAGTCTCTGTGTAAAGCTAGGTAATAATGCGCCACAGAATATGAAAAAGCAGAGTTAAATATGGAGATAGAGTTCAATGGCTAAACCTCAACCCTGGACGGTGGGGGGCTTTAAATTTTTGGGTGGCTCTGTTGCGGGTGTTTCGACCTGTGTCATTATGCCAGAGTATAGTCTTTGCTTTGATTTGGGCCCAGGGCTTGAAAGCTCTGTTCCCATGGAGCATTTTTTTGTGACTCATGCTCATTTGGATCATGCTGCCGGTATACCCTATATTATTTCTCTTAAGACTCTCAATAAGACAAAATCACCCATTTTTTACCTCAATGAAACCATGCTTGAGCCAATGCATGAAATTATGAACCAATGGATGAAAATGGAAGGCCATCAGTATGACTTTGAGTTTCGCTCTGTGGGGTTGGGAGAAGATATTCCACTCAATAATGAGACTTTTGTGAGGGTTTTTCCTACGGTTCATAGAGTTCGTTCTCAGGGCTATACTCTCTTTAGAAAAAATAAAAAGCTCAAGCCGGAGTATCGGCATTTAAAGCCCGCCGAAATTATTGAGCTCAAGCAGAAAAACATTGATTTTGAAGATCACCTTGAAGAGCCTTTGGTGAGTTTTACAGGGGATACCAAAATTGATTTTTTAGCCAAAAGTGAGGCCCATAAGGCCAGGGTCCTCTTTATGGAGGTCACATATCTTGATGAAAAAAAGCCTATATCGGTGGCCCGAGAGTGGGGACATTTGCATTTAGATGAACTCGTAGAGAAAATTGAAAGTATTGAGGCACAAAAGATTGCCATTATGCATATTTCACGGCGATATAGTCCTCAAGAAGCAAGAAGAATTATATTGAACCGAATACCAAAACAACATCACCAACGGATTTTTGTTGTGCCACCCTTTGGAGCGCCCTAATATGTCGAATCCTATGAAATTAAGAAATATCTGTATTATTGCCCACGTTGACCATGGGAAGACGACCCTTGTTGACGAACTTTTAAAACAGGCTGGAACCTTCCGCCAAAATCAATCTGTGAATGAGCGTATGATGGACTCTATGGATCTCGAAAGAGAGCGTGGAATCACCATTCTAGCTAAAAATACTTCTATTCGCTTGGATGATACTAAAATCAATGTTGTGGACACTCCGGGGCACGCTGACTTTGGTGGAGAAGTGGAACGTATTTTAGGTATGGTTGATGGTGCCCTGTTGTTGGTAGATGCGGCAGAGGGCCCTTTGCCACAGACACGTTTTGTGCTTCAAAAAGCTTTGAGGCAAAATCACAAAGTGGTTCTTGTGATTAATAAAGTGGATCGTCCAGAGTGTTCCGATGGTACCCGTATTCAAGAGGTTGTGAATCAAACTTTTGATCTGTTTGTAGAGTTGGGCGCCAATGATGAGCAGGCCGATTTTCCTATTATCTATGCTTGTGGCCGAGATGGTTGGGCTACTGATAAATTTGAAGAGATTCGTGACTTAGTAGATGGCAAAAAGAAGGGCAACTTGGCTCCAATTTTTAAATTACTTTTAGACTTTATCCCAGAGCCCAAGATTGGTGACACTCCTGAATTTCAAATGCTTGTGTCTAATCTTTCTTACTCTGATTATGTGGGCCGCTTGGCCATCGGTCGTGTGAACTCTGGTAGTATAAAAAAAGGGCAGCGTCTGTTTCGTCATGGGATCAATGAAAACGGAACTCCAAAGGTAGAGTCCTTCAGCGTTTCTCGTATTGAAACTTTTGAGGGGCTAAAGCAAGTAGAAGTGGAAGAGCTTGTTGCTGGAGATATTGGAGTTATTGCGGGCATTGAAAATTTTCAAATAGGTGACACCCTTGTCAGTGGAGAAAACACTCCAGCACTTCCTCGTATTTTTGTGGAAAAACCAACCTTAGCCATGATTTTCTCTGTGAATACCTCTCCGTTTTCTGGACAAGAGGGTGAGGCCGTTCAGTCTCGTAAGTTGAGAGAAAGATTACTAAAAGAAGTTCGTCATAATGTGGCCTTACGCTTTGAAGATACGAGCCAGGCTGATCAATTTCGCGTTTTAGGACGTGGGGAACTTCAGTTTGCTATCTTAATTGAACAAATGCGCCGTGAAGGCTTTGAGTTCATGGTGGGAAAACCTATTGTACTTTATAAAACTGATGAGAGTGGCCAGCGTTTAGAACCTATGGAGAGAGCTGTATTAGATCTTCCTGAGCATTCTACGGGTGAAGTCACTCAGATGTTCCAAGGGCGTAAAGGTTTGTTAACAAAGTATGAAGCTCGCGGGGAACCTGGATTACCACACACACGTGTACGCCTAGAGTTTGAAGTGCCCACTCGTGGACTTTTGGGAATTCGTTCTAAGTATTTGACGGCGACAAAAGGTGAAGGTCTTTTTAGCTCACAGTTTTTAGACTACGTACCTCACAAAGGTGATATCCCCCATAGAAACAATGGTTCTATTATTGCTGATCGAAAGGGAGATACCACTGAGTATGCATTGATGGGTCTTGAGGATCGTGGCGTATTTTTTCTTGGCGCCGGTATTTCTGTTTACGAGGGTATGATTATTGGAGAGTCCAATAAAGAAAATGAAATGAATGTGAATCCTTGTAGAGAGAAAAAACTAACCAATATGCGCGCTTCAGGTTCTGATGTGCTTGTTGTTTTACAAGGTGTTCGCCGCATGTCTTTAGAGGATTGTATTGAGTGGATCGAAGAAGATGAGTGGATTGAGATCACACCAAAAACTATTCGATTGAGAAAGAAGATTTTAGCTCAGAATCAACGAGGTGTTCGTCGTTCTGAAAGAATTCAGTGAGTCTAACGCTAACAAAGAAAAGAGCTGTCACTGAGCTAGTGGGAGCTGGTGCCATTTGGGGCTTTGGCTTTGTTGCGACTATTTTATCTTTAAAGTCCTTTGGTCCTCTCACTTCAATAGTTCTGCGTTTTGTTCTGGCAACCCTCTTCTTTTGGCCCTTACTTTTTATTATCCCTAGTTTTAAATCTAAAAAACATTGGGAATTATTAAAATATTCATTTTTACCCGGTATATTCTTAGCACTTCTCATGTTTTTTCAAACATGGGGTATGAAATACACAACAGCCACTAAGAGTGGTTTTATTACTACGTTGTATATTATTTTTGTACCTTTTGTAGAGGGAGTTTTTTTTCGTAAGCGAATTAAAAATCTACACTACCTTTTTGTATTTGTGGCCTTGATTGGAACCGCCTTGATCTGTGAGTTTCATGGGGGGCATTGGAATATTGGTGATCTGCTCACCTTGGTCTGTTCTTGGGCAGCTACCTTTCACATGATTGTGATTGGTCGCGTAGCTCAAAAAGTAGACTCTTCTATGGCATTCAATGTGTACCAGAGCTTTTGGGCTATTTTTATACCTCTGGGTTTTTTGTTTATTATGCCTGAACCCATGGTGAGCCCATTGGAAATCACCGAAGAAGCACTATTTGGGATGCTCTGGTTGATCTTTTTGTCTACGGGTCTGGCCTTTATGCTTCAGATAAGAGCGCAACGAGTGTTGAGCCCAAGTATCGCCAGTATTTTGTTTTTATTAGAGTCGTCCTTTGCAGCCTTCTTTGCCTTTTTTGTTTTGGGTGAAATGCTCACGGGCTATCAATGGTTTGGAGCCATCCTCATTCTTGCCTCTGCCTACGGTGTTGTAAAAACAGAAGTTTAGGACACTCCCCTTCTTGTATGAATCTAAGTAAGGGAGTGAGTCTGCTTATTTCTACAAATGGGAAAGCCGTTGAAGACTGAGCTTTTTTAAGCGAGTACAGAGGGGCTTCGTATCAACACCCGGCAATGTGCCTTGGTTGTCGCTCCCTTGAAAAAGCGCTGGCTGGAAAAATTGATTGTTCAGTACTTTTTGCCAACGCTCTTCATAGAGATTTATTAGTTCTGCTTCTTGGGGATCCTTTTTACTAAGGAGTTCCTTCCAGGCTACAGATTCCAATTGCGTAAGATGGAAATAGGAATAGTCATTTTTAAAATGGGTGCCCCAGTTGATTTGAATGCCTTGGTTCTCAATCAAATATCGCAGCCTAGATAAGAAATTTCTTGCATAGTTGAAACCACGATATTGGCCTGAACTGTTATTTAAAATTCCATGGGCATAATCACCCTGTGGTGGCCCCTCAAGATTTTCAATTTGTCTCTGAATTCGATCTTGTCCCTCCTTGTAATCTTGTTTGATAATGTCTTGTAAGTATTCTTTTACAGAAGTTTTAAACTGATTTTGAATTTTTTCAGGTACAAAATTTTCAATGGGATCTGGGCAGTTCAGTGCAGCTAAAATAGCTGGTCGAAAGGCTGTTAATTGAGTGTTAGATTTTATATCTCCCATAATAAATTTGGTGATAGTATAAAAATTGGCCACTTCTATTTTGAGTATGCCTGTAACATTAGGACCCTCTTCATAGCCATACTCTGTAATGACAGGACTATCACTGAGCTCTAGAAAGTTCTTATATCGACCAGTATTTCTATTCTTTAAGAATTCTGTATAAAAAGTACGTTCTTTAGGAAACATAAAAGACTGTTCTGAATTGTAAAACCCTGGCCATAGAAACCAACTCTCCCACAGTGGTCTTGGATTTTGTCCATGACAGGCTAGGCACTTGGCTGGATTTGCCTCAGATAATTTCACACCATTATTTTCAAAAGTAATTTCTCTGAGTTCATACTTTGAAGTCTTATTTTTGTACTCTAGAAACTCAATGGTATTGCCATTCATCATATCATTATGCCCAGCAATACTAATGATGCTGTTCATTTGTGCACCAACGCTTATGACTCTAGGAAAAGCTTTACTGGAGCCTTGTATGCCTCTGCCCTTATAGGCCAAAGCATAATTTGATTTAAAACTTTTTGGCAGGAGAGGTAAAAGTTCGTCAACACTCTGTAAGCGACATTTGTTAATAAGGTCTCTTGCTTTTACAAAACTAAAAGGCTCGGAATTGGATTGATGGCAATATAATATATCACTTTCTGGTTGTCTGGCTCTTTGAGCTCCATGTGCTTTAAGAAACTGAATGATTTTTTTGTAAATGGATTTTTTTTCCAAGGATGTTCGAGGTATGTCTTTATACATATAGGCGAAGTCTAAGGCGGTGTGACCTTCAACATGTTGGGCGTTTATATTAATGTTGTAGTTGTCTATAATGTATTGAGCTATATCAAATTTTGCTTGGCGCACAGCCTGCATCAGTAAGCTTGTCCCTGACTTTGTAGCTTGTTGAATCATTTTTACTCTTTGTGACTCAGAGAGAAGGTCTAACATTTTTTTAAAGGCCTCTAGACTTCCACCTCCTCGCACAAAAAGAAAAAAGACGCTTTCATCAAGTTCATTGAGCGAGTTTAATTGCAGGCCTTCTGACACAAACTCTTTCATAAGCTCAATGTCACCAGTTCGAGTTGCATAGTAGGCCACTGTATTACCTGTAATGGTTGTGGCATTTATTTTAAAAGGGTGCTCCTTAGAGGACTTTAAAATATTGATCATGGGGTGAACATCTCGAGGGGCCACTTGAGGTGGGTGATAGGAGGCGCCAATGAGAGACATAAGTGGAGTGACCCCAGCCAAAGAGCCATGATTTACATCAGCTCCGTGTGCAACAATAATTTTAGCGGCTTCCAGATAGAGGGCACGATCTTCATCTGTATCCATGAGGTAGCCATGGTTGGCTGTTATATAGTTCAGAGGAGACTTGCCGGAGAGATCTTCAACATTTACATTGGCACCTTGCTCGATTAATTCTTTAAATCTTTCAAAATCAAACTTTCTTTGAGGAGGAGCTCCCACCGTCACGGTCTTTAGAAGCTCTTGATCTAATTTTTGATCCGCTTGTGATAAGTTAGGGCTAAATAGAAGCAGGCCAATTAATGATAATAGGTGCAACTTCATGGGTTCTCCTTACTTCATGAATCTCAATTTAATGAGAGTATAAATATACGTTAATATAAATAAAAATAAATTTCTTTTACTTTCACCAAACATGCGCTTTTTGAAAGTAAAGGGAACTTCCTTAATTCTTAATTTCTTTCTTCTGTTGGCCTTGAAGAGGAGTTCTTCTACGATGTCGAAGTGATCACATTTTAAAGTTAGACCTTTAATGGTTTCTGCTTTGTATAATTTAAAACTATTGGAAACATCCCGACAGTTTAATCCTAAAACAAGAGAGTAGCTTAAATTTAACACACGGCTCATCCAAATAAGAAGAGGTGTATTTTCTGTGGTGCCGCCCTCTGTATAGCGAGAGCCAATCACCACATCGTAGTCTAGGTGAAAAGCATAAAGCTCTTTAATAAACTCCGGTGTGTGAGAGCCATCGGCGTCCATAAAAAGAATATATTCACCCTTGGCAGTGTTTAGTCCTGTCCGCACAGCAGATCCAAAACTATTAGTGGGTGTGCGAGCTAGATAGTTGACCCCTTGCTCTTCGCACACTTGTTTGGTGTGATCCATTGGCTTGACTGTGTCTAAGATGAGAATTTCATAGCTTTTCACAAGGCTTTGTAGGGTCTGTTTAAGACGTGGTAATAATATTCTGAGATTTTCTTCTTCTAAATAGGCAGGAATCACCACTGAAAGTTCTATACTCATTGGAGCGACTCTTTCATCCATTCAATCATTTGCGTTAGGCCCTCTTTGCGTGCAACTTGAGGTTGCCACCCAAGAAGTTTTTGTGCTTTTTGAATATCAGCCACAAATACTTTTTGGTCGCTAGCACGGGGTGGAAGGCGAGCGTATTCCAAGTGGAGATCAAAAATCTCTTCAAGTGCAGAAAAGAGTTCTAGCAATGAGTAGCTATTTTCCATTCCTCCACCGATATTAAAAACCTGTCCACGAATACTTTTAATTTTGTCTAAAGCAGAAAAGTACAAATTTACTAAATCTGTTGAGAACAGCACATCGCGCACCTGTTTTCCTGTACCAGAAATTGTGAAAGGGTCTTTTTTTTGTTTTTTATTGAGGGCCTCTTTTGTTTCTAAGGCTTGGAGAACAAACCAGCCAATCCATCCTTGATCTGCAGTAGAAAACTGTCGTCCCCCAAAAATAGAAGAGTGTCGAAAAACGACAGTGTTCAAATTAAAAATACGGGCATAGTCAAGCATGTACTGATCGCTAGCTCCCTTGGAGCAGCCGTAAGGCGATTGAAAATTGAGTTTCAAATTTTCATCAAAACCCTGGGGATAGTCGGTGCATACATAGCGAGAGTCAGTTTCTTCATAGCGAATGTCTTCTAAATCTCCATAAACTTTATTGGTAGAAGAGTACAAGACGGGCGAGTGGGGAATGTGTTTTCTTACCCCTTCTAAAACGTTAATTGTTCCCAAAGTATTCACTTCAAAGTCCAATCGAGGATTGGCAATAGAAGTGGTCATGGCCACTTGACCCGCAAGATGAAAAATGGCCTCAGGTTTTTCTTTTTCAATAAGGGCTTCTATTGCTTTTATGTCGCGAATGTCATTTTCGTAAAATTGAAAAGACTTTCCTTTATTTTGTAGAAAACTAAGGTTTTGCGAGCTGCCTAGGCGTGAAAGGTTGTCCAGCACGAGGAGTTGATCTCCACGGTCAAGGGCTGCGGCGGCCAAATTGGTGCCGAGAAAACCACAGCCGCCGGTGATCAATAGTTTCATTGAGAACTCCTTTGAAGGAAGTCTATGACCTTCTTGATGGCCAGGTCGAGAGGAAATTCTACTTTCCATCCCAACTGGTGTAGAGTTGGCTCTACTGGTGCCATATTTTCTAACTCAAAGGGTCTATAGGGCCGGTCACCAAACCCTAATGTGGTGTTGGTGTTACCTGTCATGTATTTGAGTTTTTCACAGAAGTTTTTAAGTGTTGAGCTTTCCCCTGTATTCACTCGATAAATTTCTTCTAATTCTATACCATATAATAACTTTTCCACACTAAGATCCACGGCCTTCACAATATCAGGTGTATAAATAAATTCGCGCTCTTGCTCTCCTCCAGTAAGAGGAATTCGCTCCACTTTTAAAAGTAGTTGTTGAATCATCCAGATGACAAAGTTTGTAGAGGGAGCTTGCTCGTCAAAAAAATGCTCGAGTCGAAGGGACAGTGTTTTGGGTCTATCTTTCAACCATTCTCGCAGTTGCATTTTAGACTGTGAGTAGGGGCTGATTTGAGGGTGAAGACTTGTGTCTAAATGGAGAACAGGAAGAGAACTCTCCTTCTGAAGTGTTTCCACCAGTTTTTGTGACCAGATCAGGTTAGTTTCAAAAATTTCTTTTTCAGAAATTTTTCTTCCATAATCTGTGTGGCCCAAACAGAGAATATCAAAGTTTCGTTGGCTCCAATTTTCAGCCTGTGGAGACAGATAAGTATTGGGGTCTTGTTGTAGGAGTTGACTGTTACGAGTCACTACAAAAACTTTATGTCCTTTTTTCCCCCAATATCCCCTTAGCTGAGATCCGAGGTAACCGGTGCCCCCTGTAAGAAGAATTTTTACCATTGTTTCCAAGGGGCCTGCCCCGACTGCCACAGGTTCTCCAAATATCCCTTGTCTCTTAGTGTGTCCATAGGGTGCCAAAAACCTTTGTGAATAAAGGCGCTCATCTGTTGGTCTTTGGCAAGATTTTCCATGGGTTGCCGTTCCCATATGATTTGATCGTGTTCTACGTAATCAATAGCTTTGGTATTCATCACAAAAAAGCCACCATTTATATGGGCACCATCTCCCACGGGTTTTTCTAAAAAGTGCTCCACTTGGGTGCCTTTCATTTGAATAACTCCAAATCGACCTGGAGGTTGAACAGCTGTGACTGTGGCAAGTCTTCCATTGTCTTTGTGAAACTGAACCAATTGACGAATGGGGATATCACTCACGCCATCACCATAGGTAAAGCAAAAGTCTTCTCCCTCATCAAGATACTGCCGTACTTTCTTGAGTCTGCCCCCAGTTTGAGTGTTTTCGCCGGTATCTACCACAGTGACATTCCAAGGTTCTGAGGCATTGGTATGAACTTTAAAATCATTGTTTTTTAAATGAAAGGTCACATCACTGTTATGAAAGAAGTAATTGGCAAAGTACTCTTTAATCACATAGCCCTTATAGCCACAGCAAATGACAAAATCGTTAATTCCATGGGCGGAATAGATTTTCATAATATGCCAGAGAATGGGCTTACCCCCAATTTCTATCATGGGCTTGGGCTTTAAGTGGCTCTCTTCACTGATGCGGCTTCCGACACCACCCGCTAGAATGACTGCCTTCACGGAGTTCTCCTTGTTTAAAGTGTTTTTTCTATCGTATAAAGGGAGATCTGTGGACCAAGTGATGGAACTTAATGCTTTGCGAAAAAAGGTTTTAGAGGCTTCAAGAGCTTATTTTCAAGCTCGCCCTTCTCAGGAGTTTATTCCTGGGCAAACCTATATTCCAGCCACCGCTAAAATGGTGGATGCTGATGACCTTGAGGCTCTGGTGGATGCGAGCCTAGATCTCTGGCTCACCTCAGGCCGTTACTCTCATCTACTAGAAAAAGATCTTCCTTCTCATTTTGGTCGTAGTTCCAAGGCACTTTTAGTGAATAGTGGTTCCAGTGCGAATCTTGTAGCCATTTCTAGCTTTGGTTCCCATTTGATGGAGTCCTTTCAAAAAACACCACTGAAGCCAGGAGACGAGGTCATTACAGTGGCAGCGGGTTTTCCCACCACGGTGAATCCCATTGTGCAAAATGGCTGGGTGCCCGTTTTTGTGGATGTGGATAAAAACACTTTGAATGCCACCACAGAAGCTGTTTTGAGTGCAGTGACCCCAAAAACAAGGGCTATTGTTTTGGCACACACATTGGGTAATCCCTATCGTTCTGACGAATTAGAGTCTTTTTGCCAAAAAAATAATCTTTACCTGATGGAAGACTGCTGTGATGCCTTTGGCTCTACAATCGAAGTGAGTGGACAAGAAAAACCTGTGGGTTCCTTTGGAGATTTTGCCACTGTGAGTTTTTACCCTGCCCATCATATGACTATGGGTGAAGGTGGCGCCGTTTTTAGTCGTGATGGTAAATGGAGGCGCATTGCTGAGTCTATGCGCGATTGGGGACGAGACTGTTGGTGTGATACAGGAAAAGACAATACCTGCAAGAAGCGTTTTGATTGGAAACTTGGAGATCTTCCCGAAGGTTATGATCACAAATACACTTACTCCAGTATCGGTTATAATCTGAAAGTTACAGACATGCAGGCCGCCCTAGGGGTTTCACAGCTCAAAAAAATTGATGGATTTATTCAAAAGCGCAGAGATCATTATCAACAACTTTATAAAGGCATCCTTTCGTCTCCCTTACTCAAAGAGCATTTACAACCGGTAGTGAAAACTGCAGGAACAAACCCTAGTTGGTTTGGTTTTCCTGTGCATTGCCTAGGTATTGATCGCAATCAAATGGTGAGACGGCTAGAAGATATGAAGGTAGGCACTCGTCTCTTGTTTGCAGGAAATTTAACAAAGCAGCCTGCCTATAAAAATGTGAATTTTCGTGTGCACGGAGACCTTCAACACACAGATGCAATTATGAACCACACATTTTGGATGGGGGTTCACCCGGCTCTATCAGCAGGGCATATTCAATACATGCTAGAATGCCTAGAAAAAGTGGTAGGGGATCTGCGGTGAATTGGAAGGGTAAAAAAGTTTTTATTACTGGCCACACGGGATTTAAGGGGAGTTGGTTAACCCTATGGCTTTTGCAGCAAGGTGTCGATGTGTTCGGTTACTCTTTTGAGCCCCCATCTCAGCCTTATCTATTTGATGTTTTGCAACTACAAAAAGAAATGCAGAGCCAATATGCAGACATTCGAAATTTTGAGGAGCTGTCTCAGTCTTTACAAAAATTTCAGCCAGAGTTTGTTTTTCATTTGGCAGCCCAACCTCTTGTGAGGCGTTCTTATAAAGATCCCATCGAAACGTATTCTACCAATGTTATGGGCACCGTGCATCTTCTTGAGGCTGTAAGACAGTGTCCCAGTGTGCGCGTGTGTGAAGTGATCACTAGTGACAAGTGCTACGAAAACCAAGAGCGCTTAGTCGGGTACAAAGAGTCGGAGCCCATGGGTGGGCATGATCCCTACTCTAGTAGTAAGGCTTGTGCCGAACTTGTAACTTCGAGCTTTCGAAACTCCTTTTTTCAAAACCCTCAAGGAGTTTTACTGGCCTCGGCCCGTGCCGGGAATGTGATTGGTGGTGGGGATTGGGCTGAAGACCGTTTGATTCCAGACCTTGTCACTCAGTTTTATCAAGGAAAAACAGTTCTCATTCGAAACCCTAAATCTATTCGACCTTGGCAGCATGTTTTAGAACCAGTGGGTGGTTACATTCGTTTGGCAGAAGCTCTCTATGAAAAAGGTGTGGAGTTCAGTGAAGCTTGGAACTTTGGGCCCCAGAGCCAAGATGAGAGACCTGTTCTAGAGTTGGTGCAGATGATGAGCAAGTTATGGAAAAAAGAACAAGATCAATCATCTACAGAAGGCAAGGCTGCTCAATTTGAAGTGATGAAAGAAGCGAGGGGAGAACCCCATGAGGCCTGTTATTTAAAATTAGATATCACTAAAGCGCGAGAGCGTTTACAGTGGGAGCCTCGTTGGAATTTAGAAACTGCTTTAGAAAAAACAGTACAGTGGTATACTGCTTACTACTACAAAACTCAAAACCTAAAGGAACTCACTTTAAGTCAGATTCGTGAATATCAAAATTAGCTACGACCAGAAATTGTATATAGCTTATGCTTTTGTGTTAGGGTTGATTTTTCAGCAAACGGATCTTCTGCACACAGCTGGGTCCTCTTTGAGCTTCCTCTTTGGTCATTGGGGTGATTACTACGAATTCAATCATGAACTCTGGAGCTATAATAACTACGCGCCCTTTACCTATTGGCTCTTTGCCTTATGGAATTTGCCCATAAAACTTTTTGGTTTTCTTACAGAACCTACTAACGACTTTCGCACGTATTGGCGTTTAATGCCTTGGTTTAAACTCTATCTAGTTGTTTTTCTGATCATCACCCTGTTTGGTTTCAAAAAGCTTTCTAAAATGCTAACGCCTGATGAAGAAGATTGGGACCAAGAAAAAACAAAGATTGTGCTTTGGGCTTGGCTTTTACATCCTATCTTCTTTTTTATTCAGTTTTTATCAGGCCAATACGAAATTCTCATGCTCTGCTTTATGATTTGGGGACTTGTTCTCTTTTTAAAGAAAAAGCCTGAGTGGGCCTCCTTGCTTTTTGGGTTGGCGGCAGCTTTAAAATACTTTCCGGCATTTGTTTTTTTTCCAGTACTTGTGTTGTGTGAGAAACGATTTAAAAAATTGGTAGCTGCCACGGTGATTTTTATTCTTCCATCTACTCTGCAAATGCTGCCCTATTGGAGTTCTAATGCATTTCAAAAAGATGTCTTAGGATTTTCTGCCATTAGTAAATTAAATGAAGTGGCTATTGGCTTAGGGTCTTATAAATTGCCTTTGATCTTTTTAGTGTGGGGTTCTTTTTGTTTGTGGATTTTTGTAATTCAACAAATGTCTGCTCGTGAGGAAAGTAAAATAAAAGCCCTTTCTTTGCGCCATTGGCTCCCTTACGTAGCTCTTGTTGGGGCCTCCCTGCCCTTGGTCTTTTTTACTTGGAACCCCCAATGGTTGATGTTGCCTCTTCCGTTTATGGTGCTCACATCTGTGGGCTCTAAGTATCAAAAAAAATGGCTTCTTTTGGATGCTCTCTTTGGAGTGCTCTTTGTGGCAGCCACTGTGCATATGTTTAGCTTTAACTTAGATATGGCTATGCTCAATCAAGGTCTCTTGAGAGATGTGAACATTCTCAATCAAGATCCTATGAGTATGTTTGAGTTGAAGAAATTATTTCCAGGGCCCACATGGTTATATACTAACTTAGTGCGCTTGATTGTTTTGAGTCATATTGTTTTTAAGCACCCTAAATTAGTGGGAACAGATTTTCGTCGTTTGAATTTCTATCGCTTAAGAGATCTTCTGTGGTTTAGGCTCTATTTGGGCTGTGGTATTTTTGTTATACCAGCCTTATTTATTTTTATTATTACCTCTTTACCCTTTGTAGAGGCTCGGGTGACTCAAGTGTTGGTTCAGTTTTCTGAAGAACTCCCTGAGCATTTTTATGAGACCTCACAATTGGAACCAAGGGCCTTAAAAGGAACTCGAGAGATAGCGCTGGAAGTTCTCAATCCAGTTTTGATTCGACACTTTCGGGTTCTTCAATCTCATGATCTCACAAAGGACTCTAAATCCAAATTACAGTTAGTTGTCTTCTTAAACAGAGTAGAAGTTTTTAGAACAGAAAAAAAAGTATCAGAACTTCGTGATAAGGATTACTGGCATGTGGATCTGGGGCGGCAATTTCAACTCCAAGTGAAAGACCAACTGAATTTTGTTATCAACTCCAAGGAAGGGCAAGAAGGTGATATGATCTATTTGTATCCCGAAATAGCCCCGCCTATTCTTATGCGTGATTTTATCCTAAAAACAGATACTCCCCCTAACTTCAAGCTTTACGGCAGGTAACAGTTCGCTTTTCCTTAAGCAGTGAGTTATCTCATAGATTTTTCGCACTTTTGTCACATAAGGGGCTAGTTTGTCTCGCAGTTTAAGGCCTGACCCATTATACATAAGACCACATTGGCATGTTTTTCGCTCTATAGAAAAACCTTTGAGGAGTATTTATGCGTTATTTATTATTAGGTTTGGTTATTTTCTTTGGCACTTTTCATTGGGCTTCAGCCCTCCCATTGGAGGATTATAAAGAGAATCCAAAAGAATATTATGCTAAAGCCATACCTAAAAAAAATAGCGCAGGTGATTCTATTCACTCAGCTCGTTTTTCAAAAAGCATGTCTTTAGCGGATATGGCATCGCGAAAAATTTTCTGGAGAAAGCAGATTGGAGATCCTACGCATATAAAGTCCCACAGGTCATTTTACGATTCAGAGCCTGAATCCCATGATCGTGTTGATAATCTATCTGAAAAGCCTGTTGTTCAAAATATCTATCAATTAGATAAAATGAATTTACAGCAAGGGAACATGAGTTATCAGCCATGGTCAGGAGACTATTGGCCCATTTATCGAGGTCAGTTGGCAAGAAGGTATAGAGATTACGCTTTTCCAAATTCATACCATTGGATGGATGCTTTTCAATATGTGAATAACAATCCTTTTTTTCGTATCTTTCAGACTGGAAGCTCTGATGAGATACAAAATCTTAGTGTGGCCGAAAAGTATGACCTACTGACAGGTTCTAAAGAAGGCTATTTTACTCAAGTTCAGTGGAGCGTAGGTAAAAGTTATTTTGACGAATATGGAAAAGTGGAGCCTTGGATGGGAATTTGTCATGGGTGGGCCGCAGCTGCTCTTATGGTCCCGCGTCCAAGAAAAATGCTCGTGGTGCCCTCTTATGATGGGCAAAAGTCTATAGAGTTTTTACCTTCAGAATTAAAAGGCTTAAGCTCATACCTTTGGGCTACTTCATATTATAAAGCGAGAACCATTGGCGGGCGCTGTGATTATAGAGATGTAGAAAGAGATAGTAATGGAAGACCTCTTGATATTAAGTGCCTTGATACCAATCCAGCCACTTGGCATTTAGCGGCTCTCAATTTAATTGGCATACAAAAACAAGGTTTTATTATGGATGCGACTGCTGATTATGAGGTTTGGAATCAACCAGTGTATGCTTATAAATTTAGCTATTTTAATCCTAAAACATTGAACACTACTCAGAATTTAGAATCAGCAATGGTTAAGGTTGCTGATTTTCATGGAGATCTAAGAAGTGGTTATCGATCATCCCTGACGAACGCTGTGGTTGGCGTACAAATGAGTGTTCAATATATGGCGGAAGAGTCAGCCAACAAAAGAAAAACCGATGATGAGAACTTTGATCAACTAATCACTGTGACCTATCTTTATGATTTAGAACTTGATGCTCAAGGAAATATTATTGGTGGAGAGTGGTATCAGGAAAAACATCCAGACTTTTTATGGAGGCCAATGACTGATGCGCACCCCATAAACTATGAATCAAGATTTATTGACCAAAAGGAATGGGATGGACGTAGTGTCCTGCCAGAGAATTGGCAGTGGATAACACAATTTGCTTCAAAAAGAGGCGAGTTAATGAGTGCTATCGTTGATAAGCTCATCTATTGAGCCAAGATAAATCTGCGACCTTGACCCTTTCTGAGGTTTATTGCCCTGAGATAGGCAAGTGAGGTGATTTTATGATGCTGAAAAGTTTGTTTATTATCTTGTTGTTATGCCCTGCTTTGGCTCCCGCCCAACCGAGCTATCAGGAGCTAGAAAGCTCTTTTAGATTTGCTACATTGCCAGATAATGCTGAGGTATTGGGAGCACAAGCTGCCACTTGTTACTTAAAGGTGCACCCTCAAGAACCCATTGTAGGTGTTATTTGGGGTTATTATGATAGCGGTAATGTAGAAAAAGCATTCTTGGCGTTAGCGCCACATCAACCGCTTTCTTTATTTGATAGTATTCATTCTGCTTTAAAGAAGGATTTGGAAAATGCGCAAAGAAATATTAATGCCGATCTAAAACCACTGGAAAATCAAGAGCATTTTTTGGTTTCTGAATATACGAATGTACCTTTCTATACCTCTCTAAGGTGGTTTATGGGGCGTAAAAGTACAGGCGGCTTGCTGGTGAAGGCAGAATGGAACAATCAGGCTGTTTATTACTGCACTACAAAATAAGTTTCTTTGAAATTTTGTAGTATGCAATGCTCCCATAAAATACACATTGAATAATCAATATGGAGCCACTGTAAATAAAGGCTTCATAGATGTCTTGGCTCCAGAAAAGTGATTGAGCCAGCCTTACTCCATGAATCAAAGGAAAAAATTCTGCTAAAATACGAATTGGTTTTGCCAACTCTTCGATTGGAAAAAAAATTCCTGACAAAAAATAAAGTGGTGCAATAACAAAAGAATAGACAGTTTGAAATTGGTTAATATTTCTAACTGTAGCAGTTGCAATCAATCCCATGGCACCACAGGGCACTGCTACTAAAAAGCCGACACATAAAATCAATGGCATTAGCCATGGATTTGTCATTAGTCCAAAGAATGAAAGCACTAGGGCAACGCCAAAAGACATGATGGCTCCCTTAAAGCCAACCCAAATTATTTCGCCAAATATAATTTCCTTCACCCCTAGAGGAGTTGTTAACATGGCTTTAAAAACATTCTCAAAGGTCATCCGCACATAAAAACCATAACTGCTCTCAAAAAAAGAAGTAAACAGAGCTGTCGCAACAGTAAGCCCCGGTGCTAAAAATTGCATGTATGTCATGCCATGAATATTCGTTAGATAAGTAGCCAATCCAAAACCTAAGGAAACCATTATAAGTGCTGGATCAGCCACTGTGGGTGAGATGTTAGCGATCAGATCTTTTTTATATACAGTCCAGTTACGGCGAGTGATATGTAAACAGAGAGCGAGAGACTCAAGCATTGGTTGAAAGCTCCTGTCCTGTCAGTTTTAAAAAAACATCTTCGAGCGTTGATGGTCTGATTTGTAGGGGTTTTAAATTATATTTTGTGGTGAAGTCCATAAGGTCAACTAGTTGAGAAGTTCTAATATAAATACCAGAGGCATCTTGGTGGTAATCAATGATCATTTCATTTTCTTTAATGTTTTCCATAGTCTCTTTGTCATGGAGATGAAAAATACCCACAAAGCCAGGAGTGTGCTTCTCAATGAGTTGCTGGGGACTTCCTTGTGAGATGATTTGCCCATGATTTAAAATGACCAATTCATCGCAGAGAACCTCCGCTTCGTGCATATAGTGAGTTGTTATAATGATAGTGGTGCCACTCTTGTGAAGTTCTCTCACTTTTCCCCAAAGAAGCTGTCTAACAGCAGGATCTAAACCCGTCGTGGGTTCATCAAGAATTAGTAACTCAGGCTTACCTAAAAGTGCTCTTACAAAAACGAGCCGTCGTTTCATTCCACCTGAAAGTGTTTGTATAGAAGAATTTATCTTATGTGAAAGATTCATATAATCTAGAAGTTCTGTGATTTGTTTGAGTCTCTGGTTCTTTGGCACTCCGATAAAGGCGCTGTAGAGCATCATGTTTTCTAAAACAGTGAGGCTTTCATCTAGAGCGTTATCTTGGGTGACAACGCCCATTCGTTTTTTAATCTCTCGGCTCTGAGTGGAGGGATCTAATCCAAAAACATTTAACTGTCCTGAACTACGTAGAACAGCTCCATATAACATGCCAATGAGAGTGGATTTTCCAGCTCCATTTGGCCCTAGTAATCCAAAGCTCCGCCCCTTTTTTATCCTTAAATTTAGATTGTTGACAGCTTTAAATTGACTAAAATTTTTATTAAGTTCTTTTACGTCTACCATGATTATGCCTAAGGATTATTTTTTATAATTATGGCTGTGGCATGCAGGTATTAGCAATAAATAACTTTTTACATGCCATTGAGTATCATTGGTCTCATTTTGTAGTTTGTAATCAGAAATGACGAGATCAAAGAGGCTTTTCAAGATCATCAATATACTCTTTAAGCTGAACAAGGGCATTTCTGTGGGCTTCAAGGATATTTTTTGTGGCTAGGCCTAATTCCCCTGACTTCATTTGGGGCACGTTATCCTCTATTTTCTGGCACTGCTCAGCTGTATCTAGGGCGCCCACATTGAGGAATGAGTTTTTTATGGCGTGAAGGTGCTTGCAAATCTGGACAGAGTTATTTTTTTGAATATTAATTTTAATATGCTCTATCTGCTCAGGTATTCTTTCTTCAAAGTATTTTACAACATTGAAGACCAGTGAATTATCTGGTGCTACTTCCTTATAGCCATTTAGTATCGATTTATTTATATTTACATTCATTATGTTAGCTCCTTTAATATGTTTGCGTTAAACGGGTAGAAATCTTAATGATTTCCAAGTTCTTAACTGTCTTTCAATGCTCTCAACTAAACAAATGGCAACTTCAGCAACCTCTGCATTGCTGTTCTCAGAGTGAAAAGATTGTGCAGAACTATTGACGGTTAGCTCACCAATATACAATTGCTGGTTTTTTCTTAGAAGAAGGCTAATATAAGAAAGATCGGGACTTTCAGATGTGATACGATTCATTTTTTCACGAACAAACTGCATAAGGTCTTTCGTCGGCTTGAATCCTTTCATCTCAATGATAAATTTGCTCATTTTAGATCTCCCCCAGTAAAGATTTCTACCAGATCTATGCAGGTTTCTGCACTAAATGGCTTTTTAAGGTATGGAGGAGGAATCATATCATTGGGAAAAAATTTGCGATAATCAGAAATCTCAAGTGCAGAGGTCATGATAACAGTATTCTTTTGGTTTAAGCGCATATGTCCTCCAAGTATTTTTTTATAAAAATCCACACCAGTTCCGTCTTCATCCAAGAAAATATCAAGGATTATGAGATCAAAGGCACCATGTGTATTATAGGCTGCTTGCGCTTCGCTATAGGAAGAACAAGGTATAAGTTGAATATTGCTATAGTGCTCATTAAGAATCTTTCTAAACAAGTGATTAGAGAACGGGTCATCTTCAACTATTAAGACTTTTTGTGGCTGAAAATTTAAGTTCTTATCAGGAAATGAGGTCCATACTTTTTGTGGGAAGCTGTCCCTGTTCATAATCGATACCATATTTAGTACTCCTGTAAAGGTTGTCTTATTGTAGTAGTTTCAAAATGAGTTGGGGTGGTGGAATTATTTTTGTTATTTGTTCATATGTACACATTTACTAAAAAAATTAGTCATGAATATATGATCCAATATTTATATTCTGTATGGCTATAAAGGGGTTAAGTAAATGTCACAAGCATATAAAATATCAATGTCAAAAGAAAGTAAGGTATTGAGTCGTGACAAAAGAAAAAAAACACTAAGGCAGGTAGAGTTTGTTCCTTCAATGTCATCTCATAATATTGATGGCATCAGTGTTGACTACTCTTCTCATGAAGAAAGAGATTTGTCGTTCTATACAATTAGCAATTGTAATTTTCGCTATGCAGATTTTGAGATGGCTAAACTTATTGGTGTTCAAGTTGAGATGACAAACTTTTATAAGTCATACTTGGGATTTTCCAACTTAGAGTTTTCAGAGTTTATAGGGGTTGATTTTAGTAGCTGTAATCTTTTTTCTGCTAATTTAAGTAATACAATTCTTGAAAACTGCAAATTTAAAAATGCTGATTTGAGAAGAGCAAACTTGCTCAACTGCCAGGTGTATAACTGTCAGTTTGGGGGAGCTATCTATGACGACAAAACAGTATTACCTTTTGCCCATGAAATCGCAAGCCAAGTGGGCATGAAGTCAAATTCCTGTGGGCAATCTGTATGATTAAGTGTTTAGAATAATTCACATAATTTCTTTATCTTGATAAGAAAGTACACTCATTATAATTTTTAAACATTAAAGGAATATAAGAATGGCAAATATATTGATATTGGAAGATTCGCCAGAAAGCTTTGAAATAGCAAGAAGGGCGATAGGTGTAACTCATAAAGTAAAATGGGCCAAGTGCATTCATGAGGCAAAAGAGCTTTTTCAAGACAGTTTAGACTTGCTGTTGGTTGATGTTAGTTTACCTGATGGAGATGGTTTTGAGTTCTGCAGTTGGGTTCGGGGCTGCTCTTCAAATAACGACGTACCAATTTTATTTGTCTCTGCGAAAAATAACGTTGAAAGTTGTGTGACTGGCCTAATGGCAGGTGGTGATGACTATATTTATAAGCCCTTTCACCTGGCTGAGTTCCGAGCTCGAGTCGAGGCTCGTTTGCGTTCTGTAGAGCCAAAGAGAATTAAAAATCTGTGCATAGAGTCTAATGGTTTAAAAGTGGATTTGCGTGCTCGCAAGGCCTATCTTAAGCAGGCAGAAGATGATGTGGAGCTTGATCTAACGCCAATTGAATTCAAAATTTTACAGCTTTTCCTGGAAGAGCCAGGCAAGGCATGCCACCGAGATGAAATTCTCAATCGCGTTTGGGGACAGAGCATCTATGTGTACCCACGAAGTGTGGATACGCATGTGAGTAAACTCAGAAAGAAACTTGGTCCTATGTCTTGTCTTATACATTCTGTGCATGGAACGGGTTATCGTTTTAGTGATTCATCAAAGGCTGGTTAAGGTAACCATATTCAGGGCAGGGGGATGGGGTGATGAAAGAACGGGTAAGTACGGGGATGCAGCGTGTATTGATTGTTGATGACATTGAAGACAACAGATTTATTTTATCTCGCATGTTAGGATGTTTTAATGTTGTGGTTGATGTTGCTGAAAGTGGATTTAAGGCTCTAGAATTATTTGATAAACAATCATACTACCATATTTTTTTGGACATGCGTATGCCCGGAATGGACGGTTTAGAAACACTGTCTCGAATTCGACAGCAGGAAGAGGCCAGGGGCTTGTCTAAAACAATGATTACTGCTATCACCGCAAGTTACACAAAAGACTTCAAAGAAGAGTGCCTCAGCTCTGGCTGTAACTACTTTTTAAGCAAGCCAGCCTTGAAAAAAGACCTGGCCTACGTTCTGAATTTTAAAGATTTATTTTAGCCTTTAGGCAGTGCTTTTGCTTTCAGTAGCCACTGTTCTTATAATGACATTCCCACGTCTTCTACTGTTCCACTTTATTTTTTCCAAAGATGAAATGGAACGGCTGAACTTTTCAACTGCAATATGAAGTGCCTCCTCAAGAGTTGGTGCACGCTCATGAAAAAATATATTTTGACCATAGACTTCAGCATAAAGTGTAGCTTTATATTCTAACGCCTCAGGCTTATCTCTAAGATTTAAAATTTTAAAGTGTACAAAAGAATTCATGGGAAGCCTGTCAGTGTGACCTGATAATAACTTTTCAATTCTTTTTTTAAGTAAAGTGTCACCCCTTAGTTTGCCTAGTAGTTTTACACTTAGCATATCCCCTCCTACTGCTAATCTGCGTTTTTAAACTAACTACCATATACTTACAATAGATTCGCAAATATTTACTTTTTATAACTGTGATAGTATTGTTTAGAATTCTTAACCCCAGTTAATATTGTATAACTCCTGTATTCAGTGAGATACGCATAACATCCTTATGAAATAACTACACAATAACTTAAAATAATTAAAATTTGTTTATTTAAAAATTGTTATAAGTAATATTCAGCCAGTTTATAAAACGTATCTGGAGCTGAACCTGTATATCGTTGGCATATGAGACCTGATACAATATAGAAAAGATGGTATACATATGCTCGAGAATGTTGATCTGCTACTGATCGAAGATAATGACGATCATGCCGAAGCTGTCAAAAAGTGTTTAGTTCGTTCTAAAAATATAAAATTTCTCGCTACAAGAAAACGTGATCTTAACTCTGCGCTTATTTATATGAGTGATGCCTCTCAGAAAGTGGACCTTGTATTATTAGGTTTGAGTTCATCAAGCAGCACCTGTGCAGATGGATTACGCGTCGTAGCCAAACAGAGATCTAACACTCCTATTATATGTTTATCATCATTTGGAGGTCATGAATTGGCGCAGATAATGATTCGCAATGGTGCGCAAGACTATTTATGTAGGTCAGAATTGAACTCTGATCTGATAACACGAACTATTGTTAATGCTCTAGAAAGATTCAAAACTCATAAGAAAATATGCAAACAAGTAGATCTGTCGAAAGCACTTTCGGAAATTGGACAAATGGCACTACTAATGGAAGATTCGCAGAAATTACTTTCTGCTTCTCTATCATTGTTGGGGAAAAAATTAAATGCGAGTTACTACGAACTTTTAGAGTGTCGCGAAACCCACCTTGACTATATTGCTGGAAATACAGTAAGAAAAATATATGAAGGTATGAATATTTTTGATGATAAAATTATGGAATTTTGTATTAATAATTTTATTCATCAAAAATGTGATGTCCCTTATGAATTCAATCGATCAGATTCTAAGGTTAAAAATATTTTACATAAACAAATGATGAGTTTAAAGGTGAGTTGCGGAGTGTGCCTTGTTCTGCCATTTGGGTTTGAAGGGCAAGGGATTGTTCGCTTGTTCTTTTCAATGCCATATTCGCTTGATGATGATGAGAAATATTTTATTCAATCTGCAGCTAAAATATTAGCCGCTTCTGTTTTGAAAAATAAGTTAGAGCAGAGACTTAATAGTCAAATTGAAGTGCTTAATGAAGATCATAAAAGAAAAGATGAATTTTTTGCTATTATTTCGCATGAACTTCGAAACCCACTTAATGTAATTGTTGGATATACGGAATTCCTAAAACAACCTAATAGAAGTGAGTCGGAGTTTCAAAATGCCATCGATACAATTCAGTCAAGCGCTCACTTGGAATCTCAATTAGTTTCAGAAATCCTTGACGTTTCTCGTATAATTTCTGGGAAATTTTCTTTTGACCCAGATATAATTTGTTTAGATGAGCTGATTGACTCAACGATCACATCATTTGGGATCAGTGCTGAAAAGAAAAAAATATGTCTTGAAAAGAAGATTGAGGGAAAAAGTTTAGGTGTTTTGTATGCCGATGAGTATAGATTAAAGCAGGTTCTTTGGAATTTATTATCAAATGCCTTAAAATTTACCCCTGAGGAGGGCCAAATTATCATTGGTGGATGCCGATTAAAAAGTGCTGTGCAATTATTTATTCAAGACAATGGTTGTGGTATTGAGTCTGATCATTTGCCTAAGGTTTTTGAAAAGTTTTGGCAAGCTAACACCTCATTTAACAAAACTTATTCTGGGATGGGTTTGGGACTATCGATCGCAAAACATATTATTGAGTTGCATGGGGGCGAAATCAGGGTGGAAAGTGAAGGTAAAAATAAGGGCACTACCTTTACATTTTGTTTACCTGTTTATGATATGAGCTTACATATATAGAGCAAACAAAATATGAGCCATAGGTTTTATGGCGCTTTTAATTTAGAAGCTGTGAACCCATAGCTAAGGCGGGCTATACTTCTTACACTTTTACTGAAGCCCTATGTTCAGATCTTATGGCTTTACTTTTTATCTGGGATTTAGGTTTGGGAGCTTGTATTGCACTTTTATTGGTTTAAATCGAACCTATAGTTTTAGGGGGTATCCTTGGGGGCTGTTTTTTTGTGAACACCCTATTTTTAGCCTAAAATTTGTTAATTCTCTGTATCTTTTAGAGGTAAATAATTCTCTGTATCTTTTAGAGGTAAAAAAGAGTAGTGTTCTTTCCTTACTGCTACTTCTTGCGCGTTGTGGGTATTCTGCCTATATTCCTCGAAGCGGCCCCCAAGCCCGAGGAGGTTCTATGGGAAAGAAACTATACGTTGGTAATTTGGCATTTTCGGTAACATCTGAAAGTCTAAATGGACTTTTTGCTGCTTATGGCTCTGTTGAGTCTGCGAAAGTAATTTCAGATCGAGACACTGGTCGCAGTAAAGGTTTTGCCTTTATTGAAATGTCTAGTGCTGACGAAGCTGAAACAAGCATTCGTGAATTGAATGGCAAAGAGTACGAAGGTCGAGAATTGAAAGTGTCTGAAGCAAAGCCACAAGAGCCTAGATCAAATAGTGGTCGTGGATTTGGCCAAGATAATTTTCGTAGTCGCTACTAATTTAAATTAAAAGTTTGGGAAGCTTTAGTGCTTCTTGAGAAAAAACCACTCACGATGAGTGGTTTTTTTTTGTTTAAACAAGTTAAAATAGCATCGCCATTGATTGATATCTTTTAAAGTTAAATCAGAGTAAAATAGACTATCTGCTACTTCTTGTACCTTGTGGGTATTTTGCCTGTATTTGCTCGAAGCGGCCCCAGCCCGAGGAGGTTGTATGAACTCATCTCGAGATGAAAGGTGCCGTAATTTAAACCATGGACGAACCAATGTTCCCATTCGCTTTTGTCCCGACTGCGGGGAACAAGTGAGCTCTAATAGTTCCTTAAAAAGTTGTAATGAGACGACCCACGCTGCTCGCAGAAAAGATCGAAGTCTCTTTTGTTGTGATTGTGGTAAAAAGCTTCGATAAATTAGACTTAATGCCTATGAAAAAAATCTCCTTTAAGTTTTTTAATAATTTAAATAAAAAAAACTTTGGATTGTCTGACGCCGAAGTTGTCGCACAAAATGCACGTTATGGTAGTAATGAAATTGTAGAAGCCACAAAGAATCCGTTATTTGACTTAGTAAAAGATACTTTAAAAGACCCTATGATTTGGTTTTTACTTGGAATAGGTGCAACCTTTTTATTTGTAGGTAATATGAGCGAAGCAATAATACTTTTTATTGCTATTATTCCACTTATATTTATGGATGCATTTCTCTTGTGGAGAACTCAAGCTTCAACACTGGGTTTGAGAAGACAATTATCTACTCAGGTTAAGGTTTTACGTAACTCAAGAGAAACTATTATTGATTCTAGTGAGCTTGTACCAGGTGATGTTGTTATAGTTTCTCCAGGACTTTTTTTACCTGCAGATGGTTTCTTTAAAGATATAACTGATTTACAAGTAGATGAATCAGTACTAACTGGTGAATCATTTCCAGTTCATAAAAAGAGTTTATCTACTGATCCCTTTGAGTTAGCTGATGTTGGCGAGACTCTTATCGGTTTAGATGTTTTGGGCTTTGCTGGAACTCGTATTTTAACAGGCAAAGGGTATTTTTACGTACTGCTTACGGGAAAAAAAACGGTATATGGTGAAATTGTACAGTCCGTTTCAGCTATGCCCCATGAACGAACGCCCTTGCAAAAGTCCATCGCAAAATTAGTATGGTGGCTGATATTTGTTTCGGGAGCATTTTGTGTTCTCTTGGCTTGTGTTCGTATTTATCAAGGACATGGCTTGTTGGATGCAGTGCTGAGTGCAGCGACATTAGCAATTGCTGCTATTCCCGAGGAGTTTCCCGTCGTATTTACTTTTTTTCTTGGAGTGGGAGTTTACCGACTCGCAAGAAAGCATGCGCTAGTTAGACGATCTGTCTCTGTTGAAAATATTGGTCGGGTTACATATATATGTACAGATAAAACAGGAACTATTACAATTGGACAACTTAAGCTTACACATATTGACCCATGCAATGGGTGCAGTGAAAAAGATGTATTGGTGGTCTCTCTTGCCGCATCGGATCCTCTGGGTTCGGATCCTGTTGATCTAGCCATTCAAGAAGTTGCTAATAAAAAAAATATATTACCCCAAACCTGCCTTAAGAAATTCCCATTCACTGAAGATAGAAGGCGGGAAACTACGATTGTTCTTCAAGATCATATGTCTCATGTTGCCTATCTGAAAGGTTCTCCAGAAACTGTTCTCCTGCGTTCGGCTATGAAAGATGAAGATCGCACGAAGTGGCTAAATAAAACCACAAGTTGGGCTCGTCAGGGGCATAAAGTACTGGCCTGTGCTAGAAAAAATATGAGTCAGACTGAAGTTGATCAAAGTATAGAGCCTGAGATGGGTTTTGAGTTTTGTGGACTCATTGCGTTTGAAGATCCCCCTAGACCTGAAGTTCGTGCAGCACTGGAGTATTGTAGAAAAAATGGAATTCATGTGTTGATGATCACAGGTGATCACCCTGCGACAGCTACTGCTATTGCTAAAGAGGTGGGCTTGGGTGGAGTCTCTCCTATCGTTGGATCAGCTGAGGAAGATATCGATAAATTTCAACAGATTTCGCTTAATGATAATCCCGATTTTTTGAAACGTTTTGATGTTATCGCTCGTTGTTCTCCTTTGCAAAAGCTGAATATTGTGAACGCTCTGAAAAATCAGGGAGAACTTGTTGCTGTTACAGGTGATGGGGTTAATGATGTGCCTGCATTAAAGGCTGCGGATATTGGTATTGCAATGGGTGAGCGAGGCTCAAGAAGTGCAAAAGAAGTTTCATCCATTATACTTTCTGACGATAACTTTAGCACAATAGTAAATGCTATCATGGAGGGGCGTCAGCTATTTTTAAATTTAAAAATGAGCTTTGAATATCTTTTACTATTTCATATTCCATTTGTGCTAACAGCAGCATTTATTCCTTTATTGGGTTACCCATTGCTTTACTTGCCCATACATGTTGTTTGGCTTGAGTTAATTATTCACCCCACAGCACTTTTTGCCTATCAGCAGACAGCTTCAAGAGTTGATAAATCTCCTCAAAATCAAAAAACATTCTTTACTGGATTAGAGGCAATTATAATTTCCTTGATTGGAATTGGTCTTGCGATGGTGATTGGATATATATTTCAGTCAGATTTTGAATCAATTGTAAATGTTGATTATGCAAGAGCAAAAGCCATGGCTATATTAATGTTTTGGAGTGCTGGACTTGTTCTCTATTTTACATATTTGAAGACTCGTGCATCGCTTTTTATTTTTATTAGTACAATTTTGTCATCAATTGTTTTAATTGAATCAAAATTTTTTTCTAGCTTTTTGCATTTAAAACCTCTTATTTTTTCTGATTGGTTAAACGTCGTTGGAGTTGCTTTTGGATTTTATCTTCTTTTAATGATTAAAAAAAATGTTTTAGTCGCTTTGATAAAAACCAATAATTAAGCAGGGTGTTGTTTTATAAATGTGATTGCTTAAGAGCTACTACCCTTGGATTCACAGACAGATTGAATTTTTTCAGCAGGAAATCGAAGTTGAGTGATCAGATACTCTTTAAAGGAGGTATCGTAGGGTTGGATTTCTAAGGCCTTTCTCATGCAGAGTAGCCAAGCTTCTTTCCTTCTAGCCCCCTATATAACGTGGACAGATTTTAGTCGTCGACTAAGAGCGTAA
>Ga0066639_10000352_pt1 | contig 39172 bp, 23 predicted proteins | sample CryGeyCG2114_010_2_FD_59504 | JGI IMG/M metagenome (GOLD analysis project Ga0066639, IMG submission 59504) | Groundwater microbial communities from aquifer - Crystal Geyser CG10_big_fil_rev_8/21/14_0.10 | ecosystem: Environmental > Aquatic > Deep subsurface > Groundwater | place: USA: Utah...
GCTTAAACGGCGAAACGTTTATGCAGGAGGGAGGATTCGAACCCCCGAAGGCACTAAGCCGACAGGCCCTGAACCTGTTACGTTTGACCGCTTCGCTACTCCTGCAACAACTTTTAATAAAAGTTGTATCAAAATGCACGACTTCATTTCATTCAGTCCTGCTGTATAAAAAAACTTGGTTCAATTGAATTTAAAAACAATTACTTAATTGCAGTGCTATTGAACAAAGTGAAGATAGCACGCTCCCTTCCGAGGAGCAGCTCGGACGGTCCCACGGGGAATTGAACCCCGGTCAATTGCTATTCACAATGTTTTTTAAGGCAGTTCGGCTTTATGCCGGACATCGCACTAAACTGCTAAAAACAGTTTCCGCAAGCAATTATGCTTTCCACTACACCATGGGACCAATAATAGTAATTAAGTGAATGAATTGCTTTTTATTTGTTAATTAATCCGTAAATTTGTTCTATTATTAATCCGTAGATTACTGTCAGTATATAAAAAATAGTATTTGATAACAGTAAAAAGATTGACATAAAAGCAAATCCTTCTATTAGCCATAAAAATTCTGTTATTAATCCAAATAAAGGCATTTGTTGTTTTACTGATTCAAGGACTCCTTTCAATTGTTCGTCTGAAACATCTTGTTTTTTGTTGATTTCTTTTTCTATTTGTTGTCTGTATTCTGCTGAATTTATTTTGTCTTTTAGTAAAACAATTCCTGCATGAAATGCCATGGCATTTGGATCAACTGAAGTTTCTAATGCATCAAATGTTGGCAGTTCAGTCATCTGGTTTACTGTCTGTTGCTGTGACTGAATCAGCAAATCAATTGTGTAATCTGTTAATGGTTCTTTTGCCTGGTCTCCGCCTGCTATTTTAAGCAATTGATTATCTATTTGTTCAGAGTAAATTTCTTGATTTTCATATACTGTCATTGCCACAACTAAAAATAATCCTATTGCAATTATTGTTCCTGTTTTGTGTATTGCTGTTCCTAATAATCTTAATGAAATATATTTTTTTAGTTCAGCTAATTTTACATAAATAGTTTCTACTGTTAAAAATAATGCAATTAAGTAAAACACTCCAATTAAAATAAATTCCTGCATATTAACAAATAACAGCAAAGATAAAACTAAGCCGATTAATGCCCCGCTTATTGTTACTATAAATGAATTAATTTTGTTTTCTTCTGTTTTGCAGTGAATTACTGTTAAGCCAATTGTTAAAGGAAATAATAATAAAAACATTATAAAGTTAGTTGAATTAATTTGTGAAATAGTTTTTTCTATTTCTCCTAAGTTAAGCATTTGTGTTATTGTCAATCCTGTTGAGTTCAGAAAAAAAGCCCATAAAATTATGCTTAATGAAATCAAGAAAAGAAAAATAAAGTTTTTTTTATTTAGTTTCAGGTCCATGTTTTTTTCCTCTGTTTAAAATAAATACCACTGAAATTAATACTATTATTATTGGAATTAAGCTTGTTTCGTCTGCTGTAATTGATTTTAAGCTGCTGTCGTTGTAGGTAAAAATAGTTCTTCTTGTATTAAATGTAAGATTGGTTTCTGCAGGCGCTCCTGTTTTTGTTACTTTTACATAAACCCAGTAATTTTTCTGGTTTTCTAAATTTGCTTCAATATCTTCATTTGGGATTGTTATAACAAAGTCTTTCTGGGAGTCTTTTTTTGGGTAAGCATCAACTTGCTGGTTTGGAATATTGCCCCACATTAATTTAGGCGCTGTTGTCAGGTTTATATTTGGTTCATCTAATTTAATTTCATATTCTATATTAAATGTTTTTGTTGCGGTAGTTACATTTCTTACCCTTACTATTATTTTAAGGTCTTGGCCCATTTTCAGTATTTCTGGTTCTGTTTTTATGTCAACTATATTTATCATGTCTGCTGACTGGCTTTGAATAACTGTTATTGTTGTTGTTGCGCTTGTTGATTCTCCTAAGTTATCTGTTACTGTAAGTGTTGCTTCTGCTGTTCCTATTTCGTTACAGATGGTAAACGAAACGGGGTCAATATCATCTGTGAATTCCGTACAGGCGTTTCCTTTGGTGTTTTTTACTGCCCAGCTATACCCATTATCTTCTGATATAGATCCATCTTCATCAATGCTTGGAATCGGGGCAGTTGCGTTTAATACAACAGCTAACTCTTTTACTGTTGTGTATGGCCCGTTTGTGTATGCTATTGGAGGATAATTCCCTTCTGCGTTTGGCACAATAAGTAGTTTTGAGTCAGTTCCTATTTCTGTTAATGCTTCTAATATAGTTACTGTCGGGTAATATAATCCTGTTGTGTATTCGTGCAAAACTGTATTGTTTGGTGCATTTGTTGTTTCATCTATTATTCCGTCTCCTTCAAAATCCCATTCAAACACATATGGTTTTCCTATATTGTTTGGAGTAGCGCTTAATGTAACTGTAAAAGGAGTAGTAGGTGGCCTGATAGGATTAACTGTTATTACCACAGCAGAATAAGCAGTTGAAATTAATAACAGTAAAAACAGTATTGTTAGTTTTTTCATTCTTATTCCTTTTTTTATTTATAAGGAATAGAATGATTTTTTTGTTTTAAATACTTTCCCTTTTTCATTTTTTTGGTATTACAAGCAGGTTATTTTGCGATAGTTATTTTAATTTCTAATTCATTAACTTGTTATGAAAAACTTGGTAAGAAAAGCATTAGCTCCTGTAAGATGGAGAACTAAAAGGTTTGGGCAGATTAGGAAATCTGTTAGTTATTATTCCTCCAATGCAAGGAAAAGTTCAATTGAAATGCATGGACTGCCTTTTATTACTTCTTTCCCTGAAATTAGGATTCAGGGTATGAAAAGGAGAGAGTTTAATGTTGGGATTTCCACGTCCACTTATGAGTCTCCTGTGGCTGTGTCTTTAAGTATTTTGGATGCATCAAAAAAACCAGTTAAAGACCAGCGTTACTTTAAGAGAGACCCTAAAGAAATAGCGCAGGCAAAAATTTCATTTAGAAAAAAGATAGTTGTTGTGGAAGCATTGCAGGGAGAACTTGGAAGCATTGAATGGCTTGACCGTTTCAGGAACAAAACAGGAGTTTCCTGGGCACAGTATTTGACTGCAAGAATCGAGGAGCATGCAAGAAAAATGGGTTTTAAACAGGTTAAGATAACAATTCCTGAACGTTTGAGGTATTATAATAATCCTGTTGTTTCAAGCATCAGAGGGGAATCTGATAAGCAAAAGATAATGGAGAATATGCGCAAACTTTATTATGCTACAGCAGAAAAAATGGGTTACAAAAAAGAAGGAGATTATTTTGTAAAAAATTTGTGAGTTTCTTGGGAATTTGTTGTTTCATTTTGTAGTGATTTTTATTTCGTTTTCATATGCTATTATTGTATGTTCTGCCTGGCTGACTAATTTGTTGTCGTCTTCTTTTAGTATTGGGTGGCCTTTTATTGCTCCTTTTAGTAATAGTTCTCTTAAGGCAATTTTTGTTTTTGTTTCCCCAAATTCTTTCATTAACCATCTTTCTGCAAAAGGCAATCCATTGAATTCTTCAACTGCTTTTTCTAATATTTTTCTTGCATCCAAGTTCCTTACTGGAATTGCTTTATTGAATTCAAATATTTGTGTTTTGGTTGCTTCTTTTATTTTTCCTTTTCCTGTTGAAGCAAATGGTTCTATTGCATAAGCTCTTCCTTCTTCTATTGTTCTTGGATCGTTTTTGGAAATATTGGGTATTGCCGGACTTGTATGAGCCATATATTGCATTAATCCATGCCCGGTTAAATTTTCCACTGGCTTAAATCCATAAGAAGTAATTGTTTTTTCTATTTCTTTTCCTATTTTTCCTAATGGAGTCCCTATTTTTATCATGCTTAATGCATTTTCTAATGCTTTTTCTGATGCTTCAACTAATTTTCCGTTTTCTTCTGAAAAATCAACTGTAACTGAAGAATCAGCTATAAATCCATCAATATGAATTCCAATATCAACTTTTAATACATCTTTGCCTATTATTGTTTCATCTTCAAATTCCGGAGTATAATGCGCTGCATAATTGTTTGCAGATAGATTAACAGGAAAAGCAATTCCTGCTTCCAGTTCAGTTATTTGTTTTTCAATTAATTCAGCTAAATCAAGCAGTTTCATTCCAACTTTGGCTTTTTTTACTGCGTTTTCTTTTACTTCTTTGAATATTTTTCCTGCTTTAATATATTTGTCTGCTTCTGTTTTTTCCATTAATATTAATTCAACCGAAAGAACTTAAATTGCTTTGTTTTCCGCCGTGAATTAAGTCTTCTTTTGAATAACCCAGTTCCTGAATTATTTTTATTACTGCAGGAATAACCTGGTGAGTAATATAATAATCTTCATCATAGTTTCCTTCTGAAACAAATTCTTCTAATTGAGCTTTATCTGAAATGCTTTTTCCGTTTTTTGTTATTATATATCCTATAATGCTTCCTACTCCAATATCTTTTCCTTTTTTTATTGCTTTTTTTGCTGCGCTTACATGAGGCCCAATTGCATCATAAGTTGCAATGCTTTTTTTGATTTGATTATAAATAATTAAATCTTTTTTTGGTGTTTTTCCATTTTTTAGTTCCTGAATTACTTTTTTGGTTTCTTCTACTGCTTTTTCCGGTTTTCCTTCTTTTAAGATTAATTCAATTACTCTTTTTTGTGTTTTTTTTGCTATTCCGCTCCAGTCTCTTCTGACATATTCAAATCCGACTATTTTAATATTGTCTTTTTCGTCTATTACTGCATATCTTTTTTTTGCTGCTGTTCCTTCTTTTTTTGTTACAAAAATTCCTCTTTTAAAAAATCCTTCTAATTCTAATTCAATTACTCCAGGCAGTTCTTTGTTTGTTTTTTCTACAAAGTTCAGTACATCTTTTTTTGTTTTGTTTTTTGGGATTTTAATAAAAGCTGAATCAGTGTCTCCTCCAACTACAACAAAGCCTGTTTCTTCTGCATTTTTAGCTATTTTTTTTATGTAATATCTGCTCCATGCAGTTACTGCTTTAGCTGATTCAAATGAATACCATCTGCTTCTTTCATAAGCTAAATAACCATAAAAACTATTTAATAAAATTTTTAATGCATGCTGCCTTGCATTCAGTGAAACTTTTTTCTCTGGATTTTTTTCGTTTTTTAATTCTTTTTTTATTTGAGTTCTTTTTTCTAATAATTCTTTTTGTATTGCCGGCAAAAAACCCTGTTTGTTTTCACAAAACCAGTCTCCTTCAGGAGAAACATGTTTTCCGTTTTTACAGCATTTACAATTAATTGTTTCAGGCGAAATATTATGTGAAATCATTATGCTTGGATGCAAACTTCTAAAGTCAAGTATTGCAAGGTTTTCATGCAATCCTGCAATTGGTTCTCTTACAAAGCCTCCTTTAAGCGAGTTCATCATTCTTTGTTTTATTGTTTCTTCATTTGGTTTGTTTGGAAACAAAATTTTTTCTTTAAAACTTTTGTTTATCAGTAAATTTTCCACCATTCTGCTTGCTGAACTTCTGTTTACTTCAAATAAAGTCTGTTTGGTTATTTTTGCTAATTCAATCAGTAAAGTTAGATAATCTAATGCTATTTTATGAGTGTACATTGAATCTTCGTAATTGTATTCCAGTAATTTTTCAAAGTTTTTTCCGGTGTTCCAAATGTTTGTTATTTCTTTTGCCTGAATTTTTTCTTTTTTTATTCCATATAATGAATTAATTACTGTTTCTAAATCATATTTTATTGAATTAATTATTCCAAATCTTGCCAATATTTTTACAAGCTGATATGCGTCTAAATGCTGTATTCCTTTTATTTTAGCTGAATTAAATAATCCTGCTTTTCTTATTATTGGTTCTGAATTGTCTGTTCCAATATCAAATCTTGTTTTTAGTTTTCTTGCTCTTTCTTTTACATAAGGCAAATCAAAAGAATCCCCGTTGTATGTAATCAGAATATCTGTTTTGTTTTCTTTTATTTTTTCCTTTAATTTTTCTATTATTTCTTTTTCGTTTTCCACTAAAATTACGTTTTTTCCTTTTTTTGTTGTTATTATTTCGGTTTTTTTTGTTGTTACTGCAGCCATTAATATCGGGTCTTTGCTTGGGTCACTGAATTTTTTTTCTGAATAAGTTTCTAAATCAAATGTTAAAAAATTAAATTCTGTTTTTGGTGGTTCAATTTTTTTAACTGAATTAATTTCATTGTTTTCTGATGTAATTTCTATTCCGTTTAATGGTTCTAATCCTTTGTCAATCAAATACCTTAAAGTAAAAATCAGGCCATATTCCCTTTTTTCTTTTATTTCAGGAATTTCTTTTATTGTTTCTCTTGCTAAAACCAGATCATTTGTGTTATTGAAATAAACTTTTATTGAATCATCAATTCCTTCTTCTGTTTTGACTGCTTTTGCAGTCTGTTCTTTTCCTTTGAATTCTTTTTTCATTATTTCCTGCATTGCTTTTTTTTTGTTTGTTGCTTTAACATAAAAATATGGATAAAAGTTTTTGTCTTTGAATATTTCTATTCCTTTTTCTGTTTTAACAAATAGTCTGATGACTGACTTTTCATTTTCTTGTATTGAGTCAACATCTAATAAAATTCCGTTTGTTTTCATTTTTGTCCTATTTAATGCAAGGACAAAGTTTATTAAAATATAAATCCTTTAATTATTGCATTTAATTTGGGTTTTTGTTATGCCTCATAGAAGAAAAGAAAGAAGCGGGACAGCACAGTATTCTATTGAAGATTTAATTAGGGATATAAAGGCATTAAATAGTTCTGTTTTGTTATTAAGCCAAAAAATGAATTATTTAGTGAGAAATGAAAAAATTTTGGGCAGAAACTTTATTATTTTAAATAAGAAATTAAAGGCTTTTGATAAAAAAACTCCTTCTTCTATGACTGAATCAGGAGCTGTTTCTGAAGAATTAAAGGATTTATTGGATGAATTAGATGAAAAAGTAAAAAACAATTCTTTTATTTTAAATGAATTAAAATCAGATTTAACTAAACTTAATTCAGTTTATGTCAAACAAGAAGACTTAAAAGAACTCAAATATGTGGTTGAAGCAATCAACCCGTTAGAATTTGCTACCTTAGACCAGGTAAAGGACTTAATTGCACAGAATAAGAAAAAGAAATAAGGTTATGTTTTGTTTGCTGACAAAACAATTTTCTTTATTTTTTCCAGAAAATCCTCGCTTTTATTATATAGTTCGTTGAAATCTTCTTCAAATCTTATTTTGACTGCATTGTATTGAACTTCCTGCCTTATCCCCCTAAGTAAATCAAACAAGGACAGTTCTTCAGAGGAAAGGATTTTTTTCTCTGAAGAAATTTCTTCCAAGTATTTTTGCATGCAGTAATGGCTTTTTTCTTTTATTCCGTTCAGGTAAAGCAGGGCTCTTGCAGAATGAAAAACTGAATTATATAATGCAATTGCAGTCATTTCTTTTTTGTTTAAGTTAATTAAATCAAATGCTTCATTTAAGAAGAATTCAGCTTGGTTAACATCCTGCAAAGCTATTCTTCTGTTTTTTTCGGTTTTCTTAAGCAGTCCTTTTTCAAAACAGGATTCCACTTCATTCAAGTTTTTCACCAAACAAAACGACCGAATTGTTTATTTCTTCCAGCAATATTGTTTTTTCTTTTTTCATTGAATTAATCTTGTTTTCAGTCAATACAATTAATTGAATTTCTTTTTCCAGTTCACTGCTTAATTCCCTTTTAATGTCAGTTAAAAGAATTGAATCGGGTTTTTTTCTGAAATAAACCGCTAAATCAATATCGCTGTCTTTCATTATTTTTCCTTTTGAAACGCTTCCAAACAAGTAAATTCCTGTCGGATTTAATTTAATCAGTTTTCTGAATGCTTTGCACTCAGTTATTTTGCTGATAAAAATAACCCTTAAAATGCTTGTGGTTAAAGGAGAATCATAATTTAATGAAAAAAATTTCAGGTTCTTTATTTTTTCAGTTAAAACAATTTTTTTTGAGCTAAGTTTATTCATTATTTTATGCACTGAGCTTGGGGCTAAACCGGATTTTTCTGCCAGTGCCCTTAAATACTGTTTTTCTTTGGTTAAAAGCTCTAAAACAGCAAAAGCATCCTTATTGAGAAAATCTATTTTATCCATGTAATAATAATATTTGTTCATATATAAAAACATTTTGTTCACTGAAAAAAACATTAACAAAAGCATATTTAATAAGAATTATACGGCAAACGACGAAATAAAGTCATTTTTCTTCGCAGGAGCTTGATCCTGGTCTTAGTTTGATTCTGAATTGTTTGCTGTTGGCGACTTTGACTCCAACATCATTTCTGTTGATTAAAAAGATTTCTGTTTCAGAAATGTTCATTACTTCTTTTCTTAAGTCAATTGGCCTGTCTGAACTGACAGCAAAACCAATTCCAAATGATTTAAGTTTATCCAAAAACTGAATTATTTCAGTTGTTAAAATTGAATTATTTTTTGCAGCAAGAACTTCTTTTATTTCAGGTAATAAAATCATTGCATTAGAATTTTGTCTTTTTCCATATTCAATGCTTAATCCTTTCAAAACATTATGAATTAATAAAATTGATGCAGTATCGTCAAGTCCTTCCATGTGGATTATTTCTGCTCTTCCAATTGAAGTGCCCCATTGTTTAGCCATTTCTTTTGTATTGCTTTGCCCTTCAAACAACCAAGGGTATTTTGTTTGAATTAAACTCAAAATTCTTATTGTTCGGTATTTGCTTGTTGTTTTTGTTTCTTCTGTTACATCCATTTTTTTTGCTGCTGAAATAAGTTCTTCTAAAGACTTTGGTTTTGTTTTTTTAATTAATTTAGAAATCATTAATTGTTCTTCGCCTTCTTTCATTCCGATTAATTCAATTAATCCTTTTACACTGATTAAATTCAAGTCAACATTAATTTCTTCTTTAGTATAATGTTTTACCGGAAAACCCATTGGTTCAAGGTCTGGATAATAATCTTTTAACCCTTTCCCATGAGGATTAGGTTTATTTAATCCAATAAAAGATTTATCCCAGTCAAAAATTATTGTTGGGATATTGCTCATTAAAGTTCCTTCTGCAATTAAATGAATTACATGTTTTCTGTCTCTTGGGGTTGAACCAAAAATAGTTGTTTTCATCATTAATTCAAATGGTTCATTAATCATTGTGTTAGCTTTAGTCAAACCCAACATAATGGTTCCTTTTCCGGTTGTTGTTTGAGTAGTTTGGTGTGTTGTTTTTCCTGCTGTTTCTTTTGGATAAAATAATGGGATAGTAATTGGATTAGAAAAAAATGAGCTTTTGATTCTTTCTGGGGCCTTATTTAATTCAATTAACTGCAAATCATATGCTTTAGAAAAATCTTTCATCATTGAACTTGAAGTTTGTAGTTTTTCCATTAAGTCTTCTGCTTCATCACAAAAAACATTTTCTTCATATTTAACATAGCTTGGCGAAGAACTTAACAGCATAAATTTGATTGTTTCTTTTGGTTCATGTTTTAGTATTACTGTTGCTTCTTTTGCCAGTGTTTCAACAAAATCTTCAATGCTTCCTTCTGCATAAAATACTTTAAATAATTCAACTACTGCTCCTTTAATTGTTTCTCCTTCTTTTTCTAATACAGTAACTATAATTAGTCCATCAGAATTTGAATTCATTTCCACTTCAAATCCTTCCAGATTGCCGGAAAAAATCTTTTCCCATGGCCCGTTTCTTACCCTGAATTTCATTTAATCCCTTTTTTTTTGTTTTTAGAAGCAAAATATTTATTTGTAAACTAATATAAATAAGTTCTTCATAATATAAATAGTGTTATTAAATAAAAACTTTTTAGTGGTTTTATGGTTGATAAAAGCATTGTAATAAAAACAATAAAAAAAATGCTGGATTCAGGTTTAGAAGATGAAATAATTCTAAACACTTTATCTGATTTAGGTTTAAGTAAAGAAGAATCAAATGAATTAATGGCTTCTGCTAAATCTGGTTCTGGATCAATTGATGTGTCTGCAGAAGAAAATGAAGATGCTGATGAAACTGAAGAAGAATCAAAAGATGATTCAGATAATGCTTCTGAAACCGAAGATATTGATGAAGTTATTAAGAAAACTTCTGATAAAATTAAACAACAGCTTTCAGAAAAAGAAAACACTGATTCATTAAAAGAAGAATCTACTAATTTAAAATTAGAAGAACAGGATGAAAAATTGGATGAAATTCATAAAAAAATTAATTCAATGCATGGAAAAATCAGCGAAAGCACTTCAGGCGATTTAAAGAAAAAAATTAATTCAATTGAAAAAGATGTTTCTGAAATAAAAACTGATTTAAAGGATTTAAAAGCAAAAACCAATGCATTGCTTGATATAATGAAAAAAATCCTTGAAACTGACAGAAAAATATTGACTAAAAAATAACTGATTTTCATTCAACCTTTTTTTAAATGGTTTTTTGGATACTTTTCACCGGAAATCTACCCTCTAAATGTTTAAAAGGACTTAACATATAAACACATATAAAAGCATATATAATCGACATTTAGGATTATAATAAATACTTCATAAGAATTTATGAGGGAAGAGAGAGAACATTTGAAAATTAAAGGTTCATAAAATGGTTTTAAGCAAAGTAATTATTGGGGACAGCAGAAAAATGATTGAAGTTACAGACAATTCTATAGATTTAGTTGTTACTTCCCCTCCTTACTGGCATATAAAGAATTATGGTTTTGAAGGGCAAATTGGTTATGGCCAGTCATTGCACGAATACCTGAAAAATCTTTATTTGGTTTGGCTTGAATGTTACAGAACCCTAAAACCCGGAACACGGCTTTGCATTAATATAGGAGACCAGTTTTTAAGAAGCATAATTTATGGGCGCTACAAAATTGCACCACTGCATTCTGAGTTTATTGTTCAGTGTGAAAAAATTGGTTTTGATTATATGGGTTCAATAATCTGGCAAAAGAAAACAACTATGAATACAACCGGTGGCGCAGCTGTAATGGGTTCATATCCTTACCCCCCAAACGGGTTGGTGGAAATAGATTATGAATTTATACTGATTTTCAAAAAGCCCGGCAAAAAGGAATTTTCAAGAGAAGCAAAAGAAAAATCAAAACTTTCGAAGGAAGAATGGAAGCAATATTTTTCAGGGCATTGGAATTTTAATGGGGAAAGGCAGGCAGGGCATGAAGCAATGTTTCCAGAAGAACTGCCAAAAAGACTGATAAAAATGTTTGCTTTTGCAGGAGACAATGTATTAGACCCTTTTTTGGGGAGTGGCACAACATCAAAAAGTGCCATGAATCTGGGGCGAAATTCAGTAGGGTATGAAATAAACGAAGAATTCTTGCCGTTAATTAAAGAAAAAATTGGGATTGAAAATACGTTAATTGATTTTAACAATAAAATAGAAATAATAAAGAGAAAGAAACCCATAATTGTTGAATATATAAAAGATTATGTTCCAAACATCAAGGATGCAAAACCATTAATTCCCCCAGAAAAACTAAAATTCAAGAACGAGAAACTTTACAAAGTCAAAGAAGTTAAAGAAAATAACTTGCTTGAATTAGATACTGGTTTGAAAGTAAAGTTTGAAGGGATTAATATTTTACCGGAAAAAACAAGTGATGTTAAAAAATATTTAGAGGAATATGTGAAAGGAAAACAGATTTCTCTTAAGTTTGAGCCATCTGCAAAACCAGAAAACAATGTTATTCCGGCATATGTTTATTTGAAAAACAAGATTTTTATTAATAAAGAAATACTAAAAAACAATTTTGCAGATGTTATACCTCAGGAATTTAAGTATAAGAATAATTTTTTGAAAGCATTAAATGGTGGTTGAGTGGCAAAAGAATGGATATTAAACAGTGCAAATATGAGATGGGGTCTGCAACGCAAGAAGCAGGTTGGTGCTGTTTCTGAAGAAATAAGAAAATGTTCCCCAAAAACAGTACAGCAGTGGGAGCAATATTATTACGAAAATGTCAGATCAAAAGACCATTTGTTTTCTCTCGGCAAAAAATTGTATACAAAAATAACTGAAGTTTTGCCAGCTGAAATTGAAAGCATAACTGAAGAAGATTGCATTGAATTTGTTACAAATCTTGTAATAAACAGAACTTTTGATGGTTATATTACAGAAAGACAAACAATTTATGAACAATTACAGGATATTCTGAAAGTCAAAATTGAGCCAGCATCAGATGAATGGGACAGATTATTTAACGTGGATTTTTTTATTAAAATCAAGGATAAATATATCGGGCTTCAGATTAAGCCAGCTGGCGGAGTTTCGCACATAACCCAAATTTATCAGGAAAGAACACAACAGGTAAAGACACATGAAAAATTTACTAAAAAATACGGTGGCAAAGTATTTTATGTAATTTCGATAAAAGAAGGGGACAAAAAGAAAATACATAACACTGAAGTGATTAAAGAAATAAAAAAAGAAATTGAGAAATTGAATGAGTAAATTATGGTATTAATCCAATGATATTCCCCTTATTGATAATACTAAAATGAAAACATTTTTTGTTCAACTTTTTTTTCAAAAAAGGACCGGCGAGCGAATGATAACATTTAAATAGAATTAATTCTTATTATAGCTGAAATGAGAAAAATAGTAATAATTTTGTTAATAGTATTTATTTTTGGATGCGTTTATTCCCCAAAAGGCGAGCAAAGAATTGCAGAAATACAAGGAAATGAATACTACCCAAAAATGCAGTGCTACTTTGAGCCATATGGAATATTTGACATTGAATCAGAAAAACTAAATGGACAGGAATTGTCATTAACAATAAGAAGCTGGCTTGACAAAGACATTGACATACAAATAAACAAAGTTCAATCTGGTTTTAGTGACTGGAAACTAAGTACCAACACCTTGAAAAAAAACGGAACCGTGGTTTTGACTTTTTCCAACAAAGGAACATTTGACTCAAAAGAACATTTCTTTAAACAAATTACCTTAACATCAGACCAGACAATCTGGTTCAATGGATTTGGGATGCCCATAAATTATATAGAATTAAGATGTTCAAATCAAATCTCAATTGAGGAACAATAATTTAATCCACTCTAACTGAAAAATTTATGTAAGAACTTATAAAGAATAGGCAAGAAAGTCAGAGCGTTAAATAACCAATAAATAAAAAATTAAATGCACACTACTTTTAATTTACTGAAATCTATTATTCTTGGTTTAGTTTCTGGTTCTGAAACTACTTTAAGCATCTTTTTGACGTTATCAGGTACATTTTCTTCTATAATTTCTAATTTAGAAAATTCTTTTTGTTTTGAATATTCATGAGCAAAAGACCTTGAAATTGATTTTATGCCTGAAAAATCCAAAACAACTTTTTCAGTATTTAACGAATTTATAGTATCAAAAAAAGTTATTGCTAAATCTCTAAATGCTAAATTTTCTGATAATTCTTTTTTAACCAACAATATCTTATTATAAGTAGTCATAAATATCTATCTCTTTTGCAGGAAAAGGTACCTTCACACTAATCATTGTTCCCATTAATATATTTGATTCCTGAAATTTATATGCCTTTCGTTGTTGTTTATTGACATAAATTGCACCAGAACCAGAAACAATTAAGATTTCTCCATTCAATCCTTGAGTAAAAATCTTGAAGTTAGAACCTAACCCAAAACCTCTTTCAGTTTGATTTTTAGTGGATAATCCATTAATAGCCTCTGCAATTGCTCCATAATCTTCTTCAATTATTAAACCATTTTTTTTAAATGAACCGTTTATTGTAATGCCATTATCGTAAAAGCAAATTTCTACAAATTTATGTTGTTTGTATCTTTGAGCCATTATAAAGGCTTGCTGAAACTCAGAATGCTGGTAAATATTATCAGTAAGTTCGTTTATAAGATATTTAAAAGCCTGTTCTCCCCCGTATTCTTTACCGCCATTGTGAATATCATATATTCCCTTCAATATTCTGCCAGCATCTTTTTCATCTTTTGGCAATTCAATTAAAGGCAAATAAGAACAAGTTGCTTTACTGGGAAGATTACAACCTTTAACCATTAAAGATATATACTCTGCAACACTTTGGTTATCTGGCGGGGTATAGTTTATATCTGAATTTTCTCTTAAAAACACGCCTAATGGAAGCAAAGTGCTTGGAAAAATCCAGTCACATTTGCTCAAATTCAACGAATTTGTCTTTTTTGCATCATTTCTATATTTACAAAACTTCAGGAAATTATTTAATTGCTGTGGATGAAAATCAAACCATAAAACCATACTATAAAATAGCTAAAAATCTTTTTTTATTTTAATTGGGTTTAATTTATAGAATTTGAAAGTTTGTTAGGGATGCTTCCTTTAAATGAAAGAAATTATAATAAAATTAATTGAATAAATATTTAATTTGGAATCAATTATTTCCTGAATATTTTTTTTAGTCCGTCTAAAAAGTTTTTTGAGCCCTGCCCTGTTTGAACCCAAGGATCTTTTAGCTTGTATGTGTAATCTTCTGGCGCTAATGCTTCCCCTGTTTTTCTTCCTGTTTCTTTCACTATTTCTGTTAAATATTTTTTGTCTGGTGTTTTTCCTGTTGCTTTTTCCATGTCTGTTTCCATGTCCCTTAAAAATTCTTTTCCTGCTCCTGAAACCAGTTTTTTGCTTCCTAAAAACAAGTTAGAAATAATAATTAATAATATTATTATCCCTATAATCCAAGAAATATAAAAATAGCCTGTGAAATGAAACAACAAGAACAGCATTACTAATAAAATCAAATGAATTAATTTCATGTGAATTACATTCCTTCCATTAATCCGCCAAAGCCTCCTGGCTGAAACATTTCTGGTTGTTGTCCTTCTTCTGATTTTTTTCCTAAAATTAAAGCTAATAAAATTAATCCAATTATTACAAATAAAGCATATTCTTGTAAGTTGTCTTTGATTACATATAATGCTATTGCTGCTACTGTAAGCACTATGATTGATTTAATGTCTTTGGTTGCTACTGCCAGAATTATCAGTATTCCTACAATCAGCCATGTTTGCCCCCATTGGGTTGCTATCATTAAAAAAATTATTGACAGAATTAAATTGAATAAATCCATTTAGGGTCCCTCAAATATTTGGAATTTTGCCAGCAATTCTTTTCCAAAAGTGGCTAATAAGAATAATATGACTCCTAACCAGATTAATTCCCTGTGCTGGCTTACTGTTAAATAAACTACTATTGCTGCAAAAATTATTGCTAGTTTTGGGCTTCCAAGATTGCCTTTTGCCCAGGAATAAACCCAAACCAAAAAAAACAATGAAACAGCTATTTCAAAATCCAGTGCCAGTGCCGAAAAAATCATTGAATTCATTTTAGTGTTTTCTCCCGAATTTTATCATAAAAAAGTTTGTTCCCCATATAAGCATTGAACTTATTCCAATTTGCATTGCTAAAATATATAATGAAATTCCTGCTGAAAACGCAGAATATTTTATTACCAGAATATATATTAGTACTCCGGAAATTATTAAGGTTAATGGCCCTGAACCTAAGTAGCCTCTTACTGTAGTATAAAGACTAAAAATTAAAATTAATTGAATTAATATTTTTGCTTGAGGAACTATTGACATTACAATCCATGGAACAAAACCCAGCAATAAAATCATTATTATAATTATTGCTATTAGTCCTCCTTGTTGGTTCATTAGTGCATCATTCTCCTTGGTGCATTATGGCTTGGAATATGGGTCATTTCATCACCTGGAGCGTGCTGTGCAACAAAAAAGAAATCTACCATTAAGTGTCCTACGCCCATGAAAAACATTATGTAAAGAATATATATTCCTCCAAGGATTTTCCATTGATCAAACAATACAAAGTATGCTGCTAAAGCCATTAAAATTACTGCAACTACCCCTGAACCCATATTGCTTTTAATAAAAGAAACAATTGCAAGCAAAACAAATATTTTTAATGCTAAAGTGATATCTGACAAAAACTCTGTTATAAACAAAAAAGAAATTATTGCTGCTTCCATATTAACTAAATTAATGTTTTTTATAGTTTAAAATTATTTGGTTTTTGACATTTGTTTATTATTCAATGCAATTCTGTCCTGCAATTAAAGAATCTTCTATTTCATTGATGCTCTGGACACTTCCTTTCTGCCTGAATAAATTTGGTTCATTCCAGTAAATATTCATTGAAACATCGTTTTGTGAAATGCAGGCAGTTCCTTGTTTAACTAAATCAAATACTTTCTGAATATTATTCAAATAATCTGTTGTTGATTGCATTGAATTATTATATTGCATTCCTGCTATTCCATTTAATCCTACTGATTCTGATTCACTTTCATTTGGAGTAAACAAGCTTGAATCCTGCACTGAATTTCCTGGATTTACTTTTAATGAAATATTTCTTTCTATTGGAGTATAAAAAACTGTTTTGAGATAAGTGTTTCCTCCATTGATTGCATTATTCCATTTAACTCCATATAAATTCTGGAAATTAGTTACTGTGCTTTCTGCTTTTACATCCCATTTTTTGTAATTTTGTACAAATTTTCCTTCAAAGTCTCTGCAGGCTCCTAATCCTTTCCAATAAGCAAGTTTTTCATTTCCTGCAATAATCGGAAGAAGACTTTCTTGCATTCCATAATAATAATTGATTTCTTGTTCTGTTGTTGATGTTTGTTCATGCCACATTTTTAATGCTACCGGAGTTGCTTTTGATGGATAAAAAGTCAACTGCATTTCATCTCCATCATAACCCATATGTAAAATGCTTCCTCTTGTTTCTTGGTTTGAATTCATTTCAATTAATGAATCGCTTTTTTCTATTGAAATTTCATTTAATGGAGTGCTTAATGTATTGCTTGGTGCAAGAACTGTATCTGAATTAATTTTCAGTTCTTCTTCCCTTAAATTATTATATCCTGTTCCATAACCTATTCTGTGGTAAGCATAATTTTCTTCTCCTATTTTTCCATCAAAAGGCAGGTAATAAAATATTGAGTCTGCATTAGGGGTATTTAATCTGGTGAATTCCACTTTAATTACTGCATTTGGTTGTCCTGTTGAATCAAATAATTTCCATTTACTCCCTGCATAATCAATGCTTAAATCAATTCTGTATAATCCTGGTTCAGGTAATTCGTATTCTGTTGAACTTAAGTATTTTCTGTTGAATGAAAGCAGTCCGTCTTGTTTAAAGTATTCAGCTAATTCATTGTTTGTTGTTTCTGGATCAGAGTCAGTAAACCAAGTTGATGAACCTAAAAAAACCTTGTTTTCATAATAGTCTGCAAAGTCTGTTTTAAAGTCTTTTGTAAAACCGTCTTTGATTAAATAAGCATTAAAATGGCTTAGTTTTTCTATTTTTTCTATTGTGCTTAATATTTCTTCTTTATCTGTTGAAACAGTTTTTCCATTATCCTGAACTGTTTTTTGCAAAACATATTGTGCAAAGTCTCCGTTAAATGCATTTATGTATAAATCTAATGGGAATAATCCTCCTTCATCTCCTGTTGATGTTCCTGCCCAGCAAATTCCCCCCGATTGCCCTATTCTATAAGTTGTATCAAAAACATACTGGTCATATTTTTCCAGTTCTTCTTCTGATAAATTTTCAATCTGTTCTTCTGTAATATGGCGTATTTCAATGCCATATGGTTGGCTTGTCTGAGGCAGTTTAAATTCGCAGTAAACTTCTTTTGTTTTTCCTTTTCCGATTATTCCGCTTGGTTTAGTGCAGAAAGTTTCTCCTATATATTCAACTCCTGCCGGAACAGTTATGTTTGCTTCAAAAGTAATTTCTTTTGCTGAATCAAGTTTGTTTTCTATTGTTGCCGAAACCCTTGTAATGTTTTCTTTGCTTGTTTCAATTTGGATTTCTTTTATTCCTATTTTTCCTTCTGCTACTTGGTGTTGATTATCTTGTTCCCAGTTTTCTTTAATTACTTCCCCTAATGGATTTTTTGGACAAGTAAAAATATAATTATTTTCTTCCATAAATTCATCTATTGCGTTAATTCTTTTGCTTAACATTATTGCAAATTGAGTTGAATCACAATAAATATAATTGTCGTTTCCTTCAACGCATTCATTTTCTGAAATGTTTTGCCAGTCCCAGTCTAATTTAATTTTTGGCAATGCGTTTTCTCCAAGGCCTCCTATTTCTCCGTCTGGCTTAATGCAGTCAAGCGTTCTGTTTAATGCAGGAATTTCTTCAATAAATCTTTTGTTTACTATTTTTACATGGAATTTTCTTTGAATTTCTGTTAATTCATGTATTGGGGTTTTTCCTGAGTATCTGTCAGGCAAAGCAAATGGAATTATATCTGCTCCGCGGTCTTCTGGAATCTTTAAGCTTGTTCTTTGAGTATGTTCTGTTGCGTCAATTGTTATTATTCCATAACTTGGTCTAATATTATCATATTGAGTTGTTGTTTTTTCAAATATTAATGGCAGTGTTTCTTTCCCATTTGGTTCCTGAAATAAATTAATTCTTGCTTCTTCTGTTTTCCAACTAATATCAATCCCTTTAAAAGACAAATTAATATCTATTAAATTTGGCGGATTTTTTGATAAATCAGGGTTTTCTTTTCCGCTTAAATTAATGATATAATCTGAAAGAATTTCTGTTGTCCTGTCATCGCATGGGTCAGGGCATCCGCCAAATAAGCATACAACTGTCCCAACTATTAATCCTAATCCTGCTCCTATTGCTCCCCCAATAACTGTTCCTAATCCTGGAATAATGCTTCCAATTGCTGCGCCAATTGTTGCTCCTGTTCCTGTCCCCATAAGAATACCTTTAGTCCATTGGGTGTTTTTCCCTGCTGTTTCCCATTCACAGTCACTTGCATCAACACTAACCGTAGTAAACAATCTTGTGTTATATAATTCTATTATATCTGGAACTTTTTTTTCCGGAACTTTAATTGTATAATCCCCTAAATCAAAAAAATAACCTGCTTCTGGTTCAACTATGATGTCATATGTTGCTATTTCTCTCCATGCTTCTCCTGCTTTTCTTGCATCAACTATTATTCCATAAATTCCCGGCATACTTGTTCTTTTTACTTCAATTACTTCAGTGTTGTTTGCTCCTGTCCTGATTTCAGTAGTGCTTGGATTGACTGTTATTCCTCCTTCTTCTGTTCTTCCATTGCATCTAAAGTCTCCGTCACAAAATCTCAAATCTATATCCATTCCACAATTATTTGTTATTGTAAATTGTGTTTCTTCTGCTCCTGATTCAATTACTGCTCCAGTCCTTGGTTTTGGATCAAATTCAATGCATTCAAGTAATTCAACATTTCCAATTGTTCCTTTAATGCTACTTGGATTAGTTGAAATCACCTGTTCTCCTGTTGAAGTGTTAATTTCTGCTTCTATTATTACATTAAATTCTGTTGTTCCTTGTTCTCCGGTTAATTCTGAGTTAGGAGTATATGTTAGCATTGCAAGCATTTCTTCTCTTGGGTTAACTGTTAAAGCAAAGTCAGCATATATGCTTGTTTTGAGCGTTGCTGTTCTTTGGCCATTTGGCCCTCTGTCTATTTGTAAATCAACTTCTCCTTTTTTTGTTGTCCATGTAATTTTTGCTTTTAAATTATTTACTTTGATTCCTTTCCCTGTATCATCAACACAATTATTCACTATTTTATATGATAATGAAACTGGTTGTGAAGTAGTCTGCCTTGAAAAAACTGTTTCTCCTGTTTCTATTTCTAAACAGCTTGCTTCAGCTATTTCTTCTCCTTGTCCTAAATTAAGGTTTAATTTAATGTCTTCTGAATAAACTGCATTGAATTCTTCATTTTTCAATTTAATTGTTATTATTCCTTTTGCTGAAGCAGTATAATCTTCTGGCAATCCAGTTTGCAGTTCTGCTTTGAATATTTCTGCAACAAATTCTTGCGGGAAAGCTTCTATTGTTTGTCTTTTAAATGAACTAAATACTGCGTTTGTTTTTCCTATATTAATAAAGTCTTCAAAATATCCTGTTTCATTAAATAATTCAATTGATTCTATTTTAAAATCAGTTTCAAGCAGATTAGTTATGCTAATTTCTTTTGTTATTGTTGGCTTATTTCTTTTGCTTAGTGTTTCGCTTATTGTTTTTGGGCTGACTTCAAACACTGTGTCTGACAAAATCACTTCTTTTGTTGTTTCTTCGTATTCAAATTTTTTTGCTTTGAATTCAATTTTTGTTTTTGGTTCAAGTATTGGAACAGTTAATTGAGTTTCTCCAAACCTGTTTGTTGTTCTTGTTGAAATAATTGTTTTTGTATTGCCTGCTCCTAATACGCTTAAAGTTACTATTACTTTTTCTACTTCAATTCCTTTCCCATCTTTTACTGTTATTTTAATTGGTGTTTCAACATAAGCCGGAATTATTTCTGGCTGGATTTCTATTTGTAATTCTTTTCCTGTCTTTATTTTTATTCCTGTTTCTTTTTCGTTGTTGAATATTTCATTGCTTCCCCCGCTGACTTTTTCATACATTGCAACATTAACATAAATTTTTCCTGCTGTTTTTGTTTTTATTCCTATTTTTCCTTCTATTACTGATTGTCTTCCAAAGAATCCAATTGAAATTCCTTGTGTTGCTGCAGAATTCATTTGATTATTTATTTTTGAATTTCCTTCTGATGTTTTTATTTCATAATAAGTTATTTCTGCGTTTTGTGTTTCATTTCCTGTATCATCAATTAATTTAATCCATGCTTCTGGTTCATCATAAACTGATTGGGATTCATTGATTATTTTAAAGTGATATTCATATACTCCATTTGTTTTTGCTTCAAACGGAAGCTTTTTTTGTATTAAAAACGGTTCTTCTGTTTTGTCATAAAGTTGTTGTCCTGTCATGCATAAATTGTTTTCTTCACATAAAGGCGGTTCTTCCACTATATTGAATTTTTGCTGGAATACTTCTGCATAAAGTCCTTGTTTTGTTGAATTGCCTGAACTGGATCCAAGTTCATTATCTGCAGGATAATAATAATAGTCTCTTGCCTGCCCCCATGCACGATAACTAATTGTTATTTCATCATTTTCTGTTGCTTCATCTTTTATCATTAATTCTATTTCTGTTTCATATACTCCGGGTTCAGCGTCAGTCCAAACAATGTTTACCCATTTTGCTTTTCCGTTATATGAAACTGAATTATCTGAATCAAAATCAATTGTTTGTCCTTTTTTTGGATTCCATGTTTTTCCTTTTATTTTTGCTGCTTTTGGAACATTAATTTTTTCTATCCAAGAAATGTCATTTTCTAAAAACGGGTTTTCGTCATTTCCTGTTCTAAAATGAATTCCTGCAGTTGAATAATTTTCGTTTGTCGGAATAAATAATTCCAGTATTGCTTTGTATTTTGTTCCTCCAACTAAAGTTTCTTGTTTTTCTCCGTTTAAGTAAATTCCTTTTAATTCAACAAATAAACTTTCTCCTGAAATCTGGTCCTGCATTGTTGCCTGAATAAAATAATTTTTTGGCAGTAACTGGTATTCTTTTGTTCTGTATAATGCAAATTTATTATTTGGGTCATAGAATTCAAAGTAAACTCTTTTGTCTGCTTTTATTTCTATTGAAGCAGTGCCTTCTGAATCCAAAGTGTATTCTTTTTCTTCATCAATACTTTTTACTTTTACTCTTGTATTTGGAATTGCCTCTCCATATCTATCAATTGTTTTCAGTTCAATTATTGCCTTTCCTACAATCATTGTTAAAGTAATTTCTGTTTCTTCTGTTAAAATTATTTCAAATTCTTCTGATAAAGCTGAAGCAGGATATTTTTCTGCATAAGCATAATAAATTCCTTCTTTTAGTCCCTTGTAATTAACTTCTCCTTTTGCATCAGAAAACTTTTCAGGATATTCATTTAATATACTGCCCTCTTTGTCTTTCAAAAGGATTCTTGCATTAGCCACTGCTTTTTCATCTTCGTCAACTAAAGTTATTTTTAGTTTTCCACTGTTTTCTGAAGTAATTTTTTCTAATTCAATTATTATTTCTTCTTCTGGCATTTCTTCTAATTTAATTATTGTTGGTAAATAATCTTCTGCTGAAACCTTTACAGTTAATTCAGTGTCTTCAAACAAGGCAAATTCAACTGTTTCTGGTTCTTCTCCTGTGTCTTTATCTCCAATTACTTCATTTAAGTCATTTTCTACTACTACTCTTGCATTTGCTATTAATGCATTTGTTGTTTCATCTATTACTGTTATTTTTAGTGTTCCTTTTAAATTCCGTTTCATTTCAATTGTTTCTTCTGTTACTTCTTGGTTTTCTATTTCAACTGAATAAACTTTTTTTGTTTCATATTCAACTCCTGAATCTTCTATTAACAAATCATAATAACCTGTTTTTACTCCGGTGAATTCTGCTATTCCATATGAAGTGTATTCATTTCGAATTACTGAATTTCCCTGCATTAAACTGACTTTAATTTCATTTAATAATTCTTCTTCTTCGTTTTGTACTATTACTTTTAAGTCTCCTAATGCTTCAAATTCAATTATTATTTCTTCTAATATTATTGTTTCTATTGCCGAAGTTGAATCCAGTGTTCCATACCAGTTTTCATATCCTGTTACTTCAACTGAATCCACCACTAATCTATCGCAGTTTTTTGGGATATAAATGTCTTTTATTTCTCCGTCTTTATCTGTGTCTTTTATTATTGATGGGTTTGGTTTAACTGAAGAGTTTCTGCAGCTTAATTCAATTGTTATTTCTTTTCCTGTAATGTATTTTCCGCTTTTGTCTTTAAATCTGAGGGTTTTTGTTGTTATTCCTTGTTCAGCAACTTCTTTTAATTCAACTTCAATTGTTTTTTCGTTTTCTTCTAAAGTAAATTCTTTTGAGTAATTTTCATATCTGGATTCCTGTATTTCTATTTTTATTTTAGTGCCTTTTTTTGCTTTTAATTCAATTAATCCTTCTGAATCTGTAACAAAAGTTTTTTCTGTTCCGTCAAAGAAAATGCTTGTATTAATATCATTTAATGTTTTTCCCTGTTCATTTTTCACTTGAATTGAAAAAGAATAGTTTTCTTCCATTAATGGCATTATAACAAAAATAATTGCCGCCGCAATCAACAGAATAACTATTAAAGAAATTACTGCAAAAGAAGGAACTATATTATCAATTGAGTCAACTAATTTTGTTAATGTTGGATTATTTATTTTTTCTATTATTCCATAGTATTTGTCTTCAACTGATTCATAAATTTCTTTTAAACCCAAAAAAACCACTTTTATTTTAATGCATAATACAATAACGAATATTGTATTTTTATTAGTATTTAATTGTTTCTTTGGATTAGTGTTTGTTTTATTTCAGAATGCAGTTTTCTTCTGCATTAACTGATTGTTTTACTGGTTCAAGATAATCAATTACTTTTTCCGGGTTCCAGAAAAAGTATGCATAACTTGAGTTTCCTATTCCACCTACACAAATATTTTCTGATTTAACTAAGTCAAGTATTTTTTGCAGTGAAGTTATTTCCAAGCTGGTTACTCCGTTTAATTCAACAAATGGATTTAGTGTTGCTCCCTGACTTAACACTGCTGTCTGGTTTGGAGTAGAAATTTTTGCTTGGTTGGCTGCACTGATTAAATGCATTTTTGTTTGTGAATCCAATGGACTAAAGATTAGTGTTTCTAACCAAAAGCTTCCTGTTCTTCTTGGATTTTTCCATACCCATCCATATGCTACTGTTTTATTTGATGGAATTTGTGCATAGCTTGCTTCTTCGCTTAATCCATGAATATCAGGTGTTTCCATATAATCTTGTGAACTTCTATCTTCAAAGTCTTTGCAGTTTGCTTCTATTCCTGACCATTTGCTTATTCCTGTGCTTCCGACATTTTGGGGTTGTTCATCTACTGTAATTGAATAAAATGCATAAGCATAATCTTTTGGGTTTTCGCTTGTTCTTGTTGTTTCAAGCAATACTGGAGTTGCTTTTGATGGAGTATAAATTAATTTTACTCCTGAAGTAGTTCTTTCAAACTGCATTATTTTTGCTCTTTCATCTATATTAGTTTTTTTGAAGTCTGTTCTGTAATCAGTTCTTAATGTTTCTACTGGGTCAGCTACTGGAACCGGAACTGTTCTTATTGCGCCTGTTCCGTCATTTATTTTGATTGGGTCTCCCATTAAGTTTTCATAATCTAATCCATATCCAATTCTTCCATTGCTTGAATTAATTCCTATTTCTCCGTTAAACGGCAGGTAATACAAAGGAGAGTTTGGTTCTGCTGTTTTTAGTTTGTCCATGCTGACAATTATTTTTGCATTTGGTGTATTGCCTTTGAATAACTGCCATGAACTGTCATTGTAAACAATATTTATTTGTATTTCATATAATCCGGGGCCTTGAAGCGGTGCATTTGGTGCTCCTGGATAATCAAATCCAAATAATGAATTATCATTGAAATATTTTCCTATTCCAGTATCTTCTTCTGGATTGTAATAGCTTGTTGGTGCATCAAAGAATGATGTGTTTACTGCATAATCATGGAAGTCTTCTTGGAAGTCTTTTGAATAACCATCTCTGATTAAATATGAATTAAAGTTGATTAATTCCATCATTCTTTCTTTTTGTCCTACTGCTCCTTTTTCTTTTTCTGTTTCCTGTATATAAGAAGCAAGATTTAATGTACTGCAGTTGGATGAATTGCAGATTAATTCTGAGTTTTCAAGCAATTCACTTAATTCAGTTATTTTTCTTAGTACTTCGATTGAGAATTGTGTTGCGTCACAATAAATATAATCTGGGTTTTCTTCATCGCATGAGTTTTCTTTTATTGAGTTCCATTTCCAGTCTAATTTAATTTTGGGCACTGCATTTTCTCCTGTTGCTCCAAGTAATTCTCCTATTTCACAATTTCTATATGCTTGTTGTTGCCCTAAAGTTATGTCTTTCGGGTTCCATGAATTAAACTGCAGTCTGTTGTATTGATTAATTGATTTTCTTTTTTCAGTTAATTCTTCTAATGGTTTTTCTAAATCTAAGTCTGCTCCCCCGAGTAATTTTGAAAAGAAACTACTGTTTTCATTGAAGTAACTTTGATCATAGTCTGTTCTCCAAAAGTGTTCTTTTGATTCAGTTTTTAATATTTTATTGATTGGGGTTAATTCATCTTCTTGTATTATTTCATTTGTGTTTACAAAAGTTAAATCCCAGCAGTCAATTGAAGTATTTGTAATTGAATCAAAGCAGGTAAATGGCCCTTCTAATACCATGCCAATATCTTTGTCTTCTACTTCTATTTTTTCTGTTGTGTATTTTATTCCATCAAGTAATTTTATGTTGTCTACGCTGATGTTTTCTACATCTGTGTTGATTTCTATTGTCTCTGCACTAAAGTAATTGTATAATGTTGCTCCTACAAAAGTTAATCCAAATGTTTTCCATGGACTTGATGTTCCAATTAAGCTTTTTAATAAATCTCCTCCGCCTAAAATTTGTGAAATAATTCCTAAATCAAAAAATCCTGTTGTTATTGTTTGTGTTCCAACACCTTCTAATTCTATTTCTTCATTATCAGAAAAATCTGGTTTTGGTATTGATGGTTTATCGTTTCCTCCAATGCCAAATAGTTTTCCAATCCATTTGAATCCTTTTCCTAGTCTGCTTAAAAACCCGTTTCCTCCATTATTTTCTTCTTCAGGGTTGGTTTCTCCTTTTTCTCCTCCTCCGCCTGCTACTGTTGCTATTCCAAATCCAATTACTGCTGGTAAAATAGCTTTTCTCATTGCTAAACTCATATCCTGCATGTCAATTTTTACTATTGCAGGTTTTTCAGGGCATCTGTTGTATATTTGTGCTGTGTCATAACCATCAAATTCTTGTTCTGGATCGTCATAAATATCAAATTCATATCTGCTTAATTCAATGCATGAATCTTCATAGACTGTTACATAAATGTTTGTTAAGTGAGTTTTTGTTGCTAATGCTGGGCCTTTTGCTTCTACTTTAATAATAAATCTTCCTGAGTCCATTCCAGTTGAATCAACTGTTATTTCTGGCCCTGTTTCTTCTGGCCCTAAAGTTAATGTTCTCATGCTTGTTTTTAGTTCTGAATCTATTGTGAAATTGATGTTGCTTCCGCAGCCTGTTGTTGTAATTGTAAAAGGAATGGCCTGCCCTTTTATTACTTTTAATTCAGTGTTTGAAAATTTAATGCAGTCTTCTAAATTAATTGTTTTTATTTCAGTGCTTATTTTATCTGTAATAAACTGGTCTTCTCCGTCTAATTGATTTTTTGCTCTTAATTCTATTTCTGCTATTGCTGTTCCATTAACTCCTCCGTTTGGTTCAAAGGATAGTGTTGCGGTTGTTTTTCCGTTTTTTAATATGCTGGTTAGTTTCCTGTAATAAGCTGATCTTAATTCAATTGGATTGTTTTCAAAAACCAAAGTATAATTTCCTATGTGGTTTGATATCCAGTTTATTTTTGCTTCTAAGTCCTGTAATTCAATTGGTTCTCCGTCTATTGTGCAGGAGTTTTCTATTCCAAAGTCTATTTTTGTTTTTGTTCCTTCTGTTGTTGTTTTCCATTCTCTTTTTTCTAATGTTAAACAATTTGGATCATCTACTTCTCCGCCCATTCCAATTGAAATTCTTGCAGGAATTTCTTTTGTCCAGACTGCTTCTCCGTTAGTAAATTGCATTTCTAATTCTAAGTCAATTGTGTCTCTTTCTTGTTTTTCTAATCCATAATCTGATATTATTGCTTTTACTTCAATTTCTTTTGTTGTTTTTGATGGAATAATTATGTTTCCATAATTGGTGTACATCCATGCATTCATTGCTTCTTCATCTAATAAATCCCTGAAATTTCCCGTAAATTTGAGTGAACTTAATTCCAAGTCAAATTCAAGCAAGTTCTTTATTCTTAGTGAATAAATGTCTGATTGCTGTTTTTTTGTATTTAATGCCATTCCAATTCTTTCTGGGGTTATTTCCACTATTGTGTCATCTGTATTAACTTCTAATTCAAACACTTGGTACTTCTGTTTTTCTATTCTGAAAATTAATTTGTTTTCTGGTGCCTGTCCCGGAATGGTTAATTCTGCTTTGCCTATTTTGTTTGTCAATATTGGTCCTGCAATTAAGTCTCTAAATCTATCTAATACTTTTATTTGTGCTCCTTCTACTTCTACTCCTGTTTCTTCATCAAATACAGTGAATTCAATCAAATTTGGGCTCGTTGCCGGAATTACTTCTGGGGTATATTCTAATCTAAATGTTTTTGGCGATTCAATTTCTATTTGAATTTCTTTTTCAAATACTATTTCTTGGTTTGAAACTATCTGGATTAGTATTGTTCCTGCTTTTGTTTCTTGTGTAATAAAATTAATTTTTCCTGTTATATGCGTGCTTGGGTCAAAGTCTCCTAAATCAATCCATGGAATTTCCGGTGCATCTGCATTTCCTGTTCTTGTTAATGCATCTGCGTTTCTTATTCTGTATTCCATGAAATTAAGCATTTCATTTTCGTTCTTTAATTGAATTCTTGCATTATAATGTTTTTGTGTTTTGTTATTATTTAATATATCAAATTGTAATTCATATTGCTGCAATATTTTTGTTGTGTATGAACTTGAAATATTTTTTATTATGTCTTCTTTTAAGTCTGTTATTGTTGCACTGAAACAAAATTCTTCTGAACATAATACATTTGTTCCTACTGTAAAAGTTCTTTCTTTTGTTGCTGCATTTAATTCATCTCTTGAGCTTACTTCTACATCGATTGGGTCTCTGTCTGTTTTTCCGTTTTTTCCATATGCCCTGAACCTTAATTTCAGTTCCTGTCCCAACAACGCATTTTCTTTTACTTTGATTAATGCAGTAATATTATATACCCCTGGTTTTGGCATTAACCATTCTGTGTTAAACCATTTTGCGTCTCCTTGTGTCTGGCTTTTCTTTGAATCAGTTAAATTGTCTTTGTCAAACATTGTGAATTTTGTTGTTATTGCATTTGGTGCATTAATTGTTTTAATAAAAATTAAGTCATTTTCCATGAAAATGTCGTTTCCTGTTCTGAAATGAATTCCTGCTTTTTCATAGTTTTTGTTTTCCGGTATAATTAATTGCATTTCAACTGAGTATTCTTCTCCTTGTTCTAATGACGATGCTTCTTCTAGTTCTTCTGTTTCTTTCATTAATTTAATTATTTTTATTTCTGGTCTGTCCATTCTTTTTGTTGGAATCATTTGGATAGTTTGTTCTGTTGTTTCAAGGCCAAAAACCGGATAACTAATACTGTAATAATCCATAAAGTCTTCTTTTTCTATTTTAAAAAATACTTTTTTGTCTGCTTTTGTGGTGAATGAAATGCTTCCATTATTGTCTGTTTTATCTGCTTTTAATGCTTTATAATTTCCTTCTTCATAAAAAGTGACTGTTGCAAAGGGAATTGGGTTTTCTTCTGGATCAACTATTTGCAGTTTTACTGCTCCGTTTGGAATAATCATTGTAATAATTAATTCTGTTGTATCTTGGTTTCTTCTGTCATATTGTATTTCGTCGCTCCAGCCTGATGAAGTTCCTTTGTATGCAAATGCCTTGTATTTTCCGTTGATTATTTTAGTGAATTCAGCTGAACCATTTACATCGGTTATTTTTTCGCTTAATCCCATTAAAGAGGTTTCTTCAAATTCATCAATTGAATATAATGCAATTCTTGCATTTCTTACTGGTTTTTCTTTTGTCCCTTCTATTGTTATTGCTCTTACTTTTAGTGTTCCTGCGTTTGTTCCGGTGAATTTTTCTAGTTGTACAGTAACTGTCGAGTCATCTGCAACTAAATCAGTTGTTTTTTTTACTAAATATTGTTCATTGTCTATTATTGCATCAAATAATACTGTTCTGTCTCTTGAATAAAATTCTGTTATTCCATTTTCATCTGTTGTTCTTTCTTCAAATATTTCGTCGTCTAAATATAATGTTACTTTTGTTTCGGCTAATTCAATCTGAGTATCTTCATCTAATACTCTTATTGTCAGTCTGCCTCCTTCTGGGCCTGTTTTTTCTAATGTTAATCTTACTGTTCTGTTTTCACTGAAATTAATTCTTTCGCTTTCTTCATAATAATTTCCTGATTCATCAAATGCAGTTATTTTGTATTCTCCTATACTTAAATCAAATTCTGTTTGTCCATTAAAAGTGTAGGAACTGTCAACAAAAACAGGTCCTGAATTGCTTTCATAATATTCATCTATTCTTACTTTTATTCCGTTTAATCCTTTTCCTTGTTTATCTTCTACTTCAACCATTAAAGTGTATTCTTGAATTAATGCATCCAAGTAAATTGCATTGCTTGAATCACTTAATTCAACTGTAACACTTTCAGTGTGGTCTCCTGTAATATAAGCAGTTAATACCCCGCAGTTTTCTGGTTCAGTTACTTCCCCTATTCCATTAGTTATTGTTATTGTTGACGGCGGGCTTGCTGTTGAATTACTACAGGAAAATGAAACCTTATAAGTTTTTCCGGTAATTAGTTCGCTTGGATTATCTTTGTCATATAATTTAATTGTTTTTTTTGTTCCTGTAATTTTTTCTTTTTCTAGTGTAATTGTTTTTTCTCCTTCTTCTGTGAACTTGAATTCATCTGATGCTTTTTCATAACCTGATTCATTTATTTCATATTTAACCATTGCATTTAACGGCACTTTAATTTTTGTTGTTTTTCCATAAGCATTTGTAATTAATGTATTTGTGTCATCATTAAAACTGATTTTTATTTCAACCTGGCTTATTCCTTGTTCTTTGTCATTTATTACTTTAAAACTTAAATCTTTTTCTTCTCCTAATCCAATCCCTGCAAAAGCAATTATTAACCCCAGAATTATGATAATTATTACTGCAATAAAAACCATAAAAGAAGGAACTACTTTGTCTATTGCATCAGTTACTTTGTTTATCGGAATGCTTTCACTTATTTTTTCTATTATTTCATAGTATTTATCTTCCATTCCATAATACATATCCTGTAACGTCATTTATTCACCAAATCTCTTTTTTCTATTAATTAACTCATTTCTTCTATTAATGCTTTTGTATTCCATTCAATTAACAATGAATCATTGTCTGGGGTAAAGCAGACTTTTCCTGTTTTAATTTCTTCAATGTATTTCTTAATGCTTGTTTTTTGTTCAATGTTTCCTTCTACATCTGATGTAAAGCTTGTTGTTCCCGGCAGATTATTTTTTTCTTCCAGTTCTCCTTTGTAATTGAAATTATATCCAGTCATTTCTTTTATTCCTGTGTTGCAGTATTTAGAGAATTTGTATCCTAAGCTTGCAGGCACAAAAATTAATGTTGTGAATGTTTCTGCGTTGCCAAAGATTATTCCAAATCTTTCTCCTTGGCAGTCGTTTCCCTGCTTTAATATACTTTCTTTTTGTTTTTTGTCTCTAATTGAATTCCATGTAAATAAGTAATCCAGTTTTTTTGAGAGGTCTGTTCCGCCATCAGTTAATTCATAAAATACTCCTGATTTTCCTGTTTCTGTTATTGCTTTTAATCCAAGTGGTTTTGATGGAGCAAAAACAAATTGGGAATCAATTATATTTAGTATTCTTCCATTTCTTGTTTCTTCTAATTCTTCCAGTTTGTTTGTGTTACTGAATTGTTGTAATCCTGTATTTATTCCGGGAGTGTTTTTTCTCAGAATAATGCTTTCGTTTAAGTAAATATTATTTATTGAATCATGTTCTCCATAGCTTGTTCCATATCCTTTTCTGTCAGTGTGTGTGTCTGTTCCTGTTTCTCCGTCAAATGGAACTTCAAATAAATAATTTTTTTGGTAGTTTGAATTAAGCCCTTCTTTAAAAGTCATTTTAATTTCAGTGTTTGAATTGGTTTTCCAATCATAATTAAACAACACACTGTATTTTCCTGAATCAAACTGTGTTTTATTAAATGTCCAGTTTGCAAATGATGATTCTTCTGTATATGCTTTTGCAAAGTCTGTTTTAAAGTCATCGCTGATTCCGTCTTTCTTTAAGAATGAATTAAATTCAATGTTTTCTTCATAAAATTCTTTTAATGACTTTCCTTTCAGTCTTGTTTTTATTGTTTCTTTTATTTTTCCTTTTTCTATTGCTGTTTGTTTGTCTTGAGGTGAAATTTCTGCTATGTTTCTTATTCCTTTTTTGAATTCAATTGATTTCTGTAATTTGTTTAAGAATGTTGTTGTGATTTTGCTATTATTAATTGTGCATTCTGTTGCTGTTGGATCTGCATCAGTACAATCAATTAATTCTGTTCTCAATGCTTTGTATTCATTAAATGTGATTAAGTAATTTTCACTGTTTCCTATTTTGTCTCCGCCTGTTATTGCAGTTAAAGTTATTCTGTCTCCTGCTAACCATCCGGCTGTGTTGATTTCTCCTATTATATCTTCTTCTTTTATGCTTGAATCTCCTTCAATTATTTTTATTATTGAGTCAACTGTTGAAGTAATTGTTTTTGCATTATTAATATTTAATCCGGCTTTTAATACATCGGCTATTGTTTGAATTTCTGAAAGGACATTTGGTAATGAAAGTTTTTTTCCTTTTATTATTGAATTTTGTCCGTCAATAAAGAATACTAATTTTTCGCCTGTTGTTATTCCATCTGTTACTTCAGTTTTTTCTAATGCAAACCTATACAAATTTTCTGAGTCTGTTTTAGTACAATATCCTTTGCATGAATCTTCTTCTGTTGTAATATTTAGTGTTTTAATGTTTTCTGCTTTTTTGTTTAATTCAATTGCAAATTGTGTTGAATCGCAGTAAATATAATCTGTATAGTTTGTTTCATCGCATTGATTAAATGTAATGTTTTCCCATTTCCAGTCTAATTTGATTTTGTCAAATCCATATAATTCATATGCCTCTGTTCCTGTTACTCCGTTTTCTTCGCATGTTTCTAAATCAATTACTGGTTCTGTTCCAAGTAAATCTTCTGCCACTCCTTTTAATTCTTCTTTACTTAAACCAGAGCAAATTTCAGTTAATTTTTCTATTATTCTTTCAATTTTTGTTATTCTTTCAAGTATTTTGCTGTCAATTATTTCATTTATTTCTGTTTTCTTTTCTGCATTGGTTTTGCATTCTTTTTGAACTTGTGTTAATCCTTCAATGCATAATGAGTATGGAATTGAAACTGTTTTGGTTTCTAATGGATTGACTCTTGCTAATCTGACTAATAGTGTTCCTGAAAGTTTTATTGGGTTGTATTTCGTGTTTCTTTTATCTATTGATAGTTTTATTTTGTCTCTGTCTTCTACTGTAAAATTTAGTATTATCCCTGATTCATCTTCTATTCTGTTGTTTATTATTCTTGCAATGCTGTCGCTGTCTCCACAGTATTGGTCTTTTCTTTCTGCTTTGTCTTGTTTTTTGTATATTACTCTTTTTGAATCAATATATTGGCTTACTCCATTTTTGAATACTGCTTCTAAAAAGCATCCTTTTTCATTTGTTCCATTTTCTAATGCTTTTGAATCAAAGTTCAATGCCCCTTCAATAATGCATTGCTGGTGTGAAAGATTTGGGTTTCCAAAGTCAATTAAATCCTGTCCTGCTAATGCCCATAAGTCTTCTATTGTAATATCAAACGGGATTATTTGTTGCATTCCGCTCCTGTCATAAAATGTTATTGGTAGTCTTTCTTCTGCTTCAACTGCATAATATAACCCTGTTAATTTAATTCTTAATTGGGCTAATTCAAGTAATGGGTTATCTGGCGTTGGCAGTTCTTGTTTTTCCTGCATATAAGTTAAATTTTTTCTCATTCTGAATTTTAGTTCCTGAATAATTTTTCCGTCTGTTCCCGGCTTGTCAACTAACTGGATTAATTCAATTGATTTAATTATTCCTGATCCGCTTTCTAATTTGTTTTTTCCTTGTCCATAATCTTGTGCATAACCTAAGTTTGCTCCTGAACTTAAATCTGTTGGAATTGAATTTTGTGTTAATCTGACTCCTAAATCATAGCAGGTATTCCATACTATTCCTTCAACTGGCTTTTGTATTACGTCATTAAAAGAAAACACTCTTGTGCTTAAGCTGATACAATCATAATAATTTCTTCCTAATTCTGATTCAACTAAAACATTGTATTTTGCTACTTCTCTTATTGTATCAGTTGAATCTTTGAGTTTTGCTCTTATTGTTATTGGATATTGCCCAATAAACATTGTTGGGGTTATTTCAATTGTTTTATTGCCTCCTTTGTCTAATGCTATTGTGCTGTCTGAAACGCTTATTTCTGAACTTCCTTCTAATTCAATCTGCACTGCTGAGGGACAGTTATTTTCTATTTGTATTGTTCCTGTTCCTGTTGTTCCAAGGTCCCATTGGTAGTTCAGTGCAGTATTATATCCTGTTGGGTTTGAATATGGCATCATATTGTAAGTATAAGGGGATTGTTGGTTTTGCCATGCATCTGGGAAAACTACATTTGAATTGTTTCTTAGGCTTCCGACTGATGCAGTCGGGTCATAAGGATAATTGTAATATGGATAGCTTCTGTTAATTGAACTTAAATAATTTGGGTCCATGCTTGATGAATAAGTATTCATTGGGTCATATCCCATGTAATTATTCATATAGCCATATCCTTGATTCCAGTAATTCATTGAAATTCTTATTTGGTTTGTTGTGGGGAGTATTCTTAGGCATTCACTTAATTCGCTTATTTCTGTTTTTATTTCAATTTTTTGTTTTAGTTTTTGTTCTCCGTTGTCTGTTGGGTTAACTGCTTCAACATATATTGTTGCTGTTGCTGAACCTATTTTTATGTCATCTGGGGTAAAGCTTATTGTTAAATTTTCTTCTTCTGAGTTTTGTTTCATTGATTCTGAAATTGTTTTATAAGTATTAGTTAATTTTATTGCGCTTTCTCCTTCGCTTAAGCTTAATTCAAGGTTTCCTATTTCGTTTTCCTGCCAGACCACTTTTGCTTTTATGTCCTTTAATTCAATTGGTTCTTCGTTTATTGTGCAGGTGTTTGCTAAAACAAATTTCTTTTCCTTTTTTTTATTTTCAGTTAATACACTCCATTCGCTTGGAGTTAAAATAAAGCAGTCTGTTGAATCAACTTCTCCGCCTAATCCAATTATTATTTCAACCGGAATGCTTGCAGTCCATTGTTTTTCTAATTCAAGGTTTTCTAATACTAAAATTATTTCTCCGTTTAATGAAGTTACTTCTTTTACGTTTTTTCCTTTTTCTGTTAATCCTATTTTAACAAATATTTGTTCTTCGTTTCCTATAATTAATTCGCCATTAAATTCTTGTATTTCAACATCAATTAATCCTTTGAATGAATTAGTTAAATCAATTGCATTGATTGTTAATGGCATTTCAGTAATATTTTTGAGTGTAATATCTCTTGTTATTTGGAAATCTTGTTTTACATTTAGTGTTTCGTTTATTTTTGGAGGGGAAATCATTACAATATTTTCTTGTATTATTATTTCTTTTTCCAGTGAATTAAATCCGCTTTTTTCTGTTATAATGGTTATTATTGTTCCTGCATTCATTGATTCAAATGAATAAGCATATACTCCGTCTGAATCTGTTTGTCCAAAAGCAATTCTGTCATTGTCTTTTTTTATTGTTATTTCTACGTCGCTTAAATTATCTCCGTCTTCGTCTGTTATTTTAACTAATAAATTGTTTTCAATAAATGGCACTAAGTTTTTTGGAACAGTTTCTATTTTCATTGTTTTTGCGTTTTTTACTTCTGCTTTTATTGGTTTGAATAATATTTTTTCTTTTCCTAATGTTGGGCTTTCTCCGAATAAACTCAAATCCAGTCTGTTTGTTCCTTCTTTTTTTGTAGTGAAATTTATTGTTCCTGCAATTTTTTCTCCTTTTGCAATGCTTCCTGTTTTAATTACTACTTTGTCTTCTGCAAAAAATATTTTTTCTGTTTCTTTTTCTTGCAGTTCTTCTTTTTTTCCGTTTATTTCATAAGAGTTTATTTCTATTCCTTTTCCTTCAATTACTAATTCGCTGTTTGAATAAGCTCTGTTGTTAATGCTGATTATATTGAATTCCAGTTCATAGTTGGTTGAAATTTCTGCCGGAAATTCATCTATTATGTTTGTTGTTGTTGCGTTTTGTAAATCTTTTACTCTGAATGAAGAGCAGAAATTTTCTTCGCATAAACTTGATGCCCCGATTTTTAATGGTTCATATCTTACTTTTGCATAAAGTGATTGTTTTGCTCCTGTGCTTTCTGATTCTTTTAATTTATCATCATATGGATCTCTTTCATAGCCGTTTGCTTCAGCCCATGCTCTGTAAGCTAAATTCATTGGGCTTCCGTTTAATGATTCTCTTACCTGAATCACTGCTTCTATTTCATATATTCCTGCTTTAACTGAATCAAATATTACATTAGCCCATTTTGCATTTCCTGTGGTTAAATGGCTTGAGTCAATTGAATAACCTGTATTTGGATTAAATGTTGTTCCTTTGACTATTTTGGCATTTGATGCAATTACTTCTTTTAAATATAAATCATCTTTTTCCATTGCATTGTTTTGGTTTATTGTGTCTGCTCCTGTTCTGATATGCACGCCTGTATTATTTGCTATCATTCCTTTTGGAATCATTAATTTGAATTTTGCTTTGTATGTTTTGCCTTCAGATAAAGTTGAATTTTCTACTTCTTGGCCTAATGCACTTAATTCTTCTAATTTTATTCCAAAAGAGCCAATGTCTGATTCTAATACAATTATTTTTTCTTCTGTTCCGTCAAACATCTGGATTGGTGCACTAATATAATTAAAGTGTGAACTTTCACTTACTTCTAAATACACTTTTTTGTCTGCTCTGATTGAAAAACTCTTTTTTCCTTCTACATCAGTTGAATCAACATATAATTCTTTTTCTGAGTAATAATCAATTACTTTTATTGTTGCTGACTGAATTGCCTGTTTTTCTGCATCCAATACAATTACATCTAATGTTCCTATTCCAATATTTAGATTTATTGTCACTTCTTTTGGTTCTTTTTCTTTTACTTCAATTACAGGAGAGTCTTTTCCTTCAAATCCTCTTTTTTCAGCCCTTACAATATATTTTCCTTCTTCTAATTTTTCAAATTCAACTTTGCCGTTAAATCCTGTTACTTTTTCCTGTCCTATAATGCTTCCTTTAATTGCGTCTTTTAAAAACACTTTAGTGTTTTCAACTGGTTCACTTTTTTCATCTAATACTGTTACATTTATTGTTCTTGAATTAGAGGAAGTTGCTTGTTCTAAAGTAAATTCAATAAATTCATTTCCTGGCTGAACTGTTCTTGAACTTGTATTTAAGTAATTTGCATGAGTTACTGAAACAACATAATCTACTTGTTCAGCTACATTAAACACTGCTTCTCCTGAAGCATTAGTTCTTTGCTGGTTTATTTCAGTGTCGTTTCTGTATAATTTAATCAAGGCAGTTTCTATTCCATTTCCTTCTGTGTCTTTTACTCTTACTTTGACTTGCCCGATTACTCCTTTTTCTAATATGATATCATCAAAATAAATGATTTGATTATTTGAATTCAATGAAATTGTTGTTGTTTCGTCTCTTGAATCATATTCTTGGTATTCCCCTGAAGAATCAGTTGCTCTGATATAATATGTTCCATAAGGCACTTCTGTTTCACAGATTCCTGTGTAGGTCATGCAGAAATTTTCTGCTATAGTGCTTCCTGTTGGGATAACCATTACTTTTATTCCGGTTAATTCGTCTCCGTCTTCACTTAATACAGTAAAATTTATTGTTCCTGTTTCTGTTTGAGTGTCTTCTAAATAAATTTTTATTAATGAACTGCCTGAATCAAAATCACAGTTTTCAGTGCATTCTTTTCCTATTGGGTTAGCTAATATTTTTCCGCAGTCTGCCGGCACATTTTCTAAGTCAGCTGAACCGATATTAAATGTTATTATTTCATTCCATTTATCATTTCCAGAACAAGTAAATGAAACTCTTATTTCTTCATCTAATACTTCGTTTCCTTTTCCAAGCAATTGAACTTTAATCGGGTCTAATGAAGCAGTTTCTAATTCAATTGTTCCTTTTTCATTTTTTGAATTAAATTTTTTTGTTTGTGTTTTAAATCCGTTTTTTGCTGCGCTTATTTCAAAGTCTTTTTCTCTTTCAACTTTTAATATTACTGTTCCGTTTTTGTCAGTTATTTGAGTCAGCGTTTTTTCTCCAACAACATAAATTATTGTTGTTCCTTGTAAAGGATTTCCTGTTTGATTATTTACTGTTAATTCAAATTCAACTGTGTTATCTAATACAGGGATTAACAAAAAAATTAATCCTGTTAATAAAAGTAAAACAAAAAGTATTGCAACCGGAAAAGATGGAATATTTTTTGATTCAATGAAATCAATTACTTTGTAAACTGGAACTCCTTTGGCTTCAATCCAATCCATCAACTTATAATATTTTTCTTCTAATGATGGATAAATTCCACTTGATTCCATGCTTTATTCCTTCTTTAAAAATTATGTTTAATTTTATATTTGATAGTATTTTTTGTGTATTTAATTCTTTATATATCTTTGCGTTTTTTTGTTCCTGCTTTTTGTTTTTTTACAGTTAATTTTATGGAGTTTGGCACCCGTATGTTGCTCCTTCAAAAATATCGTATTTCATAATGCTGTCGCAGGTCCAGTCATTGGGATTGCAGGTATTGTTTACAGCAGAATTTCCTAATCCACAAGTGCTTGAATCAATTGCAAATTCTTTGTTTTGATGAAACGCAATCTGTGATGCATTTCCAGTAAAAAAATTATTGTTAATTAATTCAACTACATAAATTGGTTCAGTTGTTTTGTCAATAATATATTTTTGGTTTGTTTCTTTGAATGGAACTTTGATTTGTATTTTTGTTACTTCAGAACAAGTTGCATAATTTGGTTGTTGCCCTTGAGGAAAACCAAATCCGCTTCCGCTGCATTCTTTGTCTTCAATTGTTCTTTTCACTATTTTTCCGTTTTCAATTCCTACTCCTTGGTTTCCCCATGAATTCAGTGAACTTGTCATCGGGCAGTTTGAAGTGCTGGAACCATAATTTTCGTTTGCATTATATGAATTATTGTGCGCGTTTTTTTGTCCGTCAATATTTTCATTTGATGTAAAATTTATTTTAACTGAATTTCTTGTCACTGTGCTTACATTAATTGAAATTTTTTTTTCTGTTCCTAAATTGCAGGTTATGTTATAACTGTTATCCTGAGCCAAAACAAAATCATCTTCCGGGTCATAATCTAAATATTCTTTTGTTGAAATATTTTCTCCTGCTAAACTGCATAATCTTTGCCCGACTAATTCTGCCAATACCTGTCCCTGCTGCAATGAATCAACTCTTGTGTTTGAATTATAACTTGCAACATTTTCCCCGATTTCTGAACAGATTCCCTTTGCAATTAAATCAGCAGTGCATTTAATGGTTATTATATTGGATCCGGCATCTGTGGTGCTTGGGCATGCTTTTTCCATATTTTTTTGTTTTGGCGGAATATATGGATTGTTTCTTGGATTGCAGTAATTCGGGTCGCACATTCCTAGTTTCATTTCTTTTATTTCATTGTGTATTCTTGGAGAAAACAATCCATAGTTTTCTTTCCATAAACTTCCTTCTTCTTTGTTATATTCTAATGCTAATGCTCTTGCTTCTGCTATTGCTTTAAATAATCTGATTGGAACATATAATTTTATGTTTCCTCTTTGAAAAACTGATTCCTGTAAAACTCTTTGAGTTCTTGGATTAAATACTTTTATTCGTGGTAATGCTTCATATGTTTCATTATCTAAATCTGATGTTTTTAAATTTAAGTAAAATGTGCCGACACAATTTTGTGGGTTTCCGTTTTGGCAGTCAACCACTTCAAAGAATTCTCCGTTTTCAACACTTACCCTGAATAATTCTTTTAGTGTCTCAAACTGAATTTGTTTTTTATCTGTTAAATCTTCTCCTTTAAATTCCATTGTTATTTCATATGGCCCTACAAATTTTTTTTGTGGAATAGAATTGGTTATTGTTGTCGCCATGTCATAAATAAACTGTTCTCCATCACCCCCAGCCCCAAAAAATCTTTTTGCAAAACTTTCTTTTATTTCATAAAAGT
>Ga0066639_10000354_pt1 | contig 39146 bp, 48 predicted proteins | sample CryGeyCG2114_010_2_FD_59504 | JGI IMG/M metagenome (GOLD analysis project Ga0066639, IMG submission 59504) | Groundwater microbial communities from aquifer - Crystal Geyser CG10_big_fil_rev_8/21/14_0.10 | ecosystem: Environmental > Aquatic > Deep subsurface > Groundwater | place: USA: Utah...
AATTAATGACGGCTTTAAAAGCCGTCTTAATTTCAATATATATATTTAAAAAAAAGACAGAATTATGGATAAAAGACTTTAGATTGTATCCAGGTTTAACAAGAGAATGTATTTTAAGAATCGCAAAGATGCAGCAGATAAGCTATCTGAAGCTTTAATCTCCCACAAAGATCAGAAAAACACATTAGTTATAGGAATTCCAAAAGGGGGAGTTGAAATAGGGTATTACCTTTGCAAGAATTTACATCTGCCACTAAACTACATTCTAACTAAAAAAATAGGACATCCCGATATGCCTGAATATGCTATTGGGGTGGTTTCTATGGATGATGAATTCTTAGATGAGAAACTATTAAAATCAGAAAATATCCCTAATTCATATGTGGAGGCTGAAGTTAAAAAAGTTAGAGATAATCTAAAAAAAAGTTTAGAGAGCTATCCGCTATTTACAACTGATTATGCTCATAAGACAATAATTCTCACAGATGATGGAATTGCAACAGGGAAAACAATTCTTTTGACCTTAAAGCTCATAAAACAAAAGAAGCCTAAAAAAATTATCGTCGCGATACCTGTTGGACCTCCATTTAGTGTCGAACAAATAAAAAAACTAGCAGATGAAGTTATCTGTCTTTATACCCCAGCTGGATTCATAGGAATCAGCCAGTTTTATTCAGAGTTTAATCAACTAGATGATTTCCAAGTTGAAAATTACCTAAGAAAAGCAAATGGAATTTGATCTTGGTAAAATATCTCTATCAGGAGATCTAAAACTTATAGAGCAAAGTAAAAAATTAGTAATTTTTGCTCATGGTAGTGGAAGTTCTAGGTTTAGTCCTAGAAATCAATTTGTAGCAAAGCAACTAAACCAATCTGGAATTGGAACTCTATTGTTTGATTTATTAACTAAAGAAGAGGAAGTAGAGGATAACATTACAAGAGAACATCGTTTTAATATACCTCTTTTAGCTGAAAGACTTGTAAAAGTTACAAAATGTATTCATGAAAAGTATCCCAGTCATAAAATTGGACTATTTGGCTCTAGTACAGGAGCTGCAGCTGCCTTAATAGCATCAGTTTCTCTAAAAGGTATAGTCCATGCTGTTGTATCAAGAGGTGGAAGAGCTGATCTTGCTGAAAAGGTTTTAGATCAGGTAAATGCTCCAACTTTGTTAATTGTAGGCGGCTTTGATACTCAGGTAATCGAAATGAATGAATTTGCTTTAAGTAAGCTTACTTGTGAAAAGAAGCTTGAAATTGTAAAAGGAGCTACTCATTTATTTGAAGAAGAAGGCAAATTAAATGAAGTCACAAATTTAACAATTCATTGGATGTTGAAGCATTTGAGTTAGTTAAAAACTTACTTAAACGTCTGATAATGTATCTAAAATTAACCTCTCAACAAAGACTCAACCGGATGAAAAAAAATTTTCTTTAAACAGCTCTTGTCAGGGGGGTATGACATCAAAGTCATCCATATTAGAAAAGAATAATAATCTTAAAAGAAAAAAGCTAAAAAAAGAAAAGAAAGCAGCTTGCTTGTCTTTAAAAAATTTTATGGATCCTTCTCATCATGTTTGGAAAAACCTTTCATTAGAAGAAATTCAGAAAATCAAGGAAATCTTTCTCAAACGCTCTCAAAGTAAAATTATTTATAATCCATTGGGATGGATTCGAAGATGTATTGAAGAAAAATGGCATCTACAAGAATTACCTGGAAAAGCATCACAGAAATGCACTCCAGTAAAAAACTACAATTTTTGCAAGAAAATTGAGAAATTGTATCCATATGCTCAATCTAGCTATTTTACAGCAAACAGAAAATCAGCCTGTCTTGTAAAACAATCACAAGAGATTTTCATGCCATCTTATGACGTAGAACATGAGGAGTTCAAGACTTTAACAAAGGAGATCTTAAAGAAATATAACTGTCCTGTAGAGAATTGGGTACTATGAACATGTCAAAATTTTCAACAAAAACTTTTAATGAGATCCTTTTTAATAATGACAACAGATTACTCAAATACATGCTCTTAAATATTACTCAACCCATCCAGCTACTTTTATTAAAAATGACTCAAATAAGTTAAAAGAAAAGGATATTTTCTATTCTCATGTTAGGTGTTGAATGTTTTATGTAGTTGTAATATATACCTAATTGTTGAATTTTATTCTCAAAAGGAAAACATGCTTAAATCTTTGATAAAAAGTGCTCTAGAAAGTACAAAACAAGGTAAAAGAGTTTTAAACTATCTTCAAATAAAAAAAACAGCGTTTCAACCAGCATCAGGAGATCCTTTCAGCTATCTTGATAAACGCATGAAAAAGAAAACTATCGATATAATTTATTCAGATGTATTTGAAAAATTATTTATTTTATTAAAATCTCTTCCTTTGAAGGGTGATATTTTTGAATTTGGTGTTTTTCAAGGCTATACAGCCTTATTATTTGCTAAGAATTTAAAAAAATTTGCTTTTGAAGACACCTCACTTCATTTATTTGATTCATTTGTAGGTTTACCAGAAGAGAGAGAACTTGATAAAAATTCATATGAATTTGCCTCAGGAGTATGGGTAAAAGGTAGTATGGCGGTTGCAGATGGCTTAGAAAAGTACATTCAAAATAAGTTAGCAAAAATATTGACAAAGAAGCGAATACATTTAATTAAGGGCTTTTTTGAAGATACCTTGGAACTATACTTTGATAAATTAAGAGCTAAGGCAAAAATTGTTCATATTGATTGTGATCTTTATAGCGCTTCAAAATACGTCTTAAACTTCCTTTTTAAGAATGAAATAATACAAGATGGTACAATAATGATTTTTGACGATTGGATGACTTCTTTAGGTAATCCAAACCTTGGACAAAGAAAAGCTACATGGGAAGTATTAGAAAAATATCCATATTGGTCGATTGAGAAATATTTGAATTATGGAATAGGGAGTCATGTGTTTATTGCGCATGATTTGCGGGTTACAAAAGCAGACCTGAACTCTAAATCTAATTATAAAATGAGCGCAGCAGAATTAGTCTAGATCATTCTTCTATATCTGAATTCTTGATTTTTTCTTGAATTGCAAAGCGAATAAAATCACTCATCGAAATATTGGATTTAAGGCAAATCATTTTTAAATTAACTTTTTCTTTATTAGAAAGCATAAAGGTAATTCTTTCTAAGGGCATTATAATTTTATCATTTTTCATAATTCTAAAATTAATATAAAAGTATTAAGATATCGATAATTGTCTTTTTTTTTCAACTCTATAATCATATTATTAATTTAATGAATAAAAAAAGGTAATGGCATATGTCAGGTTCAATTGATAACACTACCATAGGAGCTACTACTCCATCTACTGGAGCTTTTACTCAAGTGGATGTAGATAATGTCCAAATTAATGGAAATACAGTCTCTACGACTGACACAAATGGCAATTTAGTATTGCTTCCAGATGGAACTGGTCTAACTACAGTTGGATCATCTAGTTCAGCAAACTATTTTAATAGATTGCGAAGTTCAGCTGGACAATGGGATTCTTATAATGATGGAACTGATACATTTGGATTTTATAACTCTGCAGGATCTCCTGAAGGGTCTATAACAGCAAACACCGGATCACTTGCCGTGGATACAACGAATGGTGATTTATATATAAAAACTACCGATTCTACCAATACTGGTTGGAGTTTAGTTGGTGGAGCTTCATCTGGAAGATTGGTTCAAATAGTGAGTTCTAATACTACTACAAATACAACAGCAACAACAGATATTCCCATTGATAGTTCTATACCTCAAAATACTGAGGGGGATGAAATCTTAACAGCTTCTATTACTCCAAAAAACTCTGCTAATAAACTATTAATAATGTTTAATGGAAAGTTTTTTCAATCTTATCCCTTAAATGCGTCGATTGCTTTATTTCAAGATTCAAATGCTGATGCCATATCAGCTACTTCTCTAATTGGTATTACTCCATCAACACCTGCTAGGTCAGATGGAACTTTGGTATATACTATGGAGGCGGGAACTACATCTTCAACTACTTTTAAAATAAGAGTAGGCCCCAACACAAGTAGTGGAAATTTAGGAGTAAATTCGGGTGATTTTGGAAGTTCAGTTAATACTAGATTAGTAATTATGGAGGTAGCATCATGATAATGAAATATTATATCAGAGACAAAGGTAAAGGACCTTATTGTGAAGGGCCTGAAGATGATTTTTCTTGGATTAACTATGGTTCAAATTCAATAGAAGTTCCGAGAAGACCTTCTAATTCTCATATATGGAATGGGTCAGCTTGGGAAAGGACCAGTGAGTCTTTGAAGAGTATTTACGAACCGAAGAGAATTTCAGAGTTAAGAAGAGTATTGGTTTATCAATATGATACTAGTTTATCGAATAATCAAAAGGCTGAAAGAGATATGTATTATTCTAAGTTAATGGAATTGAATTATAACGATATTAATAACTTTGAATTTCCTACATGCCCAGACTTTATGAGAAACTAGAAAAGATCTGAATGAGACCCAGTTCTTACAAAAATTAATGTTTTGGGAGTTTTCTTATAGATAAGAAGCCAGTCGGGTTCTATATGACACTCCCAATAATCACGATAATTTCCTACTAATTTATGATTACGATAACGATCAGGAAGTGGAACTCTATTCTCTAATAATTCAGCTATATTTTTTAATTTTGAAAGATCCTTTCCTCGAAGTTTCATTTTTTTGATGTCTCGTCTAAAGGAAGGCTGATACTGAATTACTAATTTCATTAATCTAGACCAAGTTCCTTCCACATTTCTTCAACATTGCTGAATGTTTTTAACCCTTTTCCTTTTTCAGTTTGTTCTATAGATTTCATAGTTTCCTTATTAGGTTTTTTATTGGGATAAAGAAGAGGTTCTAATAAAGTAAGAATAAACTCTCTAAGACTCATTCCATTGGCCTCAGCTAATATTTTTAACTTCCTATGATCCTTTGAATCCATATCAACTGATAATCTAGTAGTTTTAGTAGCCATTAATTACCTCCTTTTTTTACATTATAACATATTTAATCAAATGTTCAAATGTTCAAAAGAGATTATTTCTTTTCCTCAATTTTAATGCCCATTTTCCTGATGATCCCTAATGCTTTTATAGTGAGGGTCTTAGTTCCGGTCAGGCTAGTAAAAAGATGGGCTAATTTGCAGATTGGGTAGTATTTTTTCCCACCATAAATAAATTTTTTTTCGACTTCTATTTTCAAATTTTTTCTTTAAAATTTTAACCAAACTTAACATATTATTAATATTTGTGAGAAGAATCATGTGCAATATCTTAAAAAAAAATTAGCAAAAGACATGAAAAGGGAAAGGAATGAAAAAAAAATTGTCATATTGATTAATGAGTTTATTAAATATTGTTTATGCGAAAGGGGGTACTCTCTACGTACGCTAGAATCTTATAGTCATGCTTTACAATACCTAAATACATATCTAGCTTATAAAAGCATTTATTTATTAAAAGATCTTAAATCAGAAAAAATTTTAGATTTTTTGAATTTTCTAATGGAAAATTCATATTCATTCAATACTGTCAATTTAATTAAATACATAATTAAGTCATTTTTTAAATTCTTAAAAAATGAAAAATACATCAGAGATAATTTAATGTGGTTTTTAGATAATATATCTTCCTCACATACAAAGGTACCAAGCATCCTTTCCTTAACTGAGGTAAAAAAAATCTTGAAACAACCAAACACTAAAACTCTTAAAGGATCTAGGGATTTGGCTATTTTAGAGGTTTTGTATGCAACAGGCATCAGAGTTTCAGAAGCTTGTAACCTTAAAATAAAAGACCTTAGAGTTAAAAGTGAATTGTTAATTATAATTAATGGAAAGGGGAGAAAAGACCGAATAATACCTATCCATAAAATTGCAATTGAAAAAGTAAGATATTATCTTAAATACTTTAGATTAAATCATACTAGTGAAGATAACATCTTTGTCTCGCTTAAAGGTAAGCAATTATGCGGAGCTTCTGTCTGGAAGATTGTTAAAGAGAATGCTCAAAAAGCCAAAATAACTAAAAAAGTGACACCACATACTTTCAGACATTCATTTGCTACGCATTTGCTTTTAAATGGAGCAGATATTCGAATTATTCAAGAATTATTAGGCCATGAAAATATTGGAACTACTGCTCATTATTTGCACTTAGACTTAAGAAGTATCAAACAAAAGTTTTTCAAATGCCATCCAAGGCTCTGACACATACTCTCAAGATTAAGGCCTGGAGCCTTTCCCACTTTTGTCGTAAAAAGTAGATATTAAAAATAAAATATGGGAATCTTCTAAAAAAGGTAAGAAGTCCTTGTTCTTCCTTTTAATTTCTTAGAACCATTTAAAAAGAGGTCATATGTCTTGCCCGCAGTTAAAAAAGGAGAATTGCAAAACTTTTCTAGTAATTCCTGAGTTTTTAGTTAGTAATTTTAAGCTTACAGATGCAGAAAGGCTTACAGCAGCCCTTATTATCAGTCTTACTAAAAAGACAGGATACTGTTTTGCTTCAAATGAATACTTAAAGCAAAACAGAAATATTGGCTCAATTCGAACAATTCAACGGCACTTGAGGAAGCTAGAGGATCTAAAATTATTGAAAATAGTGGTTCTTAATCGTAACACTCGTCGAATTTATGTTAATGACACAACGTCTGATAATGTATCTTATGTTGCTTTTATTAGATTTCAAAATTCCAAGCCCATAGAACTGCAACAGATATAACTGCTGCAATGAGCCCAATCTCAACATACGATCTAGTAGTTTCTTCATCTTCATCTTCATTTACATCTAAAACCTCAATTTCAACCTGTGATGTTGATGTTGATGTTCTAGATGATTCTCTTGAATTATTAGAATTAGAAAATATAGGTGTTGCTAGCTGATTGACTTCATCAGCAATATGCTGATTGACTTCACCGACAATACTAGGATTAGAATTTGGATCTAGTAAATGGTTATTATTTATTTCTCCAAATCTATTAGAATTGCTGCTAACTTCTAACATATAAACTATTCCCTAAATTTTTTTTTCGAGTTTATCATTAAAAAAAAAATAGATTAAAGATTTTTAATAAGAAATTTGAATTTTTAATCTGAAAGCGCCCTTTTAAGTCCAAAAACTGCTAAAGCCAAAGCTGTGATAATAGAAGCTCCAAAAAATGTACAACAACAAATTATGTAACATGTATCAGGACTTCTATTATAAAAAGTTCTGTCTCCTCGATCTAAATTTCCTAATTCTAACTCTAGCTGATCAGTGAGCTGAGGATCCATTGATTCTTCAGGAGCAGAGAGCAAGGTTGAAGCTATTTTTTTACCAAACAAGTCAGTTTTCATAACATTTTTATAATCAAGGTTATAAACTATAATATAGGTAAAACATGCTATATTTTTAAGTTATTAATTTGAATAAATATAATAAATTTTTCGGATTTTTAGAATACTAAGAGAAGGAAATGCCATTGCAAAAACAAGAATCTAATCTTTACTCATTTAGTAAGTGAATTAAATAAGTAACCGTAGCTGTGAAAATGCTAAACATTGTCACTGCTAGGCACTCATTCGATGGAAGTATTTCGAGAGTAGTTTCCATTTCTTCGAAAGTTAGAGGTTCTTCTGAACTTAACGAAGGTTCAAAGGTACTTTGAGCCACTTGATGAATGGTAATATTAGTATCTGGAATGTCTATTTCATGGTCTGATGAGCCAGGTGGATCTAGTTGTGTTCGTATATTGGGTAGTTGTATATTCATATATCTTCTTATTTTATAGTTGAAATTTGACTTAGGGTAATGGGCTGACTAAAACATCAGACTTTTGATCCCACTTTGTCCATTAAAAGCGCTGAGTTTAGCGCTCTAAGTAATTAGATTGAAGACATTTAATATGACAAACTCAAATCCTATCAGAATGATGGTTAGAGAAAGGACTGATACAAGAGTACCAGTTTGAAAAAAGTCTTTAGTTCTTAAATAACCGCTAGAATATGCAATAGCATTTGGTGGTGTTGATACAGGAAATGCCATTGCAAATGAACAACTAAGCGCTATTGTGACTGCCAAAAGCACTTTTTCTCCAGAAGGTATGCTGACAGCTAGTGGAATTATTAAGTTGGCTGTTGCTGTATTTGAGATGAATGATGAGACTATCAAAGCCAGTAAACATAGTGTTAAAACTAAAGCAAAGCTGTGTCCTTGAAATATAGAAAGATAGTAAAAATGATCAGTTAATTTGCTGACTTGAAAAGCTTGCCCAAGAGCAAGTCCTCCCCACATTAAAATTAAAATATCCCAGTGAATTTTCTTTAGATCACTTGTATCAATGAGCCTGAAAGTTGCTAATGCACCAACACCTAAAAGAGCTACAAGAGCATCAGGTATTTGATGTATAAAACTAGTCAGCCAGAAAAGAACCATACAGAAAAAGATAATTATGACTGGTATGCCCCCTTTTAAAAGAATTTTTCTTTCTGATGATAGCTCTGGCATTTTGTGTGATTGAAATGGATATTTCCAATGTAAGACAATACCTGTAGCAGTTAAAATGATTAAAGCAAGTGGTATAGCCATTATCATCCATTCAAAAAAGTTTACAGTCATATTATTTTCAGCTAGGACTCCAATGGCAATTGCATTAGGAGGCGTTCCGATTGGAGTGCAGATTCCCCCTATATTTGAACCAAATGCGATAGCTAAAACTAGACCTTTTTTAAATAAGTCATTTTCATCTAACTGTTCAAGTATAGGCTTTGATAGAGCTAGCATGATTGCAGCTGTTGCTGTGTTAGAAATCCACATAGAAAATAGTGCACTTATGAAAAGATAGCCGAACAGAAGTTTTCTGGGAGAAGAAGTTAGTTTTTTAATAAATTTATGAAGAAAAAATCTGTCCACGGCATACTTATTAAACGCTGCAGCTAAGACAAAGCCACCAAAAAACAGCATTATCACAGGATTTGAAAAAGGAACTAAGAAAAATTGATAGCTAGTTTCTTTGAGTCCTATTAGCCCTCCTAGTTTAGTTAAGGCAAATGTAAGAGCTAAAACTATCAGTATTGATGTTGCATATAGTGGTATAATTTCAAATGCCCAAAATCCTATAGCTGCTAAAAAAATAACAATTGTTATCCTTTGAGCCAAATTAAAAGCTTCGGGTAAGAAGATAAATGTTAAGATGCAAAGTCCAAAGGTGACCAGTAAGGCGATTAGCTTTAATGTGTATGGGATCTTTTTTTTGTCCACTCCTCCCCTTCTCTTAAATATTTTTTATGTTATATGATATTTATCAAATAAACAAAATTTGGTTTTGATTGCAATTTAGGTTTTTAATTTTAGTGCTTTTGCTCTCTATTAACATTGCTTATGCCAGGTTTAATAAAGATGGCGATTTTCAAGTTTGGGAAATCCAAACTCTAGAAAGGGTTATTGGTGATAAATTTGGCGTTAGAATAGATAACGAACTACGAATTGGAGATGATGTCTCCACAGTGTTTTATCTTTATGTTCAAGGATTTTTGGATTATAAGCCATTTAATTGGCTGATGCTCGCTCCTGGTTATAGACAGGAGTGGGTAAGAATAGATGGAACTTTAAAACCCCAATATGTTCCTCAATTTGATACTTTTTTTATTTATGTCAGGGACAAGATAGTAATCTCCAATAGAAATAGAGTAGGCTATTTAATTAGATATAAAGAGTCTAATTCAGCTTTTTATAGAGGTCGGCTTCGATTTTCTTTTCCCTTGAGAAAGGAATCTCTTTTTATACAACCATATGTTGATAATGAGATATTTATAGTTCAAGGTAGAGGTTTTAATCAAAACCGATCTTCTATTGGTGTCTTATTTAAAGTCACAGACCATTTTGATCCTCGTCTTTTCTATCTGTTGAGATTAGATAAAAAAGAAGACGGATCATGGAAACATATAAATGTTTTAGGTGTGCACTTATATTTTACTTATTAAAGATTTAGCCATAAATCACTTATAAGACTATTTTTCATTCTATCATTCGATATTAGACCGACTACCTTACTTATTTCTTCTTTGTTCATTTCTTTTTTATCCATACATTCACAGATAAACTTAAGGAGAACATCTTTATCTATATCTCTTTCTGCTTGTGTGGCAATTCTAATTGCACCTGTAATATCACTTTTTTCAACTAAAGCTTCGATAATGTTTTTTAAGGCTGAAGTTTTTTTAAAACTACTCTCGATTTCTGATGCATACTCTAGTGCTTTTTTAGGATCAAGTTTTGCTAATACATCGCTCGCATCTTTTAATAAAAGATCTTTTTTATCAGCATTAATTGGAGAATTGCTTTCTAGTAAGTCATTAATAAAATACATTACTTCTTTCGGCTCTTTGTTTAAATCTATAATTAACATTTTGATGGTTTTCATAAAAAAATCCAAATAATGAAAGCTTTCTGAATTTAATTTTTCATTAATTATTTGAATTGATAAATCAATATCTTTTTTAGCTATTCGCATGCATATATCTTTAATTGTTTCATCTCTCAAATTTCCAAGTTCTTCCGCTTTTTCAAGTGCTTTATCGCTATTACTTATGGCCAATGTTGAACAAATTTTTTGTGCTGTAATATTTTTCAATAATTCATCTTTTATATCATTAAGTAGCCTGAAAGCAAGATCATGATCATGTTTAGCTATGATTGGTAAAAACCCTGTAAACACAAGATTTTTAAACTGGACGTCTCTATCAATGTGATCTGTAGTTACAACCGGTGGAGCTTCTGATCTTTGACTTATGTTTTGTATAACTTCAACACCAAGAGGTTCAAAACTATTGATTTCAGCTAAAGCTTCTTGAATCTTTCCATCAAAAGCCAGCACACTAGCTTTAAAAGCTTTAAATTGATTAAAAGTTTCTGGTTTATCTAATTTACCTTTAGTATAGTCTTTGAGAACTCTTTCTAATTCTTGTAGCAAGCGTAGTTGACCTACTGTTTTTATTTCGATTTGTTGAAGCTCTGCCATAACTTGAGAGAGCATGGTATCTTCTCCATTTTTGTAAGTCTCAATAAAATTTTTAGAGAGCTCCAATATTCTCTCTAAAACGGGTTTAGCCGCTTTAAAAACATCAGCTTTATCCTTGATTTTATGAGAAGAAACTAAGAGATTTGCTATATCTGGTCCATTTAGATAAGATAAAGTTTCAGAAACAAGTTCTATTGGCAAGGATGCTATAATATCAACTCTATTGGTGGCATCACTCATCATGCTATTTGGTAAAATAGAGTTATCTTGACTATTAAAGTTTGAACTAAGTGTAGGAACTACTTGAGTCATAGAAAATTTCCTTTTTTGGGTTTAAAAGCCAAGAAGTTTATAATGAAACAACAAATTAGATAAAGAGGTTTTAATCAAAACTGATCTTCTATTGGTGTCTTATTTAAAGTTACAGATCGTTTTGATCCTCGTCTTTTTTATCTACTAAGGTTAGACAAAAAAGAAGACTGATCATGGAAACATATAAATGTTTTAGGTGTGCACTTATATTTTACTTATTAAAGATTTAAACATAGGTCACTTATAAGCCTACTTTTTATTATATTCACAGATAAATTTAAGTAAAATATCTCTATTGTATCCTGCTTGTTCTGCAATATAAGTAGCTCCTTTAATGTCACCTTTATCAATCTTATCCTTGATGACATCCATTAATGCTAAGGATCTTTTAAAATCGCTTTTGATTTCAGCTGCAACAATTTGTGCTGTCTTAGAGTTAAAAGTTGCTAATACGCTACAAGCATCTTTTAGTAAAAGATCTCTTCTTTTCTCAGGATCAATAGAAGAATCAACTTTTAAAAGTTGACTGACCGATACATCAATAAAATTTATCACCCTTTCAGCAACGTCACTTTCTGCGGATCCTTCTTTTAAGCTTTCAATCAATATCTTTATGAGCTTTTTATGAGCATCAAAGTAATGAAAACTTTTAGGATCAATTTATTCATTTTCTTAGATCCGCATTTTTGATAAGTGTTTGAAAGTGTATCTAAATTTCTCATTATTTTTATTTTCAGAAACTACATTTTTTTATAAACATGAGATATGCCTGATAAAGAAGAAACCCAGCAGTTTATTGACGATAAAGTAAAAATAATTGACTTGATTGATGAGTTAATGGATAGACTTGAAGATGCTGTTTCACTTGGAATGGATGATGAAAATAGTGTTATTTACAATGATCTTAATCTATTAAAACAAGATACAGATGCAGCAAATTCCTACTATATCTTATCTGAAATAATACATCACGCAAAGCAGCTTGAAAAAAATATTGATACTTGGCTTTCTACTATGGGAAGAGTTACCAGTGATCTAGATTGGCCAGACACTACAACTGAGCTTTAATCTTTTTTTAATTCAATTACAATAACTTCAATTGGTTTATTAGACTCGTTAATATCTGCATGCAAGGTATTAGGAGGGTCTTTAGGTAGCCAATATACCTTGTTATTTTCGAAAATAAGCTTAGATGTCTCTCCTGTCTTTTCAATCTTTGTTAAAGTTCCCCCATTAAGACCAATAACAATTCGATCATATTCATGTCTGTGCATCTTAAGCGGTTGGTTAGGCATGATAATTGTTTTCCAAGCATTTACTTTTCTATTTTCAAGTAAAGGGACTCGATGTGTTTTATTTTCGGCTATTAGTAAAGAGCTGATACTTAAGATAGCAAGTAGATAACGATACATTTTAAATCCCTGTGTAAATTTTTGAAAATAACCCGTGGTGATCTGATAGGTTTCTTTCAGGATTTCCTAAAGAGAAAGCTTTGACAAGCTTAGTTGAGATTGTAGCTATGCTTTTTTGAAGCAGTATGTAATCAATGAAGCTACCACATTCTTTTACTTCAGCTTTTGATTTTAGTTCTTTGGAGGATTTTTCAACTGGAAAGTATGAGCTGCTACCAAGGTTTAATGGACTTTTAAATAACCTCATAAAAGGACTTGCTTTAAGTTCATCAGGCTTCATATTCAGATCACCTAGCAGAATGTTGTAATTGGAATTTTCAGTCTTAGTTATTTTCTTTAAAATTATTTCAGCTTGTTTTTTTCTAGCCTTTATTTCATCAGGATGTGGGTTGTGCACGTCTTCGGAGTGCTGCAAGTGTGTGTGATAAAAAGAAAATTTCCCAAAATCTACTCCAAAAATACATTTTCCAACAAATTTTATACGTCCTACATTTGATGATGATGGGAATGAGTATACTCGTGGATTTTTTGGTGGTATTTTAGATGCTACAAATTGTCCACTTGGAGCTCCAGCAGCCATTGGATTAATATTAAAGTAAAAGTATTTATAGTCATTCTTCAGTGCTTTGAATAGCTTATCACCAAGTTTGTAGTCGTATACCTCTTCTAAAAACACGATGTCGGCATCTTGCTCTTTAATTTTGGCTACAATTTCGCTAAATCTCTCATCCCAAGGTTTTAAGCCATTTTGATAGGTTGGGTATCCGCCTCCAATGCCACAGATATTCCACTTAAAAATAGTGGGATTTGCCTTTAGTGGGATTTCTTTTGCATCACCTACTTTGAAAATGAAAGGATTTGGAGAAATTCGGTTAGCTATAAAACGACAGACAATGCCTATAAAGCCTAGCTGAAGCGCAAAAGGTATTACTAAAACGATTCTCACTAAAGAATAAATTTTACTGGCAAGTAAGGACAAGTGTGAATTTTTTGGGTAAATTCTATTTTCTCTCAGATTTAATTTGACTGCATGTTTATGGGCACTACAAATAAGATCCGTTGCAAGTGACCCCAGATGAGTGAATAAATTAGCTGTTTCAGTTCTTATTAAATTCATGAACCAAATTATAATGTAAGAGGAGCCAGAGCGTCAATATTTACAGCTTGCTTTTTTTTTAAAAAAATTGTATTAAACTTGGCTAAGTTAAAGTTTTACAAGAAAAGGACATGGAAATACAACCACCCTATCGTATAAACCCTATTGATACATCACAGGAAAGGTCTTTTGATCAAAATGATGATGGATTCCCCTCAAAGAAATTAAAAAAAATCTTAAGGCGGCTGAGAGAGCCGATTCTTGGCTTATCGGGGTGGGTTGAAAAATTATCTATATCGGGTGAGGGCGAAGTAGAAGAGAAAAAGCTTTTAGAGTTTTTAAAAAATGTAAGTGATTTTTATGAAAGTATGAAAGATTTAGAAAACTATATAGAGCATCCGAATTCTCAAGAGGATTTGCATTTTGCAGTAGAGGTTAACGCCGAAATTGATGATATGTTAAAGGGTGATATTAAAAAATATACACTTTGTTCTTACTGGAAGTTTGATGATTTTTCATTTCAATTGATTATGGAAAAGGCTACAACGACGCCCTTTATTGATTTAAAAAGGGCTATTATTCACCTTTTCAATGAAATTTCAGAGCAAAACTGGAGTTTTGTTTCTTCGGTCCTTAACAAAATGGCCAAAAAGCTTTTAGTTTAAGCATTTTTAGCAAAATGAGAAAGTATCACAGCTGATGCTTGCGAGACATTAAGTGAATCAATCTTACCATACATTGGAATGTATATGATTTTGTCACATTTTTTTAATATCAAAGGTTGCACTCCCTTTCCTTCAGATCCTAAAATGATCACAGTTTTAGCTTGAAAATCATGATCAAAGAGACTAACTGCATTATTATCTATCGCAGTTGATATAACTTCAAAACCTTCATCTTGAAGCAAAGGAATTGTTTGGGCTAGATTTGAAACTTTTATGCTAGGAATTAACTCAGACGCTCCTGAACTGACTTTCGAGACTACGGGGGTAATATCCGTTCCTCTATTTTTTGACCAAATTAATGCATCTACACCAAAACAGTCAGCTGCTCTAAAAATAGAGCCAAGGTTCTGAGGGTCGTTAATATTGTCTAAAAGAAGTAGACAAGACTTTTCTTTGTTTCTCAAACTTAATAAAAAATCCTTTAAATGGCAGCTCTCTTTTGGAGTTACTTCAGCTACAATAGATTGATGTGAATCTGATTGTACCATATTTGTTAGTGTATTTTTATCTTTGAGAATTATGGGTATGTTTTCTCTATTTAAAGCTTTAGCTATGTGCTTTTGCAGAACGCTTTTACTTGCATAGACTTTTAAAATTCTATCTGGAGCATGTCTTACAAGCTCGTCTATACAGTGAATTCCCATTACATATCGTTTCATATTAGTATCTGTCTTGGATTTTCTGGGTAAGTATGCATTATAACATCATTAAAAAAAAGATAACTGAAAGACTTACTAAAAATTAAAGATAAAAACTTAACTGTAAAAGAACCTCAAAAACAAGTGATCTATTTTTTATTTTCTGACTTTCATCGAATACAGAGTTCGAATATGTGGGAAAAAGGCTTGTTATTTGGTTGTTGACATTGACATTAAAGGTTTCGGTTGAAAAATAGATGATATTTCCAATAACTGATAATTTTAGATATTTATTAGGGTATGTGCTTAGTTTTAAATATCCAGAGTGTCCATGGTTTCCACCTCTTGAGGCCTTTGCATGAAATTCTCTTATTTCTTGAGTAGAAACAGAATCGCCGACAAACTCGTTTATAAAAAGGTTTGAGAAAAAACTTTGTTTAAAGGAAAGAAAGTAATAACGGTATCCAGAGGCAAAGCTAAACCTACCACCACCAGGTCTTGCAAAGAAATTAACTCCAATGAAAACGCCATACCATTTTTGTCTAAAGTCATTTCCTGACAAGTTAGACTGAACAGTAAAATAGTCAGCTGTCTCAATTTGACTACTAAGGTAGGGGTTTGGATTTGGGTTACTTCTTTTGATTTTCTCATAATGAAGAGTAAAGCCAAAAAGTGGGGTCAAATTCACTTCATAGTGTCTATCAGGTGTTAGCTGAACAACATATCCCAGGTAAGTATTTCCCTTGATCGCTTGTGAATCGGTATCAAATTGAAATTGAACTGGTGCTGTAGTAAAGTCTAAGTCAAAGCCACTTTGTTTCATTTCATCACTTCCAATAAAAGCATAGCTAGTATCAATGTAGAAAATAACATCTCTATAGATCTTTTGGAGTGTTAATTCGCACTCCATAAATTTTAAGTTGGGGTATTCTTCTCGATATGTCGTGGTAGATGCATCTCCAGGTTCTTGTAATCTCCATTTTATATGGTCTTCCCGATAACCTGTAGCAAAGCTTATTTCCCAAGGGGTTGTGATAGTGGCAGATGCTGAACTGATTAGTATAAAAAGAAAAAATAAAATAAACTTATTCATGGGTGCAAAAGTAGCATGTTCGAAAAAAAATCTGAATATTTATATTTTAACACCTCAATTTAAATAAAGTTATTCTTAATAGGAGTTAATAAAGCTATGAAAAAACTATACCGCTCTCGGAAAAATAAAGTTCTTTTAGGAGTCTGTGGTGGCATAGGTGATTATTTTCGGCTAGATCCTTTCTTCATAAGGCTAATGGTTATTTTTTTAGCTATAGTCACAGTAGGTTTGCCAGCTATTATCATATATTTTGTTTGCGTGATTATCATTCCGAAAGAGCCAAAAGGATATCACGCAAAGCCATATAAGAAATTATACAGATCTACAAAAAACTATAAAATTGCTGGGATCTGTGGAGGTATAGCTGAAATATTTAACTGGGATCCAACCTGGGTCCGCATCATTTACATGGTATTTATGATATTGTCGGGAGTCTTTCCTTTATTTATTGTCTATCTTATTAGCTGGGCCTTAATTCCCAAGGGTCCATCTGGTAATTATGAAATTGAGATAGAGGAATGAAGTTTTTAGCCTTTTTATTGATCTTTTCAAGCATTTTCTCAGATGAGAAAATTTCAACTACTTATAAAGACATACATGCAGTTGATCTATTGCTTTTTCCTTCTAAGAAAAGCCAAGGAAATGACAGCAAATACCCGCTTTTGTCATTTAATGAAACTTCAGATGAAGAGCTCTCAGAATTTTCGCTTAGAGCTTATAATTCGTTATCTGAACTAGGATGGAGCTGTTTTTTTGTTTCAGATATAGCTAAGGTTGCAAATAACTGTTCAAGTATCAAACCACCAAAGGTTTTCCATATTGACTCAATCGATATGCAAAAAACTCAAGGGCTACATGTGGTTTTAAAACATTTAAAGAAAAGACCTTCTAAAACAAAGGTAAGTTTCAACTTATTGGGTGTTAATATAAATCCTAAAAACAGGAGTGCTGTTTTAGCATTTTTAAAAGAATATGCAGATGTTGTTTTCTGTGATAATAATATATCAAGGCAGTTAACAGGCCTTTCTCCAAAGCTTAGCTGCCAGTACTTTAGCAATATTTTTAGTATAAAAACTATAATCTTTGAAAATAATGGTTTTTGGGCTGCTAGCGATAAATTGTCTAGTTCCTTTCACCCATTTTCTTCTAAGGTAGATTTTGATAAATCTTCTCTATTCATATGCGGAGTATTACATGGCATATTAAAAGATGAGTTATTTACAAAATGCTTAGATATGGGAGCTTTTTTTATAAAAGCTTATTAACAGGGCTTTTCTCGCTTTTTCCAGTAATCTGGACCATAGTCATAAGTTAGTTCCTCCCCTTCTTTAATGTCTTTATTTGTAAAGAATCCAATTAAAAGGATTGGCCCGAAGTAAATAAGCGATGGCTTAAGGTTAGGTTCAAAGCTATGGTTTATAAATCTGGTTAGATTTCCTTTTTTCTTAGCATCAATTGTAAAGTTTTCAGGGTATTTATATCCGGTTACGTATTCAAAACAATAAGCATTTTTTTCATCTTTTTTGGGAGTAGAATATCTAATATGACCAGAGTACTGACCAATCCACTTTTTTTTCTTTATGTCATTTTTAGCAAAAAGACCATAACCTTTTTTAGAGTCTATCCATTTGATGACAACATCAGATAAATTATCTGAATATATTTTGTCTTTGTAATAAGCTCCTAGCCATTTTTCTTCCGGAAAGACCATCTTTTTTCTATCAGCTTTTTGAATGCGTTTGATTATTTTATTTAGCAATTTAACTGATGAAAATTCAAGATTTGGTAGATATTCAATGCCGAAAAATTTTTCAAACTCCCGAACAGTTAGATGTTTTTTTGTATCGTCTTTTTCAAATTGAATTTTAGGTATGTTGGAGTGCTTTAATTTAGCAAAACATTTTTTTCTATTTAGCCACATAGATAGCATTATAGGAGTAATTCCTAAGTTACTTTTTTGAGTTTTTAACAATTCAATATCATTTAACTCATCCATCCAATTAGGTTTATTAAAAAGTACACAAAGGTGAAGCGCATTATATTCATACTTTCTTATTAAGTATTTTCCATACCTAGATTCAAGACATTGAACTAAAGTTGTGAATTTTTTTTTAAAAAAAATCATTTGGAGTTTTTCCCATTTGCTTCCAGTAGAGCTTACCATAGTCTATTAATATCTGTGATTGATTTTGTATACGAGATGTAGATATAGCAATTATTCTAAATATTCCATCACAGATTACAGATGCCAAATAAGCATTTGGTTTATGACTGTGATTATAAAAACGTGTATGGTTGCCACACTTAGATGCATCGATTACAAGTGAGTTGAAAATATTTAATTTGACAGGATATTTTACTAGATAGGGGTTTGATTTATCTAAATTTGGTATGTATCTTCTGATGAGTCCTGTGTATTCCCCTAAATAGCTGTTAGGAAGAATTGTTTCACTAGCGATCACCCCTTTGCCTAAGTTGGAGTTAATATCGACAATAGTTTGATTTGGGAATCTTTTTTTTTGGATGTCAGAACGAAAATAAGCATCTCTAAATTTTTCAAATCGCTGTCTTTTTGTTTTTCTCGTTTTTCTAATAACTGAGTTTAATAACAAAAAATCATCAAAAACAAGGTGATCTAGCAGTTTATCCTTATCTATATCTGCTTTTTTTAGCCATAGATGAAGTGTTTTTTGAGGTATTTCATCAGGCGGTTTTCTAATAAATAATTTTAAATTTAATAAGTTCAAGGTGAAATTTTAGTTTAAAATTGTTGACTTATGCTCATTTTTTTTTAAATGTTAGCATAAATACGTTTGTTATGTCTTATATTTTAGCAATTGATCAAGGAACTAGTAGCTGCAGGGCGATAATATTTGATGAGAAGGCTAATATTATTTCCAAATCACAAAAATCAATCTCTCAGCATTATTCCAAAAAGGGATGGGTAGAACAAGATCCTGATGAAATTTTAAAAACTCAAATTGAAGTTATAAAAGACGCTTTATTACAAAAAAATATATCCCCTACAGAAATTCAAGCAGTTGGTATCACCAATCAAAGGGAGACTACTATTTTATGGGACAAAAATACAGCAAAGCCTATTTATAACGCAATTGTTTGGCAAGATCGCAGAAGCGATGATATCTGCAAATCATATAAAAGCCATGAATCTTTTATTCAAAAAAGGACAGGTCTTTTATTAGACCCGTATTTCAGCGCCACAAAAGTTCAATGGATTTTAGAAAATGTTAGTGGAGCACTTGAAAAAGCCAAAAGAGGTGAAATTCTATTTGGAACAATTGATACCTGGCTAATCTGGAATTTGACCAGTCGAATGCTACATATAACAGATGTTTCAAACGCTTCTAGAACTCTCTTATTCAATATTCATTCTTTAACCTGGGATGAAGAGCTTTTAGAACTTTTCAAGATTCCAAAACAGGTATTGCCAAGAGTTTGCATGTCTTCTGAGAAAATAGGTTGCATTAATAAAAGTTTTTTTGGTGGCGAAATGCCCATTTGTGGGGTAATAGGAGATCAACAAGCTGCACTTTTTGGACAATCTTGCACAGAATATGGCCAGATAAAATGTACTTATGGAACAGGATGCTTTCTTTTAATGAACATAGGAAAAAAGCCAAAGGTTGCGAGTAAACATTTGATTACCACGGTTGGTTGGTCATTACCGGGTTATACCCATTATGCCCTTGAAGGCAGTATCTTCAATGGGGGAACAATTTTAAACTGGCTTCAAAGTGAGCTTAATTTAATTGAGCATATCGATGAATTAGAGGGAATTTTAAAAAGTGTAGAAGACTCTGCTGGAGTCTATTTTGTTTCAGCTTTAACAGGTCTCGGGGCCCCTCATTGGAACCCTCAGGCAAAGGGAGCTATTTTGGGGTTGAGCGCCCAGACCAAAAAAGCTCATATAATTAAGGCTGCAATAGATTCAATTGCATACCAAGTGGCTGATTTAATTACTGCATTTGAGCTTGAAACAAATGAAAAAGTTTTGGACATTAAAGTAGATGGAGGACTTGCTAAAAGTAATTATCTAATGCAAATGCAGGCCGATCTTTCTCAAAGAACCCTCATTCAGTTTTCAATAGATGAGGTTACATCCTTAGGTGCAGCTTTTATGGCAGGAATTGCTATAGGGCTTTGGGACTTATCTAAAATAAAAAAACTTTTAAAAGAAAAATCAAAGTACTTTCCTAAAAAAGAGTCCAAGCTGATCAATAAAATGAGACAGCGATGGAATAAAGCTATAGAAGTTGTAAATGGGTGGTCGTAGATGAATAGAAACCGAATGGTAGATTTTTTAAAATTTTCACCAGATATTTTTGATATTATCATAATTGGAGGTGGGGCTACAGGGCTTGGTGCTGCAGTTGATGCAACAAGTAGAGGTTATCGGACACTTTTATTAGAGAGTCATGATTTTGCAAAAGGAACATCTTCAAGAAGTACAAAATTAATTCATGGAGGACTTAGGTATTTACAGCAAGGAAATATAAAGTTAGTCAAAGAAGCTCTAAATGAAAGAGGAATTTTATATAAGAATGCTCCTCATTTGGTAAAACAGCTTCCATTTTTAATTCCAACTAAAAATTGGGTAGAAAATAAATACTATCAATTGGGCCTGAAGTTTTATGACTCATTGGCTAAGGATTTAAGTTTTAAAAAGTCTGAAGTCTTATCAAAAGAGAAAGTTTTAGCAGCTCTTCCCTCTTTTAGTGAAACTGGTATTTATGGTGGGGTTATGTATTTAGATGCTCAGTTTGATGATGCAAGACTTGCGATAACACTTGCAAAAACTTGTGTCTGGTTGAATGGCTCAGTTATTAATTATTGCCCAGTTACGGGCCTTTTGAAAAAAAATGGCAAAATTAATGGAGTGATAGCCCATGACTTGATCAACAATGAAGACTATAGGCTTCACGCAAAAGTCGTCATTAATGCAACCGGCATTTTTTCAGACGGTATTTGTCAGATGGACGATCCTAATTCACCTAAAATGATAAAGCCAAGTCAGGGGGTTCACTTAGTATTTAGTAAAGATGTTTTAGGTGGAGATCATGCTGTTATAATTCCGAAGACAACTGATAAGAGAGTTTTATTTTTAATACCCTGGCATAATCATGTTTTGGTGGGGACTACAGACACAGAAGTTAATAAAGCTGTTTATGAACCAATTCCTTTAGATTCAGAAATTGATTTTTTAATAGAGACTGCATCTAGATATTTAAAAAAGCAGCTAGTCAGAGAAGATATTTTAAGTGTTTTCACTGGGTTAAGGCCACTTGTAAGCAAGGCAGAAAAGCCAACATCCAAGATCTCGAGAGAGCACGTAATTAGACAGTCAAAATCCAATCTAATTACAATAATTGGTGGCAAATGGACAACATATCGAAAAATGGCTGAAGATGTAATAGATAAAGCTATCGAGGTTGCGTCTCTTAAATTTTACCCATCAGATACTGTGAATTTAAAGTTATACGGTTACTCAGAAGAAATAAATCCCATGGACATACTAAATGTTTATGGTTCAGAAAAAGAAAAAATAACCCAAATAATCAGAGAAAATCCGGAGCTTGGCAATAAACTTCACCCCGACCTGCCCTATCTTGCTGCAGAGGTTATATGGGCTTGCAGAGAGGAAATGGCTGAAACATTAGAAGATATACTAGCTAGAAGAACTAGAGCACTTTTTTTAAATGCCAAAGCTGCAACTGAAGCATCTAAGACAGTAGTCAACTTGATGGCAGCGGAAAAAGCTAAGGATGAAACATGGAAAAAAAATCAGCTAGAATCTATAAAGAATATCTTTAAAAATTATGGAATATAAAAAATGAATACTACCTCAGGTGTTGGATTATTTATTTATTTGACTGATCAAAGCGTACTTTTTAAAAACAGACAAAATGACTTAATGCGTAATGTTGTTAAAGGAACTCTAAGGTTTGTGGTAGCATCTTTAGCTTTAGGCTTCTTTTCTAGGATAGCTATTTATTTTAATTTAGTATCATGTATAGGTAAGGCTGTTTTGAGTGCTTCATATAAAAAACGTAATTTTAAGTTTTTAAAAAATGAATATCTTAAAGAAGCTAAATACCATATGATAGGAATTTTGATTGATTTAGCTGTGATAATACTTAGACTTCCTGTGATTGCCTTATATGCAATCTCACCTGAACAGGTTATATACGTGAAAAAAGGCCTGGAAAAAAAGTTAATCAGTCAAAATATTGCTAATTAATTCGTAGTCAATCACATTAGACTGGATACTCTGAGCTGGTTTTACCTGGGGTGTATTTAAATAGTGGGGTAGCTGCATTGAAAAACTTAAGACTGATGAGTCAACTATTTGAAAAGTCAGCTGAGATCCACTGAATTCGTTTTGAATGGCATCTAAAAGTGACTTATGATCTAAAAATTTCATCTTTGATCCTTTTTATATCTTATTAATTATACTAAAAAAAAACTTATTTGTCAAAGCATTATTTCTTTGCAAGATCTTAATAGTTAAAGATATAATCCTTGCTGGAAATTCATTTATAAGGTGTGCTAAAAATAATACAAAAAAAACCAAAAAAGGTGGTCAAATGAGTAAAATGCAGTTTCCAATTAGCTTTAAAGTATCAGCAAAAGCATCAAAAGGAATCGGTTCTTCTTGGAATTCAATTGTAGAAGGTTTAGACACTGTTAATAGTTGTATTCCAAAAGAATTTGGGGGGCCGGGTGATGGTTATTCTCCGGAAGATTTTTTTGCTTTAGCTGTACTAAACTGCATAATTGCAACTTTCAAGGTGTATGTAGAACATTCGAACTTATCATTTGAAAGATTAGAAGCTGGAGCTGAAGCAAAGATGGAAAAACATTCTGATAATTATCTTTTTATCTCACACATAAATATAAAAATAGATATTACCGGAGCCTCAGACAAAGAAAAAATCAAAGCAACCCTCGACAAGGCTATCAAAGACTGTGCTATCAGCAACTCTGTTAAATCCGGTAAGACCTACGATATCAATATTAATTGATAAACTCATCCCACTCTTCGTCAGATGTGACAGGATCCATGCGACCGTCTAAGTATTTTGCTAGAAACTCTTCAGTTGCAGCATAGCATTTTAGACGGTTTTTTATTTTCAAGAAGCTATGCCCTTCATCTGGAAAAAGTAGATATTTTACTTCCAAGTCGTGATCTCTCATAGCGCTTACCATCTGATCACTTTCAGATCTAACTACGATAGGATCATTTCCACCTTGTGCGATCAGTAAAGGCTTATTAATCTGTCCCACTTTTGAAATTGGGGATCTTTGCTTTAAAAATTCTTTTTCTGTTTGAACATCTCCAATGAATCTTTTTGAGAACTCAATTCTAGGCTTTAAGTAAGGCGGTATTGAGTTTAACAAAGTAACTAAGTTAGATGGTCCTACATATGAGACTCCACAGCAAAATTCTTCTGGAGTGAAAGAAAGTCCGACCAAAGTAGCATACCCACCAAAACTTCTTCCCATAATTGCGACTTTTTTAGGATCTGCAATGCCTTGACTAATAGCCCATTTTTTTGCGTCTAATAGATCAAAGTGCATTTTATTTCCCCATTCTTTCTTTGAGGCACTTATATAGCTTTTGCCATATCCAGCAGACCCACGATAGTTTACTTGAATAACTGCATATCCCCTATTTGCTAACCATTGTACTTCTGGAGTGTATTCCCATTTATCTCTAAGCCATGGTCCGCCGTGAACGTACAAAATTGTCGGAAATTTTTTCTTAGATACTGGTGGTAGAGTGTAATATCCATGAATGGTCATTCCATCTCGGGCCTTAAAAGAAAATGGCCATGTTTTAGCCAGTTTGTATTTTTTTAAACTCTTATTTGAATCATAAAGATGAGTTACTTTTTTCAAAGGCCTTTCATATACGTAATATTCTTCTGCTTTGTCATCAGAATTAGCAGAAATAATCCAAATGTCATTTTTCAAGCTTCTACTAACTATGGATAAGTTTCCTTTAATATTGTTTCTAATAAAGAATAGATCTTTTGAAAAATCATCATCAAAGGTCTTCCATTCTTGATACTCTCCTAAGTAATTAACTCCTTCTATAGTATTTTTCTTAGGATGGAAAATAACTTCTTTAATATCAAATTGCGGATTTTCATAGATTATACTCTTACTTCCGGTTTCCATGTTTATTTTGATAAGCTGTAGAGTATCTGATTCATATGTACTAAGCATGAATAGGTCATTATTATCGTCAGAAAATGACAATAAACGATCGTACTGGTCTTCTAGTGTATTTGAAAAAATAGGAGCCCAATTACTATCTTTTTTATACTTTCCTAAAATGTTATAAGATCCATCCATATTGGCCTGGATGGCAGCTCTAATATTCAAATTGTTATCAGGTAAAAATTGAATAATATTACCTGGGTTTTCTTCTAATAGCTGTAAATCTCCATCTTTTAGGTCTAGCTTATAAGCATCATGAGCGGCTTTGTTTCTTTTATTAAGAGCTATGACAATACTGTCAGGGTTTGATTGAAAATATTTGATTATTTTGGTTTTTGTAGACTCATAAGGAGTTAAGTCACGTGTTCTGTTATTCTGGATGTTTACTTGAAAAAGGTGAAAGTTTTGGTCTCCATCTTTGTCTTTAAGAAAAAGAATGTGTTGGTTGTCATATTGCCATAAGTACTTTTTGATTCCCTGACTCAAGTCATTAGTTACTATTTTGTCATCTTTTTTCCCGATTGTTTTTACCCAAATGTTTAAGCTACCTTGTTCATTTGGGGCTAAATAGGCTAGTTTTGTTCCATCAGGCGATACTTTTGGGCTTGCATAGTTAGGGTTGTCAAAAATTGTTTTTCTAGGGATTAAAGGTATATCTTTAATATCAACTCTTTTACTAGAGCCCATCAAGAGCAGAGAAACAGATAATAATTTAGAAACAAACCCAGAACCTAACATTTTGTACCTTATTATTTTTTTTTAGCTTTGATTATAAACTACCGCTGCCTTGAAAAAAAGTAAAAAACCATGTTATTATGTTCTATTCATGGGGAGGAATAATGAAAAAATGGATTATTATAATGGCACTTTTGACAACTACTTTTTTATCCGCGTCTCAAGTTATAATTTTACTGGGGCCTCCAGGAGCCGGAAAAGGAACTCATGCAGTTCCGCTTAAAGATGAGCTGAAATTACCACATATCTCAACTGGAGATCTATTTCGCTCACATTTAAAAAATAAGACAGAACTTGGAATCAAAGCCAAAAAATATATAGACAATGGAGAGCTAGTACCAGATGAGTTGGTATTAGATATTTTACAAGAAAGAATATCTCAGCCAGATTGTAAAGAAGGATATATTTTAGATGGGTTCCCAAGAACATCTGCCCAAGCTAAGGCTTTAGAAAAAAGATTAAGCAAACAAGATGAATTAAAAGTAATTTATTTAAGTGCTCCAGACTCTATCTTAGTAGATAGAATTACAGGCCGTCAATCTTGTTCATCTTGCGGAGCAGTATTTCACAAGACTTTCTCCCCTTCTAAAAAAAGTCTTGAATGTGACCACTGTTATGGAAAATTAGTTCAAAGAAAAGACGATACAGAAGAAGTTGTTAAAAAAAGACTAGTTGTATATCACGCTGAAACAAAGCCTTTAATTGAATACTACAAGTCAAAAGGAACACTTTTTGAAGTTGATGTAAACCAAAGAGACAAAGCTGAAATATTTAATGAAATCAAATCTCATTTGATTGACGCATCCGTTTATTCTAAATAAAATAAGCAGTAAACTCGTTTATTTCTAACTATTCAAACACTTCTCTTAGCTAAAAAAAGCTAAAGAAGTGTTTTTTTATTCTCTTACACCTAAAAAAAAGTTAAATAAAAATTTGATAAATATTTACAAAAAATTTACATTCAAAAAACTTTTTTTATAAAAAATGAGGTTATTATGACCCCTGAGGTAAGAAACTCTTTAAATGTTTTGAGTGTTCAAATTCCTTGTGATGGAGGTGGATTTTTGCCACCTTCTACACAATCTGTTATAAAGCCAGAAAGAAATTCAAATGATAAAAGAATTTCTAGTGCTGTTGAAAATATTTTATCTCCTAGACCTCTAAGGCCAGGGGGACCTGCTATAGCTTCGTCCTTTGCGGTTCTTGAGCGCACATCGGATTCTGTTGATCCCGATCTTTATTTATTAGAGCCAGTGTTATCATTAACTGAAGCAAGTCCAGAAAAAAGAATTAATATTGATGATCTTGTGGGCCGGTTTCTAGAAATATCAGAAAAAAGTAATGAGATCATATCTGGATTAAAAATTTATAATCCCGAATCACTTCTTGAGGGAGATGAATATGAAGAAGATGAATTTGAAACAAGTTCAGATACTTGCTTTCACCTTGATATATCAGAAAGTTATCTAGATTCACAAACTCCTCCTATAAGACGTTCGAAGTCTAATCCAAATTTTAGCCTAGCTGGACCTTATTTTAGAGAATTAATGGAAAACGATAAGAAAGAATTACAAATTTTGGTTAATCTATTTTTAAAAGAGTCTTATATCTTTTTAAGATATTATGATAATATAAATGAAATAGTCACACTTGGGTTTTTATTTAATGGAATTGACAGCCTAGACGAAGAATCATTTGAAGATCCAGAACTTCTAAAAATTTGCTTAGGAGTAGCTATAGACCATTTAAAAAGCATCATCTCTAATGAAGATAATGAAGAAATTCCGCTTAATAATAGAGAAATTTTAGATGAACTTGAGGGATTTCAAGTTCCTCCTAATACACCAACAATGAGTGAATCTACAGAATCCAGCTCGGACGATTCTAGTTTAAGTGAAGAGGATTCTTTTTTAAATTCTAGCCTTATCACAGCAATTTGGAACAGTGTCAAGAATCTATTTATTAACAATAATTAGAATTACCATAGACAGTCAATTTTGAATTTGAGGTTTCAGTTTTACTGGAACCTGCTCTTCTTTTAGCAACCAATTTGCTTTCCACAATTTTATCTTCTTTATTTTTATTTTGATAAATATTTATAAAAAATTTACATTCAAAAAATATCTTTACAAATTTGAGGTTGTTATGACACGCAGAGCAGATATAAGCATTTTAAGTGTTAGGGTTCCTTATGAAGATGGATTTTTGCCATCTTCTTCACACTGTGCTATAAAACCTGAAGGTGATTTTGATCAAACTGTGCAAAGCATTTCTAATTCAATACTTGCTAATACATCTCATGGGGCTTTTAATTTAGATGTTTCGGAAGAGCAGAGAGACTTTCTGCTAAAATTAAATTTAGATTTTTTGCAAATAGATAAAAAAATTATAGAAATGCAAAGTATGAAGGAATTTTCAGGGCTGATATCGCATGATTATAGATATGAAACCAGTTCTGATGATTATTTATATCCTGAAGAAGGAACTTCTATTGAAAGAAGGTATGCTCACAGACGCTCATGTTCAAATGTAGAATTTACTCATCAGGAATCTAGATTAAGGGATTATTTAAGAGAAAGAGATGAACTACAGAAATTAACTATAACTGAAAAAAAAAGAGAACTACAGCAATTAATTAAAGAATTTTTAGTGAATGCTTCCAAATTTAGAGAAGGCTGTAAAGAAGCTGAAAAAATAGAGCATGTTAATGCTTTAATATATGAAATTAAACTTTTAGAGCGGGAGCTTGCTAATCAGCTGAGTTTAAACTACAAAGACACATTTGACATGGAAACGCTTTCAGAATCAGAATCAAGTGAAAGCGAAGCATCTAACTTAAGCGGTCAAAATAGTGCTTCTGCAATGATTTATTCTTCAGAATCAGAATCAAGCGAAAGTGAAACAGCAAGCCTAAGCGATGATGGTGATTCTTTAGATTCTCCTATTTTTGAAGAAACTAGTTTTAATGTAATTTCAAAAGAATATTTACAGAAAAAGGTTATGAATGCTGAAAAAAGCAGAGAAATAGACAAATTATGTGAAACTTTATTCTTTTTAAGAGGTATTAAAGAACTTGATGATAAAAAAATTGAAATAGATAAAAGGGCCCTTTTAAATCTAGGCACATCAGAATATATTCAAAAATCTATAAAACACCTCGAAAATAAGCTAAAAGCTGTGTTTTCAACACAATCATTAAATGATATGGTTTCCAAAGCTTTACTAAGCAAAGAAATAGAAGAGATATCTAGGATTCTAGAAATTTTAAGAGATCTTAAAGAACTTGAGTGTAGAAAAACTAAGTTAGATAAAGGCATGCTATTTAGGAAAGAAGAATTAGATTTTATTAATGACCAAATAAAAAACTTAGAGAGAATAGTTTTACCAGCTTTTGTTTAAGTAACGATTTAGATTATTTTCCAAATCAATTTTTGTGAAATTTTCAGGTTTCAGTTTTATTGGAACCTGATTTCTTTTTAAATTTATTTTGAAAAAAAATCACAAAAAATTTACATTCGCAGCATTTTTATAAAAATGAGGTTATTATGGCTGCCGCTGTATCTAACATCTTCGTTCGTATTCCAGGAAAAATGGATCAACTTGAGAAAGGAGATGCTTTATTGGAGCTTACCAAGATGTTTCAGAAAATAGATGAAATTAGTATGGATGTTATGGGAAAGTCACCTAAAGCTAAATCTCCGGTTCAACTTTATTCAAATAAGGATATTTTAGAAAAAAGACAAATTAGACGCACAAATTCTTGCCCAGATCTAGAATCATCAAATGCAAAGCTACAAAATATAACTAAAAAATTTATAATAAAAGCACAAGAGTTTTTAAATAGTTGTGAAGATCTAAAAAGTATTGATCTTGTTTGTACGTTTGTAGATGGAATTCTTGAAATTAAAGGACGTTTTTCTGATACCAGTATCATAGATGATTTAAACCAAATTAGAGAAGCCTTTTTAACTTTAGATGACAGCTCACCAGATAGCATATCAAGTGATTCTAGCAATGCTAGTGATGAAAGCCCCTGACTTTAGTCATGGAGAATTTCAAGGAAGCTAGAAGAACTATCTCTATGATTTCTTCACGAGAAAATCCTAAAAGATGTGACAGAGATCAAGTTATGAAACATTTTAGTTTTTTAAGAAAATGAAAGGGTAAGCTTGTCTAAGCTGCGATAGATAAGCTTACTTTTTATGCCAGTGACCGTCAGATCCCTTTTTATATTCTTTTTTTACAGCGCTCCAAGCAACTTTATTTGTGGTCTCAGTTTTGCTTGAACCTAGTCTTCTTTTTTTAGGGTCATCATATTGCTTCTCAGCGTTATTATAGGCTTCTTTAAATATCTCCTGTGCATGTTTAGGTAAATTGTCTTTTATTCTGCTTGGTAAATCAGTTAATTTTTTGTATGGCATAGTTACTCCGTTAGGTTAACTTTTGCTGATTGTTTATTGACTTTATCCCAATTTTTTACAGCTTTTTTAGCAGCATTTCTAATTACTTCCGGAAGAGTTGGGTGTATATAAATGGTATCTAGTAAATCATCTATAGTAGCATTCATTTTCATGAAGGCTATTAACATGTGGACCAAGTTGGAAGCTTCATCCCCAATACAATGAGCTCCTATTAATTTACGGTCTTCCTTATTGAATAATAGTTTGACAAGTCCACTAGAACATCTTAAAGCCATTCCTCTTGCACTATCACAATATTTGTTTATCCCGACTACATATGGAGTTTTCTCATCGATAAGTTCTTGCTCTTTCTTTCCTACAGATCCAATTCTTGGAAAGCTAAAAATTGCATGAGGAATAGGTGGATAAACAAGCTGCTTTTTTTCTTTTTCTAAAAAGAGTGTTTTAAATAAATGTTCTCCTTCATAATTTGCGGTGTGCCTAAACAAGTGTCTACCAATACAATCTCCGAAAGCCCAAATGTTTTTTTGAGTAGTTTGTAGATACTCATCCACTTGAATAAATCCTTTATCATCTAATTTTATATCAGTGTTCTCTAGTCCTATGTGATCTGTCCAAGGCTCAACTCCAGTAGCCACCATTAGTGCATCTGAAATTATGGATCTCCTTTTTTCTTTCTGAGAAAATGTGACATTGAATTGACTATTTTTGAATGCGACTTCTTTGACGCTGCAGTTTAGGTTGACATTAACAATTTTTGAAAAATTTTCATAAAACTCTTTCTGAATATCAATATCTTCTTTATCAAGCAGTCCGTTGTCTGTTAAAATATGTACCTCACTTCCCATCATTTGATAAAAAAAACCAAGCTCGCATCCGATATACCCTCCACCGATAATTACCAGTTTTTTTGGCTTTTTAGTATTTCGAAGGGCCTCATTCGAGGTTAAATAAGGCGTTTCTTTTAAGCCCTTTATTGCTGGAATTTTTGGTCTTACTCCGATTGCTAGAAAAAAGTAATCAGCCGTGATTTTCTCATCCGCTACTTGGATTACTTTATCTGAAATAAACTTACACTCTTTTTGATAAAGGTCAATATTGGGAATTTTCTCGTATGATGGCGGTATTTCACTAGCTTCTTTGTCTATTGTGTAATTAACTTGTTCTACAAGTTTTGAGAAATTAATTTGATCTATTTTAGCGTCAATTTCAAAATTCTTAGCTCTTAAAATCCATGAAATAACATCAGCTGATTGAATTAACATTTTGGATGGTATGCAGCCTCTATTTAGGCAAGTTCCACCCATTTTATCTTTTTCAATTACTGCAACTTTTAGCCCTATTTTAGCAACAGGCCTTATCAGTTTTGTTCCAGATCCTCCTCCGATTACTATTACATCGTATTTTTTCGTGTCTTTAGCCATCTATCTATATTGAACTTGAAGCTTTACTTAGCTGTTGTTAGCAATATGATGGATTTATGACAAGTTGCGAAATCTTTAAATTGCGTTATTTTAGACTTTGATTTACTCATTAAAATAAAAGTTTAAACATGAAAGCTCTAAAATATCAGTTATTTTCTTTAATCATTTTTGTTTCATTCGGGCATGCTTGCACAGATTTTTTAATAAAAAGCGAAAAAGGTAACGCTGTTGTTGGAAGGTCTATGGAGTTTGGAACCTTTTTAGGCTCTGAGATTATATTTTTCCCAAAAGGACTGAAGACAACTAGTACTTTAAATAAAGGTGCAAAAGGTCTTTCTTGGACTAATAAGTACTCCTATCTAGCAGTAAATGCCTTTGGAATGGATATGGTTGTCGATGGAATGAATGAAAAAGGTCTTTCTTTTGGAATCCTGTGGTTTCCTGGAGCAAAGTATCCTTCTAATGGATCAAATAGTATTAAAAAGACTATCGCATTGGAAGATGTAGGAAATTGGATTTTAGGGACTTTTCCAAATATAAATGAAGTGAAAAAAGGACTAAAAAGCATTAGTATACAAGCTAAAACATTGCCAGAGCTTAATGGAGTTCCTCCTGTTCACCTCTCAATACACGATACTAGTGGAAAGAGTTTAACTATTGAGTTTCTAGATGGGGAGATGAAGGTTTTAGATAATCCAGTAGGCGTTTTGACCAACTTTCCTAAGCTTGAGTGGCACTTAACTAATCTTAGAAACTATATTAATCTTTCAGCATTAAATAAAGATGCTATTAGCTTTGATGGGAGTGTTTTTGCTCCAACAGGTCAAGGGACAGGTCTTTTGGGAATACCAGGTGATTGGACTCCCCCCTCTAGGTTTGTGAAAATAGCCATTCTCAAAAATTTTGCTGAAAAGGCCAAAACTGATGGTGAAAATATCAATTTGGCTTTTCACTTATTAAATACTATAGATATCCCATATGGAGTAGTCAGAGGATCTGACAGTAAAGATTATGATTATACGCAGTGGGTTGTTGTGAAAGATTTAAACGAGCTGAAATTATACTATAGAACATACAGAGACTTGAATATTTACTTTGTCGATTTAAAAAAAGAACAAGGCAAAAGTACAAAGAAGTTTCTTATGCAAGGTACCAACAATTAATGGAGCTTTAAAGTTCGATAAGTATCTTCAACTTGATCCAAAGATGATATGCAGCAATTAAGGTCTTTCAAAAGACCGGTGGAGACATCATATATCCAACCGTGCACATAAAGATTTTTTTTATTGGCCCAAGCATTTTGTACAATAGTTGTATGACAGACATTCATAACCTGGTGCAAGACATTTAACTCAACCAAACGATCATTTCTCATAGCTTTATCATCAATAGCGTCTAGTTGTTCTTTTTCACGTGAGTAAACATCTCGTATATTTCGAAGCCAGTTGTCGACAAGACCAAATTGTGCATTTTCCATGGCAGCGGCAACTCCCCCACAACGATAATGTCCACAAACAATTACATGCTCGATGTTTAGATAGTCAATTCCATATTGAAGTACTGATAAAAAGTTAAAGTCAGTATGTGGACACAAATTAGCTACATTCCTATGGACAAAAACTTCTCCTGGAGCAAGTCCTAGCACTTCATTAGCTGGAATTCTACTATCAGAACAGCCGATCCAAAGGTACTTTGGAGTTTGTCCTTCTGCTAGGTTTTGAAATGTTTTGGGATCATTTTTGAGCTTGTTTTCAGCCCAAGCTTTGTTGTTTTCGAAAAGTTTTTGAAGAGCTTTCATATTATTTAAATTATACTTTTTTTAAGAAACATGTTTTTAAAACTATAGTAGATTTTCCTTCACGACATTCAACTTCTTCGTCATTATTAGTAAGGTGGATATTTTTAAATTTTTTACCTCTTTTTAAAGTAATCGAAGATCCTTTTACTTTTAGGTCTTTAATAACTTGTACGGTATCTCCATCATTTAGAACATTGCCGTGACTATCTTTAGTACTCATGCTTTTTCCTTTTTGTGGCTATTTTACTCCAATATATTTTAAGAGTCTATCTGTATGGTTTTTTTTGAACTTTTGTGTCCCCTTAATATTTTTATATTCCTTTTTGGGACATTGTAATAGTCGGAGATCAGTTTGATTACAACCTCATTGGCCTTGCCCTTTTCAGGAACTTCAGTGCATTTGATTTTTAATATATCACCTTCAAATCCGACAACCTTATTTTCAGATGCCTTTGTTATTACTTTGACTTGTAGAATCATAGAGTATTTTCTAGGGAAAATAATAAGCTAGCATAAAATAGCCAAACTTTCAACTATTCAGGCTGATACAAAAGACCTGATTTTTTATTAAACGAATACTTTATAGATAAAAATGCTCCCAAGGTAAAAGCCGCTCCGATTCCTCCAACGACTAAAGGGCTGTGTATTTGACGCATTATCAGAACACTGATCCCAGCGCCAACACCCATTCCAATTTCTTTATAAAGCAAACAGTTATATTTCGAGGCTTCTTTATCAATAAAAGGAGCAAAAACTTCTTCTATAGCTAAAAGTGAGCTCCAAAACAATGCTCCTGTAAGAAACTGAACAAAAAATATGCTGGGAAATGCCAGAATAAGACAGGATATAAATAAAGCAAAAAGTGCTATTTCAAAGGAAAATTGCTTTATTTTAAAAGCTGCTGGTAGCTGTGAGAGTATCACAAGTGTTGCATAAAAAGTCATCTCAACTCCATACCAAGTAGGAAGCTTGTCATAAATAGTTAGAAGATATTGAGGGAAAATTACAAAAAGACCAAAAACTCTAATTCCAATTGATATTCCTACACTTAAAAATAAAATCTTCAAAAATAAACTAGGCGGCCTTTTTTTTATGTTTTCATTTCCTTTGATATTTTTTTTACTCAAAATAAAGCTTAGACAAGCTGATAAAAATAACAAAAATGAGCAGATATGAATAAAAAATGGTTGATTGTCAACCGCTGTGGAAATAATTAGTCCCGAAATAATGCTTCCAAAGCAAAGTGCAAGTTTATTAAAGGAAGCTTTTTGGGCAGTCTCAGCTGCCTGTTGTTTAATGAGATAACCACCTGAACTAAGTCCAAGCGATAACATTGCTATGGATAGAAAATGAAACGATGGATTTGAGACTAGCAAAATGGCCTCGGAACAAATAGCACTAATAAGAAAAATAATAAAAGAGCTTTTACTTTTAAAAAGGAAAACAATAAAAGGTGAAAAAAGTAAAAGTGAGCGATACCCTCCCACAAAAACAAAATGCTCCAATGTTGTGAAGTAGATATTCGCTTTTGCTAAAAAAATATAAGCACATATAGCTGAGAATAGTCTAATTAAAAACAGAAGCATTTTGTTTATTCCAATTAATTTATATTTTTCATCTCTTTGCTAAGAGAATTCCACCATCTGTCCATTTAGTGCGATAGTTAAGTGGTTTAATACTCTGGGAGTTTTTGGTTGATAAACTGTTAATTTATCTGTCTTATAAACCTCATAACTCAAAAGATTCAATAAGGGCTTTTTTCTTTGCTCAATAACATTTTTTCGAGCTGCGGTATAATCTATAGCAAAGTGTAACTTTTTTTTGTCAGCAGCAGAGTCTATCCTATTTGTAATCTCGGACAAGGAATAGGGATAAAGGCCATTTTTTAAGTTATCTTCAGAGTTAAAAATTACTTCAGTTGCAAATAGATGGCTAACTAGGAGTAAAAGCCAAAATTTTTTTTTCATGTTATGCACCTAATTGAGATTTAAGTTGATCGATATAAAAATCTACTACTTTATAGAGTGTTATATATTGAGAAGAAGTTGCTATAAGCCATGGCCTATGAAAATTTAAATACATAAAGAGCTTTGCTATATTAATGTTTAAATTATTTGGCCTGATTCCATTTTTTAGCTGTTTGTCTATATTATCTAATAAACAAGTAGCTGCAATAAAGGTTCCAGTTCTTCCAACGCCTGCGCTGCAGTGAACTGCAATTATGTCCTTTTCAGGCGTTTTGTTTCTCACTTGATTAACGATATTTACAAGTTTTTCAGGATCTGTCCCTTGATAATCTTCCCAGTCAGGCCAAAATACGTACGGCATTTGAGTAGAGACTGATCCATTTGTGATATTTAAAAGCGTTTCATTTTGTGCTTTAATAACTCTATTTTTCCAATAAGGATAACAAGTTGAGGAGCCACTTTTGTCTTTTTCATCTGTTAGGCAAACTAAATAAGATACTCCCCACTTAACAATTAAATTGAGAAAGCAATCTGTGTTCTCTTCACAAGGTCCTTCTAATGCGAAAAAACGTCTTTTAGAAACTTCTACACAAGAGCTATTGTAAGAGTTATCTGTAGCTGTATGTTCAAAGGTAATACAGTTTGATTTTCGATATTTTTTATTTAGGAGGTGTTCTTGAGATGGCTTAAAAAGTGGACTAGATTGATAAGGAATGCCTTCACGACCGGCAGTCCATAGCGTGGTTCTTAAGTCACTTAAATAGTAAAACTCATCTGATATGATCGATTCATTTACTTTTGAATGATATTTTGGGAATTTAAGATCAAAAGCCAAAAGCTTCCAAAGGGACTTAACGGTAGAGTTAATATTAGAAAAATGTTCGTCAATTTCACTTCTAGTTAGGTTGTAATCCATGTAGGTTAAGTGTTTTGTGATCATATCTAAACTTTTTATAGGATAGAAGAAATTATTTGATGCATGATTAAAGTGCAATAAAGAATTTTAGAATTATTTGAATTGCCTTGAGAGGAGTTTTCTGATAGAGCTGTAGTCATCTTCATCATAGATATCTCCGACAATTTCCTCTAATATTTCTTCCAAAGTAACTATTCCGAGCTTTTGTTGATTATGAGATAACACTATGACAAGAAGCATTCTATTTTCTTGCATTTGTCTGAGAACTGCTAAAATAGGCATATCTTCTTTAACAAAAAGTGCTTTTCTTACAATTGAGTCCCAGTTATTTTTGTTAGCCTTTGATAACACCATGAGTTCTTTTGTATTTATGATTCCTATTACCTCATTATCTTTTGTGACTGGCAGTCTAGTATGACCGCTCATAAGAGCTATATGTTCGACTTCTTCCATTGTCTGGGATAAGTCAACTTTAATTGTATCTTCCCATTTTAAAAGTATTTCACTTACAGTGACCCTTTCGATTTTTACAATATTCAAGACATATTTTTGTGTAGGCTTAGAAACTACATCCAATTTTAGAATTTGTTCTTTTTTTTGAATTTCTTCAGAAATGTGTTTTTTAGGCAAAAGTTTTATAACAAACCTAGTTGATTTTTCTAAAATCAATACAATTGGGTAAAAGACTAGACTTAATCCTTTAAGCATGGGAGCTGCTTTTAAGGCAAAAAAATCAGGGTTTCTTAAGGCAATAGTTTTTGGTACCAACTCTCCTATTACAACACTTATGTAGGTAATTGGTATGACAACTGACAATATAGAAAGAAATTCTGACAGTGGTGCATCTAGATGAAAGGTATTCATTATCCAGATACTGATTGAACCTTTAGCTAGTGCTCCGCCGAAAGCAGATCCAAAAACCCCTAAAAAAGTAATTCCAACTTGAATAACAGAAAGTGTCCTTTCGGGATTTTCCCTTAAATTAAGCAGAAGCTTAGCTCTTTTTAGACCTTCTTCTATTTTTAGCCTTAGAATGGATTTTCTAGTTGCAACAAAGGCGGTTTCAGCTCCGGCCAAAAATGCATTTAATATGATGCAAACAGCTATTATTGTGATATTAATCATTATATTGAGACAAGTTCCCTAAGATTGAGTATTAGGATAGTTGGTATTAAAAAATCAAAGTTTTTTAATACTTGCTGAGCATTAATTAAAAGCAGTTTTCAGCAGAAAGCAATTGAAACTGTTGGATTTTTTGATTCTGCTCTCCAGAATAAATTATAGCTCCATTTGGATATGCTTTGCATAAAGCTTTTGGGGTCTAAAGTGGCCAAGGATCGGTTTTCTAAATCTTCCATATTAACATAGGGCTTATTAGGAAAAGCTGCTTGAACTAAAGTTACTTTTTAATTAAAAATTTAGATATTTTAAAAAATAAATAACTGGTTAAGGAAAAAGCTACAGCTATAGCTAAGATTATTGTCCAATCTGAGAGGCCCAAATATGTGACATTAAAAATGTTATGGAAAACCGGTATATAAATTATACATAAATGGATCGCAAAAGAAGATAGTATAGCACCTAAAAACCAAAGGTTTGCAAAAAGCTTGGCATTAAATTTGTAGCGGACTATTTGAGCTACGATCAGCTCTAGAATAACAAGAGTTGTGAAAGCCATCGTTTGAGCATGTTCAATTCCTAGTTTAATTCCAAAGTAGCAAGCAAAAAGTGTTCCAATTGTTTCAAATACGCTAATTACTAAAAGCTGAATAAAATATGAAAGAGGCAAAATAGGGTCAGATGTCATTCTTGGAGCTTTTTTCATAACTTCACTATTAGTTTTATCTGAGCTCATAGCAAGTGCAGGCATCCCATCGGTTATCAAATTTAACCAAAGGATTTGAATAGGGGTCATAATAACAAAGGCCTTTCCCTGCAGATCTTTAAATGCTAAGATCATTCCCATAAAGATCACTAAGATCTCAGCGATGTTAGCGGATAACAAATAACCGATAAATTTTTGGATATTTACAAATATTCCCCTGCCTTCTTTGATCGCGCTTTCAATTGATGCAAAGTTGTCATCTAAAATGACCATGTCTGAAGCTTCTTTTGTAACTTCTGTTCCGGTTATCCCCATAGCGATTCCAATGTCTGCTGCTTTAATGGCCAGGGCGTCGTTTACGCCATCACCTGTCATAGCAACTGTATGGTTGTGGTATTTGAGTGCTTTTATAATTCTAAGTTTATGATGAGCTGAGGCTCTTGCAACAATATCAATAGAGTTAATTTCATCTCTAAGCTCCTTATCATCCATTTCATCAATTTCAGATCCGGTAGTAGCATTTCCATTTAAATTAAGCTGTTTTGCAATTGCAATCGCTGTATCTTTATGATCACCTGTAATCATAATTGTTTTGATTTGAGCGCTTTTACACTCTGAAATAGCGTCTTTTACCTCAGGGCGAGGTGGATCCATCATTGCAAAGAAACCAACAAAAATTAAATCTACCTCATCTTCTTCTGTTATGTTTTCTTTAGAAAAGTCTTTTTTATAGGCAGTGGCTATAATTCTCAATCCTTGCGATGCTAAGGAGCTGTTTATTTCTTGGAGATGCTTTTTTTCCTCATCAGATAAAGGTTGTACTTGGCTATTTTTATGGATGGAGTTTGATTTTTGAATAATTTCATCTGGAGCTCCTTTTACAAAAAGTAGATTTTCACCTTCTACTTTTCTTAAAATGCTCATTTTTTTTCTTTCTGAATCAAAAGAAAGTTCATCAATTTTTGGATACTGTTGCTTTAGATCTTTTTTAGTTAACTGAACCTTTTTGCCAGATACTAAAATAGCTCCTTCAGTAGGGTCTCCTATTATTTTTCCCTCTTCTTGGATTTCTGCATCGTTGCATAAAATACCAATACTAATGTGCCATTTCAGATCTTGGTTGTCTTCTAGGTTTATTTTTTGATTTCGATGGATAATGTCACCTTTTAGCTCATATCCATCGCCTGTAACTTCAAATTCTTTGTCGTTTACTACGATTTTTTTAACGACAATTTTGTTTTGAGTGAGGGTCCCAGTTTTATCTGTACAAATTATTGTAGAGCAGCCAAGTGTTTCTACTGAATGCAGTCTTCTAATCAGAGCATTCTTTTTGGCCATTTTTTTTACTCCGATAGCTAAAGAGACAGTAATAATAGCTGGGAGTCCTTCAGGTATTGCAGCCACGGCTAAACTGATTGAGATCAATACCATGTCAAAGATTGAATTACCTTTGAGTAGTCCAACTATAAAAATTATTAAAATGATAGCAAT
>Ga0066639_10000360_pt1 | contig 39001 bp, 60 predicted proteins | sample CryGeyCG2114_010_2_FD_59504 | JGI IMG/M metagenome (GOLD analysis project Ga0066639, IMG submission 59504) | Groundwater microbial communities from aquifer - Crystal Geyser CG10_big_fil_rev_8/21/14_0.10 | ecosystem: Environmental > Aquatic > Deep subsurface > Groundwater | place: USA: Utah...
TTTAGTGATATATTGGCAGATAATGATTTAATGAAATCCTTTATTTTTAGTGATAGTTCGTACATTGTAGTCGGAATTACGGAGTGTTGAAATGACAATTAATATTCGCAGCAACGTTTTTGAAACAAATAGTTCTAGCTCACATAGCGTATCTTTACATTTTCCGCTAACTGTTAAAGATCAGTTGGAAACAATTGAGCCTAATACAAAGGGCGAAATTCATCTAGATGGTGGAGATTTTGCATCTACTGAAATTGATGTATCTTCCCCGATAGATAAGGCGAACTTTGTTGCAGCATATATTATGGTATATGGCAGCGAAGCTCTTAAACAAAGATTTGAAGAAGTTCTATTAGAGCACACCGGAGCAAAAAAGATTGTTTATAATCTTAGATTTACTTACTCTGAAGGAAAGAAGGCTAATACATTTTTCTCTCCAGAATATTCTAATGCCGAAGATTGTGGGTATTATGGTGAGTGTTACGATTCTGACGAGGATGAGTCTGAAGAATCCGAAAAGAAATCAGAGCACCCAGTAGAATTTTCAAAACTTGTGAAGAGTAAAGAAAAACTAAAGGTTTTCTTATTTAGCAATAGAGCAAAGATTGATTCAGAAATTTCGTATGGATAAAGAACAATGAGTACAAAAGATAGTTTGGGCGACCGCATGAAAACTTATGAGGGAGCTTACCGAATTGGTTTGCCAATTCGAATGCCCGTCATTATTAGAATTGATGGTAAAGCCTTCCACAGTTATACTAAGGGCTGTAAGAAGCCAGTAGATGACAATCTAGTTGATTGCATGAATCAAACGGCAACATATCTGTGCAAAAATGTTCAGGGATGTCAACTGGCTTATGTTCAATCAGATGAGATTTCTTTGCTACTAAAAAACTATTCCTCAATCGAAACACAGGCATGGTTCGATAACAACCTTCAAAAGATGGTTAGCGTATCTGCCGGAATGGCATCTGCTGTGTTTACAAGTGTTTCTCCGCAGATTTTCGGAGTACACAAATTAGCCATTTTCGATAGTAGGGCTTTTATACTTCCAAAAGAAGAGGTGTGTAATTACTTTATTTGGAGACAGCAGGATGCTACAAGAAACTCCGTTCAGATGTTAGCAAGAACCTTATACTCGCACAAAGAATGTAATAACAAAAATAACTCTGAACTACAAGAATTGTGTTTCCAAAAGGGAATTAATTGGAATTTCTGTCCAATCCCTCAGAAACGAGGGCGTGCAATTGTAAAGGTTAAGACTTTTAAATCTGGAACAAACCCAATTACTGGAGAAGAGTTCAGTGCTGAGCGTTCAGATTGGGTAGTGGATAATACAATTCCTATCTTTTCAGAAGACAGAGAATACATTGATAAGCTGGTAAGATAATGGAAAATATATTTGGAAATGTATTCTTGGGTAGCTTCGCGGAGGTTCAAGACATTAAGCTTGGCAAATTTCCATCTTGTGTCGCGTGTCTAAGCATTGGGTCAGAGTTTATCATGTCCGATGTTCCTTCAATTCAATTAGAAGACATATCGGATATTATTCTGCCCGACTTAAACCTTATTGGAGTAGAACATCGTCAGTTATCTTTGGTTGATGGAGAAGATAATGCCATATGTAATATTCTTCCAAAAGCATTAACCTTTATAGACGACAACGTGAAACGTGGCGATGTGTACGTTCATTGTTTTGCAGGCGTTAGTAGATCTGCAAGTATAGTGTATGCTTATATGATCTATAAAGGTATTGAACCCATGAAAGCATTTGAAAGAATGTCTAGTAAACGAGGCACAGTTCACCCGTATAGAGGGTTTGTTTCAGAAATATTAGCTTATTTCAAAGTGCCTAATAGGAATATAATCCTAAAACAATTAGACTCTGGATTGTATAAAAACATAAGATAATATGGAAAAATTTCTAGCAAACTCTTTATCTGTTGAGTGTCCAGAGCTAACAAAAGACTGGCATCCAACACTTAATCTTCCGTTGACTGCCGAGTCTGTTTCATTTGGCTCTAATAGGCGAGTGTGGTGGAAATGTCATAAATGTGGGCATGAATGGCAAACATATATTCATCTTCGTAGACGACAGAGGACATCCTGTCCTAATTGTATTGGGAGAGTTCAGAAGTTAGAGAATTCTTTTGCCGCAGCACACCCAGAGTTAATTGAAGAATGGCACCCAACTAAAAATCTGCCATATACTCCTTATAATGTTCCAATGTCTGGTACTAGAAGATTTTGGTGGGTATGCCCAACTTGTGAACATGAATGGGAAACTTCTCTTTGTACAAGAAGTAATGGGTCTGGATGCCCTCTTTGTGGTAAGTTTAAGAATAGACAGCCGTATTGCGACCATGATATATGGGCTAAAGAAATTAGAAAACTTGTAATCAAACCGAAATATATACATCATGGAAAATAAAGAATCATTTCAAAATAGAATTCGTCCATATTTTTCTCCAACAGATCAGCTTGATATTAAATTAGCTTATGTGCTAGCTAAGTTTGGTCATCGCGCCCAATTTAGAAAAGAAGAGGTAAATGGTAAACCATTACGATATTTTGAGCACGTAAGAAGAACTGCTATAATCTTAATGGATGATATGAAAATTATGGACCGTGATATGATTATTACATGTCTATTACATGATGCCATTGAAGATACTCAGGACTTAACTCCAGAACTATTAGAACATTCTTTTGGCAAAGACGTCGCAACAATGGTTCAGCTTTTAAGCAAAAATCCTAAAGAAGGATATCATGATAGATTGAAAAACTGCAATAATTGGAAAGTTTTGGCTATTAAAGCGTGTGATAGATTGGATAATTTACATTCTTTAATCACTTTTGGGACCACTGTAGAATTCCAAAAGAAACAAATTAATGATACTAAGGAACATTATTTTGAACTATTCGATAAGCTACTTCGATTATGTCCAGAAGCCCATATAGTTAATGTTCGGTTTATTAGAGACGAAATAAGAAGGCTGGTTGAACGATATAGTGCTATCATAGAAGTTCAAGAACTACAAGTAAAAAGCCCAGATGAAGGTCGTTGTCCTACTTGTAATTCCTATCCAAGACGTGCGTCTTGTCCAATTAAATGTGACGAAATTTAAAATTTCGTCCTCAATTTAAAAAATAACGCGGGACTTGACTGTTGCTGCGTGCGGACTTATATTGTCTATAAGCGGAGGCTATAGTAAGGAAATATGTTAAATAATCGTATTCAAGATTTGGTTGTTAAGATTAACCAAGCAAGGCTTGACTATTATAACGGTCAACCAACAGTGTCAGATAAAGTATATGATGCTTGGTGTGATGAACTACGACTATTAGATCCTAACAATACCGCTGTAACAGCGGTTGGCGCTCCGGTCGCATCTGCTTGGCTTAAAGCTAAGCATCAAATTCCTATGGGCTCTTTGAATAAGGTGAATACTCCAACCGAGTTTTCTAAGTGGACAAATGATGTTGCTGATAAAGAAACACTTTTTGTCACACAGAAACTAGATGGTCTTTCTATTGAGCTGATTTATGAAAACGGAACGCTAATTCAAGCAATCACCCGTGGTGATGGTGATGTTGGCGAGGATATTACGATAAATGTTAGGAAGATGGATGGTGTTAAGTCTCAACTTCCAACTACATTCAACGGCTCGCTTCGTGGCGAGATTATCATGTTGAAGTCAAAACATCGGAAGCATTTCTCGGACAAAGCTAATCCTCGCAATGCTGCATCGGGCGTTTCTAAGAGGCTTGATGGTGTTGGAGTTGAGCATCTATCTATTATTTTCTATCAAGCATTGGGCGATGTGGATTTCAAGACTGAAGTTGAACAATTCGAATGGCTAAAGGCTCAAGGCATTATTATTCCGGATTATTGGATATTTAAGAATGCTAGTGAAGTTAATCTACACTGGAGAAATTATCAAGACACTGATCGAGATAAACTAGATTACGATATTGATGGTTTAGTAATTCATATCAATGATATGGCTAAACAAATGTCTTTAGGTGATAAAGATATGCGTCCATTAGGAGCTATCGCATTCAAGTTCGATAATGAGACTCGCGAATCTATTATTCGTGATATTATCTGGCAAGTTGGCAATAGTGGTCGTTTGACTCCTGTTGCAGTAGTTGATCCGGTATCATTGGTTGGTGCGACAGTCACTAGAGCCAGCATCTATAATATGTCTTATATTGAAGAGCTAAGTCTTGATATTGGTGCAACAGTGTTGGTTGCACGAGCAAATGATGTGATTCCGCGAATTGAAGAATTGGTCAAGGGAACTGGCAAGGTAGCTATTCCTCCGACACACTGTCCATCTTGTGGTGGTATTGTTGTAATGATTGGTGAAAATCTTACATGCACGAACTCTGCCACTTGTCCTGCGCAAGTGATTGGTCGTATCAAGAATTGGGTTAGCGATTTGAATATCCTTGAGTGGGGCGATACCTTAATTGAAAAGTTAGTTGAAGCCAAGAAAGTAACGACTGTTGCTGATTTGTATACATTAACAGTTGCCGATTTAGCCGGAATTGATAGAATGGGGCAAAAGTCTGCGCAGAAATGTTATGATAGTCTGTGGAAGAATAGTGAGGTGACTTTAGACGTTTTCATTGGCGCACTAAGCATTCCTATGATTGGTTCAACAACTATTCGTCAGATCATGAATGCTGGTTGTGATACATTAGAAAAATTTGGGCAGCTCGGTGCTGCACAATTTGAGATGGTTCCCGGTGTTGGTCCGTCTAAAGCAGATTCTCTTGCTAATGGACTTTTGCAGAATCAAAAAGTTATTCTCGCACTACTTGATAATGGCGTTAAGATTAAAGCTAAAGTTGTTGGTAAGATGAGCGGATCATCCGTTTGTTTTACTGGTTCTATGAAGAATAAGAGACCAGTACTAGAAAAGATGGCGTCTGATGCTGGTGCTGATGTTAAGTCTTCTGTTGGAAAAGGCTTGACTTATCTTGTGATTGCAGATCCTAATAGTACAAGTTCTAAGGCAGTTGCAGCAAGAAAAATGGGGACAGTGCTTATTTCTGAGGATGAGTTCTTAGATAAGGTTCAATAATGTGTCGGACGCGTAGCAAACAATAATCACAAATAAACTGTAAAAATAGGCAATCTCTAATATATTATTAGAGGTTCACATGCGTTATTCTAAAATAGAAAGCGAAAGAACTTCTGATAAAACCGAAGGAATAATACAAGATGAAGAGATTGTATTTGTTGAGGAAGAAGATGAAATTACTGAGAAGATTCCTATCGAGAAGTTTTGTCAGATCAACAATGCCCCATTAATTTTCGACGATCCTGCTGCGATTGTTCGAATCCTATTATTACGTGCCAAGCCTGATTATGTTACCTATTATGGTTCAAAGATTTATTCAATCTTTATAAGAACTGAAAATAATGAGTCGTGGTTTGGTGTGCCTGTTAAAAATCCGAATGTAGGTCTTATGCGATGGGAGAAGTCTCATTGGGATAAGATTTATGGATTCTCTTTATCCATGACTATGCACGAAGATACTTAATTTCACTCGCTTTTTACTTAAACACCCACCGTCATGCCCGATATATCTTGACAGAGGGTGTAGAGCTATGAATAAAATTATTTTTACGCCGGAAGATCTGAAAAAATGTATTGAATTTTCCGAGCAAGTTGATACGAGTTTGTATTCCAAAAGAAACCAATGGGATGCAGATAAAAGAAAAGCAGACTCTAAAATTGGAAAACTTGGAGAGTTGGCGGTTTACTATTCTCTAAAAGATAAATACCCAAACATTTCATACCCTGATTTCAAAATCTATCCTGCAAAACAAAAGTCATGGGATTTTGATTTAAAGGATGAAAAGTTTAATCTTCATGTTAAGACGCAGGAGTCATTACAGGCTTCAAAATTTGGAGAATCTTGGATTTTCCAATATGGAAATGGAAAGAATAGGCATTATGATAGGGAGATATTTGATCGTACCAGTCCCAATCAGTATATTGCTTTCGTAAAGGTAAACTTCATGAAGCAAGAGGGCGAAGTGCGAGCAATTGTGTCTCTTGATATGTTGCACGAGAATAAACTGTTTGCTTTACCAGTTTTAGAAAAACTTCAAGTGGCTAATAAATTAGCCGTGTATTATAAAGACTTAGAGAAGTTTGCTAATGATTTATGGCAATTATAAATGGATTATGTAAATTGTCCTAAATGTGATACAGAATATAAAGTGACTTGGGGCGATGAAAATATGGATATAGACTGTAAGTGTGGTGCAAAGTTAGTAGTTGTATATGATGAATATTATGACGAAGAAGCCAATGAAGAATATAGTTATTGGTGGTTAGAAGAAAGAAAATGACAATAACCCCATTTCGATATCCTGGTTCAAAAAATAAACTACTACCAGTCTTAATGGAGCATATAGATCGTGCTATGATTGGGCATGATAGTTTTGCTGACGTGTTTGTTGGGGGTGGGTCAGTATTATTAGAGGTGGCTCAGAAGTATCCAAATATACAGTTATATGCTAATGATAAAGATTATTGGGTATATTGTTTCTGGAAGGTTGTTTCAGATGTATATTCAATACCCTACTTAGACCTGCTCAACCTGATTGACCACCCGCCGACTCTGGAGCATTTTTATAAGTTGCGCGAGGAACAGACGACAGACGAGGTGCGATGCGCTTACAAAGCAATTTTTTTCAATCGCACGACGTTCTCAGGAATCTTTTACAGTGGTCCAATAGGCGGCAAAGAGCAAAAAAGTGCTTATCCAATTGGGTGCAGATATAATAGCAAGAAGCTACGCGCAAAGATTGGTAAATGTAGGGAGTTATTAATGGGAAGAACCATAGTAACTAACAAACATTTTGCGGAGTATGATCAGCTATATAATGATGCTCCAATGTATCTGGACCCTCCTTATTACAAGAAGGGAGACTCTTTGTATATAGAGAAGATGACTCCGGGTGACCATTTTGATTTGGCGGTATTATTGTATCAGCGCAAGAATTGGGTATTATCTTATGATGACTGTGATGAGGTTAGAGAGCTATTTGGCGCTCATGAGATTGTAGATTTATCAGCCAGATACTGTATTAATGGGAAAAAAGATAAGTGGGAACACAAAAACGAATTTATTATTCTTCCATGATTGATTGGACTTGCGTAAACTAATGCCTAGCACTAAAGAATTCGAAGAGGAAGATACTTCTCAATGTGTTTTACTTGAGTCTAATGGCGCTCTGATTACCGTAGATTATATGGATAATTATACAATAGAAACTGATGAATTTTGGGTGCATATAAATTGTGATTTTAATCCAGGCATAGATATCAAGCATAAAAAATCTGGACGCGCTATGTGGCGTTTTGACACCAAAACATTCTATGACATAACAAATATGCCAAAACCAGAGGAACTGACTGGTGCAGAACAAATAGATAGAATTTTGAATAGATTTTTTAATTTGAGGGCATTTTTATGACATATGATGAGTTTGAAAACAAGAATCTGTTTAAAAGCCCAGATATTTCTATTGATATTTCTATGGAGTATAGAAATTACATAATAAATATAAAAGAATATTGGGTATATTGGTATTTTTCTGGAACGGTCATAATCATCAAAGATCATAATAATCTACTTGAATTTCATCAACTGCCTATTGATTTAACGTTATTTGGTATAACTGGCGAAGACATAAAACACATAAATGTAAATCCACATGAAGTAGAGCGTAGAATTAAAAAATTATTATCTTTAAGGGCGTTTTCATGAAGAATGATGAATTATACGAGATGATTGATTATCAAATTAGAGAACAAATTTCTAAAGAGCTAAAATCTCTTTCTCCAGAAGAGAAAGATTGCTTTTATGATATTAAAGAACGATATCAAGAACTTTATGCGCGATATTATCAAGAATATATAGATGATTCTTTTGATGAATTATGCGACTCTATAGAAATTTCAGATACTTGGTAAACCATGACACCAAATAGTGTATTTAATTCTGATCCTTCAGATTTTGTAATTTATAATAGAAACAACATTGAAGTTGTTGAAGATTATGTTGGTAATTTTATTATTAGAACGAAAAAATACGTCCTATGTTTTTGGTGTACTGATGGCATGACATTCTTTAAGAAAAAAAGAGGGCAATTAAAGCCTTCGGATTATATTGAATATCAAGGGGTAACGACCAGTGGCAATTATGAAGATACAGTTCTTATTGGTAAAATGCCTCATCCTTTTATGGATAAGTTAATGAATTATAAAGAGCTTAAATCTGATAAAGATATAGATGATATTGTAGAAAGATATTTCAATTTAGTGGTATTTTCATGATTTTATTCAATTTATTAGCTATATTTGGTTTAGCATTTCTAATAAAAGAATCGGATGGTCCGTGGGGCATTATGGCTTGGATTAGAAACAGACTAATGACTAATAAATATGTAGGAGTTTTCTTCTACAAGTTATTTGATTGTTATTTTTGCGTTGGATTCCACTGCGGCTGGATCGTGTATCTGCTACAGGCGGAAAAACTGCAATGGAATTTTTTAATTTTGTGGGGGCTTGCGGGTGGAATTTTCAGCCTTATATTAGACGCAGCGCTGATGCGATTGTATTCTCAGCGCGGTGATTAGGGTATGTTAGTTTCCAATCTGTTCAACTTTGTTAGATTGTTCTTGAATTTTACTATCAACTTTTTCACCAAAGATTTTAAATCCAGCAAGTGCTACAAGTGCTATTACTCCGACCAAAATTATATATTCAACTAGGTTGGCTCCGAGATTGTCTTTTATCAATTTATTAAGCTTTTGCATGGTTACTCCTATACAGATGTCTTATAATTAGTTTGTCGAGAAATAGTTTCTATTCTAGTATTCATATATAACTTCGAAAGAAGAGTCGGTCGATAAAATCAATAAGACTATAAATAGTCGTCAGAACAGATAAAAGGACCTATAAAATGGGAAAAACAGCTTTGAAAGAGAGCGAAGTTTCGGTTGTTGTAAAGGATGTTCTTAAGAGATACACTCTTAATTTTACTGACATCATCAATAACAATAACAAATATTACAATCTGGAGATTCAAGAATCTAAAGATGGTAAGTTTTACCTATACACTCAGTATGGGCGCGTTGGCGGAACTGCTGCTAAAGAATATCGTATTTGCTCTGGGCAGGCTGACGCAGAATCTGAAGCGCAAAAGATTATCAAATCAAAATTGAAGAAGGGCTACGTTGAAGTTAAATTAGTTCAAGCGACTGTTGGTTCTGATGTAGCACGATCAAAAATTGAAACTTCTCAAGTATCTGTTGAAGATCTGAAAAAAATTGGCGTTAAGGTTGCCGAAGATGCCGCACTTAGTAAGTTGCACCCGCAAGTTAGCGATTTGATTCGTACTTGGTTCGGTGTTACCGCCGAATTCGTTGAAATGAATCTTGATACAAAGAAGTGTCCTCTTGGTCAATTATCTGCTGACTCTATCATCAAAGGTCGTGATATCCTTGAAGAAGCAAGAAAGATCATTCACGCCAGTAAAAAGGACGTGGCAGAATTAAATAGATTGACAAATCTATACTATTCCAACATTCCTCACAATTTTGGATATACAAGAATTAATGCCGATGTTTTGCGCCTGGATGATGACTTTAAGATTGATAAGGCATTTGATATTCTTGATGTCTTTTCTAACGCAAAAGACGTTGAAAAGGTTATTTCTAAGAAGAGCAATGTTGATTCTCAGTATGATACTTTGCATGCCGATCTTCAATTCATTGATCCGTCTGAGCCAACTTGGAAGTGGATTGATGCTATGTTGAATAAAACAAAAGCACATAATCATCATTTCTTGGGCAATTTAAAGACTCATAAGATTTTTAAAGTTGCTCGTCACAATGAAGAAAAGAACATGCTTGCTGCGGCAGAAGATATTGCGAGAGCGTGTGGCAAGTCGCAACCTTCACAAGCATATGCGTCTCTAGTAAAAGAACGCCCTGATGTTCCAAAGGAGTTGCGCAATCTATATGAAAAAGCAAATATCCTTCCAGGCTGGCACGGAACTCGTAGAGCGAACATGATCGGTATTACAACCAAGGGTCTTTTGATTCGTCCTTCTGGTGTTGTTCATGCTGGTTCGATGTATGGTGACGGTATTTATTGGGCAACTCAATCCACTAAGTCTATCAACTATTGCGATGTTAAGGGCTCTTATTGGGCTCAAGGGACCAATAAGACTGCGTACCTATTCTTGGCAGATGTTGCTTATGGCAATTACAAAATGGCAAACGGAGCACACTTCTATTCTAAGAAATCTATTTCTCCTAGTCATAGTGTATTTGCACAGGGCGGAAAATCTGGAGTTATTAATGACGAGATTATTACATATACTCCTTCTGGTCCCGGTCAACAACACTGTTTGCGTTACATCATTGAATTCGAAACACAAGTTAGATAATGTGGTGTAATCATGTTTTATCATGTTTCATTGCAGAAAGAAACTTTAGAAGTGGGTGATGTAAAATTATTTACACCAAGAATTCCCATAAATGGATATCTTGATGAAACGGGAAAAACTATTGAGGATTATATCACGCCAAGAGTTTGTTTAAGTCCAACTATATTTGGTTGTCTAGTTGCAAGTAATGGGTGTGATAGCCCAGCGTCATTATACTTAGATTATATTTCTACTATATCTATATTCGCAACGAATGATATACCAAATATCTTAAGACCAAGGCAGGTTAAGAAGAAAGTTCCTGACAAATATAAAGGCATCGTACCTGATTGTCATGTAACACATGAAGTCTGGTCTCTAGACCCAATCAATCTAACACTCATACATAAATATAATTGGACCACAAGTCTTAAAGATAAAGCATATAGATCTTTTATGATTTCTGTGTGGAAGGACGAGTATAATCGATATATGCCAAAGAGATATAGAATATGAATATATTTGTGCTAGATAATGATATTGAACTGTGCGCGCAATATCATGTTGATAAGCATGTGGTGAAGATGATTTTGGAAACAACGCAATTATTGAATAATGCGTTTGTAAAACATAATCCAATGTCAAGTCCTATTTACAGACCAACACATGTAAATCATCCTTGTTCTATTTGGGCGTCCAAGACAAAATCAAATTTTATTTGGCTAAATAATCTTGGTTTGTCATTATGTAAAGAATATTCTTATAGGTATGGTAAGATTCATAAGTGTCAAGAGATATTAGAGCGTTTTGCTAAGAAGGACTTCCTTCTTCCAGATGGTGAATTAACCGAATTTGCAAAATGTATGCCAGACGAGTTTAAATCTGATAATGTTGTTTTCTCATATAGAAAGTATTATATGGGTGCTAAGCAATCATTTGCTAGCTGGAAGAATAGACCGATACCTGAGTGGTGGAGTGTAATATGATAGATATTGTTACTGGTAGTATATTTGATTCTAAAGAAAAGTATTTGTGCCATCAGTGTAATTGTATTACAAAACGCTCGGCGCATTTGGCTCAAACAGTATTTGAGCATTATCCATATGCTGATGTATATGCTGCCAGAACTGAACCAGATAAACCAGGCACAATTATTGTTAGAGGCAATGGAGAAGACCAAAGATTTGTAATAGCTTTGTTAGGGCAATATTATCCTGGCAAACCAAAATATCCAAATTCAACTTTGGATGGAACAAAAGTTAGAGAAAAGTTTTTTCATAAAGCCCTAATGGCTGTTGCTCGCATTCCTGATTTAGAAAGCGTTGCTTTTCCGTGGCGTGTAGGCTGCGGAGCTGCTGGAGGAAATTGGGAATATTATCTTGGCACCATAACGAATTTCTCAAGATATATTGAGAAAACGCAAGGCGCAAAGGTAATAATTTATAGACTTGAAGGAGAAGAATAATGTTAACAGATCTATTAAAGAATTTAAGTAAAGCAGTTTCGTATGCGTATCGTAAGGATGCAACCTGTCCTGGAGTGTTAGTTTCCACATTAAAAGATGGAAGTATTTATTCTTCTGTTGTTAGATATGGTACTGGAGATGGATTCAAGAATGGCAAGAAAGTTGTCTGTAAAAGCGTTGCCACTGATGTGGAAACTGCCATATCAGATCTATCTGATTTGTTTTTGGATCATCTAGGAGACGCTGAGCTTAATCCTATTGAAGTTTTGCGCAGCGCTAGAAAAGTAAAGTAATTATGACTATAAAATTTTACAAAACAAAAGACCCTTATGGGTATATGAGTAATTTCTATAGATCAAGAATGTTTATTGGTGGTAAATGGTGGAATACAATTGAGCACTATTATCAGGCAATGAAAACTGATTTTGCTGATGAACGAGAAATGGTTCGTACTGCCAAGACTCCTCGTATAGCTAGAGATATTGGTCAAACGGTAACTATGCGTAAGAATTTTGATGATGATAAATATCTAATCATGAAGGCTGCCGTTTTAGCTAAGTTTTTACAACACCCAGAACTTAGAGAGCAATTGCTTTCTACTAATGATGAAGTGCTGATTGAAGACTCTCCAGTAGATTATTATTGGGGATGTGGTGCCGATGGTTCTGGCAAGAATATGTTGGGCAAGGTGTTGATGGAAATTAGGTCGGAGTTTCGTCATGACTGATCTTAGAAAGAATCCTAGAAAATTCCAGCATTACGATGTTGCTTTCGATAAAGATGGTAATTTAATGGAAACGTATTGGGAGCCGCCCGATCCATCAAAACCGCCGCCTTCATGGACAACGGGTCCAAAAGGTTTAAAATATGAGCCAAATTGTATTTTTTCTGATACATTTGAGTTTGTTAGGTGTTATCCTACAAAGGGATCTGCTCATTTTTTATTTAGGTCACTAAATACTGGACGTAAATATTCTATGTTTCTGTCTGATTTCGAAGATGTGATGAAGGGGAAACGACTTATTGATGGTCATAAATTGCAAGGAGAGTTTACTTTTTGTAAGCGAGGAATCTCTCAAGGTGTGCGAATGATTATCGAAGACCAAGATCCGTGATTTTTAAAAAATGTCCGCCCTTGCGCGTCAATTTTTACGACATACATTGTTGACATGAGAGCGGCACGATTTGTTATGCGGGGGTTGTTTGATCTTGGTAAACCAATAAAATGTAGAAGTGGTTGGTTGTGGGAATTAGAAAATGAACCAAGTAGAATCTTGAAAGTAACTCAGGATCCAGATCCTGCCTTTCTTAAAAGATTTAATAAGATATTGTCATATTTACAGCGGATAGATAGCCCGTCTGTAGTTAAGGTTCATGAATTTGGGGTTGCTAAGAAAAATGGGGCTCGCTGTCAGATACCTTTCCATTATCATGTAATGGAAAAACTTAATCCTTTGCCAAAAGGATCTTATGTTCCTCATGAGATGTTTACAGAGTTGCTTTCCTATTATTATCGTAGCAGGCAAACAATTCCCTTTTTTCTATCTGACAATATGATAAACTTCATAAAGGATTTGAAGAAACTTAAATATAAGTATTGCGATTTGCATTACGATAACATAATGCAAAATGAAGTTGGAAAATTCAAGATAATAGATTTAGAGGCTTTTTTAGGCTAAAGGAGAACGGAAAATGTGTGATAGCAAGCTAAAGAGTGTGATTGATTCGGTTGTTTCTGATTTCGTTAATAGCGGGGTTTTGTTTACCGCTCTTGATGTGAGTAATAAGGTTAAGGAGACTGTGCCTTTTGCCCGTCATCGTGAAGTGAGAGATGAAGTTCGTCAGGCGTGGTTGAATGATATTGAGCCGCATGGATATGGGCGCTCACCAATTACTGTGAATCTTTCTGATGGATCTACAGCAGACGCACTACTATACCATCCCCTTGCAGACTCTTGGGATTTGGATAATAAATATGATGCGCAACAACGAGCCAAGACTGCGGCACGACCTGTAACAGCGGCACCAGCGACGGTTACAGTTGGCACTAACAGTGTTAGCGTTTCAGATAGCGGCACTATTGTTACGGCTCCTGCGACTACTCCAGCGCCTGCACCAGTTGTTCCCGCACCAGTTGTGGCTATTCCGGCACCAATGAATGCTAAGGATTTGTGGAATAACCTATTTCAAGTTCAACCATCTTTGTTTCCACGCAGATAAAGGTCAACTATGAGCGCAGCGTATATTGTATTATCTATTGGCGATGACTTGCGTGATTTTGAAATAGAATGTCACGCAGGATTCATGAAAGCCAATGAAAGGGCATTGGAAATTGCTAAATGTAGATGCCCTCATATTCCCCCTACAATAAATCCTCAAGAGGAGAAGATTGATGATGGAATAGTCTGGACGTATATTAGTACTTTAAGTAATTACGTTGCGGTTATATTCCAATATATTCAATCTCCACAAAAACCAAAAGGTTTTGTCAAGTACGGGGATGAAGATATATTGAATAAATCAACTAGTCCAATGGCATATCCTTGTTTTATAGCCGATGGATATCACCACGGCAAACAGGCACCACCACTTCCCGATGATCCTGCTAACAGAGACCTTCCTGGTGGATGGGACTATAATGGTAAGCCAATTACTATGGCTACTGTTATTGATGATCCGTATTGTGTTTATGACCATAGGCTATTAAACTTAGAACAAAAACGAGCATTAGTAATTGCTAGGGCTAGAAAACGACCAAGACTATCTGTCAATATTCCGGGAATCGGAACCTTTTTACAAAATGTAGTGTTAGTGGAATTAAACAATCATAGTGTAATTGGCGACTTAATTATTGATGCAGAAATCAATTGGTTGGATGATTTCTTGGGAGAGTTAAAAAGCAAAAATTAACGACTAGCTTCTTCGAACCAATATTCAAAATCTAATATCATTTTTAGTCCGCGAAGTTTTAATCCGCGCATCAAAGAACCAGATCTATTTCCCCCAAATCCCATTTCGCGGTTATAGGAGAGTATATCTGCATAAGATTCATAATAAATCTTTTCGATATTATCTTTGTTTGTAGAGGATTTTTTGTTCTTTGTCTGATTAAAAAGAACCAAGTTTGGTGGAGGGGCTTCTTTTAATAACTGTATTACTTTACCATAAAAACTGTATGGAGAGACATGTGCCTCTGCCATTCTTAATTCATGGAATTTCATACCAAAATATCGCATAAACATTGTCTCTTTGGGTCTTTTTTCAAAATACTTGATTGTTTTCAATGATTGATAATCAGACTCTAGTCCTAGTTCAATAGAAAGCGCATGTTGATCAACTTTGGTAGCTAATTCTGATTCTTGTGGAGTTGGCTGTGGACCAGCTCCGGTCATTGCCGGATTAGAAGTTATTGGATTTTGTTGTTGCTGTTGGTGAAACCTTCGAGCCATTTCTTCTAATTCTGGAGATAATTCTACCATTTCATCGCGCTTTGGCGCCGGGGCTTGAGTAACAGGCTCGTTACCAGGATTAGTCTGATTTTTAAAATCAGCTAACTTAATAATAAATCTATCTGCTAAAGCCATTATGGTGTTATAGGTCATTTTAATCCCGCTATGTTATACATATTAATATGAGAATATTGAATACTACCTAGATTCACTTTAGATAAAAATACATTATGACAACTTTTTTCGACGCAAACCAAGTTCGCTTGATATTAAAAATGAAATTATCTAATTATTCTTGGTATAATGATTGTCATGTGGTAACATCTAATGATTATTCAGATTATATAGTACTAGTTGGCGTAAAGAGAATAGATGCAAAAATTAGAAAAATAGTCACTAATCGTATGAGAAATGTGATTATAAAGTTGAAAGTGGATTAATTATGCCTATAAAAATACAAAGGGTATCTGATAAAGTATCAAGGAAATATAGAATGAGAATCTGCCATGTTTCTGACACACACGGAGGGTTTCCAAAATTATTGGGACCTTTTGATGTAGTGGTTCATTCTGGGGATTTTTTCCCTAATTCAATTGCCGTAATGAACAGAAACGTTACACAAGAGATGGCTTTCCAATTAGATTGGTTAAGCCAACGACTTCATAATATAAAACAGTGGTTACAAGACCGCCCGTTTCTTTTCATACTTGGTAACCATGATTTCTTACATCCGCAACTAATGGCACAAACTCTCGGCTCTTATGGGATAAAAGCTGTTAACTTGACTGATCAAAGAGTTGAGTTCGGCGGGGTCGGTTTTTATGGATTTCCATATGTTCCAACAATAGATGGAATGTGGAATTATGAAAGAGAGCTTCCAGAAATGGAGGTGGAAGTTGACAGGATGGTTAAAGAGATAAATACAAATTATGTAGACGTAATGGTTACACACGCGCCAGTATATCAGACTCTAGATTTAACCAGGGGTAATGCTGTAATTGGTAGCACCGTTCTAGCAAATGCCTTAGATTATAAGATAAGTAAAGATATGAAGCCAACTCATTTGCTGTGTGGTCATTGTCATGAAGCTAATGGTGTTGCAATTCGCGGGGACGTGTTAATATCTAATGCAGCCACCACGTTTCATACGGTAGAAATAAAATGAATATTAAACCAAAAGACATCAAAGTAAATTTGCCAATAGTGTTGGGGTTTGAGGATTATCAAGAGATTCCTGCATTTGCGGCAGCTATAAATACTATCATTCATGGTAAGGTCAAGGTTAAGTGTGAAGACTTAGGAATGCTTGGGTGGCAACACATGGGGATTTTTTATCTTCAACGCAATTTAGAATTCACAGAATTACGTGAACAGTTTGTTGATATGATTGACAGAGAGGTAATGTCTGCCGAGGCTGCATGTGGTACGGATGGCAAAGAATATCAAGAAGAACATTATGGCAGAAATAAATAATCCATATCTTACCAAAAAGCAAATGCAAAAATTGCCGACTCATAGGTTGCTAGCTTATAAACGCAAACATTTGTCATACAACACTTACGCATTTTGCGGATTATGTGATGGTCCTTGCGCCAGAAATGCCGTAAAATATGCGAAAGAAATTGCTGAGTGGGAAACTGCTTACAATGATATTAAGGAAATTCTTTCAACAAGAGAACATATAATTCGATGAAGAAAGAAGACATATTAAATCTTGTTGGGGCTACTTTTGGCAGGTTAACTGTTATAGAAGTAATTCAAATACCATCTAAACATTTTAAGTACACACTTAAATGTCAATGTGAATGTGGCACTATTAAGAGCTATAAGATTAGTGATTTTAGCAGTGTTCGTTCTTGCGGATGTCTTCGCAAAGAAAAATGGCGTAAAGCATATTATGCTTGGATAAAAGATCAAGATAGGTTAAATAAATGATAGTAGCATTTACTGGGCACAGACCTGATAAATTAGGTGGATATAATTTACCAAACCCCACTTATATTAAGGTTTGCCGGGCTATTGACAAACATTTGCGAGAAATCAATCCTAGTAAAGTTATATCTGGAATGGCTCTAGGAACAGATCAGTGGGCAGCTAATATAGCAATTAAATTAGGGATTCCGCTAATTGCAGCTATTCCGTTTGAAGGACAAGAAAAGAAGTGGCCAGAAAGGTCTCAGAAGGCATACAATTATTTATTGAAGAGGGCAACTGATATTGTTTATGTTAGTCCCCCAGGATTTTCCACCGTTAAAATGCAATTGAGAAATGAATGGATGGTAGATCAGTGCGATATATTGATCGGTGTGTATAATGGATCTGCGGGAGGGACTGCGAACTGTATTAAATATGCGGAGTCTCTAAAATTGTTCGATATGGTGCCTGCTAAAAAAATAATTATCATCGACCCAAATAAATAAAATAGGAGGGTGTTGACAAACAAAAATCACGATTTACATTATGGGTAGGCGAGAAAATAAAGTTCTCGATATATTACTAGTAAGACATACTAATATTGGGCGTGTGGCGGAATGGCAGACGCAGAAGTCTCAAAAACTTCCGGGGGTAATCCCCGTGTGGGTTCGAGTCCCACCATGCCCACCAAATAAGCTTAAGTGATGTAACTGGTAAACTTGCAAGTCTCAGAAACTTGTGCTCGAAAGGGCGTAGGGGTTCGAATCCCCTCTTAAGCACTATGATAATTTAATATGCTACCGTGGCGAAACTGGCAGACGCCCTAGACTTAGAATCTAGTGTCCCGAAAGGGGCGTGGAGGTTCAACCCCTCTCGGTAGCACCATATGCTAAGGTGGCGTAACTGGCAGCCGCGCTAGTCTAAGAAGCTAGTACCTGTAATGGGTGTAGGGGTTCAAGTCCCCTCCTTAGCACCACAATTAATTTTTGCCAGGTTTTTTGGCAGCTTTAGAACTCTCAATTGACGGATACTTAGAATGTACTTTACGTACCACTGCGTTAACTAATGATTGTAGTGACCCTTTGTACCAGTCAGGAACCTTGCTATATTGATTAACTCGTGCAATGGCATTTCTTGCTTGATCAATATTGTTAATTGGGAAATGGTCTTTTTTATCTTTGGCACTTTCGGCAGGAACACATACCGTTCCACGATTTCTGGTTTTAGCATTGGGATCAAGCTTCTTGTTTGCAGTTTTGATTAGTGCTTGTTTTGCTTCATCTTCAAATGCAGTTGCTAAATCCAATAAATTATCTAAATCGTAGTTCATGGTGTTCCTTATGTTTTCGGTATAATTTTATGCCAATAATTTGGCAGATAGTTATATGTTATTGTGGTGTTGTGAGGGAGCTGGTGACCCCGGATGACTGTGAATCATTCAATGACGAGATCGTAACTCGTACAACACACCAAAATGGTCCCATCGTCTAATGGCAAGGACGTCAGCCTCTCACGTTGAGAATACGGGTTCGAATCCCGTTGGGATCACCATAATGGGTATGGGACCGATTAACCATTTAGTAGAAACGAGAATCGGGAGCAGCAGGTGTAATTCCTATCATATCCACCACGTTTGATAATATATGCCCCATGCAGCGGAACTGCAGCAGAGTCTTCTAAACTCAGCCAAGAGGTTCAACTCCTCTATGGGGTGCCAATTAGCCCCTGTCGTAATGGATTTACGCAAGAGTCTACGAAGCTCTTTGTCTAGGTTCAAATCCTAGCAGGGGTGCCAACTAACAATTGAGGTAAGAACAATGTTAGCCCATGAACTAAGAAAAGTGGCAGAAAAAGTAAGTGACGCTAAATCAGAAGAGAAAGCACAAGCTGCCGCCGAATTTCTTAGAAATCGAGCAGTATCAAGTGCTCAATTAGGAAATTTTTCAATGAAAATTGAAACGTCCAAACTTACTTTTTCAAAAGATATTTTGAAAAAAGCAATGACCATTCTTAGTAAAGAAGGGTTTGCGTGCAAGATAGATACTGAAATTACAGCTTGGTATAGTAATATTGATTGTGATAGTGAAGAGTTTTTGTATATGAATTGGTAAATATGTCCCCGTAGCACAATGGATTAATGCAGCGCGCTACGAACGCGAAGATTGCAGGTTCGAGTCCTGCCGGGGATACAAGAGGCTCTATAATGGAGCCTTTTTTATTTTGTAGATTAAAGGATTATATATGTCTAGACCTAGTTTTATTACAGCTACAGATGTGGCTCGTTGGTCAAAAGAAATTGATGAAGATAAATCATTACCACCAGGCTTATCAAAATCTCCAGTCATACGAGAAGTATGTTTTGCTGGACTTTGGCTTTGTGAACAGTTAACTGAATTAAATTGCCCCAGATCTCTTATTGTGAGAATTCAATATACCGCAGGTAAAGTGTCTTTCGGTAGAGACGCTTGGGAAATTCATCAGCAATTCTTAGAAGGTTACAAGAACAATACATTGGATTTTGCCGTAGATCCAACAAATATGAATTAATTTATTTATTATTTGGGGATTGACGCCGCAATTTGCGGTGATTATATTATTACGAGATTTAAACGGAGAAGATTATGGCTCAGACTCAACAACAAGTAATGGTTACCTCTGACTTCAATTTGCAAAAATTGAGTACAAAAGATTTGTCAGAGCATATTTCTGCTGCAATTCAAGTTGGCAGTAATATCGCAGTATTTGGGCGCAGAGGAACCGGCAAAACAGAAATAGCTAAGTATCAAATTAAAAAATCTGGTTTGAAGGAAGTTTATCTAAATCTTTCTGTTTTAGAAAGAGTGGATATGGGTGGTTATCCAAATATTATGGGAGCTAACCTACAACGCAAATTCGTTGAGTTTTTGCTTCCTCAATTTTACGAAGAGATGGTAGATGGTAAAGAAGGTGTTGTTGCCTTATTGGATGAGGTGGATAAAGCAGATACAAGCCTTTGGGCTCCTCTATTAGAGTTTACTCAGTTTCACTCTATTAATGGTCGCCCCTTACCACAATTAAAGGCAATCATCATGACAGGTAACTTAATTTCAGAAGGTGGGGCTAGACCTAGCCTTCCTCTTCTGGATAGATCTGAAAAGTATCTAGTTGAAGCAGACGCATCTTCTTGGCTAGAATGGGCTGGTAAGATGGGTCATATTCACCCATCTATCACCGCTTATATCACAGACCATCCAAAAGATTTGTTTGGAAATGTAGACCCAGATGATAGATACGCCGATCCTTCTCCTAGAGGTTGGGACCGAGCTTCGCAATTACTATATAAAGGAGAAGCCCATGGTTGGAGTACCAGCCTCTTAAATAGTAAGGTATCTGGTTGTGTAGGTAAAGATGCTGGACTCAAGTATTCTAATTATTACGAGCACTATCAGCAACTACTGCCTATGATTGAAGACCTGTATCAAGGCAAGAATATAATTGATAGATATGAGCCATTGGAACCAACCAAAAAATTAGTTGCTTGTATGATTACATGTGCAAGACTAGCGGCACAACTGGATCAGTCCGAAGGCGGTGAGTTACCTCCTTCAGTCCATTATGTTGGCAAATTCTTACAACAAGTATCTTACGAAAATGTTTTAGTCGCTGTTCGTAGCCAAATTCAGATTTTACGTTTGGTTAAGTTCAGTCTAGATGAGCATCCAGAGTGGGAAGCCGTTTTAAATAGAATCAATAGGCAAGTTGAGGACTAAACCTATCATCGTAACATGGTATATAACTATTTGGGGTTAATATGAAATTTTCCAGAGTGATAGGTAAAGTTGACGATAAGCTGGTTGCCAAGGCTGAAGATAAATTATCTAAGGTATTTCTTGAGCTAGGCACAAGATATAATAATGAACATATTGGTACTGGAATGGGTGGTGATCCATTAATCTTTGGACTAATGTATCCAATAGATCACATTTGTACTTTGAATATGCCAACAGCGGCGACAGATGGTAAAAGATACTTCTGGAATCCTAAGTTTGTTGTCAAGACAAGTACTCGTGGTTTGCGCATTATCTGTAGCCACGAAGCTTGGCATGCGATCTATATGCACCCTCAAAGAAGAGGGTCGCGTATTCCTAAATTATGGAATATTGCGGTTGATTATATTGTCAATGGTACTTGTATGGAAGACTTAAAAGCTCGTAAACTTAATCCACATGATGTCTTTACAAAAGAAGTTGGAAGATATATGTGCCTTAAAGATTATATGGAGCTTTTAAAAGATCCATTCCATCCACCTAAAGGGTGGGAAGATTTAAAGTTTGGTCAAGATAATGATCCTCATATTAGTCTTCCGAAGCCCGGCGAAGATAGAGATCTAACCCCTCAAGAACAAAAAGAGCTTGAGAGGAGAGAGAAGGGCGTAAGATTTTACTACGCCGATCCTAATCTTGATGAAGAATTAAAACGCCCAGAAAAAATCTATGATATGCTATATAAACTCCTACCCAAATGCCCTAAGTGCGGAAGTGTAGGGCTTTATAAGCCGCCAAGTAAGGGCGGCAATAAATCAAAAGGAGATGGTAATAGCCCAGGAAAAGATAATGGAGATAAGGGAGATCCTGGACAATGCCCCGGCTGTGGAGGGGAAAAAGGAACATGCCCTAATTGTGGTGGGGGCTATGATATTTTTGGATTCGGAGCAACACTTGATGACCATATAGATGCGGAAGAAAGTGAAGAAAAGCTTGCTAAAAGAATCTCTGATGCCATGGAAGCGGCTAAGAAAATGGCTGGTCATATTCCTGGCTCTCTCGAAGATGAATTGGGCAAACTTACTGCTCCTAAAGTTACATGGCAAGATATTATTCGTACCCGCCTTATTAAGGCTAGATCAGGTAATGGCAGAAATGATTGGACCAGATTCAGAACGCGCCCAATGTTTGCGGGACTTTTAGTTCCTAAAAGAAGAAATTATTTTGCTCATTTCGGATGCCTACTTGATACTAGCGGATCCATGAGCGCAGAGGATATGGCATTTGGTTTATCACAACTGTGCGCCTTGGATGAAAAAGCAGAGGGAACGATTGTTCCAGCAGATGCTAAGATATACTGGGATAAGGCAGTTAAGATTAAAAAAGCTAATGCTGAAGAGATCACAAAAGTTAGACCTTACGGAAGAGGCGGGACCAAGTTTGCCGATTTCTTTAACGATTATGAAGAGAATATAGGTCATTGTGATTTTCTTATTGTAATCACAGATGGGTTTTTATTGGATTCTGATTTTGTAGAAATGAAAAATCCAGGTAAGGATGTCATCTGGCTAATTACCAGTGGAAGCGTTTTTAATCCTCCATTTGGTAGGGCATTTGATTTAAGAAGTTCATGAGGCATCACAATGGGCGTAGATTATTATCAGTGTGATAAGTGCTCGCGCGGCTTTTTCAAGAGAATAAAAAATGAACATTAATGTTTTAGTAAGCGCTGGAGGTCTTTTATTTCTATTAACCTTTGTACATTTTTTTGTAGATTGGTTATTTCAAACCCATAAAGAAGCGGTTCTAAAAACTAGATCTACTTTGATTAGAGCTAGACATTGTTTGATATATACTGTTGGCTTTATTCCAATATTAATTTTAATGAGGCTTGAATTATGGGAACTATATACTGCAATTATGATTCTGTTCTTTTCTCACTTCCTAGAAGATACATATCTGCCAGTTTATTTGTGGGCGAGATACATTCGTAAACCACCAGAAATGTTTGAGTTAAACAAATATAAGGTGGTATTTGAGGGTTCGCTCATTGATTATCCAGCCAATCATAAAGATGGTTTTATGGAATTTTCTAAGACCCCTCTCGGAAGAATTATAATCATTACCGTAGACCAAATAATTCACATAACATTCTTGATTCCTTTAGTCTGGATGGCTCTGAATTAACCTGTTTTTATTTTAAAAATTAAGCGGGCTTGACTTTAATTTTTGAAGATACAAATTGGTTGCGTAGGGCGACGGTGAGTCGCGAGGCAATTAAAAATAATACGCAGTCTAGGAGATAGGCATGAAACTTAGTGATATTAGACCGACGATTGAAACTTCTGGCGAACTTGAGGAGCAGTTCTTTTCTATTCAAGATCAGGGAATGATTTTCGACATCTTGCGAAACAAGATGTATTCAAATCCAATTCTAGCCATTTGTAGAGAAATCTCTTGTAATGCTAGAGATGCTCACAGAGAGGTTGGTACACCAGAAGTTCCAATTGTGATTAGTCTACCAACATCCCTAGAGCCTTTTTATAAGATCAAGGATTTAGGACCGGGTATTAGTCCTGATCGTATGTCTAACATTTTCATTAAGTATACGGCAAGTACCAAGAGGGACGATAACGTCCAGACTGGTGGATTCGGGTTAGGAGCAAAGACTCCGTTCTCATATAGTGACACATTTACTATCGTCACAAATTTTGAGGGAGTACAGTACAATTATGCTTGTTTTATTGATGAAACCAAGGTCGGTAAGCTGGCTTTATTCTCATCTACGCCAACGACAGAACCTAATGGAACAGAGATTATTATCCCTGTTAAGCCAGTTGACTTCAAACATTTTTCTGAATGGACAGAACATGCCACTAGACATTGGGATGTAAAGCCGCTTATCAAAGGCGGCGCCTTGTCTTACCAAAAAATCGACAAAGTAATTGAGGGAGATAATTGGGCAATTGCAACTTCTCCAAATTCATGGCAGCGTGAGGCGAAGCTAATTATTGATGGCATTGAATATCCTCTTGAACTATCGGCTCTTAAGACATATGCTGACAGTAAGATGATTGATTCTGCCAAAGGCAATATCTACTTGTACTTTAATGTCGGAGAGTTAAGCTTATCGGCAAGCCGAGAACAGGTTTATCTTGACAAGTCGACACAAGAAAAAATTAGAACTCGTTTAGATGAAATGGTTAACGAAGTTAAGATTAGGGTCGTTAATAAGATTGAATCTTTCCCAGATTTTTGGACGGCTAACCTATATTACCGAAATGAGTTAAGTACAGCATTTAGTAATATTTCATTCCTGGGACAACTATCTTGGCATGGTACGCCACTGTTTAGTTCAGGTTATATCAACATTAATTGCCCAGTATTCATCTTTAGCAAGGGCAAGTATTCAAGAAAATATGGAACAGACCCTAACAGGATTACTCGTTCTGGTGGAAACAAATCACTTAACTTTGAAGCTGATACGGCTATTTTTGTAAACGATCTTCCGTTAAAGGAACCAACAGGGCGCCATCTAAAGAAGGCTTTTGAAGATAATCCATCATTAAAACACGTATATGTCGTGTGTCCAGATGCCAAAGTTACTTTAGATATTCTTAATACTAAGTTCCACTTAGACCTCATGAACCCAAGGCAGCTCTCTGAAGTTACCAAGGCGTCTGGTCGTACTTATAAGGGTTCCAATACTTCTAGGTTGATTTTATTTAAACTGGACCCTATAAATCAACATTTTAAGCAGAGCAGTCGAATCGCTTTAGACGAAGATACCAACGATAAGGTTCTTTGCAAATTACGAAAAGATTCTTATGGAAATAATAGGGACGCTATTCTTAAGAATGGTAAAGTGTTAAGTCAGTCAGGATTTAAAACGCTGCTCTCTATGTTTCCTTCCACATCTTTTTATGGTGTTGACGCAGATATGCCAGAAGATAGATTAGAAGATGATTTTTCAGATTTCATCGGGCTAGAAGATTTTATTAATTTCAATGTAATCTCTAATAAAACAATTAATTTTGTCGAGATTAAGTTCGCCAGATCACTTGTATATAAGGTTGATGAAAGACAAGTCAAGCACGCAGAAAAAATAAAGAACTTAATTGTAAATCCAGACAGTCTGTTTCTTAAGAGAATAATTCTTCATGAGAAAATTCGTAAACTTGGCGATACAAATTATGGTTTACTAGATATTTATGAAACAATTAATGGCATTATTCCAGAAGATGATCTTGAATTATTCAAGAAGAATAACGAGGATATGGACTTAGAGGCAATAAATTCTAAGTTTGACCAAAAATATCCTTTAATGCCATACGTTAGCACATATAGGTACAATGATATTATTAGTCACTTGGTACAATACGTCAACTTAATTGACGCTGTTTAATAGGAGAATGACAATGGAAAAAAGAGTTAAGGGTTGGTTGATTACGGATCAGAACATTACGGTTAATTATGATGGGCAAACCCACATCGTTGCCCGTACAGACGCACTGGCTGACAAGCTTATTGATGCGGTAAAGACAAATAAGTTGGAGGAGATTCCCAATCTTATTTCTGCTGCAAAACGAGTAGAAACGTTTGGAAAGGGAAACTTCGTCGTTAAGGATGGGCAGATTCTTGTCAATGGCGTACTGGCTCCTCCAGTTCTTGGCGATAAGATTGTTCGATTCTCCAATGAGGGCTTACCTTATGAGCCTCTTGTGAAGTTTGCAGAAAATCTTCAAAAGAACCCATCGTTCCGAGCAGTTAACGAACTATTCCAATTCTTAGAGAAGAATGATCACCCCATCACCGACAATGGTTGTTTCATTGCCTATAAGAAAGTTCGTAAGGACTTTTTGGATGGGCATACAGGAACAATCGATAACTCGGTTGGAAATACTGTAGAAATGCCTCGCAATCAGGTTAATGAAGACCCAACCCAGACATGCAGTTATGGTTTGCATGTAGCTAATTGGGATTATGCAAATAACGTATATTCTGCTGGTGATTCTCCAGTAATGCTAGAAGTTGAAGTGAATCCTGCTGATGTTGTGGCAGTACCAGTTGATTACGATCAAGCCAAGATGAGAGTTTGTAAGTATGTAGTCTTGGGAGTGGTTGATCATGAGAATTCTGATTCTCCTCTTCGTGTAACCAGAACTCGTGCAGCAGTTGATGATGAATCTTGTTGCCATTGTGATGGGTGTGATGGGTGTGAAGATGATTACGAAGATGAAGAAGAACCTTGCCCACATTGCTGCAACTATGATTGTTATGATGATGAATGTATGGACGATGAAAAAGAAGATGATTATCCTTGGGAAGATGAATTGAAGTAATTCCATAATCAAATGGACAGAGACCATATCAGGCATGAGTTCAATGGTTTTTCTTTTACTTTTATAAATGTGAACCGCAACTTATGGATACATATCAGTTGTCCTATGTCTCACCTGCGAGTCGGTACACGACACTTTATTAGGCAAGTAGATACGTTTCGAGTTAATGAGGCGGTATTAAATGATGAGAGAATTTGGAAACTTGGATATCCTTCTTTGCCTGAAGAGTTGAGGCTGTATATTCGAAGATTTATTAGGTTGTCGGCTTTTTTATGAAAAGTTTGGAGAAAGAATGAGTAATATCGCTATATTGGGTGCGTGTTGGGGAGATGAGGGTAAGGGACATATTACTCATTCATTTTCTAAAAAATTCGATTGGGTAATTAGATTTAATGGTGGGGCAAACGCTGGTCATACAATTTATCGTTCCCATTATAATGGGAAGCGAATAAAATACGTTCACAACCTATTACCTTCATTTGACTGGAGAGAGTCGCATCTTAGATGTTTTTTGGCACAAGGCATGGTAATTGATCTAGAACAACTTCATACCGAAATAATGAGGATTGAAGAGGAACAGGTGCTTTCTTGGGGTCATAAGTTTGGAGATATAGCTAAAAAAGTATATATTGATCCTGATGCTTTTGCCGTCTTGCCTGAACATAAAGAAGAAGATGCGAAAACCAACGGTCATATAGGTTCAACTAATCGTGGTATTGGTCCAGCATACAAGAGCAAGATATCCCGTAGCGGCACACGAATTAAAGATTTATTGCGAGATAAAAATGAATTTGCCATTAAGCTTCAAGAGATGGGCGTACAATTCAAACACGTTTTAGAATTAAAACGAGAGTTTTCTAAAAGTAACTTGTTGTTTGAAGGCGCTCAAGGAGTAATGCTTGATATTAATCATGGCACATATCCTTTTGTTAGTTGTAGTGATTCGACTGTATCGGGCATTGGAGCTAGTGGATTTAATTTTGTTAAGTTAGACAACGTATATGGGGTTGCTAAGTGCTATTTAACCAAGGTTGGCGAAGGACCATTTCCCACTGAACTTCAAGGCGAAGAGGCGGAACATTTAAGAAAAATTGGCAATGAATATGGAGCGACGACTGGTAGACCTCGACGTATTGGCTGGTTTGATTTGCCCGCTGTTAAGTATGCATGTGATAAGGGCGGTATTAACAATTTAATCATAACCAAGCTAGACATTTTAAATGGCATGGAACATGTAAAGCTTTGCGCCGCTTATGATAAAATGCCAGTGTGTCCATCTGATTTTTTTGACGCTAAAACTCAATTAATTAGATTTGCTGGATGGAAAAATTCTAAAAGATCTGATGAAACTGCTTCGTTCTTAGATTATATCAGCAATTTCTCTGGATGCCCCGTAAAGTATATTTCTACAGGAGTAGATGACGAGGATATTATTGAGTGGTGATATATTCCCATATCATTATGGGATCTGTTCATCTAGATAAAATCAATACCAAATTCAGGCATTTAGTCGATTTGCTTATGTTTTCTAATCGAACAGATATAGATCTGCAAGATTTTGAAATATTATTCTATGATAATTATTCTATTAATTTAGATTTTCTGTTAGATAGATTCAAGAAGTCTTGTGAAATTTTTTGGGAAAACAATGAATCTTTCTGGATTGATAGACTATCTTTTTTGCTCAAATTAAATGACAAGCCAGTTTCTAAAGGAATAGAGAAACATTTAGAAAAAAGAATGTTTTCTCTTGTAAGAAACAAGAACGATATAAGTGAAAAATATGATTTGGCGTATGTACAGTTCATAGCATATTGTAAAGTTATGTTTTATAGACAAGAAAGTTTATTATCTGTTAAAAATTATCTAACAGAGCTTCCAGCCCATGTAACAGCCGAAAAGCTAATAAAGATCGTAAAATCATTTATTCCAACTGTATTTAAGAGCATTGATGAATATGCGGCTACAATATCTCATAAGATAGTACATTCGGCTAGAAATTTCGAGATATTACGGGCTTTAGAGAAGCAGGGCATCATAATTGATAGGCAACCATTGGTAAAATTAGCAAAAGAAATAATGGTTGAACGAGAGAGAAGCGACAAAAATATATTAGCCTTTTTCTCGTTGATTAATGATTCTCTCATATTATCTCAATTAAAATCCGATTATACGTCTAATAATAGACTGTCTCTAATGGATTTTTTATCCAACTGTGATTATAGAATTCTTGAAGATTTTCACCTTAGAAATATTAGAAATATTATTTCTTTAGATGAAACTATAGCGGATGAGTTATCAATTATTTACATCAACAAACTATATGCAAGAAGAGTTAGCCATAAGCGCGCCAATGCAGATAGAATTGTTAGATTATTAAATACATTTCCTGAGATATCTCCAAAAAACATATTGGCTCATTTGTCTTCAAACAATAAGATGTATGATATTAAGTATATGATTTTAGCATTTCCAAATCTACGAAAGCTTGCCGCTTTCATATAAAGGGTTTACCATGTTATGGAACGAATTAGAGTATGACACTCAGAGCACAATTCTGCTAAAAATTCTCAGCCTCATAGATGATGAACGAGATAAGAAAACGCGTGCCGCATTAATGGCAGCATTTCTTGAATTAAGAATGTGGAGTAACTTCCCATGTCAGGTTATAGAAGAAGAGTCTCTGACGGTAGCCGAGGCGCAAGATCAGTATGAGGATTGTTAAAGAGTTTCATAGCACTGAATATGCTCAAAAGATATCACCAGGATATGATAATCCGTATATAATATGGGGGCTTGGTGATGATGGCAATCTTTATGCTAAATATAGTGTTTCTGGATATCATTCAGAAAAGAATTGGCACAGATCGGACTTAATTAGATTTGGTTTAACTATTGGAGAAATGAAAAGAATAGTTAATGAATTTGGTCATTTAATAATTTTTACCTGAGAATAAAATATGAAGCACATTGTAATTGATACTATTATAAAGAATAGTCCACATTTAGGTTGGGTTGATGGGCGAACCGTACTGCTTGTTCGTCATGGTTCTCATGCTTATGGAACTAGCACGCCCGAAAGTGACGAGGATTTTAAAGGGATTGCAATCCCTCCAAAAGCATATTTTTTGGGCTCTCAGCTTCGTTTCGAACAAGCTGAACTTCATGATCCTGATGCTGTTATTTATGATCTGAGAAAGTTTTTTGTATTAGCGGCAGACTGCAACCCTAATATCATTGAGGTCTTACATACAGATCCGTCTGACCATTGCATTGTAGACCCTATTGGTGAGATAATCTTAGAACATAAGTATGATTTCTTATCCAAGAAAGTAAAACATACCTTTATGGGATATTCTATCTCTCAATTAAAGAGAATCAAGACTCATAAGAAATGGATTATGAATCCTCCTAAGACACCACCTACCAGAGCAGAGTTGGGACTTCCAGAACAGACCTTGATTCCTCAAGACCAGTTAATGGCAGCGCATGCTGAAGTACAAAAAGAATTAGATAGATTCCAATTTGACTTTTTAGAGGGTCTAGATGATTCTACAAAGATTGGTATTCAGAACACGATGACATCTATGCTTGCTGAACTAAAAATCACTTCAGATCAGCATTGGCAGGCGGCGGCTAGAAAGATTGGATTTGATGATAACCTGATTGAAGTCATGAAGCGTGAACGAGAATATTCTGCCAAAAAGAAGGAGTGGGATCAATACCAAAACTGGAAAAAGACCCGTAATCCTGCGCGTGCAGCTTTAGAGGAAAAATTCGGATATGATACCAAACATGCCTATCACTTGGTAAGATTAATTCGTATGTGCAGAGAAATACTAACTACAGGAAAAGTTATAGTAAAACGTCCAGATAGAGAAGAATTATTGGCAATTAGAAAGGGCGCTTGGACATATGACCAATTAATTGAGTTCGCGGATAGTGAAGATGCCGCACTTAATAAACTGTATGCTACCTGTGACGTTCTTCCAAAACAACCAAATAAAGAGAAATTGGATGCATTATGCATTCAATTAGTAGAGAAGTCACTGTCCAAGTATTCTTGGTATAATGTTCAGAAGTTTTTAAGAAAGCTGGTTTAATAGGACATGATTGCGTTATTATTAACTGCAGTTGTTGAAATTGGATTTGCGCTTATAGTTGGCGTTATATTGTATCAAATATTATTGTCTGGTCCAATTAAGCGTTGGCTAGTAGCTAGGCGCAAGAGACATGATGCTTTTAATAGTGCCAATAATATTGCTCAAGTAAAACTATTATCTGAAAATGTAAAAGACATTGAGAAGTTTATTGAAAACAATGCTACTTATTTATCAGGTGAGATTATAAAAAAGCTGGTGGCAAGACTTGAATACCTTAAAGCTGATAAGGTTGTTAAAGATGACGATCTAAAGAAGAGGGTTCAAGTCATGTTGCCGGTTTTAGAGAAAGCATATGAAGATGCTGTAGAGATAGAAAGCGGAACAAGGAAAGTTAGGAGACGATAATGAGTCAAGTTTTAGTTGTTGATGTTGAATCAACTTGTTGGGAACCAGCATATACCCAACCAAAAAATGAAATTTCTGAGATTATAGAGATTGGTGTTAGTGTTGTTGATATTAATAGGCTGACAATTCTTTCTAGCGAATCGATCCTGATAAAGCCCCAACGATCAAAACAAAGTGATTTTTGTATCAGGCTCACTTCAATTACTCCTGAAATGCTAAAAGATGGCATCACTTATCAAATGGCTTGTCATCATCTAGAAACCCAATATCAATCTTATAATAAGACCATGGTAAGTTGGGGTGATTATGATCGAACGATGTTCAACCGATGCTGCTCGGAGTACGGTTGTAAATACCCTTTTGGCAAGCGCCACATGAATCTTAAAAATACTTTCACCATCCTACACGGGCTAAGCCGTGAGCCGGGAATGGACGCTGCCTTGAAGATGTTAGACATTCCACTAGAAGGTACGCACCATCGAGGTGGAGATGATGCAAAAAATATAGCAAAGATTTTGGTTCATACTTTATCTAAGTTTAGACAATAAAGCATAATGCCTCACTTATTTGAGTTATTAAGACGATTAGAAAATCCAATTGTACCTGATAACTTGGTTTCACAAATTAAAAGTGATCATAGTAATGATATCCATATGGTGCAAACTTATTTTATCTCTAGGATAAGAGAGGGTATAAGTTTTCAATCAGTGCTGAATATTATGACTCATAGCGAAAGATCCAAAGATCTTCTTTCTATAGACGGTCAACTTAACGAAGTAATAGTTTGGCAGTATTTCAAAAAAGAACATCCAGAGTATCTAATTAATTTGATTGATAAAGATCCTAGATCTAAAAGACCATTGAAATTTGATTTAGCATCTTATATGTCAGAATTAACAATAACCGAAATTAATATGGCAGTTAGCGATATTGCAGGTTCTACCAATATTGAAGAACGTGATCTATATTATCTTATTATAAATTCTTATTGGCAAGACCATATTAGATCTGGTGTTAGAGAGCAGATGCTCGTGGACAGTTTAACATTAAAAATCAAATATTCATTGTTGTGTGATGCTATAAAAACTGGTCACTGGATTTTCCCAAAAATTAGAGACCATATTGAAAATAAATACTTCTATAAATTCATCCAAGATAGGTTATCAGATAATTCAGAATTGTGTATGGCAATAAGACAGGCTCCGTTTAGCATTTCTTTTATGTGCCACCCTACGTTTCAAAAATGTTTATTTGAAAAATACCTGCAAATACCAAATACTATACAGTATATTTTTGAAAAAGCCATTGAGCAATCAGATGCTATACTCTTGTCTTCTATGGGCGGCGTGTATAACAAAAAAGAAGTGTTAAGAGCGTTAGTTCTAATTGCAGAAACGACCGGGCAGATTAAACCCATGGATGAATTCATTATAAAATATAAGACAAGTAATGAGATCAAAAATCTAATCCCCTTTATATGACATAAGTCTATGTTATATAGATATATGATATTTAAAGGGAAAACATGACAAATGCATTAAATCTGCCAGAGATAGACCAAGAACAAGCCTTTAATCTAAGCAAATTTTTTATCAAGTCACAAAAGAACTTATTTCTTTTTGGACGACGTGGCGTAGGTAAAACGGAGATTGTTCTACAAGCAGCAAAGGAATGTAATATTAAAGTTAATTACATCAACCTTAGTGTTATTGAGCGTCCTGATTTGGCTGGCTATCCAGATATCAATGCACCAGGAGATATGGTAACGTTTAAGTCTCCTTTTTTTCTACCTAAACTAAGTGACGGCGAAGATGCGGATAGTATTATTCTGTTTGATGAAGTAGATAAGGCGCCGTGTGAAGTTACCGCTCCACTATTAGAAATTTTGCAATTTAAAAAGATTAATGGTAAAAAGATTAATGTAATATCTTGCATTCTTACTGGCAACTTAATTAATGAGGGAGCGAATTCTAATCTGGTTAGCTCTGCATTATTAGATCGTGGAGCTAAATACATTTTATCTTTTAATTTTGAAAAGTGGGTAGATTGGGCAAAGACGCACAATGTACACGATTTAATCTTGGGATTTTTAAGAAGCAATCCAGAGTTTGCTTGTGGCAAAACTGAAGATATAACTTACGCTAACCCGTCACCTCGTGGATGGACATTAGCTTCTGATGCATTAATACAAGCTAAAGAATTAAAGATAATTGATATTGATTCTGTAGCACAAATTATTTCAGGATTTGTTGGAAGTGAGGCTGGATTAAGATTCAAAATTTGGTATGAGCATTATAGAAAATTTGAGCCATTTGTTTATTCATTGATTGAAAGTGGATCTATGAATCTAAACTACCATGAACTGACTCCAACAGAGAAGGTGGTGTTTGTGGTAACGGCTTGTTATTTTGCAAAACAAAAGGTGTTTCAAGATCCTAAATCTAAAAACAGATTTGTTTCTTTGGAACACTTATGCAACTTCTTGCTATCTAACAATGTAGATCATGAAGTGCAAGTAATGGGTCTATATAATTCGTTTGATTTCGAAATGATCGCCCAGAATAGACTCTATGAATGTAAACCATTCTTTGAGCTATTTCAAAAATTAAACGAAAATATCACGCTAAAAAAATAGCTGCCACCCTTGACTTTAATTTTTTAAGATACACATTGTGTTATGAGGAGAGCTATGAGTACAGTTTTACATGTTAATGATAGTGATTTTGAATCTGAAGTAATAAATTCTGATAAGCCAGTTCTAGTTGATTTTAGTGCTTCATGGTGTGGACCATGCCAACGATTAGCTCCCATCCTAGAACAGTTTGCGGTTCGAAATGACAAACTAGTTAAAGTTTGTAAACTTGATATAGACGAATCTTCGCAAACAGCATCACGATATGCAATCAGAAGCGTACCAACAGTTATGTTGTTTGTTAATGGAAAACGAGCGGATACAAAGGTTGGGTTAGCTTCATTAGCTATGCTAGAATCAATGCTGACATCCGCACTTAGTAAGTAAGGTAAATTAAAATGTCAATAGTTATGGGCTATCCAGCCTCTGTCTATCAATATTTATTTATATTAGCATGAGCGAGTATAAAAGGAACTGTCCTAAATGTAATAAAGAAATTCTTTATAAGCATAAGTGTAGTTTTACTGTTGCCTTAAAAAAGGATTCTGTTTGTAGATCTTGTATGCAAAGTGGTAAGAATAATCACTTTTTTAATAAGAAACACACAGTTGAATCAAGACAAAAAATGAGTAGATTTCAATCTATAGATAGACAATTTACTAATGAGCAAAAAGAACAGGCAAAACAACAATTATTAAAAGTTACAAATAATCGTCCATTATATGATATTTGGTTAGAAAAATATGGTGAAAATATTGCTAACCAAAAGTTAAATGATTTTAAATACAAACTTTCAAAAAGAAATTCTGGTGAAGGAAATCCTATGTTTGGTAAACCATCACCACAAGGTAGTGGAAATGGTTGGTCAGGATGGTATAATGGATGGTTTTTTAGATCTATTCGAGAACTATCTTATATGATATTGATAATAGAGAAGAATAATTTAAGCTGGGCAGTTCCAAATAAAACATTCAGGATATCATATTTAGATCATACGGGAAAGAAAAGAACTTATCTTCCAGATTTTATAATAAATGGCAATAAAATTATAGAAATAAAACCAACTAAGTTACACAATTCACCAAAAATTATTGCAAAAAGCAATGCTGCCAAGAGATTTTGTAGAGATAGGTCATTTAGTTATGAAATTGTGGATCCAGAAGTATTGACTTATGATCAGATATTAAAGTTATATTTTGAAAATAAAATAAAATTTCTACCAAAATATGATAAAAAGTTTAGAGAAAGATATTTAAATGAGTAAAGTTATATTAGTATGTGGCGCGCCCGCATCTGGTAAAAGCACTATCACAAGAAATTTGGTACAAGAACAAGGATTCATCTCTCTTAATAGAGATACAGAAGGCGGCACAATTGTTTCATTACTTCCTAAAATGGAAGCTTTATTGAAAGATAATAAAGATGTAGTTCTGGATAACCTATTTCCCACTGTTGAAGTTCGAAAACCATTTCTTGAAATGGCTAAAAAGCATGGAGCAACCATTAACTGTGTATTAATGGGAACATCTATTGAAGATGCTGCTTTTAATGTTATTCAAAGGGCTTTTGGAATTATTGGCAAGTTTCCGTCTCCAGAGGCAATAAAAGAGGCGAAACATACAAATGTTTTCCCGCCCCTGGTACTATTCAAGTATAAAAAGGAATTTCAAAAACCAACACTTGCTGAAGGTTTTTCCAAAATTGATACGATTCCATTTGTTCGCAAGGATGATCCTACGTTTACCAATAAGGCTGTCATTGTAGATTATGATGGCACACTTCGTGAATGTATTGGAGGAAATGGAAAGTACCCTGTAACAAAAGATCAGATTAAGCTAATGCCTGGTCGTAAAGCTGTGCTGCAATCCTATAAGGATAAGGGATACCTTTTACTTGGAGCTTCTAATCAAAGCGGCATAGCTAAAGATGAGTTATCTAATGAAACTGCTATTGAATTATTTAAACATACAAATAAACTATTAGGCATTGATATAGAATATAAATTCTGTCCACATAGGTCTGCTCCATTATCTTGTTATTGTAGAAAACCCATGCAGGGCATGTTTATTGATTTTATGCTTAAATACAAACTAAATAGAAAAGAATCAATTTTTGTAGGTGATATGACAACAGATCGTACGGCAGCAACAAGATTTGGTTGCACATATATAGACCAAGCCGAATTCTTTAAATGATCATTAAATGCATTATCAAAATTGAAGATTTGGAGAAAGTATTATGTTGGATGAAAAAGATGATGCGTTGACTGATAAAGAAAAAAACTATATTCAGTCAATGGAAAAAGAGCTTAAGCACATTTGTGATAATGATAGTGATACTGATGGAGAGGCATACGCAATGTTTCGTTTGCAAGACAAAATCAGCAATCTTAAATCATATGCACAAGATAGAAAAGTTCTCCAAGATAGGAATATTTCATTTACTCCAATATCTGGAGGATTTATTATACAGTCACCTACAATGGCATATCGTAGATATTATTACTATGTCAATTCTTGTAAGTGGAGACAAGAAGGTAAATCTAAATACTATTTATGCAAAGACATAAATGATTTATTAGATAGATTCATTCTAAATACTATTTTTAAAGGCAAAAAACGGTAGGTTTTATATATGAAATGGTTGATCCTGTTATCTTAAGTGATGAATATATTACATTTATATATCCAAAATATTATGAAAAATTTAGAAAGAAGTATTTAAGATGTTGAAAGTCATTTTATGCGTAGGTATAGTAGCATCAGGAAAGTCTACTTGGGCAAAAGAAGAAATCAAAAGAGATCCTAGTATCATTAGGGTTAACAGAGATGATCTGCGAGTTATGATGTCTAATTATGTTTACTCGCCAGAGAATGAGAAGCTAATCATTGCGGCTCGTAATCAAATCATTTCTAATGCTTTAAAGAGCGGAAGAAATGTCATCATTGATGATACTAACTTAAATCGCCGTAACTTTGAAGATGTCTGTGCTTTGGTTAATAGCCTTGGCGTAGAATGTATGGTTATGGAGAAAGCATTCTATGTCGATCTGGATGAGGCAATTGCCCGCAATGCTAAGCGCGAAGGATTTGCTTTAATTCCTGAAGATGTTATACGTAAAATGTGGAAGCAATCTGGTGGAACACAACATAAGTTTTATAAAGGTAGAGTTGAGGTTTGCAGAGGAAATACTCTAGAATTTGATTCTGGAGAGCCCGCATCTACTGATATGAGTAAGCCTTTTGCTATTTTGTGCGATTTAGACGGAACTATTTCGCTTTTTAACCCCATTCGCAAGAATGGATCTGTTGAAAAGCGTCATGTTGGTGCGCCAGCCAGAAGCCCTTATGATGCATCTAAAGCAAATAATGATATGGTTAATGAGCCAGTTGCAGAAGTGTTAGAGAGAATGTCTGCTGCCGGATATCAAATCATATTCTGCTCTGGACGCGAAGATCGATACAGGGACCAGACCGTAGAATTTCTTAAGAAAAATGTTGGGTTTCCATATGAATTAATTATGAGAACAACTGGCGACTCTAGGAAAGACTCTATTGTCAAAGAAGAACTATATCAAAAATATGTAGCAGAGAAATACAATGTATTTTTAGTGCTTGATGATCGTAATCAAGTAGTTGACTTCTGGCGTTCAAAAGGATTTGCCTGTTGGCAAGTTAACCCCGGAGATTTCTAATGGTAAAAGTTGTATATAATGCATGTTTCGGGGGATTTGGTCTTTCTAGAAAAGCCGCTGAAAGGTTAGCACAATTGGGTGTGGCTGAAATGGATGAAGAAATAAAATCCAAAGACGAGTCCCCTCTTAGGTGCTTAGGAGAATGTTTTTCGTTACCAGGCGGAATAGAAAGACATGACCCGCGTCTTGTTCAAGCTGTAGAAGAATTTGGTAAAGAAGCATCTGGCGCCTTTGCTGACCTTAAAATAGAAAAAATTAAAGGCAAGAAGTATATAATTGATGAATATGATGGTAATGAATCGGTAACTGTCCCCTCAGATATAAAGTGGATAATTGTAAAATGAATAATAGAAGATATTCTCCAATTAAACCTTTCCCGCCACACTTGCCAAAAAGAACAGAATTTCGTCTTTCTTTCTCAAACGGAAAGGAAGTCATTTATAGAGACGTATCTGTACTTGGAGACTCTGAGATTAATCTAGAAGAATATTTTCGAGATCAAGATGAAGAACTTCCAAAAGATCCAGATATTAGACGATGGCAAAATTTATCTTTACAGGATATTGTAGATTTGGCGCCACCTAATACTAGATTATGTGATATTATTCTTGATATTGATATGCCAAGATACATGGAATATCTTGACCTTAGCTTTATCAAATATAATCGAGATCTAGATCGTGAAGATGAAGCATATCAAAAAGCATTACAAAAATACAATAAAGATGTGGTTAAATATAAAAAAGATCTTGCCAAATATGAAGAAGAATTGGAAGATTATGAAAATTGGGTTAAAGAACAAGAATTGGCTGAGCTTGAAGCCAAGATCAAAAAGTTAAAGAAATCAAAATAATTCGGTTGATTTATTAAATTTGACACCTAATTTTTAAGATTTATATTGTGTATAGAGGCGAAATTACACATGGCAAACGCAAACAATGCGGACGGCGTGCAGCGCAGCTATACGATTACGGTCCCATATCAATCTAATAAATTGCCCGAGCAATTTAAACCGAACCTAGATCCGCCATATAAAGATTTAGCTGAGATATGCCACGAACACGATATCTATCTTTGTGATCGATTGGCTAAAGAATTATATGGAATACAAGATTTGTCATTACATATAGATAAAATAAAAGCAATTCTAAATTCAAAAGAATAAAAACAATGTTATTAGTTCAAACATATCTACAGACTCATTCATTTGCTGAACTAGCTGAAGAACATGGCGTGTATGCGTCGTTCTCAAAATCAGGACACAAGTTCTCGTTAAACTATGATCAGCTTGAATCAAAAGAGTCAGATCTTTTAGCACAACAATGTCGTGGGCTTATCTTGTCCGCTGTGGACGGAAAATCATATCTACCTCAATCAATTGAGATTAATGAGCGCCGAACCTACGATTTAGTTGTGCCTGGCGCGACAAGAGTTCTGGCATATCCTATGAATAGATTCTTCAACTATGGGCAGGGATCGGCGGCAGATGTTGATTGGGCTGATCCTAAACTTGCTATTCTAGAGAAATTGGATGGAACACTTACGATTGTTTACTATGATATGTTCACGGATGAATGGTGTGTTGCAACCCGCTCGGTTCCTGAAGCTGATATTATTATTGATAGTGGTTTCTATACATTCAGATCTTTATTCGAAAAGGCTTTAAAGGATACCAATGGTATGTCATTTGAGGACTTTACAGAAAGACTTGATCGAGAAATTACTTATTGTTTCGAGTTAACTACTCCTTACAATAGGATTGTAGTTGATTATAAGGAATCAAGAATTAC
>Ga0066639_10000362_pt1 | contig 38977 bp, 50 predicted proteins | sample CryGeyCG2114_010_2_FD_59504 | JGI IMG/M metagenome (GOLD analysis project Ga0066639, IMG submission 59504) | Groundwater microbial communities from aquifer - Crystal Geyser CG10_big_fil_rev_8/21/14_0.10 | ecosystem: Environmental > Aquatic > Deep subsurface > Groundwater | place: USA: Utah...
CCTAAAAATTTCACTATTGGAGATTGTAATTCACCCCTTTCTTTTATAATAATATAAGCAAGACCCTTAGCTCCTTTTTCTTTCGCTACTTCTGTAATTTCATCTATTTCTTTTCGACTGAATTTCGCGCCACTATCTACTTTCAGAGCATGAACCACGCCTCCATTTTTTACTGCATCTTTAAATACTCCAAAACCACAATCTTTAACAAAATCTGTGATTGACTTGATTTCTAAATCAAATCTCAAATCTGGTTTATCAGAACCATATTTATTCATCGCTTCTTTCCATGGAATTTTTTTGAATCTATCTCCTTTTTCTAGTCCTACTAATTCTTTGTCGCTAAATTTCTTTGTCAACTCAATCATCAGTGGTTCCATAATTTCAAAAATATCTTCTTGTTCTACAAAACTCATTTCCATGTCTAGCTGATAAAATTCTCCGTAATGCCGATCCATTCTTGGGTCTTCATCGCGAAAACATGGTGCAATTTGAAAATACTTATCAAGTCCACCCACCATCAAAAGTTGTTTAAATTGTTGAGGTGCTTGAGGTAGAGCATAAAAATTTCCGGGATAAAGTCTTGATGGCACCAAAAAATCTCTAGCTCCTTCCGGAGAAGAGTTTGCGAGAATTGGAGTCTGTACTTCTATAAAATCTCGCTCAGTAAAATACGCGCGAATATGCTGAAAAAATTTATCTTTTACTTCCAGCATTTTTTGAATTTTTTCTCGCCTCAAATCTATAAATCTATATTGGAGCCTCAGAGCTTCATTGGCTTCATTAGCTTTTTCTTCATCAATTTCAAATGGAGGTGTTTTTGAAATACTCAAAATTTCCAATTTGTTAATTTCCACTTCAATCTCGCCGGTTTTTAATTTTTTATTAACCATATCGTCCGGTCTTGCTACTGCCTCACCCTCTGCTTTTATAACCCACTCACTTCTCAAGCTGTCGGCTAGTTTCCAAGCTTCTTTATTTTTGTCAGGATCAAAAGTTATTTGAGTAATTCCATATCGATCCCTCAAATCTATAAAAATTATCCCTCCATGATCTCTTCTTCTGTGTACCCAACCTGTCAGAGTGACAGATTTTTTTATATCTTTTTTGGTTAATTCACCACATGTATGTGTTCTAAGCATATTTTCGCTAATATTAAATAAAAAAATTAAATATTATTTTTCTTATTTTGTTATTTTTCTTATTTCTATACTACATTATTTTCTTAATTTTAGCAAGAAAAAACTGGTCGCAATAATCATCTTGCGACCAGTCCAAGTGCCTTGAGGGTAGCTCTTTTTTTTGACATATTGAGGTTATTTTTGTGTTCTTCCCCAGTCAATACCGTCTTCAGTATCAATCTTTTATTTTTTCCGACGGTTTTCAGGACAAAAACATAGCCGAAATATTGTATGCCAATAGCATCCTCCATTTCATCTTCTACTTGAACCTTGACGGCCTTTCCTCTCTTCAATGCCCTTAATAATGTACTCACTGAATAGATAAATGGCGCCTTTTTTTTCAATATCTGTTCTTTCGCATGAGTAGATATTCCAGAATTGTCTTTCTTGGACATTCTTTGTATCCTCCAATTTGCGTTGAAAAGCCGGCCCTAGAACTAGCAGCCGGCCACATGCTAATCCGTAACATTATCCATCAATCAATTCCCATCCATTCTCTTCCTTCTTTTTGACAAGAACTGCATCCTTGCCCTCCCTCTGAAGTTCTTCCAGCTTTTTTCTGGCTCTTTTCTCTTCAGGGCCAGACACTACCACTGCATCTACTAGAACGCCGTAATTTCCTTTTTCACTCATCTTTTTCCTCCCTTTTTCCTTGTTTGAGGTTATGTCTGAAAACCCACAAATAAATCTACTATATTTTTTATTTCACTTATTTGCTGTTTTATTGTTTTTATTTTTATTATTTTATCTAAATTATTATTAATTATAAATCTTATTATTTTAATACTATTATCACTTATTGTCAAGCTATCTTTTGCCTGACAATTTTTACAAACCATTCCTCCCTTGGAAATACTAAATCTATTTCCGTTTGGTTGAATTTTTTCTTTACATATTACACAATTAAAAAGCTCGGGCGAGTACCCGAGATAAACTGATAATTTTAATAAAAAACTAGAAACCAAAAAATCATTATTACTAAAATCTTTTTTATTTAAAATTTCAAAAAAACTTTTTATTAAATTATAAATATCTAAATTTTTTTCTTCTTCTTTTATTAATTTTAAAAAAATATTAATTGCTTCGCCTGCTGATTTTATTTTATCTAAATCATTTTTTATTTTTTGAAAAGAATTCTCACTCACTACTCCTCCAACATAATCAAATCTCTTGCCACGCACTACCATTATTTTTACAAACCCTTTTGGTTCTAGATGCCCTGCTAATTTTGAAGATATTTTTTTTGTTCCTCGAGCCACTAATTCCAGCCTCCCTTTTTCAAGACTATAAACCGTTATTTTACTATCGCTTTCTCGAAAATATTGCCTACCAAGTACTATTGCTTGTATGTTGTATGTCTCTTCCATAAGCTAATTCAATCTATCTAAATATGTTTGCAGTATCAACATAGCTGCGGTAGCATCTCTATCTGCTTTGGTTTTTTTGCCTCCAATCAATGCGTCAGCAGCTTTGCTTGTCAAGCGCTCATCTACAACCTCTATCAAGACACCTGATTTGTTTTTCAATTTATTGATAAAGTCTAAGGCATTTTCAGAGCTAATACTATTTTTGTTATCTAATTTTTTTGGCAAGCCTATTACAACTACATCAATTTCTTCTTTTTTAATCACGTCAAATAAATCTTCAATATTATTTATAACTTTGTATGGCGTAGCTATCTTTGTCTCGCTATCCCCAAAAGCTAATCCTATCCTTTTTTCTCCCCAATCAACACCGAGATATTTTACCAATTTATTTGTAGATTTAAATTTCATTTGTAGATTTAAATTATATTTTAGTCAAAATTTCACATCCCTTTTTGGTTACTGCCACTGTATGTTCAAAATGAGCGCTCAAACTTCCATCAGATGTCACAATAGTAAATCCGTCATCTAGCCCTTCCACTTCTGCGCTTCCTAGGTTTACCATCGGCTCAATTGCAATCGTCATCCCAGGTTCCAAAAAAATCTTTTTTACTTTTTTTTCTATTATTTCAAAATTTGGAACTTGAGGATCTTCATGCACAGCTGTACCAACTCCATGGCCCACCAAATCACGAACTACAGAAAAACCTTCTGCTTCTACATATTTCTGAACAGTTTTTCCGATGTCGTTTATAGTATTGCCTGGCTTAACTTTTTTTATTGCTAGTTTCAAAGACTTCTCTGTCACTTGCATCAATTTTTTTGCTTCTTTACTAATCTTACCAACGCCTATTGTTGCCGCCATATCAGTATAGTATCCTCTTGCGTCTTTACTATAAGGATATTCCATACCAACATCAACTCCAATAATATCTCCTTCGTTTAATTTTCTTGCGGGAATTGCTGGGGCATGGACTATTTCATTATTAATTGAAATACACAAAGCCGTGGGGAACGCTTTTGTCTCTAACATAGTTTTATACCCCTTGAAAGATGGCCTCCCGCCTGCTTTCTTTATTAAATCACACGCCATATTCTCTAAATCCATAGTGCTAATTCCAGGCTTAACTTCACTGGCTAATTTTTTCAAAATTTGCGCTAGCTTTTTTCCACCCTCTCTCATGGCAGCTATTTCTTTTTCGGTTTTTATAATTATCATAAATTATCACCTTCGGCGACCCGCACTACTTGTCCGACCGTGCCAATCAATGGCAAGCGGGCAAATGCGGGACATTCGAATAAAATTTGCTATTTTAATTAATTTGTAGATTTGAGTGCTCTTAAAATATCTTTTTGTACTTTTGGTATTTTTTGCTCGCCATTAATTTCAATTAATTGATTTAATTTTTGAAAATATTTAATAATCGGACCAACTCCTTTGTAATATACTTTCAATCTTTCTTTGATAACTTTTGGCTTATCATCATTTCTATGAAATAACTTTTTGCCGCATTTATCGCAAAAATCTTTCTTTTTTGGAGGATTAAATTTCAAATGATAAGTCTCCCCGCAAATACAAACTCTTCTTCCGCCCAATCTATTTACAACCTCCTTATCACTTACCTTTATATATATAGCAAATAGCTTATCATTATCATTTATAATTTTTTTAAAACGCTTAATTGCCAACCTCAGCTGATGTAAATTTCTAGGAAAACCATCCAAAATAAAACCATTTTTTGCATCTTTCTTTAATAAACGCTGATCAAGTAATTTCTCAGTTATATCATCAGAAGCTAATTTTCCTTTAGCCAACATATCTTCTATTTTTTTTCCAATAAGTGTTTTATTTTTTACTTCTTGGCGCATCATTTCTCCAGTAGAAACCACGGGGATATTTACATCTTCTGAAATCATTTTTGCTTGCGTTCCCTTGCCTGATCCAGGAGGACCCAAAAATATCAATATCATTTTTTTGTTCATATAAATTTTAACCTCTTATAATTAAATAAATAATATAAAAAATATAAATACTTACAAGTGTTGCCCCTTCCCACCTTCCAATGACATTTCTTTTTCCAACATAGATTAAAATCAAAAGTAAAATCGTAACCCCAATCAATATAATCATGTCAATATTTAGCGAAGCATTGTAACCTATTGTGTTTATTGTTGAGCTAATGCCCAAAACCCACAGAATATTAAATATATTCGAACCAACCACATTACCAACTGCCAAATCTGTTTTTCCTCTATACGCTGCCATGGCAGAAGTGGCCAGCTCAGGCAAAGAAGTTCCTACGGCTACTATAGTCAACCCAATTAGTGTTTCGCTCAATCCAAAAAACATAGCTAGTTCTACTGCTCCATTAACTATCCATCTGCCTCCTATAATCAAACCCGCTAATCCGATAATTATCATTAAAGAAGATTTCAAAATACTGTATTCTTTTGGATCTTGTTCGCCTTTTATCGCTCCAGCAATTTTTGTCAGTCTATTCTCTTTTTCTTTTGATATGCCAAAAGTATAATAAATAAAAATTATAAAAAACAAAATCAAAATTAACCCATCAATTCTAGTAAGCCCATTTGGTGCATCACGGTCAATAAATATATCATTGGCTAAAAATATAAGAGCAAAAACTGCTAAAAGAGAAAAAGGAATTTCTTTATTTACTGTAGCTTTTTTTACTACCAACGGAGCTACAATCGCTGATACTCCCAAAATCAACAAAGTATTTGATATATTAGATCCAATAATATTACCCAAGGCAATACCAGAACTTTCTCTGACGCTCGCTAAAATACTTACTACCATTTCTGGAGCAGATGTTCCAAAAGCTACAATTGTTAAGCCGATTACAAAGGTAGATATACCGTATCTTTTAGCAATAGATGACGAACCATCTACCATAATATCAGCTCCTTTTATTAAAAGAGCAAATCCAGTAATAAATAAAATAATGGTTAAAAACATAATTTAATCAAATAAAATATTTAAAATTAAGCAGCCAATTTTATATTTGTTGGTTTTTCGTTGGCTGGTTCTTGATCGTCAAATTTAGTCGGCTTTTCAATGTTTTCAATACTAGATGTCTTTTCTTCTGGAGTTGAAGAAGCTGAAGCTTGTCCGCCTTTTGTCTGTGGGGAAGCAAATTCGCTATCGTTGGGACGATTTGGATTGGCGGTTGTTCCTTTTTCTGTAATTTCTCCAACAGAAGCTTTTTTCTTTTTACCCAAGAGATCGCTTCCAGTAGCACTAACCCTCCCATCTTTTCTCTTTAGTCCAATATCAATCGTTGTATCAATTGCTCTCCTACTTTTTGGAATTATAATTTCTTCTTTTTTTGGGGTTCGTGATAATAATCCACGTTTTTTATTTATTACAATTTCTCCACCTTTATTGCTCTTCAACTTTTCAATTGCTTGTTTGGCATATTTATTTCTTAGAAGAGAAATAATTTTATTTCTTTTTGTCCTGTCATATTTTTTTTCAAAAAGTCTTTTTTTAATTAGTCCCTCGCTTAATGTTTCTCTTCCCACCATTTCGCCTATGTCTTCTCTAACTTCTTTTGCGCTTAATTCTTCCCCATTAACTCTTACTGTGTTTCCTACTTTTTCTCTAACGTCTCCTACCCTAACCTTATTAAAAAAATTGCCTTTGCCTCTTTCTACTTTTAGCTTCTGGTTCTTTAAGCTACTATTAGAAGAATTTTTAGTGCCTCCACCACTAGTTCCTGCCAAACCGCTTATTTTATTTATACTACCAAATATACCCATAAATTTATAATTATTATTTATATCTCAGTGCTTCCAAGCTGTTTATTTTGGACGCTCTGCGAGCTGGATAAAATCCTGTAATAAATCCTATAAAAGTAGAAAAAGTAATAACTAACGAAATAAACCACAAAGGGGTATAAAACATATCAATTGCTTCACCTCCTAGGGCTCTCGCTAAAATATTGATACCATAATTAAACAATTCTCCACCCACAAAACCTATAACTATCCCCCCTAGTCCGCCCACAAAACCTATGATTACTGACTCGGCCAAAAACATATTCCATACATCAAAAGCGGTCGCTCCCAGAGCTTTCATTATACCAATTTCTTGGGTTCTTTCAAGTAATGTAATGGTCATAGTATTGAACATTCCAATCGCACTAACTACCAAAGCAATAATACCGAATGACCCTAAAACTATCTGCACTATCTGAAATATTTGGTTGGCTTGATCAATAACATCAGATAAAGCACTTACTATAAAACCTTTTTCCATTATTGCATTTCTTGCTATATTTAAATTTTTATCTTCATCAACCTTTGCTTTTATTTTACTAAAATCTTTAATGCCGGTTTTTTCGCTAACAGAAAAAGGTATATAAACATAGTTTAAACTATCCTCTTCCACTATGCCAAAAATTTCAAAGCCATCTTCCAACTCAATAGAATTTCTTGAAATATTACCATCTTCATCTACAGAAGACACAAAAAGAGTAAATTGCGCTTCCTTGCCGAGAGAGTCGCCCGCCTCTAACCCAAAAAGTCTCAGAGCAGAAGAGGAAATAATTATTTTATTATTATCATTTTCTGAATAAAAATTCCCTTTCGCTAGCTTTGTGCCATCTAATTTAAAAAAATTATTATCTACAAAATTTATATCAATCTCTGTAGATATATCCCCTATATGCATCTGACCCTCGGAAGTAATCATGGGGCTCACTTCTTCGATGCTATCAATTTTACTGATTTCTCGAATAGCGTCTTCTCTTAATTTCAAATTTTCCATATCACCGGAAGTCACATCTAGACTTAATAAAGCGTCAGATGTAGTAATCTGCTCCAATATCAATCTTTGCAATCCATAACCCAAGGATACCAAAAATAATATCGCGCCAATACCAACGCTAATGCCAAGAATTGTCAAAGCTGTTCTTGATTTACTTGTCCTAAACATTCTAGTTGAAAGCCTAAATATATCCCGTATTAACATATATTTATTGTCTTGCTTGATTATTATTTGGTTGATTTGATTGAAGAGTTGACGACGGTTTTCCCATATTTTGCAAAGGAGACCCGCCTATCGTGGGTCTAATCATCTTTTTTCCGCTAGCTATTCCATATCCTAAGATAAGGATCAATTCTGTTTCCTCTGTTATAGCTCTGGCTGTTTTACTATTCAAGCCAACCCCTCCTTCATCAAAAGACAAATCAAGAAAATTATTAAATTCTGTTTTTTGAATTCTGTTGCCAATTCTATCAACAATCGCTTTTTTAATCCGTTCTGTCTGGTCTTCGTTTAAATTCTGATAATGTTCTCTGTAACAAGTTTTGAGTAAATAACCAACCAATTTTTCCACTTTTGTTTCCTCACTAACCTTTTCGTGCTGGCCTATTTCATTTTTTCTTTGATGAATTTTTTGATTCAAAAGATAAGCCATTCTTATGGCTCTATTTATCCTTCTGAGCATCTTTTCAGCAGTTCTTCGATCCAAACCTATTCCTCCTTTTTTGGCTGACCTATCCAAAATGTCCATAAACTCATCTTGCGAAATAGTTCCGAGAAGCCTCCTCTGAATAACATCCTCGAGAATTTTTGTTTCCTCCATATTCAAATTTGTTATGAAATGATGAGCAAATACTTTTGCTTTATAAGGCATTATAAGAATATTGATCTGATCAGAAGAAAGTCCATGGTAAGCGCGAAGCATATCATTGATTTCTGCCGTTGGAGCTTTCGGGGCTGCATATTTTCCTTGGATTTTGTGATAACGAGTCAAAAGTTCCCGAGTTATAATGCCATCTTTCATATTGATAATTCTATCTGCATATTCAAGATTTTCTGGATTATGCGTGACTAATATAACTGTCTTTTTTCCTTTCGTATTCAGATCTTTCAAAATATCAAGAACATTTTTGGCCGAAACTGAATCTAGGTTGCCTACCGGCTCATCGGCCAAAATAATTTCTGGATCATTTATAATAGCTCTAGCAATTCCTATTCGTTGCTGTTGCCCGCCCGATAACTCAGTAGGGACTTTATCAGCTTGTTTAAGTATTCCGAAGCGATCTAGAAGTTGCTTAGCTTTTTCTTGTCTTTGTTTCTTTTTTATATTTATAAAAATTTGGGGCAATGTCACGTTCTCCAAAACCGTCAAACTTGTAATCAAATTATATGCTTGATAAATTATACCTACTTCTTTTTTATGATAATTAGAAATAGCTTTTTTATCCATTTTTGATAACTCTTTATTAAACACAAAAATTTCCCCTGATTCAGGAGTTTCCAAAGCAGCTATAGAATGCAGAAGCGTTGATTTTCCGCAGCCAGAAGGACCAAAAATTATTACAAACTCTTGCGGAAAAATTTCTAAATCAACATTAATCAAAGCACGAAATTCGTTGTCTTTCCCCTTATTATAAGCAAAGTTAAGTTTTTTTACTTTTACTATTGGCTCCATTATATTAAGATAATATAAAAATAAAATAATAAAATATTATTTAATATTCGTATATTTGTAATTGATTTTTAATTCGTAATATTATAATATTATACCACAATCAAGGCCAAAAATAAAACTCGGATTTAGTCCCGAGTTTTATTTTATATTATCTTATTTTTTTAAAATCCTACCACCTAAAAAGCTACCAACTACATCCTAAATACTACATTCCCTCATATTCTCTCATAGTCAATTGGGATTCAATTTGCTTTACTGTTTCAATCACTACCGCTACTACAATCAAAAGGCTAGTCCCGCCAATAGCAAGAGATTGCATACCTGTAAAATATCTCATAATCAATGGCAAAATTGCTATAATACCAAGAAACAAAGCACCAACAAAAATAATTTTGTGGGTAGTTTTTGTTAAGTATTCACTAGTATGTCTGCCTGGTCTAATTCCAGGTATAAATCCGCCTTGCTTTTGTAAATTTTCTGCAATTGTCTCTGGGTGAAAAATAACTTCAGTATAAAAATATGTAAAAGCAAAAACTAATAAGAAATAAATAATCCCATAAAATAATTGATTTTGAAAAACAGCTATCACCCATTCAGCTCCCTTGGCAATAATAGCTGTTTTGGCATGTACAAAAAACTGAGCAATCATCGGAGGAAACAAAACAATAGATACAGCAAAGATTATAGGCATTACTCCGGCCATATTTACTCTAAGAGGTAAATGGGTGCTGGTTCCACCATACATCCTATTTCCTCTGATTTGTTTGGCATATTGAACCGGCACATTCCTTTGCCCCTCAGTAATAATTACCACACCAATTATGGTAACAAGGGCTATAATTGCAAATCCGATCAATATGAAAAGTTGTCCCGGATCAAAAGTAGCTAAGGTCTGCTGGATGACCTGTGGCAAACGAGAAACGATCCCGGCAAAAATTAAAAGAGATATACCGTTGCCGATATTTTTTTCTGTGATTAATTCTCCAATCCACATCAAGAAAACAGTGCCAGCAGTTATAGTGATAATCATAGCTACAAAATCAAACGAGGAAACGTTTCCCAATATTCCAGCTGATGACTGCCTAAGTATTGTTATCATGCCAAAAGACTGCAGAGCTGCCAATGGTACAGTCATCCATCTGGTCCACATGCTGATTTTTTGTCTTCCTTGCTCTTCTTTTTGCATTTCTTCAAGCTTTGGAATAATCATCCCTAAAAGCTGAAAAATAATTGATGAAGTAATATACGGAGCTACGCCCATCATAACAATGGAAAAATTCTGCATGCCTCCGCCGGAAAATATATTTAAAAGTCCAAGTATCTGATTTGAAGCAAACAACTCTTGCAAAGCTTGCATATTTACCCCCGGAATTGGGACATGAGCAGCTAAGCGGAATATAGTCAGCATACTCAAAACAAAAAGAATATTCTTCCTCAAATCTTTTGCTTTCCAAATTTGAATAAGTTTATCAACCATTTATATTTTAATAAAAATTATTTTTCAAGTTTCTTTTTCACGCTATCGCTCATTTTCACGCCCAAAAATTTCAAATCCTTTAACTTCAAATCTCCTTTGCCAAGTATTTTTACGTCTAATTTAATATTATCAATCAATCCTTTGCCTAGCAATATTTTTGGAGTAATAACATCATTATCTTTAAAATTTTTATTTATATCAATTAAATTAACTACTTGATCTTTCGGCTTACTTGAGGTGAAACCCCTCTTTTTTGGTGTTTTCAAAAGAACTTGCTTCATACCAAGCCTTTTAAGACCGCTTACTCCGGCTCTTGATTTTTGACCTTTAAGTCCTTTGCCACTATAAGTACCGTGGCCTGAAGAATTTCCTCTTCCCACTCTTTTTCTCTTTTTCATAGAACCCTTTTTGGGGCTTATTGTATTTAGCGATAATACCATATTTTTAAATTCTTATTCTTTTTTAATGTCATTTTCTTTCTGTTCTGGTTTTTCGGCGTCTATTTTTTTTAAATTACCTGAATTGTCTTTCTTTTTTTCTTGGGGAACAACCTTCTTTATACTATTAAGCGCCCTTAGTGTGCATTCAGCAATATTAATCTTATTATTTGTGCCAAGGTTTTTACTAGTAATATTTTTTATACCAGAAAGCTCCAACATTGTACGAATAGCTCCGCCAGCTATTACACCCTTACCTTTGCGGGCTGGTTTTAACAAAATTTTTGCTGCGCCTTTTTTGAAGTATATTTCATGAGGAATAGTTTCATTAACTATCGGGATTTCTATTGTATTTTTTTTAGCCTTGTTCACAGCCTTAGCAACTGCCATGGTCACATCAGCTCCCTTCGCAATACCTACTCCAATTTTTCCTTTTTTATCTCCAATAGTTACACAAGCTCGGAAACGCATCCTTTTTCCTCCAGCCATCACACGAGTCACTCTGGCTATATCTATTATTCTCTGCTCAAATTCATCTTGCCTAACATTTTTCCCGAAATCTTTTCTTCTTTTTTTGAAAGCCTGTTTTTTCTTTTCAGCATAAACAGAACCGGAAGAACTTTTTACTGGCTTTTTATCATTATCTTTTCCGCCAACTGACATATTTTTATTTTGCTCTTGGGCTACCTGCCCGCCCCCCTGAAGGGAGCTTGTTGATATATCTGTCATATTTAAACAATTTTATTATTTAAAACTTAAGCCCTCCCTCTCTTGCTCCATCTGCTACGGCTTTTACTCTGCCATGATATTTGTATCCACCTCTGTCAAAAACTATTTTCTCTATCTTTTTATCTTTGGCTTTTTGGGCAATTAATTTGCCTAATTCAAAACTTAAATCTACTTTTTTGCCTTTGTTTTTTATTTCATTGCTACTTGCACTGACTAATGTCTTTCCTTCTTGATCATCAATTAATTGCAAAAACATCCCTTTATTTGATCTAAACACGCTTAATCTAGGACAGTCTTTTCTCCCTTCTATTTTTGACCTAATTTTTTTCTTTCTTCTCTCGTACTTTTGATTTTTTGCTTTATTTATATCCATATTTTTTTTAAAAAAATTAAATCTAAGCACCCTTAGTAGCAGTTTTTCCTTCTTTTTTCTTTATTACTTCATCAATATATTTAATTCCCTTTCCTTTGTAAGGCTCGGGCTTCCTTATTTTTCTAATCTGAGCAGCTATTTCTCCAACCAACTGCTTATCAAATCCTATTATAGTAATAACATTGGCTTCGACCTGAGAACTTATGCCTTCTGGCAAATCAAATTCTACAGGATGAGAAAATCCAACATTTAAAACTAATTTTTTACCTTGCAAAGCTACTCTATATCCTACTCCGTTTACTTCTAATTTTTTTTCAAATCCTTCGTTAACACCTATGACCATATTATTTATTAAGCTGTAAAAAAGACCCCAAAAAGCTTTTTCTTTTCTGTCTTCTGAATTTTTTACACTTACTTTAAGATCTTTTTCGCTGATATCTACTTTTACTAAATTATGCAATTTCTGTCTTAGCTCTCCTTTCGGACCCTTAACAATAATAAAATCTTCTTCAATTTTTACTTGAGTTCCTTCTGGAATATTAATTGGTTGTTTTCCTAATCTTGACATATTTATAAATTAACTTAACTTGATTTTTTTAATAAACTTCACAAATTACTTCCCCTCCCGTTCCTTTCTTCCTTGCCTCTTTATTTGTCATAAGACCTTTGGGGGTAGAAATAACTGCTATACCCAGATTATTAATAACTCTTGGGAGATCATTTTTGCCAACATAAATTTTTAAGCCTGGCTTACTTATTCTTTTTAAATGGGTAATGGCTGGTTTGCCGGACTTTTTATATTTCAAAGTGATCTTTAGTTGGTTGAAGGTAAGGTTCTTATTCTTCTTGCCTTCTGATTTTACAACTTCAGCATCAATTATCCATCCTTCGCTTTTCAAAATTTTTGCCACTTCATATTTTATTTTGCTCATTGGCAAAACCACCTCATGCTTTCTTACGGCTGAAGCATTTCTGATTCTTGTTAACATGTCCGCGATAGGATCTGTCATAATGTTTTACTAATTACTAATATTTACAATATACTAATTTATTTTTTTATGTAATCCGTATGTGCCCCATTTGTCCCGCTAAGGCGATGATAGTGGATCTCACGAAACGATAATTACCAACTTGACTTTGTTATTCCTGGAAGATCTCCATTTTCAGCAAGTTCCCTAAAACAAATTCTGCACATATTAAAATCTCTCATATAACCACGATTTCTTCCACAACGCCAACATCTGCGAACAATACGTGTTGAATACTTTGGTTTTCTCTTTGATTTTACAATTAAAGCTTTTCTAGCCATATATACTTTATTAATTAATTTACGTGAACGCCATTTGGATAGGCGCGTTTAAATTCTGATTAATCTTTCTTAAAAGGAAATCCCATTAATGAAAATAGTTCAAATCCCTCATCTCTTGTCTTGGCAGTATTTGAAAAACAGACTTCTAGGCCAAAAATATTTTCTACTTCATCTGCTCTGACCTCGGGAAATGATAAGTGTTCTTTAAATCCTAATGTCATATTCCCAAGTTTATCAAACGACTTTGAACCAATTCCTCTAAAATCTCTAACTCTAGGAAAAGAAATATTTATTAATTTTTCAACAAAATCATACATCTTTTTTCCTCTGAGAGTAACGTTTGCGCCAATTACCTGACCTTCTCTGATTTTAAAAGATGAAATTGATTTTTTGGCTTTTGCTAAAACTGGTTTTTGCCCAGTTATTCTAGACAAAGCATCTATAACACTATCTATATACGCCTTTTCTTTTACATGTCTTCCAAAACCAACATTAACTACGACCTTTTTAAGTCTTGGGACTTCAAAGTCATTTTTATACCCAAACTTTTCTTTCAAAACTGGGATTATTTCTTTTTTGTATTTTTCTTGTAAATTCATATTAATCTATTGTTTGCTTGCATTTTTTGCAAACTCTAATTTTCTTTTTCTTTGCTTTTGATTTATTTTCATTATTTATATTTTTTGTAACTTCAATATATTTGTAGCCTATTCTTGATGGCTTACTGCATTTAGGGCAAACAAAAATCAGATTTGATAAATCCATTGGAGCGGGAAATTCTATTCTTTGGCCTTTTTCTCCCTGCCTTCTTGGCCTCATATGCTTTATCAGTAAATTTAATCCTTCTATTGAAGCTCTGTTTCTACTAGAAAAAACCTGCAGAACTTTTCCGGTCTTGCCTTTATCTTTTCCTGATAATACTTTTACTTTGTCGCCTTTCTTTATTTTCATACGTCTTACTAATTACAAATCTATTACTAATTTACAAATTATTTTGTTTAATAATATTTTTAATATGGGCAGATTCGGTGTTGCCCTTCATCTTTTCTTCAGAAAATCTGGTACCCACCCGGCCTTACTAAAACCCTCTTCTGCATAAGCCTTGCTCCATCAAGGGGGGATCAGACCAGAAATGCGGAACTCCACCAGACTACCATCGCCGTCACGAAGGGATATCTCTGATCTGGGCGGAGAAAACATCGTGACATCTCCTTCCACTGTATCAAAATCATCTTCATAAACAGCTTCGGGGGAATTTTTTGCATAATCCCATTCGATTTTCTTAATTTTCATCTCTTATTTCCTCCTCTTTTCAAGCGATCTTCTGTTATTTTGACCACCATCCCATTGATGACAGTCAAAATTCAGAAAACCAAATATATTACTCGTTACATGTTACATGTTACGAGTTACATGTTATGCGTTTTAAAGAACTTCGGGAGCTAAACTAGCGATTTTAAAATATCCTGCTCTTCTTACTTCGCGAGCTACTGGACCAAAAATTCTAGTCCCTTTTGGTTCACCTTTTTCTTTTTCAATAATAACACAAGCATTTTCATCAAAACGCAGATAAGTCCCATCTTTTCTTCGAATTTCCTTTTTAGTTCTCACGATCACAGCCCGAACAACATCGCCTTTCTTTATCGCCGTATGCGGAGTAGCTGATTTAACAGAAGCGGTAATTACCTCTCCAACTCCAGCATATCTCTTTTTATAACCGCCAAGAACTTTTATGCAAAGTACTTCACGAGCTCCTGAATTATCTGCCACTTTTAGTCTTGATTCTACTTGTATCATATTATTTAAACAAATTAACTAATAATTTACTCTCCATCTCTTTTCCTTTGATAATGGACGGCATTCAATAAAAGTCACTTTATCATCAATCTTGAATTGCTCTTTTTCGTCATGGACTTTGTATTTTTTACTTACTGTATATCTTTTTCTGTATTTAGGATGAATCTTTACTGTATCAACTCTAACTACAATTGTTTTGTTCATTTTGTCGCTAGTAACCACGCCATTGAATTTCTTCTTTATGACTTGTTTTTCATCACTATGTTGTTTTGTTTTCTTCTCTTCTGTCATATTGTTATTTCCAGCCAAAGGCTGGTCAGCCTTGGGCTGATATTCTTAATTATTTTTGGACTTCTTCTTTTTTTACTTCTTTATCTGAATTAAATTTATTCAATTTTTTACTATTTAAAATTGTCATGGCTCTAGCGATCGTTTCTCTAATTGATTTGATCTCTCTTACATTTTTAAGTTGCTTATTTGCATCCTTAAAACGCAAATCCCTAAGTTTATCGCGAGATTCTGATAAAACTTTGTGCAATTCTTTTTCGGTTTTATTTTTTAATTCTTTAAATTCCATTTTTTTATAATTTATACTTCTATATTTTTATTTTCCGACTACTTTACATTTGATCGGTAGTTTATAAGCAGCCAATGCCAAAGCTTCTTTAGCCTTATCGTCAAGAAGACCATCCATCTCAAACATTATAATACCAGGCTTAACAACGACTACATAATGATCTACTGCTCCCTTTCCTTTTCCCATAGGAATCTCTCCACCTTTTTTGGTGACAGGTTTGTCGGGAAAAATCCTAATCCAAATCTTTCCACCTTTTTTGGTATACCTAGTCATAACTCTTCTAGCAGCCTCAATTTGTCTAGCTGTAACCCAATGTGCTTCTAACGCTTTCAATCCAAAACTACCGAAGCTAAGTTCAACTTTTCTGCTGGCTTTTCCACCTCTTTTTCCTTTGTGCGACTTTCTATGTTTTGTTTTTTTTGGCATCAACATATATAAATGATCTTAAAAAAAATTACTTATTCCTTTTTCCTAAAACCTCTCCGCTTCTTTCTTCTTCTTTGTTAAATTTATTACCCTTATATATCCATACTTTTATTCCTATGGCTCCATAGGTTGTGTTGGCAACCCCTCTAGCATAATCAATGTCTGCTCTCAAAGTATGCAAAGGAACTTTTCCCGAGGAAAGCATCTCACTTCTGGCTATTTCAGAACCATTCAATCTCCCGGCTATTATTATCCTTACGCCAAGAGCCCCAGCTCTTTCAACTCTATTTATGGCTTGTTTCATTACTCTTCTATAAGCAACTCTTTTCTCAATATCAATTGCAATGGATTGAACCAATATCTGAGAACTCAAATTCGGTCTATCTACTTCAAAAATATTTAAATTAACATCTCCTAATCTGGTTCCGCTTGGCCTAGACAAAAAATTCTTATGAATCTTTTTCTTCAAGTCTTCAGCTCCAGAACCGCCTCTGCCGATAATAACTCCCGGCTTAGCTGTATAAAGATCTATGTCAATTTTGTTTCTACTTCTCTTTATTTCAACACTGTCAACTCCAGCTTCTCTTAGTTCTCTCATTAAAAACTTCCTAATTTTTATGTCCTGTTCTATATTCTTTATATAAACCTTGCCAGCACCAAACCATCTTGATGGCCAAGTTTTTGTAACTCCTATTCTGAAAATTTTTGGATTAATCTTTTTTCCCATATTCTAAAATATATCTTAATAATTTTATTATCCTGATTTTCTCCTAAATATTTTTGATGAAAATCCTTTCCCTTCCATTTTGGTATTTTTTCCCTTACCTTCTCCTCTTGGATCAATTATCTTTTTTCCCTTTTCATCTTTTGCGCCTTCTTGAGAAGATTTTTCTTTATCATTTTTTGATTCTACTTTTACACCATCATCTTCTTTTGGCTTCTCTCCCAATTTAATTGGAGCTTCTATTTTTTGTTTTTTAGATTCTTTTTTTCCGCTTTCCACCAATTCAGCTAAAACTAAAACAATATGACTGGATCTTTTTCTAATCGGAGTGGCTCTTCCTCTTGCTCTTGGCATCCAACGATGCAAAGTTGGGCCTTCGTCTACTTTAATTTCTTTTATAAATAAATTATTCTTTTCTAGTTCAAAATTATTTTCAGCATTTGAAATTGCGGAGTTAATTAATTTCGCAATCGGTTTCACTGCTTGCTTTTTTGTAAAATTCAATTGATCCAAGGCCTTATTTACATCCAAACCACGAACAAGACTGGCTACTAAACGTACCTTTCTTGGTGAAATCTTTATAAATTTTACTTTTGCTTTTACTTCCATATTATAATTTATTTTTCTCCTTTGGCTTGGTCTTTGGCCATTTTTCCACCATGACTTATAAATTTTCTGGTCGGAGAAAATTCTCCCAATTTATGACCAACCATATTTTCTACAACATAAACAGGCGTATGAACTCTTCCATTGTGCACTCCAATAGTAAAACCTACCATTTCCGGAGTTATGGTGCAAGATCTATCCCAAACTTTAATTACAGTTTTATCACCCGGTTTTAGATCTTTTATTTTTTTTATTATTCTTTCGTTTACGTATGGTCCCTTTTTTAAACTTCTGGCCATATATTTCTTTATCCCGCCAAGACGGGTCTAATTATTTATCTTCTTTTCTTTTTTCTTCTTTGAATAATTAATTTATCTGATTGTTTTCCTTTTTTTCTAGTTTTTACTCCCAAAGCTGGCTTGCCCCAAGGGGTCTTCGGATGTTTGAGTCCTATTGACTGTTTTCCTTCACCTCCACCATGAGGGTGATCAACTGGATTCATGGCCGTTCCTCTGACGGTTGGTCTAATACCCATGTGTCTTTTTCTTCCGGCATTACCAATCTTCATAAGTCTTTTATCTGGATTACTAACCTTTCCGATAGTACATAAACAATCTTTTTTTATTAATCTAATTTCTCCTGATGGAAGTTTTATTTGCGCATATTTACCTTCAATACCCATTACTTGAACCTGATTGCCTGCGCCTCTAGCAATTTTTCCACCTCTTCCCGGCTCCAATTCAACATTATAAACTTCTACTCCGGCTGGGATATATTTAATCGGCATTGCATTTCCTTTAGTTATTTCAATTTGTTTTTTTGAACTTTTTATTTCTTTGCCAACTTTCAAATCTAATGGAGCGACGATATATCTCTTTTCTCCATCTTTATAATTTAATAAAGCAATTCTAGCTCCTCTGTTTGGATCATACTCTATAGAAGCTACCCGCGCTGGTACATCATATTTATCTCTCTTAAAATCAATAATTCTAATATATCTTTTTGCGCCACCGCCTCTGTGCCGAATTGTTATTTTGCCTTGAGAATTTCTTCCGCCTTTCCTCTTTTTTATTACAACTAAATTTTTTTCTGGAGTTTTTTTGGTAATATCTTTAAAATCATCAAAGCTAGCTTGACGTCTTCCCGGTGTAGTTGGTTTTACTTTCTTGATTCCCATTTTATTTTAATTTTGTTAACTTGTTAATTGTTAACTTGTTAATTGTTATTAAACTCCTTCGTAAATTTTTATACTTTCTCCTTTTGGTAAGGTTATCATAGCTTTTTTCCAATCTTTCCTTTTTCCATTCATTCTTCCGTATCTTACATTTTTGCCTTTTATCCCTATTACATTAACCTTTACTGGCTTGATTCCATATAATCCTTGAATTGCTTTAGCTATCTCAATCTTGTTAGCGCTTTTTGAAACTTCAAATATATATTTATTTTCTGATCCTAGTTCAGATGCTTTTTCTGTTACCAAAGGTTTTACTAAAACTTTATAAGAATAAATACTAGTTTTTTCTACATTTTTGTCTTTAGTGTTTTTGCTAGCAACATCTTTTTTCCCGCTTTCGCTATACAGATCCTTCATGCTAGCTTTTTTGTCTTCAGTTTTTTTGACATCTTTAACTTGAGCATCTTCTTTTGCTCCACTTTTTTCATCTTTGGTTTTTCTGCTAAATATTCCCATATAGCTAATTTAACTAATCATCAAATTAATTTTTATTTTCTTTATTTTTCTCTATACTTTTAACTGTCTCAACGGTCATAATCAAATTCTTATATTTCAATAAATCTAAAATATTTATATTTTCTCTGTTTAATATTTCTACACCGGCCAAATTCCTTCCTGAAAATTTTACCTTTATATCTTTTTTATCATTTATTATTAAAATACTTCTTTTTTCTTTTTTTGCTTCTTTCTTCGATTCTTTGCTGTCCAGTGCTTTATTCTCTAAATTCTTCAAAATATTATCAAAATCTTTTGTTTTAAATTCATTAATTTCTAATTTTTCTATAATAACTAAATTTTTATTTTCTACTCTGTCAGACAAAACCATAAAAATAGCTTTCTGCTTCATTTTTTTATTGATTTTCTTTTTAAAATTTCTATCATTTCTTGGACCAAAGGTGACTCCTCCGCCAATCCATATTGGCGATCTAGAAGACCCCGCCCTAGCTCTTCCTGTTCCTTTTTGAGCCCACGGCTTCTTTCCTCCACCGCGAACTTCACTTCTTGTTTTGGTATGAGCCAAAACTTGCCTTTCGTTGGCCATCTGGGTCACAACAGCTTGATGAATCAATGCTTCATTTGCTTTCACGCCAAAAATCTTATTAGACAATTTTATGTCTCCTGCTGGCTCTCCTTTTTGATTATAAACATTAACTTTTATTGGCATATTTTATTTCTTTTCCTTGTCCTCCATAGCTTTAGCGGAGGGGGATTCTTTTTTCTCAGATTCTTTATCTTCTAATTTTTCTTTTACTTCTTCTTTTTTTATTTCAATCACTTCTTCCTGTTTCTCAGTATTTTCTTCTGTTTTCTGTTCATCAACTTTTTCTTCTTTTTTAACTTCTTCCTTATCACTTCTGACTTTCAATTCTCCCTCGCCCGAAATCAAAACTAAACCATTTCTTGCTCCAGGAACTGCGCCTTTAATTAACAATATATTACTTTCTAAATCAACTTCTACTATTTCTAAATTTTTAGTTGTAACTTTGTCTCCCCCCATACGTCCAGGCATTCTTTGTCCTTTAAAAACATGGGCTGGGCCAGTAGCTCCAGATGAACCTGGCATTCTTACTTGATCTTTTGTTCCATGAGTTGTATTGTGCCCCTTGAAACCATGTCTTTTTACTACGCCTTGAAAACCTTTTCCTTTTGAAACGCCAGTCACTTGAATATTGTCACCTAGTTCAAAAGTAGAAACATCTATCACATCTCCTGTTTTGATGTTTTCATTTTTATCTCTGAATTCTCTCAAAAATCTAATATTTGTTTTTATATTTTTCAAATGCCCTTTTTGGGGTTTTTTGATATTTTTTTCTTTTCTTTCTCCAAATCCAATCTGCAAAGAATCATATCCATCCTTTTCATTATTCTTTATCTGAACGACCGTACATGGACCAGCCTGAACACGAGTGACTGAAATCACTTCTTCGCCCTTCCAAACTTGGGTCATGTCTAATTTTTTTCCTAAAATAAATTTCATATATTAATCTATCTAAGAAACAAAAAACTGGTCTTACAACAAAGCCAGCACATTATTTTTGTCTTAATAATATAAGATATTCGCCACTTAAACGACTCTATCTTTTGTACTGATTTTTTTGTTGAAATTAACCTCGCTATTTAGCGTTGAAACTATTTTTGGTACTTTCTTCCCAAAAGGGAGAGTTGCCAAGAAAGCCACCACGCTTCTAATAAATTAATTACATCTTTATTTCCACATCAACTCCGGCTGGAAGACTCAAATTGGTCAAATCTTCAATAGTCTTAGCTGATGGTTCTACTATATCAATCATTCTCTTGTGTGTTCTCATTTCATATTGATCACGAGAATCCTTATGAACAAAGGTTGATCTGTTTACAGTGTACTTTTTCTTCTCCGTAGGAAGCGGAATTGGCCCAAAAACTTGAGCACCACTTCTGTGGGCTGTGTTGATAATTGTCCTTGTAGATTGATCAATTATCTTGTGATCAAATGCCTTTATCTTGATTCTGATCTTCTGCTTGAATTCTCCATTTTCCTGGATTTCTTTTTTTTCTTCTTTTGCCATTTTCTTATTAGTTTAAATTTAATTCTTGAAATTATTATTTATTTAAACAAACATCACAGCCCCCTACCTTTTTTGGTAAGAGGCTGAATGTTTATTTAATGATTTTTATAACTACTCCTGCCCCAACAGTTCTTCCACCTTCGCGAATAGCGAATCTTTGTTTTTCTTCTAAAGCGATTGGGCTAATTAATTTTACTTTCAAATTTACGGTATCTCCAGGCATAACCATTTCAGTTCCTTCTGGCAATTCAATCTCGCCAGTTACATCAGTTGTTCTGATATAGAATTGTGGTTTATAGCCTTTGAAAAATGGTTTATGTCTTCCACCTTCATCTTTGCTTAATACGTAAACTTCTGTTTCAAATTCAGTATGCGGAGTCACGGTTCCTGGCTTAGCAACCACCTGACCTCTTTCTACTTCGTCCTTTTTTGTTCCTCGAAGAAGAACACCGGCATTGTCGCCAGCTCGGCCTTCATCTAAAGATTTATTAAACATTTCTATTCCAGTAACAACAGTCTTTTGAGTATCTCGAAGACCAATAATTTCTACTTCTTCATTTACTTTTACAATACCTCTTTCGATTCTTCCTGTGACTACAGTTCCTCTGCCTTCGATTGAAAACACATCTTCAATCGGCATCAAAAATGGTAGATCTATTTCTCTTTGTGGTTCTGGAATTTTTTCATCAAGAGCTTTAATTAAATCTAAAATAGGTTGAGCGGTTTCACCGGTTGGACCTTCTAAGGCTTTTAAAGCTGACCCTCTAATAATAGTTATGTTATCTCCGTCAAATTCATATTTCTTGAGCAAATCTCTAATTTCTTCTTCAACTAAATCAATCAATTCTTTGTCTTCTACCATGTCACATTTATTCAAAAATACTACAATATTTTTTACGCCTACTTGATTAGCCAAAAGAATATGCTCTCTGGTTTGAGGCATGGGACCATCAGTAGCAGCTACTACCAAAATAGCGCCGTCCATTTGAGCTGCCCCAGTAATCATGTTTTTTACATAATCAGCGTGTCCTGGACAATCTACATGAGCATAGTGCCTAGCATCTGACTCATATTCTACGTGGGCTGTAGCAATAGTAATACCGCGCTCTCTTTCTTCAGGAGCTGCGTCAATTTGATCAACATTTTTATTTGAAGCCATTTTTCCACTTGCAGTCAGAACTTTTAAGATTGCTGCTGTTAGGGTGGTTTTTCCATGATCAACGTGGCCAATAGTACCTACGTTAACATGAGGCTTTGTGCGTTCAAATTTTTCTGCCATGGTTTTTTCTTTTCGGCCCCTTTGTCTCTTTTTTAATATTGAGACTGGGTTACTACCCCGATTAAACCGAGGAACCAGCCGTAATAATTTAAATTTATTAATTATTTATATTTTAATTTTGTATTTCTTCTAAATATTGCCTGTCTTCTTCAATTATCTCTTCAGCACTTTCTTTCCTTTCCTTGGGAATTGTCCAAGTGCTTTTTTCCTTTTTTTCTTTAATATTAGAAAAAAATTGATCTAAATGATCACTTTCTGAATAATTTTCAGAAAAATCATCTTCAATATTATCAAAACTGATATTATTTATAATTTTTTGCTTGTTTTCTTTAAATTCCTGATCGCTTTTCCATATAGCAATATCGCGATTTATTTTATCAAGCAATTCGTCTTCTGTCAAGCCTCTCACCTCATTTTTACCCACAGCTAACTTTTCATAGTCGTTTAAAGACATTACTACATATGTATCGTCTGAATTATCTTGATTAAATACAATAACCCTATCTCCTGTCTTTTTAGATAAATCTAATACTTTTTTTAGTTGATTTTGCATAATTAAAAGATAATTAAAGCTTTGTTTTTTATTTTATCTTATCCTTGCTCCCTCGTCAACAACTAAAATCTAATATATTATTTTTCCTGTCCCATCAAACCTTCAGCAATATTTTTTGGCACCTCAGCATAATGCAAAAATTCCATACTATAATTAGCTCTTCCTTGGCTCATAGATCTAAGAGCTGTGGCATAGCCGAACATCTCAGCTAAAGGCACTTTGGCATCAATTACTTTCACGTTGCCTCTGTCTCCCATTTGTCCAATTTGACCTCGCTTGGAATTTAAATCACCTACAATATTTCCCATATATTCTTCTGGGGTTATTACCTCAACTTTCATAATGGGTTCAAGAAGAACTGGATTAGCTTTTTTGCAAGCATCTTTGAAGGCAATAATAGCGGCCATTTTGAAAGCTATTTCAGAGGAGTCAACTTCATGATAGCTACCATCATAAACTGCAGCCTTGATGTCAACCATTGGGTATCCAGCCATAATTCCTTGCTCTACTGCTTCTTTAACGCCCTTTTCCACAGCTGGAATATACTCTCTTGGGATAACTCCTCCTTTTACCTCATCAGCAAACTCAAACCCGGCGCCTTCTTCTTGCGGTTCAATTCGAAGCCAGCAATGGCCGTATTGTCCTCGTCCACCTGATTGCTTGATATATTTACCTTCTGCTTCAGCCGTAGTTTTAATTGTTTCTCTGTATGAAACCTGAGGCTGACCAATATTTGCTTCTACCTTAAATTCTCTTTTCATTCTATCGACAATAATATCTAAATGAAGCTCTCCCATACCCGAAATTAAAGTTTGGTTGCTTTCTTCGTCAGTTTCAACTCGAAAAGTAGGATCTTCTTCTGCTAATTTTTGAAGAGCGATACCCATTTTTTCTTGATCAGCTTTAGTTTTTGGTTCAACTGCGATTTTGATAACAGGTTCTGGAAAAGTAATTGATTCAAGTAGTATGGGCTTATCTTCATCGCAAAGAGTGTTTCCGGTCACAGTATCCTTGAGCCCAATTACAGCTGCAATATCGCCCGAATAAACTTCTTTTACTTCCTCTCTATGATTGGCATGCATTCTCACGATACGACCAATTCTTTCCTTTTTACCATTTGAACTATTCAGCACATATGAACCTGACTTAAGCACTCCTTGATAAACTCGAATAAAACATAATTTGCCCACAAAAGGATCTGTGGCAATTTTGAAAGCAAGGCCTGCGAAAGATACTCCATCATCAGCTTTTACTGTTATCTTTTTTTCTTCATCTCTTGGGTCTAAAGCTTCTACGTCTGGCACATCAAGGGGAGATGGCAAATAATCAATTACTGCATCAAGCACGAGTTGCACGCCAACATTTTTCAAAGCAGACCCAAACAATACTGGAAATAACTGCGTACTAACAACTCCTTTTCTGATGGCTCTTTTCAATTCTTCAATTGAAACTTCTTCTCCATTCAAATATTTTTCAGTTAATTCATCATCAAATTCAACCACTTTCTCAACCATCTCGCTTCTATATTTTTCTACTTTGTCTTTCATGTCTTCTGGGATTTCAACTTCTTCTATTTTTTCACCATGCTGACCATGAAATTCATAAGCTTTTTTTGTAAGTAAATTAATCACTCCTTTGTGAGCTTCTTCTACACCAATAGGCAATTGAATAGCAACCGCATTTGGATTCAACCTTTGCTTGATAGAATTCAAGCTCATTTCATAATCTCCACCCATTTTGTCCATCTTGTTCACAAAACAAAGCCTAGGGACTTTGTATTTATCAGCTTGTCTCCATACGGTTTCTGATTGAGGTTCTACGCCGGCGGAACCGTCAAAAACCGCTACGGCTCCGTCTAGAACGCGCATTGAACGTTCAACCTCAACTGTAAAGTCAACGTGTCCTGGAGTGTCTATAATATTAATTCGATTATCTTTCCAAAAACATGTAGTGGCTGCTGAAGTAATAGTAATACCTCTTTCTTTTTCCTGTTCCATCCAATCCATTTCTGCAGCTCCATCGTGCACTTCTCCAATTTTGTGCTTCTTTCCAGTATAAAAAAGAATACGCTCTGTGGTGGTTGTTTTACCAGCATCAATATGAGCGGCGATTCCTATATTTCTTGTTTTTTCTAATGTATATTCTCTTGGCATAAATTATTGCTTCAAGCTTTATTATTTTATTTAATTATTCAGGATAAATATTTAAATCATTTTCAACCTTCTCTTGTTCGTTTTCGTTTGACCCAGTAGCATTTTTGGTCTCTTCTTGATTTTTCATTGTTTCTATTAACAATTTATTCATCTCATCTGCCTTCTTATTTATCTCGTTTATATCTTTTTCAGCTTTGTCGTATGCGTTTTTGTAAATATCTTTTGCTTTTTTTTCTTTGTAAAAAAATAAACCGCCATAACTTAATATGGCAATTATCACGACTGCGACCAATATTCCAATCAAACCAAACCCTTTTGCTCCGCCATTCGTATAATTCGTAATTCGTGGCATTCGCATATTTTTGAACTTCGCAGTGAGCTTAATCAAGCGATTCTCACTATTAATTATCTAGCAAAATGAGCAAAAGCCTTATTTGCTTCAGCCATTTTATGAACCATTTCTCTCTTTTTTACTGCTGCGCCTTCTCCCTCTGAAGCAGCCACTATTTCATCAGCCAATTTTTCACTCATTGGCCTTCCTTTTCTATCTTTAGCAGCCTCTATAATCCATCTACAGCCTAAAGCAAATCTTCTTTCACCTCTTACCTGATATGGAATTTGATAATTAGCTCCTCCGATTCTCCTTCCTCTGACTTCCAAAAGTGGGGAAATCTTTTTCAAAGCTTTGTTAAAAACATGTCTTGGGTCTTGTTTTGTCTTTTCTTTTATAATATCAAAAGCTCCGTAAACAACATTTTGAGCTACGGTTTTCTTTCCTCTTTCCATTATATAATTGATGAATTTAGATATGTCAGTATCATTATATCTAATATCTCCTTCAATTTTTCTTTTTGACGCTGGTTTTCCTCTCATTTTAGTGATTGGCTGATTAGTTAATTGGTTGCTTGGTTTACTGCAACTAATTAACTAATTCCTAATTAACTTATTAATTTATTTAGAGCTCTTCTCTCTCTTGGCTCCATACCGACTTCTTGACTGTTTACGACCATCTACTCCCTGAGTATCATATACGCCCCGAACTATTTTATATCGAACACCAGGCAAGTCCTTTGTTCTTCCGCCCTTAAGCATAACTATAGAGTGTTCTTGCAGGTTATGTCCCATACCTGGAATATAAGCCGTCACTTCCATACCATTTGAAAGACGAACACGAGCGATCTTTCGAAGCGCTGAGTTTGGCTTTTTTGGAGTAGTAGTAGTCACCTTCAAACAAACTCCACGTTTAAATGGAGCCCCTCTTCGAAGTTCTGTTCTTTTTCTATGAAGAGTATCAAGTGTAGTTTGCAAAGCTGGAAATTTACTTTTACTTTGTGAGCTTTTTCTACCTTTTCTTACTAATTGATTAACTGTTGGCATAATTAAAAATTAAATTACTGTTTAACAAAAACAACCCCGACTTTTCGGGATGTGGATAATAAATATCGTGGTTTTAATTTATCAAAATATCTAAAATAAGTCAAGAATAAAAAGGGAAAAGTAAAAAGGGAAAAGTAAAAAGGGAAAAGTAAGCTAATATTAAATAAAAATTATATTCCAACTATCAATTTAAATAAAAAGTTAATAATTGGTACAATGATAAAAAAACCAAACATTACAAAAAGAAGGATAACAAACATGCCATATTTCTCCATTTCCGCAAATTTCACTTGCCAAGAATAAGGCAAAAAAGGCTGAATCACTTTTGAGCCATCCAGTGGAGGGATTGGTACTAGATTAAATATCATCAAAACTAGATTTATCTGCACGATTATGGCAAGTAAAGTGGCTAATATTACATTTTGGATTGGAAAAAAACGTAAAATAAGCCCAAAAAATATAGCTGTGATTAAATTTCCCAAAGGTCCTGCCACAGCAACTTTGGCTCCCCCATATTTTTGATCACGTAAATTATACGGATTATAAGGCACTGGCTTGGCCCAACCAAATACAAAACCCGCCCCAGTTGCCACTAATACAAAAGGAAGTAAAATAGATCCGAACAAATCAATATGTGGAATGGGGTTTAGAGTAAGCCTTCCCATGTTTTTGGCGGTTGGATCCCCCAAACGATCAGCCATCCATCCGTGCATATATTCATGAATGATAGCAGAAAAGACTAGAACGATTATTTGAAATATAATTATTTCTCCTGACATTTTTTTCCTTTATTTTTTATTTCTTATTTATAAAATACCACACCTTGCAATTTGACGCAAAATATGTTAGCATTAATTAATAATTAATAAATACATCTGTCTCTCTTGGGCAGTTTTTTGTTTAAAATATATGGCTAAAAGATGCGAGCTTTGCGGACGAGGATCAACCAAAGATGTGTCACGATCCCATTCAAACATCAAAACTATCAAAAGACAATACATAAATTTACAATCAAAGAAAATAGATGGTAAAAAAATGAAAGTTTGTACAAAATGTTTGAAGACAATGGTAAAGAATAAATAGAAATTTTTTAAATAAAAATAGCGCTCTCTGGGCGCTGTTTTTATTTTTCTTATATTTTTTTATCAAAGTGTCACATTGCTAAATTGCTAAGTTATTTTATATATCGGCAATTTAACAACATAACCATTTAACAATTTTAATATCTAATTTCAAATCTAAAATAATTTTTTGTCTTTCCCTCTTCTGTTTTTATATCTTCCACCTTTGCAAAACCTGGGCCGGCCTTGCACCACTCAGTAAATTTTTTCATTTCTTCTTTATTTCCTTCTGCTTCTATATAAACGCAATTGTTGGCCTGATTCTCTACAAAACCTTTAACATTTAATTCGTCGGCGCATTTTTTAACAAAAGCCCGAAAAGAAACTCCTTGCACTTGTCCAAAAATTTTTATATCTAAATGAATTTTCATTTTCTAAAAATAATTCAGAAAAAAAATAATTGCACCAATCAAAACAAACTGGATAGCAAAAACCTTCACAAAAGTCATACCAATTTTATCTGGATTAACAAACATAAGGTTAAAAATAATTATGCGATGCCTAACTTCTGCTTCACGAGACCGACTACATCATCTAAACGCCAATCTGTTTTTACCAAAAAATCAAAAACTCCGTACTTTGTAGCCTCTGATACGCTGTCAGGATCACTCAAATTAGTAAGCATAATAATAGGCACTTCTTTCCCCCATTTTTTGTCATCTCGAATTTTTTTCATCAAGGTCATGCCGTCAATTTTTGGCATAATAATATCTAGAAGAACCACATCCGGCTTTTCATCTAGCGCTTTTTTATACCCCTCCTCTCCATCGCTAGCTCCACTCACTTCAAAATCCTCAGCATTAAACTTATCTACTAAAGCATCAAGCATCGGTTTTTCGTCTTCTATTATCAAAATCTTTGCTTTTTTTTCTGCCATATTTTTTAAATTAATATAAATTATTAATTAAATTGATGTTAATTTTTTTGTTCCTTTTTTCTTTTTCATTCCCTTCAAAGGAATAGAAATAAAGAAAGTTGTACCTCCTTTATTTTTATTATCTGAAGATTCTTTTTTGTCTTTTTTATCCTCTGGCAAAAATTCCTTACTTGGAGATTCGAACCAAATTCTTCCCCCGGATTTTTCAATAACCGCTTTCACAATATACAATCCAAGTCCTGTGCCCATTGATTCTATTTTTTTCACATTATCAGCTCTGAATAGTTTGGTAAAAATTTGCGGCTGCTGTTCTCTGGGAATACCACATCCATTATCAGATATTTTTATCAAAATATTCGCGCTGGTTTTTTTGATAACGAAACGAATAATCCCATTTCTACTAGTATATTTGACTGAATTGGAAAGTATGTTTTCAAAAACTATCTTAGTAAGCCTTGGGTCTAAATTCAATTCCGGAAGCTTATCAAATCTTTTTTCTAGATTGATATCTTTGGCTTTTATTTCAGGTAAAAATCTTTCCAAAGCCCTTTCTGCTCTTTCTCGAATATCAGTTGGCTCAGGCTCAATCGCAAAAGTTCCCAAGTCAATACGAGAAACATCAAGAAGCGCATTTACCAATTCAATTAATCTTTCATTACTTCTATAAACTTCTTTCAAATATTTTTCCTGTTCGGGGGTCAAATCACCTGCATCTCTAGCTAAAAGAAAATCAATATACCATTTTATTATAGAAAGCGGGGTCCTGAGTTGATGAGAGGCTAAGCTCACAAAATCTGTTTTGGCTTGCTTAATTTCTTTATGCTTATAAATATCAATCGCTGCTCCTGTTTTTAATTCGCTTAATAGCTTATTCATAGCCACCACCAATTCGCCGAGTTCATCATTTCTATTTATCTTCAATTCTCCGGCAAAATCACCTTGCGTCATCTCCTGAACTTTTTCAGTTAGCCTGGTTATACTTTTGGAAAAATTTCTACTTATAGAATAAGTCACAAAAAAAGCAACCAGATAAACTACATTGGATAATATCAAAATTTGCTGAAAAGACCCCTCAAATAAAAAAAGCACTAAAAAAATTAGTAAAGTAGAAAAAGCAAAAAATACCAACAATACCTTATCTGATAATTTCATTCTTTTTAGCATAAAAAGCAATAGTAGTTAGTAATATCTATCTTTTTAAATTTTACCAAAAAAATCATAAATAGTAAAATCTCTTATTTGACATCATGGGGTATTTTTGATTAAATTAGATAATATCTAAAAAATAATTACTAAGTATTTACAGCTTTATAAAAAGAGCTGTATTTTGTTGATAAAATATGGAAAACGAAATTGAAATTACTAAACAAGATAAAATTAAAAAAATTCTAAAAAAACCGATAATTAAAATTGTTTTGGTTATCCTTGTTTTGGTGGTTATTTTTTCAATTATAAAAGTAATCTCCAAAAATGATAATAAAAACACCGAGATTGGACAAGAAGCAAAACAAGTTGAAGTAATAACCATTGGCGAAAATAATGGAGAAAAAAATACAATAGAAACTGTTGGAATCGTAAAAGCAAAAACTAAAATTGACGTGACTGCTCTAACTAGCGGGATTGTCAAAAATATTTTTTTCAAAGTTGGCGACTTCGTGGAGGCAAACAAAACTATCGTGAATCTTTATGACAAATCCACTCTTACAAACTTGATAAATACTAGAACTGATTTTTTGAACAGACAAAACAGTTTAAATACCACTGAAAAAATTAATAACGAATTAATAAATCAGGCGGAATTGTCAGTTCAAAGCGCAGAAGAATTAATTAACGCCGCTGAAATTTCTCTCCAAACCACAAAAGATACTTTGGAAAACGCCAAAGCGATACAGAATAAAAGTACAGAAGACAACAAAAGTAATGCTATCATTTCTTATGGCAGTTACTTAAATACAATAAATAGCGTCTTAGACCAAGTCAATTATATTATCAAGGCTGAGGGAAATATTCAGCTAAGCGGAATTTCCACTACCTTGGGAATAAAAAATATTGAGAGTTTGAAAAAGGCTGATGATGATTATTTTATTCTCAAAGATAAATATGAGTTACTTGAAACAAAAAATTTAAGTGAAGAAAAAATTGCTTCTGATATGTCTAGAATGATTGAGGGGCTTAGACTGTCTCAAATTCTAGTTGATGACTTGATAAATGTTTTGGAAAACACTACATCAAATGATAATTTTTTAGATACTGCTCTCACTACTCAAAGAGATAAATTTTTTGCTTTGAAAAATACTGTCATAGGAGTTATGGCTACGGCCAAGAGCACTCTGCAAGGATTGGAAAATTCAAGTCTAACCTACAGCCAAGAAATCACGGCTCTAGAAAATGCAGTCAGAACTGCAGAAAACCAGCTTGTTTCTGCTCGAACTAATTACAACAACGCTATTATTTCTTTTAATAATACAATAAATTCAAAAGATCAAAATTTGATTTCAGCGCAAACAGCGCTTGATAATGCCAACGGTCAGTATAATCTGGCTGGGGCGCAAGCGGCTGATCTAAATGTAAAGTCGCCGATTAGCGGTCATGTAACAAAAAAATACATTGAGCTAGGAACAGAAGTAAACCCCGGCCAAAAAATCGCCGAGGTTTCCCAGACCGATCTTCTTACTATTGAAGTTGATCTAAATATTGAAGACATAAAAGGAATAAAAACCGGGGAAGAAGTTAATATAAATAGTGAACTCAAAGGCACCATCAATCAAATATACCCAACAGCAGACCAAACGAGTAAAAAGGTAAAAGTTGAAATACTTTTTGATAATGCGGAAAATCAATTAATCGCCGAATCTTTTGTGGACGTCTTGATTCCTATTGAAGGCTCTGAATACTCAAATAAAATATTTGTTCCTATAAAAGCCGTGAACTTCTCTCCAAGCGAAAATTATGTCTATATCGCCAGAGACGGAGAGGCTAAAAAAGTCACGGTAGAAACAAATTTGACGGTTGGAGACAAAATTGAAATCACTTCTGGATTATCAAATGGCGATAATTTAATAATAGATGGAGGCAAAAATTTGGAAGAGGGAAACAAAATTGAGATAAAGTAAACTATGCCACAAGAAGAAATGAATTACCAGGAAAATTTAAAAAGCAATCTTGATGAAGCTTTGGCCAAAGAAAAAAAATCTTGGGTTGGATTTTTTATTAGAAAATATCGTTTTACATATCTAATTTTATTTGCCATATTAATCGGTGGGTTGTTTTCTCTATTTACTCTTCCTCGAGAAGCTGAACCAGAAGTAAAAGTTCCTTATGCTGTTGTCACAACGGTTTATCCAGGGGCTAACCCGAAAGATATAGAAGACTTAATAACCAACAAAATAGAAGACAAAATTGGCAATATTGAAGATCTAAATACTTACACCTCAAATTCTGGCGAAGGTATAAGTAGTATATTTGTCGAGTTCAATGCTACTGCTGACTTAAAGGAAAGTTTCAGAAAATTGCGCGAAGCAGTTGATGAAGCTAAACCCAATTTACCCAACGAAGCAGAAATTCCAGTAGTAATGGAAATAAACTTCAATAATATGCCCATCGTCACTTACTCTTTGGTGGGCGATTACAATGAAGTGGAATTAAAAAAATTTGCTGATGACATTCAGGGAAAATTCGAAAAAATTAATGATGTATCAAAAGTAGAAATAATCGGAGGGCTGGAAAGAGAATTTCAGGTTATTGTAGATCAAACAAAATTAGTTAATTTCAATATTTCTCTAGGGCAAATAATTAATTCGATACAAACTGGGAACTTCAGTCTTCCTGTGGGTAATATAGATATTGATGGATTTAAATATGGAATTAGAGTAAAAGGAAAATTTACCGATGCTGAACAATTAAATAATATAGTGGTTGCTACATATGAAAACTCCCCTGTTTATCTAGGAGATGTTGCGGAAATAAAAGACGGCTTCAAAGAAATAAAAACAGAGTCAAAAATAGGATTTAAAAACGAGGGTTCGAAAAACACTATCTCCTTGCAAATTTACAAAAGAACCGGCGGGAATATTATAAATATAACTACTGATGCGCAAAAAATCACTGATCAGATGTATCAAGACAAAATCCTGCCAGATACTTTGAAAATTGTAAAAACAAATGACAACTCTGTCTTTATAAAAGAAGATCTAAATACTTTGGGCACTAATGGAATTCAGACTGTAATTTTGATTACCATTATCCTTATGCTTATTCTAAGCTTCCGAGGCGCCCTGATAACAGCTTTGTCCGTGCCAATATCTTTTCTGATGTCTTTTATATTTTTAAAAATTCAAGGCATGACGTTAAACAGCATGGTCTTATTTTCTCTTGTTTTGTCTCTTGGTTTGATGGTGGATAATGCCATAGTAATAATTGAAGGTATAAATGAATATGCAGAAAAGCATAATCGTCCGATTTTGGAAGCTGCCTTATTGTCTGTTTGGAATTTCAAATGGGCCATTACCTCCGGAACTATGACAACAGTAGCTGCTTTCTTGCCCATGCTTCTTGTTTCTGGAATCCTTGGAGAGTATTTATCAATTCTGCCAAAAACTATTTCCGTGACCCTCATATCCAGTCTGGTGGTAGCCGTAGTTATCATTCCTACTCTTTCTGTAAGACTTCTAAAAAAAATAGGCAATGGAAACTCTGGGCCAAGAAATAAAAAAAGGCATTATATTATTTCCAAAATTTTTCAAAACTTGCATCAAAAATATACTCCCTTCATGAAATCTATTCTTCCTAACAGAAAAAAACGCCGCATGATTGTTTTTGGAGCCTTCTTTATTTTCTTGTTGGCTATAGCAATTCCTTTCTCCGGATTAATGAAAGTAGAAATGTTCCCCAAGGTAGATATAGATTATTTCATTGTTAATATAAAAATGCCTATTGGCACGGTTCTTGAAAATACTCAAAAAACAACCGAAAATGTAGAAAAAATTATTTCCGAAATCCCGGAACTAGACAATTATGTCACCAACATAGGCTCATCAGCTTCTGTTGGTTTTGGAGCAGGTGGATCAAACGGATCTTATCTGTCAAGCATAACAGTAAACTTAGTAAAAAAAGATGCTCGAGAACTAAAAAGCTTTGAAATTGCCGACAAAATCAGACCGGAACTTGAAAAAATACAAGAGGCAGAAGCCACGGTGGAAGAACTAAGCGCTGGTCCGCCCTCTGGCAGTCCAATAGAAATCAGAATTTTCGGAGAAGATATTTCTTCTCTAACGTCTATTTCCAAAGAAATAGAAAATTTTCTAAAAAATACTTCTGGGGTAATAAATATAAAAGATAATTTGGAAAATTCCACCGGAGAATTTACTTTTACCGTTGATAGGCAAAAAATGAACTACTACGGTCTTGATTTAATTTCTATTGCTTCAACCTTGAGAAATGCTGTGTATGGAGCCAAGGCGTCAGAGGTCAATTTGGATGGCGAGGATATTGACATAACCGTCAAATACAATGAAGAACATTTTGACAAAGTAAATGACCTAGAAAATATTTTGTTATTTACTCCATCTGGAGAAAATATTCCTTTTAAACAAATTGCTACTTTAAATTTGGAGCCTTCATTACTGTCCATAAATCATAAAGATGGAAAAAAAATTGCAGCAATAACAGCCGACATTGAAAAAGGAACAAATCTGCAAGAGGTAATAAAAAAATTCAATGAAAAAAAAGCTACAATAAAATTGCCACAAAATTTTTCTATCCAAGTGGGCGGAGAAACAGAGGATATCCAAAAATCTTTTACAGAGACTTTCTATTCTATGATTTTAGCTGTGATTCTCATATCTCTGATTTTGGTTCTTCAATTCAACTCATTTAGACAACCTTTTATAATAATTTTTACTCTTCCGCTGGCTCTAATCGGCGTGATTATCGGGCTTAATATTTTAAGGCTTCCTTTTTCATTCACAGCTTTTATAGGAATAGTTTCTCTTTCTGGAATAGTGGTAAATGATGCTATAGTTCTGATTGATAAGATAAACAAAAATATCGCCAATGGCATGGAATTTTTCGAGGCTATTGTTGATGGCGGAGTTTCAAGAATGCAACCTATTTTTCTTACTTCTATTACCACCATAGCTGGGATCTTTCCTCTGGTTTACTCAAATGAACTATGGCTTGGGTTGAGTATAGCAATAATTTTTGGATTAAGCTTTTCAACTATTTTAACTCTCTTTATAGTTCCGGTTATGTATGTGATGATCTGCGCTAAAGAAAAATGTTCAAATTAATAAAAATAAAATAACATCCTCTCCGGGCACCGCTTCGCTAAATCTGGGGTTTCCTTGGGCATTTAAAAAACACCTGTTAAAAGCAGATGTTTTTTTACTTATCCCCTCCTCTTAGCAAGGGGTTGATAGGTTGGGTGGGGTCTTTGCTAATTTTTTACAAGTATTTATAATATCCATTAAAATCAATTCTGTATTGGAATACACATCACCATTTAAATACCTTTTTACTTCTATCCCTAAATTTTCTAAAAAATTTTGACGAATATTATCATTTTCTAATTCTTCTTTTGTACAATGTGTTGACCCATCAATTTCAATAGCAAACTTTAATTTTGGGCAATAAAAATCAACTACATATTTCCCTATACCAAATTGTCTTCTGAATTTATATCCTGTTTGTTTACTTTTCAACTTTTTCCACAATAATATTTCATATCCAACTTGCTGACTTCTTAATGCTTTTCTAATATTTTTTTGGGATTTGATATTATATAACTTTGTCATGTTTCTAACCTCCCCCATCCCCCTCCTTGGTAAGGAGGGGGTTTAAATTTTCCCTCACCTTGGCAAGGGGAGGGTTGGGTGGGGTTTAAATTTTCCCTCACCTTGGCAAGGGGAGGGTTGGGTGGGGTTATTACTTCTTTAAATAATATTGTCTTTTTTCTTCATCAAACTTTTCTATAGAATATCGAAGCATGGTACGAGGCATTTTTCGAATATTTTTATCAAGAAATTTTTCAAGTAGTTTTTGGTCTCTTTTTCCCATTTCCCGAAGCATCCAACCCACTGCTTTGTGCATCAAGTCATGCGTGTCACTCAAAAGCAATTCAGCCAATTTCAAAATATCTTTGAAGTCATTGTTGCGTATAAATGTAAAAGTCGCAAGAACGGCAATTCGCCTTTCCCAGAGACTTTTTGATTTGGCCAGTTTATATAAAACATCCCTACCTCTCCTCCTGCCCGAGGAGGAGACTGAAAGGGGGTGGGAGAATAAATAATCTCCGACAATATTTGGGGCACTCAAATCAACCAGGTCCCAATTGTTTATATATTTTGTATTTTTTAAATAAACATTATAAATTTGTTTTTTTAATTTGTCATCACCTTTTGTATATTTCAAAACCAGAATCAAAATTGCCACCAATCTATGCTCGTGAATCTTACTTTTGAGAAGCTTTTCTACATTTTTTATATCTAAATCTTTATATTTTTTTACTATTTTTCTTTGTTCAGGTACTTTGATGCCAAGAAAAATATCTCCTTCCCCATATTCGCCTTTTCCTGTTTTAAAAAAATGCTGTAAAACTTCTGCTTGTTTAATATTAGCTAATTTTTGTAAATCATTTTTTAAATTAGTTATAGGCATATTTTTATTATAACATAAATGTTTTTTTTATTAATAAAAACTATTGACAAATAATTAAAAATATGTAAATATCATCCTAGTTGAGGAGGAACATGATCGTTGAAAATTCATAAAACACTAACAACTTTAAAAAAACAAGAAAGGAGGGAAAAACAAGTAAAGCAACAACGGCAAAGGAAGTAAAGACAAAGGAAAGTAAAACCGAACAAAAAAAACAAAACAGGAAAAAAGGGAGAAAACCATGAAGTACGCAAAGACGGCCATGATGGCCACGTTGTTCGCGTTGATCTTGATTTCCGCCCCGGCATTCGCCCAAGACTGTCCGCCCGACTGCGGATTCTCGCAAGGTGCCGGCTTCGTCCACGGCGGTGTCTACGACAACGTGTGGAACGAAACCACCTGGAGCGGAAACGAAGACCCGACACACCACTCCGCCGAGAACATTCATGACGGTGAGGGAGTCTACGAGTCCGGAAACTTTTCCGGACGAGCGACCAATTCGTCGGCGCAGTTCGATGGCTACAACCGGAGCCACGAAACCGAAGAGGGATCCATGAATCACCACGGGTCCAACTTCCAAGAAGCCGAAACCAGTGCGGGAGTGAACAGCGACTGCCCCTATATGAGCATCACCGCCGGGCAGTACCTCAACGGCAACACCGACACCAACCAAGCCGGAGGGGAGAACTGGAACAGCATGGTGAGCGAACTCAACGTCAACGGAGGCGCGCAAGCGACCCTCCAGGGAGTAGACCCCAATGTCTACATGAGACAGGTGGGCGACCATGGGTATTCCCAGATTCGGGGCGCTGTAGATGGGCCACAGTACTCCTGGCAAGGCGGAAATACAACCGTGGAAACGCAAATCGGCACTACGCCTCCGCCTCCGCCACCTCCGCTGGATTAGCTATGAAACGAACAACCCCCAGCAAGAAAGCTTCGGCTTTCTTGCTGGGGAAATCACTTCACGAAAAGGAAGGAGAAAGGAAATGAAAAAGATTTGCCTGGTAACGGTCCTGCTGATTTTCGGAATCTCCGGATTCAGCTGGGCCGAAGAAAATGATCCCAGCGTTGGAGTCACTGTTGGAACCGATCAACAACAGTCCAACTACAACGCACCCTCTATCGTTTTTGAGGGAAGTGGTCCCAATCGGCAGTTTCCGAACACACCCGGATTCCTACCGGCCTACCCTCCCAGCGGTTTCGTGCCGCCTGGGAATCCCTATACTGATATAAGAGGGGAAGCATTTGCGACCTTTGGCGACTACTACACCCGAGAAATGTTGGAAGGAATCATCAAAGGCCAAAAGTTCGACGACGTCAAAGTCGTCAACTACTACGGCCTCAAACCGAAAGAAGAAGAAATCCCTCCTGGGATTCTCTTCGTCTTTGGAGCAGATTCAATCCCGTCAGGCCTGTACTTCATCGACAGTGGAACTGTCGATGTAAAGACAAAGCCTGATGGAAAAACATCCAGTTTTGGCGCGATCGCCAAAGCTGGCCTGGAAGCACTTCTGATGGGAGCGAATACAATCGTGTTGTACTCCCAAGGAGTCGAAAGGCAGCTCAAAACGAAAAGTATTTCCATAGGCCTTTCGGCTAGCGGAGCCGGAGTGCCTGGGGAAGAAACTGCCGCCAATATGGTCGGCGGAACTGGCTTTGGTTCCGGATCTTCGGGGTACAGATATCCCGCATGGGTCCACGCCTATGTGGGAAAAATGTACACTGAGGAAGAAATCAAGAAGTTGGCAAACGAAACAAAGAAAAAAGGAGAAAAGGAATGAAGAAGAACGCTTTGATTGCAGGCTTGCTGTTCCTGGTAGTCGGCTGCGCCCACAATGGGGGTAATGACAGAAGCTACGACGAAGAGCTTTTTCGAAATCACCAGAACCGGAACGGCGGAATCATATCCCGAATCCGCGGCTCCTGGCAGGCTTCTGATCAGGCCACCAGCAGTCAAGTGTCGACCGATCGGCTCACGGAGCTGGAGACCAAGGTGGCGGCAAACACCACGGCCATCGGAGAGCTCCAAACGGCAGTGAACCGGCTGGCCCAATTCACGGGTCAGTTCCCAGCCGGCGAGGTAGTCTACTTCCGAGCCAGCGCTTTCGATATCGGGGAAACGACCATCACCCCCGAAATCATCGAGGATCTCCAGGTCCTCGAGCTGGCCCAGAAAAAAGGGTTCGTGGGAAAGGCCACCTATCTGGCCGGCACCGCTGATCCCTTCACCGGTACGCCCCTTCGGAATCTGGAGCTTTCCCTGCTCCGGGCAAAGAATGGGGAAAGCAAGCTCAAGGAAATGGGCTTACTCGCCCCCACCTACCGTCTGGAGGGGCGAGATGGAACAAGGTCCTATGGGGGGTCAGAAAACCCGGAAGACAACCGGTGTTTGCTGATCGGAGTACCGGTCCTCAAGTGGCCGGACGATCTCAGGAAGGCCCTATCTGGGGCCAACTAGGAAAGGAGGCTCATATGGCCTCCAAAAGGAGAAAACACGAAGCCCCGAGCAACGAGAACGCAAGTTCTTGTTGCTCGGGGCTTTTCAATTTACAAATGTTTATTATTTTCTAAAGTCTCGTAAATTTTTTATTGGTGGTCTGCTTTGCGGCTTTTTTGGATCAAAAGTATTTTCAGATGTTGGGGGCGGTAATTGCTCTCCCGCAGAAGACTCTGGTGCTTCTCCAGAAGAACGTAAAGCTTCTGCTCCCTGAGGCTCGAGG